>Ga0209782_1000081_pt1 | contig 41385 bp, 39 predicted proteins | sample WorMetmaBAHAMAS1_FD_187390 | JGI IMG/M metagenome (GOLD analysis project Ga0209782, IMG submission 187390) | Marine gutless worms symbiont microbial communities from Max Planck institute for Marine Microbiology, Germany - Inanidrilus... | ecosystem: Host-associated > Annelida > Digestive system...
GAACCGGCTTTGCGTTCCCCTCGCAGACGGCCTATCTCGGCCGCGACGGCGGCCTCGACGCGGAACGGAGCGGCGCGGCGGAAGCCGAGGTCGACGCGTGGCGCAGCAAGGGCGAGCTGCCGTTTCCGGATTTCGGGGACGTTGAGCGTGTGCGGCTTGAAGACACCCTCGACTACCCGCCGGAAGGCTCTCCCGACCATCAAGCGCGCCCGAGCACGGGAAGGAAAGCGGGATGCCGGGCCGAAGCGCTGCAGAATCTCCAGACAGGTGAGCTGGCTGTCCACTCGGGACACGTTGCGAGCTCTTTGCTCAATGACATGCCTTGGAATGGCAGACGCGGCAGCATGAACAGGGAACAATGTCAATTGAGGCGCATCAATGCAGGTCCCCATTTATGCGGGGACCCTCAAAAGGCGACAAATGAACAGACTTCGAAAAAGTGCGTGAAACGACATCGTGACGCTTGCCGGACCCCGCTGCGCCGTTTCTCTCTGATCCGGTGCACCCTCCTCCCGTGGGCGATCGTTTTCCTGGCGCTCGGCGCGCCATCCGCGGTTGGTCAATCCGTCGAAAATCCCCTCAGGCCGCCTGACACGGAAAGCCCTCGTGCGACCCTTTTTGCGTTTCTTTCCGCGTTGGATGAAGCCTACAGGATCGCGGAGGGCAAACAGCAAGGCAACTCGGCGCTGGCATTGCGTCGGGCGGTAAGGTGCCTCGACCTGTCCGAGATCCCTCCGAGACTGCGACAAGATCGGGGAACGGAGGCTGCCCTGATGCTGAAGGAGGTGCTGGACCGCATCGAGCTGCCTTTGCCGGAAGATGTGCCCGGACTGACTGGGTTGACACCGTCCCAAGAAGCTTCGGGAAGCCTGGATGCGACTAACGCGAACGGGCCGATCGAAGAGTGGACGATCCCCAAGACGGACATCACGATCCAACTCGTTACCGAAGGCTCGCGCGAGGGCGAGTTTCTTTTCGCTTCCGATACGGTCCGGCGCGTGCCGAATTTCTTCCAGCGCGTCAGTCACTTGGGCTACAACGCTAATGCAACGCCAGGCATTTTCAGGGCGTATTTCCTGACCCCGGGTGACGGACTGGATCTGAGATGGAACCAGAGGATGCCGTCCTGGGGACAGGCTGTCGTCTTCGGACAGGCGGTTTGGCAGTGGGTTACCACCTTGTTGACGCTGGTCCTGGCCGGCGTGGCGATCCGAACCCTGCTGCGCGTCGGCGTTTCGACCGTCGCTTTCCCAGGGAACCTACCTTGGGTGGCCGGCGGCGCTGGCATCCCGCCAGGGTGGTGGCGTTGACGGCATCGTTCGCTTTACTCCAGTTCATCGAGTGGCTGATCGATGATGGAATCAACCTGACCGGCCGTCCCCAAGACTTCGCCGTCTATGTGGTCGCGTTTGCGTCTTATGCATTCCTTTGCTGGTTGGCAGGGTCGGTCGTGATGCAGCTTGCCGAGCTGGCCATCCATTCCCGGAAACTTGAACCCTCTGCTGCCCGCAGCCAGTTGATCCGCCTTGCTGGCATTGTTGCCGCTGGCGCCGCAATCGTCGCGATCCTGGTGAATGCCGGTCACGAGTTCGGGCTTCCGGCCTATTCGATGGTCACCGGTTTAGGCATCGGTGGCCTTGCCGTCACCTTGAGTGCACAGGCGGTCCTGAAGGACATTTTCGGATCGATCGTCATCATGTGGGAACGGCCCTATCGGATCGGACACAGCGTTGTTATTGGGAACAATCGAGGGACCGTCGAGGCGATTGGATACCGCAGCACGCAGTTGCGTTCCTAGGACGATACGGTGGTGTCGATTCCAAACGCCACAGCGGCGGCGGCAACGGGTGAGAACTTTGGCCTGCGCAGCTATCGCCGCACCAAAACAACGCTGAGCATCGACGATGCGACGCCGCCGGAGCGGATCGAGGCCTTTCTGGAAGGCGTCAAGCGAATCATCCAGGCAAATCCCTGCACGCGAAAGGACGTGTTCGACGTCGTGCTCTACGAATTCGGCGCGGCCGGCTTGGACGTCCTGCTTTCGTATTTCCTTGTCGTTCCCGACAAGCGTGCCGAACTCGTCGAGCGTCAGCGGATCCTGCTTGAAATCGTTCGCCTTGCCGAGGCCCTCGGTGTGGCGTTTGCGCCCACCCAGACGACCTGGACCCAAACGACGGTCGCCGAGGCGAAGCCGCCGCCGGCGCTGACGAACTCAGGCGCATCGCCGAGAGTTTCGGCGAAGGTGAGAATGCACGGTCGAGAGGGCTGGGGATCTTAGTCCCGCTTTCGGAGGAGCCATCGAAGAAGACGTGATGTTGGGCCGTCGTTACGCGAGGAGCGGTAGGCCTCAAAGGCGAAGGACTGGACGAGTGAAGTGCTGCTATTAGGCGATGTGCTGGCTGCACTTGCTGGGCATGTGTTGAACCGCTTGCGTTACGCTTTGCCCGCGGTTTCGATGCGTTTCGAGGGAGATAAGCAGATGCAGTTCTGGGGCTTGTCAGACCTGTTTCGCCGGAAGCTTGAGCGTCGCCAACGCCAGGTAGGCAGGCGACGAACACCGAGCCCGTGTCGCAGGGGAGCATCGTGGCAAGGCTAGGACTGATGGGGATTGTGCAGCGGCTTGGGCGGCTGCCCAAGGTGTTTTCGCTGCTGTTCATGCTGGTCGGTTTGGCGTCCGCCGCGGCGGACGCGCAGGACCCGCAACGGAATGCCGACCCCAATCCTCTGCGCCAGGCCGACACGTCCTCACCGCGGGACACCTTGCGCAGCTTTCTCACCGACGCAACCGAGAACACCCTTGCTGCGCGAGCCGGGATAGCGGACGCGGACGCCCAGGCCGCGTTCATGCGTGCGGTTTCGACGATGGACCTGAGCACAACGCCGCACAGCGGATCCTGGGTGGTTCAGATCCAGCGGTTTCTGTTGCTGAAGGAGATCCTTGATCGCGTGTCGCTGCCGCCGGAGGAGGAGATTCCCGGCGACAACGAGGTCGCCGAGGACGGCCTTGCGCGTTGGACCATCCCCAGCACCGGGATCGTGATCGAACGTATTGGAGAAGGGCCGAGGACCGGCGAGTTCCTTTTTTCGGCCGAGACGGTTGAACGTCTCGACGTCCTCTACCGGGGCGTCAAACACCTCCCCTACAAGCCGGGCGCCACGCCCGGCCTCTACGATGCGTATCTTCGCAGCACGGATTCAGAGGTCTTCCGGGAACGGGAGGCGCGAAACCGCCTCAAGCCTGTCGATACCACAAACCCGCGCTCCACGCTTCTTGGGTTCCTGGATGCTGTCAGCCGGGCCCACGTCTTGATCACCGAGGCGGAAGCAGCGCTGGCTTCCACGCCGCCGACGCTCAGCGAGGAAGAGGCGCGGCGGATCGAACGGAGAGCCCACAATTTCCTCGCGCGGGCCGCCTTTGCTTTGGACCTCAAAGAGGTGCCGGCATCCCTTCACGACGAAATCGGCATCGAAACCGTCATCCAGCTCAAAGAAATCTTCGACCGCATGTGGCTTCCCAATCTGGACTTTGTTCCCGATGCCGACATGGTCGAGGCGGCGCGCCAAAAGTCACGTGCGACCGAGACGGAAGCCGGTGCGCCTTTCCGTTGGAGATATCCGAACACCGAAATCGAAATCGTCGAGATCCTTGAAGGGGACAGGACAGGCGAATTCCTTTTCAGTGCAAAGACGGTGCGTGAGGCCGAGGAGTTCTTCAACAAGGTCCGCGATCTGCCCTATCGCAGCGAAGTATTGGCAGACCATCGAGGCGAGTATGCGTTTTCCGACCCCACCAAGGGCTTCTATGACTATTTCACCACAACGCCGGGCTATCTGATCCCGCGGGCGCATTTCTTGGGCGCAATGCTTGACGATCTGCCGGATTGGGCTCTGGTTGTGTATGCCGAACAGACTGTTTGGCAGTGGGGTGGGTTTGTCCTGAGCGTCCTTGCAGCGGCCGTCGCCGTCTTCCTGGTTTTTCGGCTCGCTCGCCGCTTCGCGGCCCATCTCGGGGAAGTGAAGGATCATTGGTTGCGCGTGCTATTGCCAGTCATCGTCGCCGTCATCGTTCTGATCGTGAATGACTTTGCCAGCCACGACTTGAACCTGACAGGCGACGTGCAGGCCGCCGTCAAAGCAGGAGGAGAAGCCATTATCGTCGCGATGACGGCGTGGGCGGTGTTTGCACTGCTTACGGCATTTGCGGAGACGGTAATCGCAGCGCCACAGATCGGCGGCGAGAGCATCGATGCCAGCCTGCTCCGGCTCCTGGCAGGCATCGTCGGTTTCATTGCGGCTGCCTGGATCGTCATTGATGGCCTTCAGGAGTTGGGCGCCGACGTGATCCCGTTGCTTGCGGGGCTGGGCATTGGCGGTCTCGCTGTTGCGTTGGCCGCTCAGAAGACGATCGCCAACGTTATTGGCAGCCTGATCCTGTTCGCGAACAGGCCGGTCCGGGTCGGCGACTTCTGCCGGTACGGCGATCAGGTTGGCACGGTCGAGAATATCGGCCTCATCTCTACCCAGATCCGGTCCCTGGAGCGAACCATCGTCACGGTGCCCAATGCCGAGTTCTCGGAAATGAAGCTGGACAATATCTCCAAGCGCGACGAAAGGCTGCTCAAAACCACCCTTCAACTTCGTTACGAGACCACGCCCGAGCAGCTGCGCTACCTGTTGGCGAGGCTGCGCCAACTGCTTTTGACCCACCCCATGGTGACCCCCGAACCGGCGCGCGTTCGATCTGTCGATCTGGCGTCGTATTCGCAGGACGTGGAGATCTTTGCCTATCTGCGATGCCAGGACCAGAGCACCTTCCTGGCCATTAAGTAGGACATCCTTCTGCGCATCGTGGATATCGTGAAGGACGCCGGAACCGGCTTTGCGTTCCCCTCGCAGACGGCCTATCTCGGCCGCGACGGCGGCCTCGACGCGGAACGGAGCGGCGCGGCGGAAGCCGAGGTCGACGCGTGGCGCAGCAAGGGCGAGCTGCCGTTTCCCGAGTTCGAGGAGCAGGAGCGTGAGCGGCTTCAGGATACCCTGGACTACCCGCCGAAGGGATCGCCGCGGATCGAAGGGGATGAGAGCGAGGCGGCCCTGCCTGGCGCATCCTCTGCAACCGGCGACAGCGACGACCGGAAGCAGGCGCCGGGCCGCGAGTCAGGCTAGCTGCATCTCGAACGAGACAGAACCAATACAGGAGAGACCACCCTGGTTGCCCTTCCTGAACATGTATCTAGCTTTTTCGCGTGGTGGCAGTTGAGCTGCGCATCGGCGGCCGAGTGGCGTCTCGCCGCCATTGATCGAGAAAGCGCTTATCCACAGGGGCTACCATCATGAAGACGGTTGAATGCTTAGGAAGCGCGGCGGCGCTCCGCCGGCGCGACGTGCTCGGAGGCCTCGCCGCTACCGCAGCGATCGCCGGTCTTGGCGGCAGTCGTGCATTCGCGGCCCGGTTCGCGGCGGACGAGCTCGCCTACATGCCGGCGTCGCTGCAGCTCGAGCTGTTCCGCCGCCGCAAGCTCTCGCCTGTCGACGTCCTCGAAGCGCAGATCCGGCGCATCGAAGCGCTCAATGGCACGGTCCACTGCATTACATACAAGCACTTCGACGAGGCGATGGCGGTGGCGAAAGACTCCGAAGCGCGCTACGCGCGGGGCGACGCCCGCCCGCTCGAGGGTGTGAGCGTCGGCGTCAAGGACGAGCACGAGGCCAAGGGCTGGAGGGTCACCATGGGTAGCCTGCTGCTCAAGGACGCGCCGCCCGGAGAGGAAGACGGCGCTATCGTCGATCTCCTGAAATCGGCCGGGGGCGGTCCTCCACATCCAGACCACGGCGCCAGAGTTCTATCTCGCCCCCCAAACGGCGACCCGCCTGTGGGGCGTGACCCGCAACCCCTGGAATTTGCACTATTCTCCGGGCGGATCCTCAGGTGGCTCGGGCGCCGCGCTGGCGGCGGGGTTCGCCACCCTGGCGACCGGCTCCGACATGGGCGGGTCGATCCGCATCCCTGCGGCCCAGACCGGCGTGTTCGGCTTCAAGCCGCCGTTCCAGCGTGTCGCTTCGTCGGAGATCGCATACGAATCCTCCGGTCCCATGGCGCGCACACTGACCGACATGCTGCTTATGCAGAACGTCATCGCCGGCCCGCACCCGAAGGTCCACGCCACGCTGCGGCCCAAGCTGGAGTATCCCCTCGCGTACCCATCCGTCAGGGGCATGAAGGTGGCCGTGGATTACGCGCGCGGCATGGGCCCGCTGGATGCCGAAGTCGAGAAATCCATGGATGACACCGTTTCCATGCTGAAGGAACTCGGATGCGAAGTGGTCGTAAAAGATCTCGGCTTCAAGTACGAGGGAGATTTTCAGAGCTGGGCGAAGGGCCTTCTGTCTACGTCAATGGGGATGCTGCTTGAGGCGGCGGCAAGGGACAGGGATGCGCTCACGCCCTATGTGAGAATGTTCCTGGACGGCTATCGCGGGAGGCTCGGTCCGAAGGAAGCCGGTGAAGCCGACGCGCTGCTGGCCCGCACCCATTGGAGAATCCAACAGCAGGTCTTCACCGCCGGTTTCCAGGCGCTGGTGATGCCGACCATGCTGACGCCCTACGTCCCCGCCGACTGGAACATGGACAGCGACAAGGACTTCGTGATCGTCAACTGCGAAAAGTACGAAGGGAGATGGGACTTCCTCGCGACCTGGGTGTGGAGCATGCTCAGCCGCTACCCGGTGATGAACGTGCCGGTCGGCGTGTCGAAAAAGCGCGTACCGCTCGGGGTTCAGGTCATCGGCAATACCTTCGACGACCTCATCGCCATGCGGCTGTCGGCGGCCCTCGAGATGGTCGTGCCCAGATTCTATTCCGGCGACCTCATGCCGGATTTCCGAAACGTGGAATAGTTAGGGAATAGGGGCGTTGCGCCGGGGTCCGCGTCGAAGGAAGGTGGGAGATATCTGAATTGGGGGAATCGATATTGCGTCACTCCCGAGTGGTTCGACTCATACCATCGGTGATCCTGCTGTTTGCCCTCTCGGTACCGATGGTCCGCGCGCAGGATGTCGCGACCGATACCGACCCCCATCCGCTGCGGACGGCGGACCTCTCAAGCCCGCGCGCGACGTTGCGCACGTTCCTCACGAACTCCAGCGAGTTCATTGAGGCGATGCGTGCGGACGCTGGGACACCGGCGACCATCCGCGCCTATCGACGCGCGTTGGAAACCCTCGATCCCAGGACGACGCCGGACCGCGATACATACGCCATTCTCACCGAGCGGACGCTGCTGCTGAGGAAACTGCTCGACCGTGTCGAGTTGCCGCCCGAGGATCAAATTCCGGACGCGGAGGCCGTCGTCGCCGGACACGTCACCGAATGGACGGTTCCCGACACAAGCATAACAATCCGGCAGATCAAGGAGGGCCCCCGTGCCGGCAGCTTTCTGTTCTCGGCCAGCACCGTGGAACAGTTGGACAGGCTCTACAGGATGGCCAGACATCTTCCATACAAGCCGGGAGCAACGGCCGGGATTTACGAAGAATGGCTGAGCGCCGGTCCCGCTATGGACTTCGAAAGGTCGGCGCGAGAGCGCCTGAAGCCGGTCGATACCTCCAGTCCCCGGTCGACCCTCCTTGGTTTTCTGGAAAGCGTCGGCCGCGCCCACAAGCTCATTGTGATCGCGGATGCGGCTTTGAGATCCGATCCGCCAACGATGACCATCGAAGAAGCCCTGGAGATAGAAACGAAAGCCGACATCCTGTTACGGCGGGCCGGGAGAACGCTGGACCTGAGCCAAGTCCCCGGAGCGCTTCGCCAGGACACAGCGATCGAGTCCGTTCTTCACTTGAAAGAAGTCTTCGACCGGATGGGCTATCCTCTGCCCGAGGCAATCCCCGATGGCCAAATGGTCGCCGCCGCGCGAGACGGCGTCAGCGGCATCTTTTCGCGCAGAGCGACCCCACTGCGTTGGCGATATCCGAGCACAGAGATCGAAATCGTCGAAATCACCGAGGGCGAAAGGAAAGGTGAGTTCTTACTCAGCGCCAACACGGTCGCCAAGTTGCGCCACATGTATGAAAGCGTACAGGATTTACCGTATCGATCTGATACGGCCGATATGGAGACGGCAGCACTGGCTTATGCGCATTTGGACGTAACAGAGGGGTTCTTCGAGTATTATGTTTCAAGTGCCGGGTTCCTCATCGCACCTGCGCATTTCTTGAGTCGCTTCGTCGACAATCTTCCCCCAGCTTTCAAGAAGGTGTACCGCGATCAGGCCGTGTGGCAATGGACTGCGCTCGTCCTCGTCGCAATTGCAGTGTTGATCGCGGCGATCATCGTCTTTTGCGTGGCCGGGTGGCTGGTGCGCCGACTGACTGCACCGCTCGGCAGCTGGCTGAGGATCGTGGCGCCGACTCTGGTCGCCCTCATCACCTCCGGTGCCGTCGTTTTCCTTGACCAAGGCGTGAACATCACGGGTAGTGCGCTGGCCAACGTCATATTTGTCGGCCAGGCGATCGCCATCGTGATGACGGCCTGGGTCGTGTATGCCCTCTGCCTCGCCGTTGCACAGACCATCGTCGCCTCGTTGTCAATGGAGGTTCAGAGCGCGGAGGCGGGTCTGCTGCGGACCATCGCGCACTTTGTGGGCTTCCTGCTCGGCGCAATTCTCGTCATCCGCGGCGCACGGCAGTTGGGCGCAGATGTCGTGCCGCTCATCGCCGGCCTCGGCGTCGGCGGTCTCGCGGTCGCGCTGGCGGTGCGTCCAACCCTTGAAAACATCTTCGGCGGTCTGCTCCTGTTCGCGAACAAACCCATTCGCCCGGGCGACCAGATCGGCACGGTCGAATACGTTGGGTGGATCTCGACCCGCATTCGCTCGCTGGAGAGGACCATTGTCACCGTGCCCAACGGCGAGTTCGTTCAGATGAAGCTGGACAACTTCGGTGTGCGCGACCAGCGGCTGTTGAGGACCGTTCTGCAGCTCCGCTACGAGACGACCGAGGACCAGCTACGCTTCGTTCTCGCGAAGCTGCGGGAAATGCTCCTGGGTCATCCCATGGTCACCCCCGATCCCGCCCGGGTCCGGTTCGTCGGCTTCGGCTCGCATTCGTTGGATGTTGAAATCTTCGCCTACCTGCGGTGCCAGGACCAGAACACCTTTCTTGCCATTCGCGAAGACGTTTTCTTGCGTATGTTCAGCATCATCAAGAAAGCGGGAACCGGCTTTGCGTTTCCGTCCCAAACCGCGTATCTGGCGCGCGACGGCGGCCTGGACGAGGATCGGGCCCGCACGGTGGAGGAGGAGGTTGCGGCGTGGCGTGCCAAAGGCGCGCTGCCGTTTCCCGAGTTCGAGGAGCAGGAGCGTGAGTTGCTTCAGGATACCCTGGACTACCCGCCGAGGGGGTCGCCGAGTATTGAGCGGGACGAGGGCGATACGGCCCAGTCTGGCGAATCCTCTGCAACTGGCGACAGCGCCGACCGGAAGCAGGCACGGGATCGCGAGTCAGGCTAGCTGTATTTCGAAACAGTGAGAAGCGATAGGGGGCACCTCGCTGGCTGCCCTTCTGGAAAAGCCGGTATCGAGCCAGAACCAGACAACCTGATCCAGACCACGTAGTCTCAGAAGAGCCGGAGAAAGACATGTGCCTCTTGTCTCTTTTCCCGGGCTGAAACCGCGATACACTCGCTGGCGTTGAGTTCGAGGCGGTCCATGCAGGCCGCTGTTCTTCAGCGATCTGATGGGTGCAGAGGGGGAGGTCTGCAAGTGCGGCGTTTTCGTGGCGCGATGACGACCCTGTGGGTTTCGTTGGGCCTGTTGATCCTGGTTTCGTGTGCGGTCCTGACGGTTCTTGTGCTGCCCGATATGGCGCACGCGCAGGACGACCAGGACGTCATTCGCTCGGCGCAGACATCCAGTCCGCGGGCAACGCTGTATTCTTTCATCAGTACACTGAACCGCGCCTACCGGATTGGCCGCAGCGACAATCCGGAAAGATCGGCCAGGCTGGTCGTGGACGCGGTACGGCACCTGGATCTCTCGGAAATGCCGGAGCGATCGAGGGACTACCTGGCTACGGAGGCGGCACTCTACCTGAAGGAAGTCCTGGATCGTATCGACCTTCCGGCCCGGGAAGAGGTGCCGGGGCGGATCCAGGCGACCGGGCAGTCACGCGAAACCGGGATCATCGAGGGCGGCGACGGTGCCGCCTTGAAACCGATCACGATCTGGCAACTCCCCGGAAGCAACATAAGGATCCACCGCGTCAAGGAAGGATCGCGCCAGGGCGAGTATCTGTTTGCGCCATCCACCGTCAGACGGGCGGCCAGCTGGTATGAGCGGGCCAAGGCGTTGCCCTACAAGGAAGGGGCGACCCCCGGCCTCTTTGAGGCCTACGCGTTGACGCCGGGCCGCGGTATCAACGTCGGGCTAAGTGAAGCGATGCCGGCATGGATGCAACGGACCATCTACGGCCAGACCCTCTGGCAATGGGCCGCGGCACTGATCACGTTCGGCCTTCTTGCCATCTTGGTGCGGTTCATCCTGAAGTTTGGCTTCGGCTTTGATCGCAGCCTGGAGCGGCATCAGGATCCGGTGAGCCGCCGCGCCTGGCGATCCGGAACGCTCGTTGCGCTGCTACTGGCTTCGCGGTGATCGGGTACACGGAGATCCTGATTGAGGATTTCTTCAATCTGACCGGAAACGCCCTGCTTTGGATGGGCGGTTTGCTGGTCGTCTTCGTTCACGTCTTCGCCGCCTGGTTCGGGTTTGTCCTTGTTTCGCAGATCTCCGAACTGATCGCGATGGTCCGTGGCTATGCGCCCCGTTCCGCGCGGTCTCAACTCGTCCGTCTTGTCGGCTACTTCGTCGGCGCGGTTGTTGTCGTCTTCGTTATCGCCCGCGCGGCTGAACAGTTTGGACTGCCGGCCATATCCATCATCACCGGGTTCGGCGTCGGCGGCCTTGCCGTGTCGCTTGCAGCCCGCGAGACGCTGTCGGATATCCTCGGCTCGTTGGTCGTCCTCGTCGAACGGCCCTATCGCATCGGCGACTACATCGAGGTTGGCGCCGACGCGGGAACGGTCGAAGACATCGGCATCCGCAGCACAAAGATCAGAACGCTCTCCGACATTGTTGTTTCCATCCCGAATTCAAGCCTGTCGGCAGGGAAGATCTCCAACCACGGCTTGCGCCGTTACCGGCTCAACAACAGCGTCCTGCGGATCAGCGACAGCACGCCGCCGGACAAGATTTGCGACTTCTTGGAGCGGACGCGGGCAATACTCGAGCGGAATCCGGAGGTGCGTCCCGAAGAGTGGAATGTCTATCTGCAGGGGATCGGTTCGGGGCATCTGGAGATCCTGCTGTTCTATTACCTCGATGTCGCCGGTTGGGCCGAGTTCCTCCGGGAACAGGAAGAAATCCTGCTTTCGATCCTGGAATCCGCGGAAGAGTTGGGCATCGAAATCGCACCAACGCAGACCGTGTAAGCGACCCTCAGTGATGCCAAACCGGTTGGCGCCTTGGCCCAGTCCTGACAAGTGTATTGTTGCGCCAGTTGTTCCGATCGAATGAATCGATAGCGTCAGTCGCGGAGGTCGCCGGTTCTGGCCGAAATGTCCGGTGGCCACCTGGCTTCGGACATCATCGGCGTCGATGCAGGATCTCTAGGCAGATGAAAGCGGCCGGCCTTCCTGGACACGTATCGAACTCTGTGCGTGGCGGCGGGGAGAGGTGGAATCGATTTCATGGAGGCCCGCCAGATACCGACAGGCGCACAAAGCGGTGTCGAGCGCTTCGACCGCAGCAGGTGTTCAATCCGGGAAACTAGGTTGCGCTGCGGTACCTGAATATCTGTTCTTACGCAGACACGCCTTTCAGCCGGGCCAGTTCGGCACGGCCGTCATAGCCCGCCTGCGCCAACAAGGCGGGGACGGCATCATCGTCGTTCAGCGCACTGGTCAGACAGATGTCTCCGGCGTCGGCAAGACCCTGCACCCGTGCGGCGATGTTCACGGTCTGGCCGAAATAGTCCAGGCTCTGACCGGCATTGATGGCCAGGGCGGGGCCGGCATGCAGCCCGACCTTGAGACCGACTTCGTGGTTGCCGCGACCGCCAGACAGCTCCCGCATTGCTGTCATCATGGCGATCGCCGCGGCGGTCCCGTAATTGCCGTTCGCGAACGCCGCCATGACTGCATCTCCCATGGTCTTGATCATGGCGCCGGAATGGTCCCGCACCACCTGTTTGAGCGCCGCGAAATGATCCTGCACCAGCCGGTAGGCGGCGAGGTCGCCCTCCCGGTCGTAGAGCGCCGTGGAGCCCTTCAGGTCGGTGAACAGCAGCGTCAGGCTGCGCAATTTCAACTTAAGGTCTGGCGCCAGCTCGTTCAGCGCGAAGCAGTCGCGAAAGGCCTGGTTGTTCAGCAGGTGTTTGCCGGTGAGGCGTCGACCGAACTGCGGCGGGCCCGCTTGCAGGATTGCCTTGATGTCGTCCATGACGATCCGAAGCATGCGGCACCAAACCGGTTGATCGGTTTGATTGGTCAGTTCCAGCGCGGCATCTCCGACAGGCAGCGACACCTGGGACTGTGAGAAGCCGCTGTCGGCTAAGGTCAGTGCAATGGCGCCCGAGTTCGCTGAAGTTGCCGCGTCGTCCGCCACCTGGAGGGCCGCGCCTGCATGCGTGTCCAGGCACAGCAGCCGGTAGGCCTGTCCCGCCTCCACACGAAGCGCCATTGTCGCCGTCTCTCCTGGTTGGAGTGACACGTCGGCCACGGTATGGAGTTCGAGATAGTTCCGCCATTGATCGCGGTAGGGATAGCTGGACGAGGTGTAATAATGCTGGTACGCGGCGAAATCGCTGTGCAGATCCAGCGTCGACCCCGGCGGTGAGTAGGCGAAGCTGACCTCGATCGTGTCGTCCAGCACGGAAGGCGCATCCCTGTTGCACAAGGCGCAATGCAAGGAGTCCTCGGCCACCCGGTCAAGCGCGGTCGCGCTGTGGGTAATGGCGCCGCACAACGGGCAGATCATGCCCCATTCCAGGTCGAACAGGCCCAGCTTGGCGCCATGCACAAAAAGGTCGAGTGCCGTCTCCGAGCCGATCCCGGCGGCTTCCGCGAAGGCGAAGGGATTGATGCGAGCGGCCTGATAGTGCGGCAGATCTGCCAGGTGCCGGGCAAACCGGCCCAGGGTGTCGTCGTCGCAGCCACAACGTGCAGCGGCGGCCTGCAGTGTCGTGTGAGTTGACTGGGTCATGGCACGCCTCTCAGGATTGCCTGGATCACGAACAATGATTCCTCGCCGCTAGACGACCACGAAGAGGCCGGAACGCTGTCCCGCCAGTTCCCGGAATCGCTCGGTCAGCGGGCGGGAGAAGTTGTTGCCCTCGATACACATCATACGCAACCGCGATGCATGGCTGGCCCACTGAAGCAGGGCCTCGCCGCCTTGATCGCCGATCCCGCACCCGACAAGGCCCAGTTCACGCAAACCCTGCGGAAGGGCGCGCGCCAGGGGGACTGCGCCAGCATCTCCGATGCCCTGATTGTAGCTGAGACTGAATGAGGCCAGATACGAAGCTTCCGTCTCCGACAAAGAACGAAGGGCCGCAGCCACAGTCAACGTCGCAGCGACATCAAGCCCGGCACTCCTAAGATGAAAGGAGAGCGCCCGGTCAACTTCCTGGATTGACTCGAGTTGAGTGGCCTTAGCCAAACAGGGAGCCGTGCCGATGGACCGTAGTGCCTCAGCAAGTCTCAAGGGCAGGCCCGTCCCGCGCGTTTCGGTTGGATCGGCTGCGCTGACGGGAGAAAGCAATCCCCATGTCGCGGCTGCCAGCAAGCTTGCCGTGCCTATGCCGCCCTTCAAGAATTCGCGCCTGCCCATAGGGTCTCCGTTTGGCTCAAGCATAAGACGTGGCGCGGATATCCCGGAGTTCAACTCCGTCAGCCATCGCCCAAGAAGCAGGGCCCTTTCCTCATCGGGTGATCTTACACTGGCAGAAGACAATAGCCTGCTCCTATTGTCGGATTGGCGGGCCAGGGGAGCGAATTGGATTTGACGCGGAAGACACTGTCCAGACGTGACCTCGTTCTAGCCTCCGCTCTGGTGGTGTTGATGGCGGCTGCCTTCACCATTGCCGGGGGCAAGCCCTTGGTGGTCACGTTTGTGGTAGGGCTCGTCGGCGTCGCGGTTCTGCTCTTTGCGATGTACAGGGGCCGGAACGAATTGCCGCTGCCGCTGTCCTATTACCCGGTGTTCTTCGGCGCTCTGGCGTGGCAGTTCATTCACTTCGCCGAAGAATTCCGCACCGGTTTTCGCGAGCTCTTTCCACCACTGTATGGGGGCGAACCATTCAGCGCTGAACTGTTCGTCACGATCAATATGGTCTCCTATTTCGTTTTCGCCGTGTCGTGCATTCTGGTCCTTTCGCGCAACATCCGTTTCCTTGTGGCGCCGATGCTTTTCTACGTTGTCTATGGGGCCATCGGAAACGCCATTGCCCATACCTGGTGGGTCATCTGGTTGGGCGAGTATTTCCCCGGGTTCTTTAGCGCGCAACTCTATTGGGTTCTCGGCCCGTTGGCGCTTTCGCCCCTGATCGGATCGCTGCGCAAGGCGTCGCTTTTACTGCTGCTTTCGCCGTCGTCCTGGTTTCCATCCTGACTCTGTTCATGGAGCTGTGACGGGTTTTCGCGGCCAGATGGCATCCAATCGGATATCTAGACAGCACCGATACATCTGGCCGAGGAACAACTGCCGGACTTCGCCAGGGATTCTGGATTGGCTGTCGTGGCCGCGTGCTGAGCCGGCGCCCAGGCGTGGCGGCCCCTCCTGGTCACCTATCGAACTTTTTGCGTGGCGGCGGGGTCAAGGCTTGGACTGCCGTTGCCGGGCCATTACCAGACTGTAAGGTTCAGGCTGCTTGCGTCTCACGATAGCCATCAACAGTCGCGTGACCGTGCAATTGCAAGGCGGTCAATGGGGGCTTGTCACTACTCCAGCACCTTGGGCCAATTCGCGTCACCGGCAGTGATATTGCCTGGGATGTTCTGCTCCCACTTCTGCTGAACCGACCGGCTGTAGTTCAAGTAGAGCTTTCCATCTACGATCTTCCAGGCCTCGGGATCGGTGCTCGCGGTGTAGCCTTGAGAGACGGCCCAAGCGCAGTAGCCGCCATACTGAGGCGCGTATAGGGCGGGGTTGGAGGTGAACGCATCTCGGTTTTCCGCGGAAGCAAAACGCCACACCGCTCCATTGTATTCCACTGTGAAGTCGTCGGAGCCTTCGACCGGCCTGCCCTCGGTGAAGTAGGCAACAGCATCATATCCGCTCACCGCCAGATCGCTGCGCCAAGATGTGTAGACCTTATCCTTGGCAGCCTGGGCCGGGACAGCGAACAACACGATCAACGCTGCGAAGATCGCGGGAAGACGGAGGCCAGGGAGCGTAAGCGTGGTCATTGGTTACCTCCATCCTAGGTTGCTTCTGCCGAGACCTGGAGTGTAATGGCTTGGTTCCAGATTTTGAGTAAAAGATCCGAGAGCCTATCCGATAAGGGGATTGCGCGCGTTTCCCCCCGGTGCCCCCATTCGAACCGAGCCGATCGGCCCCCATTGACGCGTCCGGGTTGGGCGTCGGTGCATGACGGGTCTTTGGTCCGATGCAATGATCGCCTTTGGTGATGCCGCTCTGGATTTGGAGGCGGAATGGGATCGTCGCCCGTTGTTTGCCAGGGGGCAGGAGCGGACACCGCCGGCCGCATCTTGAGGGACCGTTGGGCACTTGGCTCCGGACATCGAGAGGCTTCGGTAAGGGATCACCATGCAGGTAAGCCTGGTTGCCCTTCCTGGACACGTATCGAACTCTATACGTGGTGGTGGGGGAGGGCGTCTGACCGGGGTCTGGTCGGCGGCGAGGGCTTTGACGTCGACGGGCGCGGCCAGCGAGGACCACACGTCGGTTGAACGTGCGGCGGGTCCGCAGCCGCGGCGTCACAGGGCGCCCCATGCGTCTCGGGTTGGAAGTCACCGAAAGTTTACCTCCCACGGCGGTGGTGCCACGATCTTGGCGCCGGGCGCGTTTTTGACGGTTTTTCCACCTCGAGAAGGCGAGGTGTGTCTTGACGAATCGTACCTCGACCGTAGTTCATTTCACCGGGGTTTCCCGTCAGACGTATATGGACGCAGCCAGCTACAGGGAGCACTAGCCAAATGACTCGACTGACCGTCAACGGGGTCCAGCGCGACGTGGATGCCGAACCCGACACGCCGTTGTTTTGGGTGCTGCGCGAGCAGCTGGGTCTGACCGGAACGAAATACGGTTGCGGCATCGCTGCATGTGGCGCATGCACCGTCCACATCGACGGGGTCGCGGAACGGTCGTGCTCGCTTGCGGTGGGCGACATCGCCGCGACACAGTCGATCACGACGATCGAGGGGCTGAGCGAGGACCGCTCGCACCCGATCCAGCAAGCCTGGCTGGAGCTCGACGTGCCGCAATGCGGCTATTGCCAGTCCGGGCAGATCATGGCGGCCGCGGCCTTCCTCGCCGAAAACCCGGCGCCGACGGACGCAGACATCCGCGAAGGGATGACCAATCTCTGCCGCTGCGGCACCTAGAACCGGATCAAGGCGGGCATCAAGCGCGCCGCCGAGCTGAGCTGAGGAGGCGCGAGATGACACAGCACCTCACGATCTCGCGGCGCGGCTTCCTGGCAATGGCGGCCGCTTCGGGCGGTCTCGCGATCGGGTTCCCGCTGGGCGCTGCGGCGCAATCCGCTGCCGGAAGCGGCTCACCCGAAGTCAATGCCTGGGTCGTCATCCAGCCTGACGACACCGTGGTGGTCCGCGTCGCGCGGATCGAGATGGGGCAGGGCACGCTGGCCGGCCTGGCGCAGCTCGTCGCCGAAGAGCTCGATGCCGACTGGGAGAAGGTGACCTGGGAATACCCCACCCCCGGCCAGAACGCCGCACGCGAGCGGATCTGGGGCGCGATGGGCACCTACGGCAGCCAGGGCGTCCGCGGCAGCCAGACCTATATGCGTCAGGGCGGTGCGGCCGCTCGGGCGATGCTGATGCAGGCCGCAGCGAACCGCTGGGGCGTCGATGTGGGCACGCTGACCGTGTCGAAGGGCGTCAAATCAGGCCCGGGCGGCGCAACGCTGACCTATGGGCAGGTCGCCGACGAGGCGGCCAAGCTTGACGTTCCCGCCGATGTGGCGCTCAAGGACCCGTCGACGTGGACCATTGCCGGCCAGCCGGTCAAGCGGCTGGACACCGCCGACAAACTCGACGGCAGCCGAATCTACTCAATCGACGTCACGCTGGAGGGCATGCTGAACGCCGCGGTCAAACAGGCCCCGGTCATGGGCGGCGTGATCCGCAGCTTTGACGCCGATGCCGTGGCGGGCATGCCCGGCGTCGTGAAGGTTGTCCAGGTCAACGAGGGGGCCGTCGCTGTGGTCGCCGACACCTTCTGGCGTGCCCAGACCGCGCTCAACGCCCTGCCGATCGATTGGGACCTGGGTGAGAACGCCTCCTTCGGAATGGCCGATCTGGAGGCCATGCTGGACGACGGTCTGACTGCTGAGGACGCCTTCGTCGGCAACCAGTCCGGCGATGTCGAGACCGCGCTCGCAGAGGCCGCGCAGGTGGTCGAGGCCGACTATCACTATCCCTGGCAACACCAGGCGACGATGGAGCCGATGAATGCCACCGCGCTGGTGACCGACGACCGTTGCACGGTCTGGGTTGCGACCCAGAATGCCGAAATCGATCTGGCCGTCGCGGCCGAGACCAGCGGCCTTGAGATATCGCAGTGCGACGTGAACCGGATCAACCTCGGCGGCGGCTTCGGGCGCCGGGCGGCCCCTCCGGACTACACCGCCATCGCCGTCAGGCTTGCGGTGGAGATGAAGGGAACACCTGTCAAGGCCATCTGGACCCGGGAAGAGGACCAGCTGCACGGCGCCTATCACCCCGCCACCAAGGCGCGGCTGCGCGGGGCACTGGACGCTGAGGGAAACCTCACCGGTCTGCATTTGCGGATTTCCGGCCAGTCGATCCTCGCCGGGCTCCTGCCTTTCATGCTGCAAGACGGGATGGACCCTTTCGTTTTCCAAGGGTTACAGGCCGACAGCACCGAGGGCGCGTTGGGCTACACGGTCCCGAACCTGCTGATCGATCACGCCATGCGCAATCCGCCGATCCGGCCGGGCTTCTGGCGCGGCGTGAACAACAACCAGAAAGCCTTCTACCTGGAGTGCTTCATCGACGAACTGGCCGAGGCCGCCGGGCGCGACCCGCTGGAATTCCGCCGCGCCATGATGGCCGACCACCCACGGCATTTGGCGGTCCTGGACAAGGTCGCCGACGCCATCGGCTGGGAAGCCGGCGCTCCGGAGGGCCGCGCCTTCGGTCTCTGCCAGCACATGGGCTATGGGTCCTATGTGGCCGCCGCGGCCGAGGTGTCGGTCAACGGCGACACCTTGACCATCCACCGGATCGTGGCCGCGACCGATCCGGGGCACGTGGTCAACCCGCAGCAGGTCGAGGCGCAGATCGAGGGCTCGTTCGCCTACGGCTTGTCGGCCGGTCTCTTGAGCCAGGTGACCATGGAAGGAGGCCGCGTGCAGGAGGAGAACTTCGACACCTACCCGATCGTTTCGATGTGGGAGATGCCGGCGGTCGAGAGCCACCTGGTTCCAAGCGGCGAATTCTGGGGTGGCGTCGGTGAGCCCACGATCTTTGTGGCGACGCCCGCGGTGGTGAACGCGATCTACCGCGCCACCGGCAGGCGGCTCCGTGACCTGCCGCTGGCCAAGCACGGTATCGCCATCTGACGGTCGGCTTGGCAGCCGGCGACCGTTGCGGCGGCCCGTGACTTGGGAAGGACGGAAGGAGCAGCGATGCGTCTGAGAGCAGCCTGCATCATGGTGCTGGTTGCTTTTCCGGGACTGGCGGCAGCGGACGCGTCGCCGCCGAAAGCGACGGCACTTCCGGACTTGGCGGGCCCGCCGCCGCCGGGCGCCATGGCCTGCTCGGGATGCCACGGGGCGGGAACGTCCCTGTCGCTCACAGCCGAAATCCTCGAGGCGATGATTGGGTTCAAGGCCGGCACGCGCGAAGCGACCTTGATGAACCGTATCGCCGCTGGGTTCGACGAGGCCGAAATGGCGGCGATCGCGGCCTGGATCGCCGGGGGCAATTGACGTGACCGTCTCGCGACGCGAAGTGAATGCCGGAGCGTTGGCCACGCTGTCGCTGAACGTCCCCGTGCGTGCGCAGGACCGCGGTCGGGTCGTGGTGGTGGGCGGCGGCTTCGGCGGCGCCACGGCGGCGCGGTTCCTTGCCCGGGCCGGTCACGACGTGACCTTGGTCGAGCCGGCGCAGCGCGCGGTAACCTGCCCGTTCAGCAATACCGTCCTCGGCGGCTTCGGTACTCTGGAGGGGATCTCCCACGCGCATACCGGGCCGGTTGGCGACGGTGTCCGCCTGGTCCGGGACACAGCGACCGGCGTCGATCCCGGCACCCGGACGGTGGCCACCGCGGGCTCCGGGCCGCTGCCCTACGACAGGCTGATTCTTGCACCTGGGATCGACCTGCGCTTCGATGCCCTGCCGGGCTATGACAAGGCCGCGGCCACTGTCATGCCGCATGCCTGGCAGGCCGGCGCGCAGACCGCGCTCCTGCGCGCGCAGCTCGAAGCGATGGAGGATGGCGGCCTCGTCGTCATCGCGCCGCCCGAGGCGCCCTACCGGTGCCCGCCCGGACCCTACGAGCGCGCAAGCCTCATTGCGCACTACCTCAAGCAGGAAAAGCCGGCTTCGAAGATCATGATCCTCGATGCCAAGGAGAGCTTCTCCAAGCGGCCTTTGTGGGAGGAAGCCTGGGCAACCCTTTACCCCGGGATGATCGAGTGGGTGCCGCCGTCGCTCGGGGGGGGGGGCGTGACGGCGGTCGATGCCGCAGCCGGCACGGTCATCACCGATTTCGCGCAGCACCAGCCGGCGGTGACGAACATCATCCCGCCGCAGCGCGCCGGTGCGATCGCCTTCTCTGCCGGCGTGGCCGACCCGACGGGCTGGTGCCCGGTGGACGGCCGCAGCTTCGAGTCCAACCTGGTACTCGGCATCCATGTCATCGGAGATGCCTGCTTCACCGGGGCCATGCCGAAATCCGCCTTCTCGGCAAACGCCCAAGCCAAGGTCGCCGCGGCTGCCATCGACGCGATCTTGCGCGGGCGGGAGCCGCAGTCACCAAGCTGATCAACACCTGCTACAGCCTCGCGGCGCCGGACTACGGCTTCACCGTGGCGGGGGTTTACGGCGAGGCCGACGGCAAGCTCTTCGAAATCGAGAAGGCCGGCGGCGTCAGCCCTGTCGGCGCCGATCGGACCGTCCGCCAGCGTGAGGCTGAATACGCCCGGTCGTGGTACACCACCATCACCACCGAAAGCTTCGGGTGAGACTATGGTGCGACCGTTCCGGTGGATCGTTGCGGCTGCGCTGCTCTTGTCGGCGGGAATGGCCGCTGCCGACGAGATCGCGGAGCCTTTGATCAACCGTCCCGGCGATCCGGTGCGCGGCCGCGCGATCGTGGCCGATCAGTACAAGGGGCTTTGCATTCTCTGCCATTCCGGTCCCTTCCCAGAACATCCCTACATGGGGACGCTTGCCCCACCGCTCGACGGGGTGGGGTCGCGGTTGTCGATTGCGGAATTGCGCGCCCGGATCGTCGACAGCCGGAAGAGCAATCCCGAGACCATCATGCCGCCCTACCATGCGACGGACGGGCTGCGCCGCGTCGGGCCGGACTGGAAGGATCGGACAATTCTCTCGGCGCAGGAGGTGGAGGACGTGGTTGCTTTCCTCGCGACGCTTACGGAGGATCCAAAATGACCCCCCTGACCCGTCGCTCCGTGCTGCGGCTGGGCCTTGCTGCGCCGCTGGCTCTGCAGCTCATGCCGGCCTCGGCGACACCCGAAGCGATGCAGGCCGCCATCGACGAGTTTACAGGCGGCGCGCCCGTCACACCGGGACGCATGGAGCTGAAGGTCCCGCTGCTGGTCGAGAACGGCAATTCCGTTGCGCTGCAGGTCAGCGCCGACAGCCCGATGACGCCTGAAGACCACGTCCAGGAGATCGGCATCTTCAACGAGATCAACCCGATCCCGGAGACCGTCTTGTTGGGGTTCACGCCGCGGTCCGGACGCGCGACGGCTCAGACGCGCATCCGTCTGAACGGCACGCAGCATGTTCACGCCGTCGCCCGGATGAGCGACGGCAGCCACTGGAGCACGTCGACGCATGTGATCGTCACCGCGCCGGCCTGCCGGGAGTGATCCGATGAAAGCGCTCTTGAACGTGCCCGCGACCGCTGCCCCCGACGAGATCGTCGAGATCAAAGTGCTGATCCAGCACCCGATGGAGACGGGGTTCCGCACCGATCGCAACGGCCAGCGTGTGCCGCGGGACATCATCCAGCAGCTCTTTTGCGACTACCGGGGGGAAGAGGTGTTCCGGGTCCAGCTTTTCCCCGCGGTGGCGGCCAATCCCTTCTTCGCTTTCACCCTGCGGGCCCAGGCGACCGGTGAAGTGGTGCTGCGCTGGATCGACCAGTCGGGCAGGGAGCATCGCGGGGCCCGCACGCTGACCGTTGCATGAGGGCGGCGCTGACGCTCGTTGCCGTCGTCCTCGCCGGCGCCGCGACAGCCGATGACCGGCGCACCGGCTATGACGCATGAGCGCCGAATTGCAGGCGATGCAGGACGACACAGAGGCCAATCCGGGCCTGTTCTGGGTGCTCGACGGAGAGAGGCTTTATGCCGAGCCGGCCGGCCGTGTCGGGACCAGTTGTGCCGACTGCCACGGCCCGGGTGAGTCCGCCATGGCCGGGATCGCCGCCCGCTATCCGGCCTGGGACGACGTCCTGGCACAGCCCGTGGACCTGGCGGGCCGGATCGGTCTTTGCCGAACGCGACAGCAGCAGGCCGACCCGCTCGCACGCGGGAGCGACGCGCTGCTTGCGTTGACGGCCTATGTCACCCACCAGTCGCGCGGGCTGCCGGTCGTCCCCGATCCGACGCCAGAGATGGACAGGGTCCGCGCCGAGGGTCGGGCGCTGTTTGCGCGCCGGATCGGCCAGCTCAACCTCGCCTGCGCCCAATGCCACGCGGACAATGCCGGCGGCCGTCTGGCCGCTGCGCTGATCCCGCAGGCCCATCCCACCGGATACCCGCAATACAGGCTGCAATGGGAGACGATGGGCTCGCTCCACCGGCGCTTCCGCAATTGCATGACCGGAGTCCGGGCCAGCACTTTCGAACCAGGATCGCGCCCGTTGATCGCGCTCGAGGCTTTCCTGAAAGACCGCGCCGCAGGCCTTGCGGTCGAAACCCTTCCCATCAGCCCCTGACGCAGTCCGTGTTCGCCTGGACCAGGTTTGATGGTTCGGGACGACGCATACGACGACAATAGGCTTGGCTCACCTGCTTCGGCTATCCCTGCACGACGCCCCAAAGATAGAACAGTCCGTAGAGTCCGAAGAACAGGAACAGCCCCGCATAGGCCACGTAGACGCCTATCTGACCCTTGGAGACAGGGTGCAGGTTGTGTTGTGAAAGCAATACGAACTGCGCGAGGTAGAGCGTCGCAAAGTACACGTAGCAAGCACAGCTATAGAGCCCAAAGATCGGGGCCGTCGGACTCCCCGCCAACGCCAACCAAACGAAGACTATTCCGGAGAAGAAGAAGGTGAGATCGGCATAGGCAGTTCCTCTTTGCTCCAGGAGGAACCACTTGAACTCGGGCTCGAATGCGGCCTTCTCCATCAGCCCAAGCTTCGAATGGAGCTTCGGCGCGATCAGTTGCAGCGCCTGTGTTGCCGGACCGAGCGCCCACATGATGATGAAGAAGACGATAAACCAGACGCCTATTTCCATGTCTCAACTGCCCTGCCGCCAGAGTCGCGCGGTTGCAAATTCGGCCCATAGATTACCCGGATCGCGCCGGCGGGCTCTGACTTCCGTCAAGGTATGCGCAGGGAGTTCCCAGTAGTCTGGTAACGACCGTTTTGGCCGAGAAATGTAGAGGTCGAACACAATGGAACCAACAATTGTCACATGGGCTCTCATCCTGTTCGGTCTGATCACTCATGGCATTCTCACCTACATCTACATCGTCTTCGCACGGGACCCACACAGCAAGCAGGCCAAAGATCGGATGATCGGCCAGGGCAAAGACTGGCGGGACAAAACCCATTTCCGTCTCAATGTGGGATTTGCCTGGACCGACTTCATGCTCTTCGTTCCACTGCTCGTGTTTGGATGTATCGGCATGCTTCTGGGTCAAACCTGGGGATATTTGCTCTTCGGAGCGGCAGGAGCGTGTTCGCTCTACGCCAACATCACCCTATGGTTCGTGGAGAAGGAGCATGTCTATCCCGCGCTCGGCCCCCTCCGCTACTACACCTACTTCTGGGGCTTCTTTGTGTATTGGGGGGCGCTGGCCCTGGCTTACTCCGCCCTGCGCGTCAGCGGGTTTGAGTTCTGATCTCCCTGGGCAGGGGGCGACGTCATGTCTGACGCCTCGACTACGTCACAGGTCTCGCGCTATGCGATACTTGCGACGCGCATTGCAGCACCGATCGGGGGCCGTCCCGAGGTCAATCCGGCGCCGCAAGCGTCGTGCCCGCCGCCTCGATTTCGCGCAGGATGATCATGAGAAGGTCCTCGCGGATCTCCTGGAACTCGTTCCAGTCGGTCGTCAGGATGTAGGCATGGACCTCCACGTCGAGCGCGTCCGGTCCGGCTGCGGTCAGCCGAACGAGCGACGGGTCGTCGAGAACGCGCTCGTGGTCGTCCACGACCTGCCGAAGCCGGTCCAGGAGACGGTCCAGCTGGACTGGCGTCGTCTCCAGACTGAGGCCCAGGGTCGAGCGCCACAGGATCCGGTCCCGCCGCCCGACCACGTCGAGCTGACCCGCTGAGAGCTCGGAGTTGGGAATCATCAAGAGCGTACGCTCGGGAGTCCGGATCTGCGTGGATCTGAGCCCGATCGACTCCACCGTTCCGACCTTGTCGCCGAAGCGGCAGCTGTCGCCAATCCGAAGCGGACGGGCCAGCAGCGTCAGCGCCCCGAACATGTCCTGCAGCGGCCCCTGGGCAGCCAACGCAACGGCAAGCCCGCCGATGCCGAGTCCGGTCACCACCGAGTAGGCCGGCAGACCGATCAGGTTCGCCGCAACGACCAGGATGGCCGGCACGGTGACAAGCGCCAGGGCCCTGGCGCCCAGGCGAATGAACTGCGCCTTCGTGTCGTTCGCGTCCAACGTCAAGGAGCGGAGGTAGACCTCTGAGGCCTCGATCACGAGCAGCGGGGCGCACCAGCTGGCGAGTCCGACCACGACCACAATCAGGATCAACCGTTTCACCGCCAGCAGGGAGACCGCGACGTTGACGATGTCCACCAGAAGCCAATCCACGGCGAAGATCAGCCCCACCGATACCAGTAGCGAGAGCAGGGTCCACCACCGTGCCTGGGCCGCTTCGGGCAAGGTTCGCTCCGGCGCCGCCTTCCGCCGGGCGTCCCGGCGCCGCTTTCGGCGCGCGTACAAACGCGCGTCCCAACGCCGTCCGACAAGGATAAGCGCGATGACCGATACCGTGCCGGCAACCAGCACACCTGCCGCGGAAATCCACTGCCAGATCATCTGCGCGCCGACCTCACGCATTGTCCATTCCGGCAGACGCTCGCCCCTTCCCAAGTCCAGGCCGCGGCCAACCGTCAGCACGTACGCCTGATAGATATCGGGCGTCGCGTTCGCGCGGTAAGGCAGATGCCTGACGAGTTGGTAGAACTCCGGTACGCGGCTCACGGTGTCGGCCGTGAACAGGAACTCGCCACTGCGTGGACCCTCGGCAATCAATGCGATGGCAATAGAGGTATTCGGGATCAGCCACCGCTCGATGGCGGCGGCGTCGGGCATATCGCTCGCCCACGAACGCTCGACTTCCTCACGATCGGGTATTTCCTCGAAGGGCGGCAACTCGATCCGGTCCAAGATCTCCTTCAGCATCATCGCGGCTTCGGGGCCCAAGGTCGGGGCGAGATAGGGCGGCACCTCGCTGAGGTCCAGGGTCATGACTGCGCGGTCCAACGGTTCCAGCGTATCGCGCTGTCGGTCGGACTCGCTGGCGATCTGGTAGGCCTCTTCTAGCGCCGCAAGGAAGGCCCTCAGCGTTGCTTGCGGGCTTGAGGTATCGATCTGCATCAGTGGATTCGCGACCGTCGCCGCAGCGACGGTCGCGTGGCCGGCGAGCATGACGATGCAAACCAGACCAAGCAAGTGACGCACTACACGGGGCGCAAGGACAACCATTCGCACATCCATTTCCGAGGTGACAGACAGTTAAGCTCCAGATGCACGGAGCGGCAATTGCGCTAGGTCAAGTCCCTCGCCACTCTTCCGACCGACAATCCGCCCTTCGAACAATTGCACTGGTGCAGCTGCCCGTTTCTTTTGGGCTGCGCCTTGGGAATGAGGGCCCGACCATGAAAGTGGGACTGGAGAAGCGCGGCTCGATTTCGGGCCTCACGCAGGTCCCGCTGATCTTGCTGCTTCTCTTCGCGTTCTGGGCCTCCGTGGCGACGGCACAGGATGCCGGCCAGGATCTCGATGCCAATCCACTTCGGCCGGCGGACACGTCGAGCCCGCGGGATACGCTGCGCACCTTCCTGGACGAATTCGGTTCGGCCGTTCGAGACTGGCAGCAGGGCAACCTGTCGTCGGCGACGTACCGCGGTTTCGAGCGGGCAACGGAAGTGCTGGACTACAGTTCGACCCCGAACGGCGATTCCTGGGCGGTGCGGATCATCCGCGCGATGATGCTGCGGGAGATCCTGGATCAGGTCGAGTTGCCGCCGGATGAGGAGATCCCCGGCGTCGAGGCGGTCGCAGAGAACGACATCACCAGCTGGACGATTCCCAATACCCGAATCACACTGAACCAGATCGAGGAGGGCCCGCGTGCGGGCGCGTTCGTCTTTTCAGCACGCACTGTCGAGCAGGCAGGCAAGTACTACCGACAGGTCGCCGATCTGCGCTACAAGCCGGGCGCGATTGAGGGCCTGCTGGAGGAATACCTCGCGGCCGATCTGAGCTATTCCGCCGCGACCAGGCAGATCCGCAATCGGTTGAAGCCCATCAGTACGTCGAGCCCGCGATGGCTGTTGCAGGGATTTCTCGACAGCATGAACCGCGCGTTCGCCCTGATACAGGAGACCGAGGCGGCGCTGCAGGCCACGCCGCCAACGATGACCCTGGAGAAGGCCCGCGAGGCTGAGGAGAGGGCGGCCCTTTACTTGCAGCGCGCGGCCGGCGGGCTCGACCTGAGCGAGGTGCCGCCGGCGCAGCGCGAGGTCGTGGGCCTGGAGACCGTTCTGAAGATCAAGGAGATCCTGGACCGGATGCCGCTGCCGCCGCTCTCGTCAATTCCCAGCGAGCTGACCGTGGCGGCGGCAAGGGACGGGTCACGCCTGGCATTCGTCGGAAACGACCTGCCGCTCAGATGGAAGATTCCGGACACCGAGATCGAGATCGCGGAAGTAACGGAAGGCGACAGGAACGGCGAGTTTCTGTTCAGCGCGCGGACTGTTCGGAATATCGGGGCGTATTTCGAGGATGTCAGGGATCTACCGTACCGTCCCGGTCTCTACAGCTTCACCGCAACCGCCGACTACATTTCGCCCGCGAAGTCCGAGGACTTCTACGAGCTGGTCACCGCTACGCCGGGCTATCTGGTCCCCAGCGCTCATTTTCTCGGCAGTTTCGTCAACGAGCTGCCGGACCCGTTTAAGTCTCTCTATGGCGAGCAGACGGTCTGGCAATGGATCGGTCTGCTGCTTGCCGTTCTGGCCCTGGCAGTGGCGATCTACGCCATCTTCCGTGTTTTCGGGCTGTTGAAGGTGCGGTTGGGACACCCCTGGAACCACCTGGCCATGGTTCTGGCTCCCCTAGCCGCTGCGTTAAGTGTGAGGGTGGTCGAACTGTTCCTCGACCGGGACCTGAACCTCACGGGCGATCTGTTCTTCGTCGTCGTCGCGGCCAGCGATATCGCGATCTTCGCGTTGATCGCCTGGGCCGCCTACCTCGCCTCGATCGCGATTGCCGAGACAATCATCCACTCGCCGAAGATTGCTGACGAAGGCATCGATGCCAGCCTCCTGCGGACCGCCGGGCGCGTCGTCGGGATCGTGCTCGCCGTCTGGATCTTCGTCGACGGCATCGCCGAACTTGGCCTGGACGTCCTCCCGCTGGTGGCGGGGCTCGGTGTCGGGGGACTCGCCGTCGCGCTCGCGGCACAGACAACGATCGCGAATTTCATCGCCAGCGTGATCCTCTATGTCAATCGCCCGGTTCGGATCGGCGATTTCTGCCGCTATGGCGATCAGATCGGCACCGTCGAGGAAATCGGACTGCACTCGACACGGATCCGCAGCTTGGAACGGACGGTTGTCACCGTGCCCAATGCCGAGTTCGCGCAGATGCAGCTGGACAATTTCTCGCGGCGCGATCAGCGCCTGCTCCGAACCACACTGCAGCTCCGCTACGAGACCACGCCGGAGCAGTTGCGCTACATCCTCGCCAAACTGCGCGAGTTGCTGATTGGTCATCCGATGGTCACCCCCGATCCGGCGCGCGTCCGTTTCATCGGCTACGCAGCCTACTCGCTGGACGTCGAAGTCTTCGCCTATCTCCGCTGCCAGGATCAGAACACCTTCCTCGCGATCCAGGAGGACATTCTGCTGCGCGCGGCCGACATCATCAGGGACGGCGGTTCGGGCTTCGCCTATCCCTCCCAAACGGCCTATCTCGCGCGCGATTCGGGGCTGGACGCCATGCAGGCCGAAAACGCAACTTCTAAAGTCGAGACGTGGCGGGCCGCGGGCAGGCTCCCGTTCCACGAATTCGAAACCGAACAGCGCGAGCGGCTGGAGGACGTCCTCAACTACCCGCCGGAAGGCTCTCCCGATCACGGAATCCAGGCTCGGCAATTTGACGGGAAGAAACAAAGTGGCCAAGCCTAGCTCGACAATCGGATGCAGGTGAACACGAAACCGCCCGAACCCCGTTTCAGCTTGGCCCTTCAAGTCCTTATAGGCCTGCTGCTTGGCCTGGCCACGGGCCTTTTCCTGGGTGAGATCGCCGCGCCGCTGACGTTCGTCGGCACCGCCTTTATCAGACTGCTCCAGATCGCGGTGATCCCCTACATCATGGTTGCGCTGACCACCGGCCTCGGACGCCTGAGCCTTTCCGAAGTTCGCCAACTCGCTCTCAGCGGCGGTGGGCTGCTCCTTCTTCTGTGGTCGTTCGGGATCGCGCTGGTCTTGATCGTGCCGCTCGCCTATCCCGATTGGCCTGCCCGGTCGCTGTTCCAGAGAAGCAGCATTGTTCCACCGGCACCGGTCGATTTCATTCTGCTCTTCATTCCGTCCAATCCGTTTCACGCGCTCGCGAACGCAATCGTGCCGGCGGTGGTCGTGTTCAGCATTCTGATCGGTCTCGCGTTGACCGGAATTGAGAAGAAAGACGTCATCATTGAGCCGCTTTCGATTCTTGGAGAGATCCTCACCAAGATCACGGGATACGTCTCGAAACTCGCGCCGATCGGCGTTTTCTCCCTCGTCGGGGGGCCGCGGGCACCATGAGTTTCGCCGATCTCAGCCGCCTGCAGGTCTACATCGTAGTGTTCGTCTTTTTCACGCTCATCATGGTGTTGTGGGTCATGCCTGCACTCGTCGCCACGTTGACGCCCCTGCGCTACCGCGACATCGTCCGGGAACTTCGCACCCCACTGATCACCGGGTTCGCAGCCGGCAGTTCGCTGGTCGTCCTGCCGATGCTGGCGGAGGCCTGCAAACGTCTCATTGCAGTTCATCTCGCCGAATCGACGGCGAGCGCGAGGTCGGCAGAGAAGTCCTCCGTCGATGTCCTGATCCCGACGTTCTACAGCTTCCCGACCGTAGGAAATGTCCTTTCACTGGGATTCGTGGTGTTCAGCGGGTGGTACATTGGCACGCCGCTCTCGCCGACCGATCTTTACGCGCTCCTCTCCGGGGGGGCTCGCGAGCCTTTTCGGGGGAACGACGATCGCGATTCCCTTTTCCCTCGGCCTCGTGAATTTGCCGTCGGAGCTGTTCAACGTCTTTGTCTCGATCGACTTCATCGGCAGTCGATTGTCGACGACGATGTCCGTTATGCACTACGGAACGATCGCCCTGATCGGAACGTGCGTGGTGCAGGGGCTGACGGTTTTCAGGCCACTCAGGATCCTGACGACGGTTGCCGTGGGGGTCGCTCTGTTCGCGGTCGTGCTGCCCGGCGTGCGGCAGCTCTACAGCCATGTCCTCGTCGTCCAGTATACCGCGGATCAGGCGCTGAGATCATTGCAGCTCCTGTCGCCTTCACGGCCCAACGTGGTTCACACCGAAGCGCCGTCCGCATCGCAGGATGGCGGCTCGACAGCGCGGACCTATGCCGAGATCGTTCGATCGGGCATCCTGAAAGTCTGTTACCAATCAGGCAACTACCCACTCACGTTCTTCAATTCTCGCGGCGACCTGGTCGGCTTCGACGTCGAGATGGCCTACAAGTTCGCGGAGCGCCTCAACCTTGCCGTGGAATTCCTGCCGCTGGAGCGGCTTGGCGATGGCCCCGAGCGCCTGACCTCTGGCTACTGTGACATCGTGTTCAGTTCCACTGCGAAAGCGCTGAATCGTATGGAGGCCGCGGCCGAGACCGATCCGATCGGCGTCAGATCGATGGGTTTCGTCGTGCCGGAACGCCTCCGCAACCGGTTCGATACCTGGCAGCGGGTCCGGCGGCTTGGCCCGATCGAAGTCGCCACGAGCGCGTTTCAGATTCTTCCCCGGGCCATCCTCACGCGGATCCCGTAGGCAACGGTCGTTTCCCTGGAGACGCTGGAAGAGCAGAAGAAGTACTTTGCCAGCGGTGGGGCGGGCGCGGATGCTTTCCTGGATACGGCCGAAGAAGGCGCGGCCTGGGCGATCCTTTATCCACGCTTCACGGTGGTTGTGCCGCGCCCGGTGCTGCAGGTCCCGGTCGTCTACCTCGTCGCGAAGGACAGGCCGGTGCTGCTGCGCGCCCTCAACGCATGGCTGCTGATCGAGAGACAGACCGGAGGCGTGGACAAGCTCGAGGACTACTGGATCGAAGGCAGGACGGACCAAACGGCCAGACCGCGCTGGTCGGCCATTCGCGACGTGCTGAGATGGGTGGAGTAGGACGTGCTGACGCGCGATCTTCTAGCAGCTGAGCGCGATGTCTTATAAGCCTAGCTGCCCTTACTGGACACGGATCGAACCGCTTGCATTGCAACGGGTCAGCGGTTTCGATGTGTTCTTCTGGAAACCTGGGAGATGCAGCCCCGGCGAGCATTGATCGGCGATTGCGAGCCAGTTGGACTGGACCGGACGCCCAAGTCTGAACCAAAGCGGGTGTGACGGATGCGAATGAACGAGGTGCCAAGTCGCGCGCGGTCCGCAGCGGTGGTCGTTTGGCTTTTCGTCTTGGCCACTGGCATTGGCTTGTCGATCGAGGCCCGTGCAGGCGGTCTCTGGATGTTTGAAGACGCGGGGCCGACGGTTGGCACGGCGGCGGCGGGCAGGGCGGCCATCGCCAGTGATGCGACGACCGCGCGGGGTAATCCGGCGGGCATGACCCGGCTTGACGGCAATCAGATGGTCGTCGGTGGTCAACCCATCGTCTACAGGGCCAAATTCGACAGCGAAAAGCCGGGCACGTTCGGTGGCGGCGACGGCGGCGATGCGGGCGGCGTCTTTCCCAGCGCTGCCGTGTATACCGTCCACGACCTTGCCGAGGATTGGCGTGTCGGTTTCGCAATATCATCGGCGCTTGGCCTGGGCGTGGACTACGGCAGCGACTGGGCCGGCCGGTATTACGTGCAGGAGGCCACGTTCGCGACCGTCAGCTTCATGCCGTCGGTGGCCTATCGGGTCACCGACTGGCTCTCCATCAGTGGCGGTGCCGGGTTGAATTATGCCGACTTGCACCAAAAGGCTGCCATCAACAACGCCCTCACGGATGCCGGCCTCCCGGACGGCCAGTTGGAGGTCGATGAGAGTAACTGGGCACCCTTCGCCCACGCAGGGATCTTGGTGGAGCCGCGCCGGGGCACGCGATTCGGCCTCACATATATCAGCAAGGTGGATCATGATTTCGAAGATGCACTTTCCACGAGTGGCGTGGGTCCCAACCTGGAGGCGTCGCTGGGGGGGGCTGGCAGGGTCGCAGGTGGACCTGGACATCAACCTGCCGCAGCAGGTGATGTTCAGCGGCTATCATCAGGTAACCTCGGCGCTTGCCTTGATGGGCAATGTCGGCTGGCAGGAGTGGAGCGACTTCGGAGAGACGAACGTGACGCTTGTGTCGACTACGGCCACCAACGGGTTCGTGCAGGACCGCGACTTCGATGACACCTGGCACTTCGCCATAGGTGCCCAGTATCGGGTCTCGCCGACCTGGAAACTGTCGACCGGCTTTGCCTATGACACCTCACCGGTGAGTGACGGAGACCGGACGCCCGACGCTCCGTTGGACCGGCAGTATCGGTTCTCCGCGGGTTCGGAGCACGTGTACTCGGACAACCTGGACTTCGGCCTGGCCTATACTTTCATGGATGCCGGAAGCGCCGACATTCAACAGTCCGGCACCTTGCGCGGCGACCTGGTCGGCGATTACGACACCCACGAGATCCATGTCGTCTCGGCTTACCTGAACTGGCGCTGGTAAGAAGACCAAGTTGCCGAGGTCGCCCCGGGTCGTGGGCGGACGGCGGCATGGAGCGGGCCGAAGGTCAGCTCCCCGCCGGATCCTGCCATTTCAGCTTGATCCCAATCAATGCTCTTGTCCGCGGATGCGGCTCCGTTGCACGAAGCTTTGAGCCCGAGGGAGCAGACCAGTCATGAGATCTATCGGCGTATTCGCACTGGCAACGTCACTTGTGGTCCTGCCCGCGCAGGCCGACGTCAACAAAGAGGTGCCGCGGTCAATCTTGACGCCCGACACGGTCGACACGTCGATCGGGCCTCTGACGTCCACCGACGGCGTGCCGACTGGCGAAACCGCACAAAGGGTCTACGATTATCTCGACACGATGCGCGGGGTGGACGCCTTCCTCAAGGGAATGCCCGCGGCCTCCGTCCAGGCGTTGATCAAAGGCAATCACAAGCTTGGCGCGACACAGGCCCATCAGGTCCTGATCATGGACAAGCTGATGGATTCAAAGTCGCTGTTCCTTACCGGCAATACCTCCACTCTGTATGTGCTTCCGTCACTGGATCTGAAACGGGACGGTCCCACGGTTTTGGAAGCCCCTCCGGGCATGCTGGGTGCATTCAACGACGCCTGGTTTCGCTACCTGGAAGACATCGGTCCTGCCGGACCGGATGAGGGGAGGGGCGGCAAATACCTGGTGCTTCCGCCTGGGTACCATGGAGACATCCCGGACGGGTACTTCGTGGTTCATTCGAAAACCTACGACGTCTGGGCGTTCATGCGTGCCTCGATCGCAGAGGGCCTGGAGGCGGCGGCAAGAACCGTGAGGGAGGGACTTAGAATCTATCCGCTGTCTAGAATGGACAATCCGCCGAGGATGGAATTCGTCAGCGGATCCGGCGTCGCCTTCAATACGATCCACGCGAACGACTTCAGTTTCTTCGAGCATCTCAACGAGACCATCCAGAAAGAGCCGCTCGAAATGCTGGACCCCGAGACACGCGGTCTCCTGGCCTCGATCGGCATCGAGAAAGGCAAACCATTCGCGCCCGATGCCCGCATGAAGAGAATACTGACCTACGCGGTTGCAATCGCGAATGCCGCGGCCCGGTCCATCGTCTGGTATCCGCGCACGGCGGGCACCATGAAGGGTATTCAGATGTACCCGGATACAGACAGCGCGTGGCTCATGGGCTGGTTGGACAAGAACGTCTTTTTTGACGGTAAAGACGGCATGACTATGAACTCCGACGCTCGCGTCATGTTCCACTATCCCTATACCGCTGTCACGCCGGCGATGGCCGTCACCAGGGCCGGTGCAGGTTCCGACTATGGGATCGCTTATGTCGACGCACAGAAGCAGCCTTTCGACGGCTCCAAGACCTACAGGCTTCGCATTCCGACGAATCCGCCGGCCAGGGATTTCTGGGCGTTGACGCTGTACGATACCCAGACCCGGTCCATGCTGCGGACCAGTCAACGCTTGCCGACGGTCGGAACCCAGACCGAGGGGTTCAAGAAAAACGAGGACGGCTCATACGACATCTATTTCGGACCAAAGCCGCCCAAGGGTTTTGAGAACAACTGGCTGGAGACGATCCCCGAAAAGGGGTGGTTTGTTGTGTTGCGGATTTATGGACCGCTTGAACCTTGGATCGAGAAAACCTGGAGACCCGGTGAGATTGAGCTGGTGAAATAAGCGGCGGTCTCGGGAGCGGCCATTTCAAGGCCTGGACCGGGCGGCCAATCCGGGCGGTGTCTTCCTCCATGGATAGCCCGCCGTGCCCAGCTTGAAGCCATAGTCGAACAACGCGTTCATGTAGGCCGTATCGAACTCGTACTCTTTGGGCGTGTCGAACTCTGGGCCGATGAAGGCGAGGTTGAAGTCGACATCGTCGCGCTGCGTGACGGCGTAGATCCAGAACAGACTAGCCACTCCCTGCGTCTGGATCAGTGTGGTGATCGAGCGTTCGGCGATACTGATTGTCTGACGATCAACCGAGGCCCAATCCGGATCAAGCCGTGCATTGCGCAGGATGTAGAGCCGGCGCTTGCGCTGCGCGATCCCGTGTTCCTTTGCGGCCTCCAGGGGACTGAGCGCGGTGGGGTAGACGAATACCTGTGCCATGACGCTACCATCCACATGCATCTCCTGGTAGCGCCGGTCGTCGGCCTCGACGTCGAACATGACGGGCGGGAAGGCGCCCGGGATGGCCGCTGACGCGATGAGAATACTGTGAAACAGCTTCAACGCATCCGGATGGCCGCTGGCGGCAATCTTGCCCATGTTCCAGATCACCCCGGTACGCGTGTCGAGATCTGTCGTCCCGACCAGCAACATTCGGCCTCTTTCGTGCTCGCGCGCGATAGCCTCGAGCAGATCCTGGGTGGCGTAGCGGCGGACCACCTGCCAAAGCGGTGCATTGTCAGCCTTGGCGTCGTTGTTGATCGCCGCCAGGAACCCGCGCGATCTCAGGATGTCGGCAGGCGAGATCGTCGTGTAGACCTCTTTCAAATCGTCATCGTAATCGGGGCCGAGAAAGGCGAACGGCGCCGTCAGTGCGCCTGTGCTGATGCCGGTCACCAGCTTGAATTGCGGCCGATTGCCCGCTTTGGTCCAGCCGAGCAGCAGCCCGGCCCCGAAAGCACCGTTGTCACCGCCGCCGGAGATGGCGAGGTACTCAGCCTGCGGCAGGTCGCCGCTCTCGCCCTGCTTCTTGCGCCAAGCGACCTCACGCCGATAGGCCGCAACTGCGTCCTCGATCAGCAGATCCATGTCGTCGGTGCGGTATCTCACGCCCGGCATGCCGGGGATCTCGGCAACACCGGCCTTGTCCTGCGGAACCGCCGGGACACGCTCTGGGTGCGCGCATGCGGCAATGCCAAGCAAAAGCCACGCCGCAAGAACCAATTTGGTGACGGCTGGAATCAATTTTCAGCCTCCCAGACTGAACGTCTTAACGGCGTCTAGCCGGGCGATGATCAGCGAATGAAAACCGCAATGCTCGTCATCTTCAATTGATTGCACGACCGTGGAGAGACTGTTGGGGTCGAGACCGGCTTCCTGGGGAACGGACACCTCCCACCCGTCTTCAAGGCTTTCCGGTTCGCCACTGGTGCCGCAGGCATGGGGAACGGCCATGGTTCCTTCGCACTCCAATCATGCCGTGAACCCAAGCAGAATAATGCCGGTCTGTGAGGAAACGCCATATGTGTCGGCGTTGTGCCAGGAGCAGACAACGCCGGTTCTGGCCGAGATATCCGTTGGACACCTGGCTTCAGACGTCGAAACGTGTCGATGCAGGCTCTTTAGGCAAGTGGGCACGGGACATCGAGAAGGCAGTCTTGGCCGCGCGCTGAACCGTTGCTCGAAGTGACGGCACCGAGCCTGGCTGGCTTTGCCGGGAAAGCAACCTATTGGCCGCGACCGTGTTGCCTTGGCGGCCAGGATTCGAACTGGACGTTCAACGTAGGACATGGACGGGGCAAGACGCGTGACGAACGACCCGTGCCGCTGTCGCGCCTAGCAAATAATCACTGAGTTCGGCTTTGTGGGAAACGACGACGATGCAGTCGGCGCCGATGTCCTCCGAGTATTCCGGAATCAGGCGACCCGGATGGCCAAACAGGACCTCGGCCTTGGCATCCTGACCATCGCCGATCCGCTCTCGCACCTGATCCAGCGCCGACTTCTTGACCTCCTTCTCGTGTCCCTCGGGCAGGTAAAGGCTGGCCACACCAGGCACGGGCTCAATCACGTGAAGCGCGATGATCTCGCTGCCTTCGGACAACAGCTGTCGTGCAACGTCCATTGCCCTATAGCCATGCCCGTGCTCGAGTCCGAGCGCCACGACGATCGTTTTGTACATTGCTCACCTCTCATTCGCGGCCGGATGGCCGATCGGGGTTTTGCTTTCGTGGACTACCGTCCACCTGGCCATCCCGCAATCTCCAGATGCACGCGGTCGTGCTTTGTTTCCGCGACGGAGACGATGCGCCCGCGGGCTTTATAAGGACAGCAGCAGGGTGGCAGTTGCAAGGAGCGTGATCACGCGTTTGCAGCCGGTATTGCGGCACATTTGCGCTCAACCCGTGCTTTCGCCATTTGCTGGGCCGGAGTTCTGATCGATAGGCAACAGCGTCGATGAACATGGCCGGTGGCAGAAATGGTCAGGAGCGGACCCCGCGCGCTTCAGCTGAAAGGCCCGTTTGACACCCGGCTTCGGAAATCGAGAGGTTTCGATGCAGGAGCTCTGGTCAGATAGGCCTGGCTGCCCTTCCTGGACGCGTATCGAACTTTTTGCGTGGTGGCGGGGGAGGGCCTCGGGACCACCGTCCCCGCTCAATGACCCCGTTGCCCCGACACGTCGACGAAAACACCCAAGAGGGACCGTTCAAGGGCGTTCAGCAATGATCGATTTCGCTGCCGCAGCCGACAGGCAAGCAGATCAGTGCCTGTTCGACGCCATCCGCGCCTTCGTCGCCGTGCACGACCACCGCGACGTCGTGCGTTTCCGAGACGCTTTGGACCACTGGGGCGGCACCTGGAGGGCGGTGGAACCGTCACTCCTGCCCGCGTCCGATATCCTGGCACAGGCCATGGCCGTGAACCGGCCGGATACGGCGGCGGTCGTGTCGCTGTTCGTCCAGCACAGGGCCACGCGCAAATGGCAACAGAGCTACACGCGCTGACGACGTGGTCGGCGAGGACATGCTGGCCGGATACGGCTTCGCCGAAGTGGTTGGCAGACACGGCCCGTTCCTCAGCACGCGCGTGAGGGCCGGTCTCGGCGTCTGGGGCCCGAACATTGTCTATCCACCGCACCGCCATCGCGCCGAGGAGACATATATCGTCGTCGCAGGCGCTGCGGAGTTCACGTTGGGGGAAGACGCCAGGGCGCCGGCATCGAAGCGCATTGCCGGTGACGTCGTCCACGTTCCGTCAATGACCACCCACGGCTTCAGAACACGTGACGACCCGGTGCTGATCCTCTATCTGTGGCAGGGAAGCGACCTCTGGGAGACATCGAGATTCGGTTGACGGCGGCCCGGAGACGCCCGTTCGAGAGCGTGGGGCACCGGCCTGCCGCCCGGACGGGGCCAAAACCGGACTGAATTGTCCAGGACGTTTGCGTCGCAGTTTAGCGAGATAGGGTCACTCAGCGATTCATGACCAACGGCTGCGATGCGGGCTATGCCGGCATTCTGGCGGTGTCGTGCCATGCCGGCTCTCTGTGGTGAACTTCTAGAGTTCCACCATTCGAGGGGGGAAGGGAGCGGATTGGACGATTGACGAGTTGGTCGCGCCGAATGGAACGATTCTGTCGATAACCGACTCCATCTCCAGAACGTTTCGGACGTGCGCGCGAACGACGAAGCAATCATCCCCAGACACCCGATCACAGGACACGATTTGAGGTGTGTCTCGAATTGCCTGGATCATGTTGCGCATTTCGCCTGGCAACGGCCTCGCACGAATGAGGATGGTGAGACCGTAGCCGAGCTTCGACGGGTCGATCTGCGCGGCGTACCCCGTGATGACACCGATATCCTCAAGCCGTCGAACGCGATCACCGACGCTCGGCGCCGAAAGGCCGACACGGCGTGCGAGCTCAGCCCGCGGCAGGCGGGCATCGGCCACCAGCTCGCGCAGAATCGCGGCATCGATTTGATCGAGACCGCTTCCTTCGGTTCGAAGGCTATTTGATATTTCGTCCTTTCTTTCAGTCAAGTTTTTGTCCAGATCTGTTCTCGATCGCCATGGATTTGGCTCAAAATACCTTGCATTGTTTGGAGGGGAGTAATCAAGTCTCCTCCACGGCACCAGCCCGGCCGGGTCGGATGTCCCGAATTGCCGATGCTGTTCCGCCCTATGCCTGGTTTGGCGTCTCGGCAGTGTTCCATTACTTGGCCCCCTCTTTCGCCGTGCTGCTTTTCCCGGTTGTCGGCGTTTTGGGTGTGGCGTGGTTCCGCATCGCCTCAGCCGCAATTGTCTTCGCTCCGGTCACGAAGCCATGGTCGACCTTTCGGCAATCAACACAAAGGCAACGCCTGCTGCTGCTGGCACTCGGAGCCTGTCTCGCCGTAATGAACTCCGCTTTCTACCTTGCGCTCGACCGCCTGCCCATCGCGCTGGTCGCGGCAATCGAGTTCGTCGGCACGACTGGGATCGCCTTATGGGGGTTCCGGACGGCGCGCAACTTCCTCGCCTTCGCGATTACCATCCTCGGCGTGGCGCTCCTGATCGACGTTCCCTCTCTGTTTGCTGCCGAAAGTGCCGCACTGGTCTCGGACCTCATTGGGCTTTTCTGGGCTGTCTTGAACGGGGCGCTGTTTGTCCTTTACATCATCCTCGGGCACAAGATCTCCCGGGGGGGGGGCGTCCGGCGGCGTCGAAAGACTTGGCGCGGCCATGACTGCGGCCATTGTTTTCGTCATGCCGATCGGCTTCTTGCAGGCACTTGATGCGTTCGGAGCTCCGCTGCTTATTCTTGCCGGGATCGGTGTCGGGGTGTGTTCATCCGTCATTCCGTACGTTTGCGACCAGTTCGCCATGTCCCGCCTTCCCCGGGCGAGTTTCGCCTTTCTTCTGGCGCTTCTTCCGGCGACGGCAACAGTCTTGGGCGTGGCCGTGCTAAGGCAGATTCCAAGCGCCGTTGATGTGCTCGGCGTCGCACTGGTGATGGTCGGGGTCGCGATGCACAACCCTCGAGGCGTTGACGGCGTTCGCCCCACCCGCACGAAAGAAAGCTAAGGGTCAGGAGTGAACCGTGCGCGTTCTGGCCGGAATGCCCGTCAACCACTCCGGTCCGGACATCAATGGGCTTCGAAGGAGGATCTCGCGGGCAGGTGACCGTGGCTGGGGGACCTGGATTCGAACCAGGACTGGCCGGGTCAGAGCCGGCTGTTCTACCGTTAAACTATCCCCCAACGGCCCGAGGATGGCAGGCGTTCTACGCCCATGCTCCGTGCCGGTCAAGAGGGCCGAAAAGCGGCTAATCTCTGGAATGGTCCGATTCCGGTTTTGTGCCTAGGCGCAACATGCTCTAGGGTTGTCATACCAGTTGCGAACAAGGAGACGACGGGCAGGACGGGCAAAAGGGGATGGTGTTTCACCGCAGATCCGGCGGCAGACGCGGCCGCGACGGCCCCCGAAGGGCAGGGCGGCGCTTGCCGACCTATGCGGCGCTGGATCTGGGCACCAACAACTGCCGGCTGCTGGTGGCCGAGGCCGTCCACGACCGCTTCCGGGTGGTCGACGCCTTCTCCCGGATCGTCCGGCTGGGCGAGGGGCTTTCACGCACCGGGCGCCTTTCCGAGGAGGCGCAGGAGCGTGCGCTCGACGCGCTCAGGGTCTGCGCGGCCAAGCTGCGCCGGCGGCGGATCGACGGGGTCCGGGCGGTCGCCACCGAGGCCTGCCGCAAGGCGATCAACTGCCGCGAGTTTCTGGATCGGGTCCGGGACGAGACCGGTCTTGACTTCGAAACCATCACGACAGACGAAGAGGCGCGTCTGGCGCTGGGCGGCTGCCTGCCGCTGCTGGACGCCCGGCGCCCCAACGCCCTGATCTTCGACATTGGCGGTGGCAGCACGCAGGTGATGTGGCTGAACGTGGCCCGCCGGCGCCCGGCCCTGATGGCCAGCGTGTCGATCCCCACCGGCGTGGTCTCGCTCAGCGAGCATTACGGCGACGCCGCGCTCAGCCGCGCGGAATACCAAGCCCTGGTGGACAGCGTCGGCGCGCACCTGGAGCCCTTCTGCGACCGCCTGGGCATCCGCGAGGCGGTTGCCGCCGACCGGGTGCAGATGCTGGGCACGTCGGGCACGGTGACCACGCTGGTCGGCCTGGACCTGGGGCTTGGCCGCTACGAGCGGGCCAGGGTGGACGGGGCGTTTCTGGATCTGGACGTGGTGCATGCGCTGAGCGACGAGTTGCGGGCGCTGGATCAGCGCGGCCACGCCAACCGGCCCTGCGTGGGCGTGGAACGGGCCGACCTCGTGGTCGCCGGCTGCGCCATCCTGGAGGCGCTTTGCCGGCGCTGGCCGGTGCCGCGGCTCAGGGTCGCCGACCGGGGCGTGCGCGAGGGCATTCTGCTGGACCTGATGGCGGCGGGGCGCGGCAGTGCCGCGCTTCTCGATGCCAGGGCGTAAGGGGCGCGGCGGCAAGGGGTCAAAGGGCGGCGGCTCGGTTTCCGACCGGCGCAGCCTCGCGACCCGGGTCAAAACCGCCAAGCGCCGCAAGACCTCGTCCACCCGCTGGCTGCAGCGCCAGCTCAACGACCCCTATGTGGCCGAGGCCAAGCGGCTGGGCTATCGCAGCCGCGCCGCCTTCAAGCTGCTCGAACTGGACGACCGGTTCAAGCTGCTCGCCCCGGGCGCGGCGGTGGCCGACCTGGGCTGCGCGCCGGGCGGCTGGTGCCAGGTGGCGCACGAGCGGGTGGGCCCGTCGGGCCACGTGGTCGGCATCGACATCCAGGAGGTGGAGCCCATGGCAGGGGTCACGCTGGTCCAGGGCGACATCATGGAGGACGAGGCGCTGGCGGCGCTGGTCGACGCGCTGGGCGGCAAGGCGGACGCCGTGCTCAGCGACATGGCTGCCAAGGCGACCGGCCACAAGCAGACCGACCACCTGCGCACCATGGCCCTGGCCGAGGCCGCCTACGATTTTGCGGCCCGGGCGCTCAAGCCCGGCGGCGCCTTCGTCGCCAAGGTGCTGCAGGGCGGTACCGAAAAGGACCTCTTGGACCTTTTGAAGCGCGATTTCGAAAAGGTGGCCCACGCCAAGCCGCCGTCCAGCCGCAAGGGCTCGTCGGAGATGTATGTGGTGGCGACCGGGTTCCGCGGAGAGGGGGCTCAGGCGCTGTGACAGCGCGCGGACACGCGGCCGTTACGCGGGTCTGCCAGGTTTGCGGGTGTGTCTTGCAAAGGCCGGAGGTGGCAAGCTGATGAACGCATTCTTCCCCGTGGTGATCCACCACAATCCCGACTGCGGCACGTCGCGCAACACGGTGGCGATTGTGCGTGCGGCCGGATACGACCCCACCATCATCGAATCCCTGGAAACCGGCTGGACCCGGCCACAGCTGCTTGCGCTCTTCGCCGCCGCCGGTCTGACGCCACGGGCCGCGCTTCGGGAGACCAAGTCGCCGGCCGCCGAGCTTGGCCTGTTGCAGGAGGGCGTTTCGGATGAGACGCTGTTGGAGGCCATGCTCGAGCATCCCATCCTGGTCAACCGGCCGCTTGTCGCCACACCCAGGGGCGTCAGGCTCTGCCGCCCTTCAGAAGCCGTGCTCGACCTTTTGGAACGCCTGCCGCCCGGCCCGCTGTCCAAAGAGGACGGCGAGCTTCTCATCGACAAAAAAGGCGTGCGCGTGGCCTGAGACCGGAACCCCCTCATCCGGCCCTTCGGGCCACCTCCTGCCTTCGCCGAAGCGAAGCTCCGGCTTCGCGCAGGCAGGTCTCCCCCCCAGGGGAGAAGGGAACCAAAAGCCCCTCTCCCCATGGGGGAGAGGGGTTGGGGTGAGCAACCGTCTTGTTATGCGACGCGGAGGAGCGGTGTTTCCGT
>Ga0209782_1000082_pt1 | contig 41167 bp, 47 predicted proteins | sample WorMetmaBAHAMAS1_FD_187390 | JGI IMG/M metagenome (GOLD analysis project Ga0209782, IMG submission 187390) | Marine gutless worms symbiont microbial communities from Max Planck institute for Marine Microbiology, Germany - Inanidrilus... | ecosystem: Host-associated > Annelida > Digestive system...
GATGAACTCCGCGCCTGGGAAAAGACTTTCCCTGACGAACTTTGGGAAGAGTTCGGGCGGCTCACTAACTGGGCTATCCCCCTGCAGACGCGCCCGAAGTGGTGGGGAAAGCTGGTGACCAAACTCATCTACGACACCATGGACGAGGACGTGGCCGAATACCTCAAAGAGAACAACCCGTCGCCCGGCGTCCGCTGGCACCAGCAACTCACCGAGAACTATGGAGTCCGGCAACTTGTGTCGCGCTGCTATGAGGTCATCGGCATGGCCAAAGATTGCGACAGTATCCGCGAGTTGCGGGAGAAAGTGGCCCGGCGCTACGGCAAGAGGCAGGTGCAGCTTACCCTGTTCCTCAAACCGCCCAAGGACTGACCGGCAGGACCTGCGTCTTTCGCACGCCAGATCCGTAGAGGCTAGCTAATATTATAGGTCCCTAAATTTTACATTTTTACATGGTAAGCCCTGGGGTGAGGTTACCACAACCGCCTGTTCCTAAGGGCAGGGCAACCGGATGATAAATGTCGGGTCCCGGCCATTTTTCACGCGCGGAGTGAAAACCTGGATTCCACTTCGCTTCATTTTTCTCAAGGTGCCCTTATATGCACCGACTAACGGTAGGCATGCTAGCTTATCCGTCTATGTTCGGCAAAATCCTCCTGACCGTCGTGGTGATCCTGGGTGCCTACCTGGTCATCCGCGCCCGCCTGCGGCACGACCGCGAACCGGTTGCCGCCCCGCCTTCGCGGCCGCTTGTCCCCCTGATACCGTCGGAAATCCTGAAGACCATCGCCTACGGGCTGGTGGCCGTCATGGTGGCGGGCAGTCTGCTCTGGCTGTACCTGGACTATCAGTCGGGACGGGAGGTAGTAAGGGTACGGATCATCAATGCAACGACCGGGAGCGTGACCACTTATGAAGCCAGGCGGGCCGATGTGCAGGACCGTCGCTTCATCACTCTGGACGGTCGTCCCGTCACCCTGGCCGACGTGGATCGCATGGAGCTGAGTGCGGGGCGCTAATACTGCTGAGCAGAAATAGTGATACCGCTCGTGGTCAAACCTCGTGGTCAAACGGTGATGAGCTTACGCACCAGGATGGAGAACCAGATTTCGATCTGGTTGAGCCAAGAAGCGTGTTTGGGTGTGAAATGGAACCCCAGGGGATGTTCAGGATCGCTGAGAAACGCCTGACGAGACGCGGCGTTGCGTAGAATCCCGCAGCGTCCTTTGCGGCCGAGATCGCCTTCAGAGCCGATGCGCTCTGCCACCAAGCGGACCGCCGACTCGGAGTAATGGGTGTTGAAGGTTGTCCATCGCCAGGTGCATTCGTGGTTGTTGCACGAGTGCCGCGAGATGGGCGGCGAAATCCCCCTCGGTGCGCGTTTCGCCGATGTCTGCACTCGCTGCGCCAGTGGCGACGTTGAAGCTGGCGATGAGGGTACAGGTGCCGTGGCGGGTGTACTCGAACTCGCGCCGTTCGACGCGCCCGGGCCTGACGGGCAAGGTCGGGGCGATGCGTTCGAGGGCCTGGATGCCGGTCATCTCGTCGATGCTGAAGGTTGGGATACCAGCGGCGGCACGCTCGGGGGCGAGCCGATAGGTCTGGCAAATGTCATGGCACTTCTCGGCGAACTGCGGATCGGGCTTGGCGTCGAGCCACCCGCGCACACGATGGGGTTTGAGGTCGACATCTTTTTAAAATGCGCCCAACCGAGCGCTGCGAGACAGCGGGGACGATGCCGCGTTTGATCGCCTCGGCGGCCAGTTCCCGCTGGGTCCAATGGGTGATGGCCCGCCCGCTGTCGCACGGATCCTCGCAGGCCAAGGCTGTGCTCGCGAGCCAATGCCGCCGCCAGTTGCGAACCGTTGTGCGGGCGATGCCCAGGCGCGTGGCACTCGGCTGGATGCCGACGCCTTCGCTGGCAAGCAGCACGATCCGGGCGCGCAGCGCCACGTGTTGGGCGCAGGTCTGCTGACGGACCAACGCTTCGAGGTCGCGGCGCTCGCGTTCGCTCGGATAAATCGGATTGGCTTCGTTAGCGGGCATGGCTGCTCCAGTCAATAACAACAAACCTATAAGATCGGCAGATATACTAAGATTTATGTATTAACATTTTCGCTCAGGCGTACTAGGGAGTGTTCTCAATAAGCAAAATCCACGTAGCGCAAGCGTCCCGCCTGCCGGAACGCGGATGTTTCGCCGGCGGGTGCAGGCCAATGCCATTAAGCCAAAAGTGTTACCGGTCGGCAAAGTAAGAGAAGAAAATACGAATCACTCGAATCCTCGCGAAATTGTTATCCTGAACCGAGGGGAGGAATCTTATTCGTGGAAATTCACGCGATTCGTAGTTTTCTCTTCTGCATCGGTAAAAGGATGCGGTTTGCTGCACTCACTTGCCTATTTAGTTGTCTCCACATCAGCGGTAGAGATTTCGAAATAGGCAGCATTTGCCTGCTGGTTGAACTCGAACTTCACGGCAAGGTCACCTCATCATCAAAATAGGTAGTAGTAACGTCTCAGAAACAAGTAATACATTTTGTCACGAGGATCAATTGGCATCGAAGACGTAGTTCCATTTCCCGAGAACAGGGCCGTGGCGAATGAATTTGTCTGTGATATCGAGGAATGTCTCAGAGCACTTTCGTCCCAGCTCGTAGACGGTATCGAGCAGGCGTGCCGCGACCGTGAGCCCGGTTTGGGTCTGGGTGCGCTGTACCGTATCCAGGGCGGTCTGGGGCGAATCGGGGATGACACCGCTTAAGCGACGCTCGACATGACAAAATAAACGGTGCTTGATCGGATGCCGCTTGGAGGTGTACGGCGCGGGTAGTGGGCCACCCGCAGACGCAGCCCCAACCGGCGGCTCAGCGCCACCAGGTCTCCCTTGAAGCGCAGCGAACGCGCGGCGTTGGCACCGCCGGCATCGAAGGTCAACAGGACTTCCTGCACGTGTGGATAATGCTCGGCACGATCTTCCTGCCACGCCAGGGCGATGGTATCGCAGACAAAGGCGCTGGTCTCGCGGGAGGTTCCCAAGGTGATGGGTGATGAAGCTCGCATTGTCGATATGGTAGTCATACACCCCGTGAGGGACCAAGACCCCCGTAGCGAGATGGCGATAATCGTGGTCATAAACGAACTGAACATCGGTGCTGTAACAGGACCGGCGACGATGCAGGTGGCTCAGCCTCTCTTTCTTCTTGGTATCGACACACAACACCGGGCTGCGCCAGCTGCACCGGCTTGAGGTTGGTCCAGCGCACCGCTTCATCGGTCGGGCTGCCGGCATTGTGGGCTTCGAGCCCCTCGTCTACCACTTCCTCCAGCCCACTTCCTTCAACCCCGGTTGGCGTTGGGTAACCTGGCGACGACCACCACCAGAACGGCGGATGCGCTTCACCGCTACTGGGACGCTGTTACTAAACATGTCTAACTTGTTAGTGAATCCTTCCTTAGAAGGAATAGCGTTTTTCTTACTAACCGAGAAATTCGCTGTCTTAATGTAAGATTGAACCTTTCAATGTGGTTCGTTTTTCCGCTTTCTTTACCAGCTGCTCGATGTCTGTTTTGGGGAAGAACCTGCTCATATGCAGACCGAAAATCGGTGTAACAAACGGCGCATCGACGGTAGACTGGCGGCAATGATTTCCATAATGCCTCGGCACCGGCACGATCGCGACTCCCAACATGCATCCCGACAATCTCTCTGGAATCGCTGTCAATTGCCAACCAAATCCATTGCTTGTTGCGCTTGAGTCCGACAAAAGACCACATTTCTCGCATTCTACCGTTAAGCACCCCTTTTTTGAGATATCGATTTGTTGGGGTACATGCTCATACTTCCGATTGATATACTGTTGCAGCCAAGGTTCTGAAATCTCGGTCCCTGTTGAAATTCCAGCGATTGGGATCTTCTCCAAAAGCAACTTGTCTACCATATCCCATAACTGTTGCGGGATTCTTTTATTCTGAGGATTTTCGACAAATTGTCTGCCACAGTCTTTGCACACATGTTTTTGTTTCCCATTGTGAACGGATCCACTTTTTGTGGTATGCCTTGAATTGCAGGTTGGACATTCCATTATGCTTCCCTCAACCGTTAACTCATGCTCATTCATGAGCTCCGAATTATAACTCGTAACCTGACATGTTGATAGCTAATGTATGCATATCATATGCCTCACACTACCCGCTCTGCGGATAGATTGAAGCAGAAAACGGTTCAGCAGAAAATTATCACTACATGTTAAGCACTACCCAGTATCACTTTGTATTTGTTACAGAATATCGGCATCAGGTACTTAAGGGTGACGTGGGTCTGAAGGTGAGGGAGCCGATTCGCCAAACCTGTCAGGCGTTTGAGATAGAGATTCTCAAAGGTGTCGTGAGCAGAGACCACGTGCATCTGTTTGTCTCGGCGCCACCGAGTAGGGCGCCGAGCGAGATCATGCGTCATGCGGTGTATCGAAGGACGCAGTTCGACCAACTTGCGGTGTTTTTGTTCACCTCTAGAGCGCGCGGCATCTGAAGCGCGGACACCTCCTCCTTGGCATTCAATATGAGCATGATTGCCAAGAACCACTTCTGAAGCGGCAGGTGTGTGTGGTGGAAGATGGTGCCCACCGTGACGCTGAACGAAGTCTTGCAGTCGTAGCAGCGGTGGCGATGTTGATTACGAACGATATTGGTGGAGCCGCAATAAGGGCAAGTGGGTTCGCCATCCCAGCGGGCTTGTTCAAGATGAGCGATGCAATCCTCTTGCGTTGGGAATTGCTCAAAAATCTGTACGATGTTCATAGCATTCCGTCCTGTGCGGGCCGTTCCAATCCAGTGACAGAATCAATATGGTCTTTGTGAAGCAGAATTTCTAGACCTTAAACTGGGGAATTCCGTAATTTTCATGGCTCTTTATGGATTCCAGACTGATCGAAGGGGACGGCGGTCCGTAGCACTCTGACTGATGACAGAGCAGGCAGTCTTTTCTCAACAACAACAGCAAATTATATGATGTCCCTTTAGCTTGCTGAGAAGGCGAATTTATGCAAAAAATCCTACTAATCATGGGCTCCATGAAGAGCCTTTTTTATTCGTTCCGAGACAAGGTTAAAACCATCGCCTTTAGGCGATCAGATTTATCTGCGACACGAACCCTTTGCACGATATAAGGCGGCACGGATGGACTATCGGTACGGCAGTCATACCGTATATAAGACAATGCCATTAAGTTAACACGTAATCTGCTGTTTGCTATACTATTTTCCGTTTTCAACCACCACAAGGAGTCAACGATGGTTCTCAGGCCAAAACCGATCCATCCCACCGCAACAGAAACCAAGCTAATCGGTCAAGTTTGAAAATATTTATACGCCCCTAAAGGATTTCTTGTCCTCCGCGGAATTTGCCGACCTCGCCCGCATCCATCCCGAAGCTTTCACCCGCCAACGCGCGCTGTCGTTGCCTCATCGGGTGTCCATGCGGTTGAAGCTGCGCAAGGGCAGTATCGGCGACGAGCTCGACCGCTTCTTCGGGGTACTCCACGACCAACCGCTGGCCGATGGGGTCTCCCCTTCGGCCTTCTGCCACGCGCGCATGCAGCTCGACCCCCGCGCCCTGCTGGCCCTCAGCCGACCATTGCTGGAAGGCTTCGAACGCGACTTCACGCCCCGGCCGTGGCATGGCTTGCGTCTGTTGGCAATCGATGGTTCGACGGCGCGTTTGCCGAACACCGACGATGCGAGGGCAACCTTCGGTGCGCCACCTGAAGGAAGCTCAGTTCCGCTGGCCCGCTTCTCACGCCTGTATGATGTCCTTAACGGCCTGGTGATCGAGGCCGATCGAATCCCGCCCAGGTCGGCGAGCGCGTGCTTGCTGGTGAGCATCGCGACCCGGGCCAATGATCTGATCTTATATGACCGCGGCTATCCGGCCTTCTGGCTGTTTGCCTTACACCACCAGGAACAACGTCGCTTCTGTGCCCGGATGCTGTTGGCTTTCTCCCGCGAGGTCAGCGCCTTCGTGGCCAGCGGCAAAAACAGTGAGGCGGTGCTGTTCACACCAGGTCCCCACGCACGCCAGCACTGTCAGACGTATGGATTGGCGACCGATCCCACCCCGCTACGCTTGATCCGCATGAAGCTCAAAAACGGCGAAATCGAAGGGCTCGCAACCTCGCTCCTGGAGGAGCAAACCTATCCGAGCATCTGGTTCAAACACCTCTACCACCTGCGCTGGGGCAACGTGAGAAATGTCGCCTCGAAATCGAGAACTTCTTCGGCCTCAGCGCCCACGCCATGAAGCAGGATTTCTACGCCAAGCTCTTCGTCGATCGTCTCTACCGCGACCGTCAGCACACCTACCGGGTGAATTTCGCCCAGGCGCTCTCCAAGAGAAAGGATAATCTGGTTCGGTTGTTCGTCTCCAATTCCTCACGGCAACTGCTCACCGCGTTAATACTCGTGATGGCGACAAGCGTCGAAGCCGTCCGACCTGACCGCTCTTACCCGCGAAAGATCAAGCCCGCCAAGCTCCACCCCTTCCATCCCAACTACAAGCGCTGCCATGAGCCTTGACTTAAGGGCATTGAGATGCAACGTGCCGGCCATGATCGCATTCGCTATCTGGAGGACGTAATTTTTGAGCACCTCCATTACCGTACCGGGAAGGTGGCCGTAGATGAAACCTACACCTTGCGGTAAAGAGACTGGAACATGCCTTGCTGAATAACGAGGTAGCGGAATATGAAGCAATCCGGTACGAAGAGGTAATACCACCCAATCCGATCTCGGCGCTGACGATGTATACCAGCCGTCTGCTGTTTGACGGTGAATTGCCATGGCGCTGTCGGAGCTGGCTCTGGGTCTGGTTTTTGGGACGTTATTTGGCAGCCAACGGTTGGTTGAGACCATTTGTACATTTCACCTTGTACATTTCACCTGAAAAATCAAAGGGCTTCTGTAAGCGCGGGGGTGGAAAGTACTCTCGCTGCGGAAATTTCGAGGGGGATTGATATTGTGGCTGAGATTGCTGGAAGCAAGGTGGAGACATTGAGGTGGAAAGATGGCCACCTGGAGATGATCGACCAGCGGGTGCTACCCGCTCGTTTTGAATATATCTCGTATGACTCGGCAGCCAGCGTAGCGGATGGGATTCGTTCGATGGTGGTGCGTGGCGCCCCGGCGATCGGTTGTGCGGCGGCCTATGGGGTTGCGCTGGAAGCGTTGCAGCTGCGTGACATTGGTGTTGTCTGGTTCAGGGATGGAATGGAAAAGGCCTTCGATGTTCTGAGCGGGAGTAGACCTACTGCGGTAAACCTGTTTTGGGCACTGAAGCGAATGCATGCCCGTATGGATGCAATGTCGGATGCTGCCCCATCGGAAATAGCGGAGAAATTGTTAGAGGAAGCGCACGAAGTTTTGTCGGAAGATACTCGGATCAATCGCGCAATGGGAACCTTCGGCGCGGATCTGTTGCCCGATGGTGCGCGGGTATTGACCCACTGTAACGCAGGTGCGCTGGCAACGGCCGGACACGGCACGGCGTTGGGTGTAATTCGCTCCGCAGTGGAATCAGGCAAGAAGATATCAGTGATTGCGGATGAAACGCGCCCGTTTCTTCAGGGTGCAAGGTTGACCGCTTGGGAGATGGTGCAGGCACAGATTTCGGTTACCCTGATCGCCGATAATATGGCCGGACATCTGATGAGTCAGGGTGAGATCGATGCGGTCGTTGTCGGTACGGATCGTGTCGCGGCGAACGGTGATGTGGCAAACAAGATCGGTACCTATATGGTAGCGGTGTTGGCACGGCACCATGATATTCCCTTCCATGTGGCCTGTCCCCTATCGACCATCGACATCGGTATTCCGGATGGCTCCGCAATTCCCATCGAAGAGCGTGCTGCGGATGAGGTGACGGGTTATCGGGACTGTCAGTGGGCCGCACAAGGTATCTCGGTTCGTAATCCAGCGTTTGACGTTACCCCGGCGGAGCTGGTAACCACGCTGATTACGGAAAAGGGAGTCGTGGAGCAACCGACTACTGATCGTATAACAGCCTTGTTTTCATCCTGAGCCTCGTATGCATTTTGCACCTGATATTCGGGCTGCACCGTTTCTCGACGAGGATGGCTGGGTTCGGGCTCAATGCCATTAAGTTAAGCGTTACCGGTCGGCAACAAAAGGAAAAACTACGAATCACGTAAATCCTCGCGAATTGATTCGCGCTGATTCACGTGATTCGTAGTTTTCTCTTCAGGGCAGTTACAGAATTATGAATCTCGATCCGAAACCGGCGCTCCGACTTGTCGATAATTTCTGGGAGGACCGGATCCTGCCGACCTTGCGGGACTACATCGGGATCCCGAATCAATCCCCATGCTGCGACGCGGATTGGGAAGACAAAGGGTACATGGACGACGCCACGGGGCTGGTCAAGGCTTGGTGCGAGAAACAGGCCCCGCGTAACGCCGAAGTAACCCTACATACCTGTGCCGGGCGCATGCCGCTCTTGTTAGTCAATATTCCGGGGCGTCTGCCGGGACAGGCACTGCTTTACGGCCATCTGGACAAACAGTCCCCCGGCTCCGGGTGGCGGGAGGGCTTAAGTCCCTGGTCGCCGGTGCGGGAGGGTGATCTTTTGTATGGTCGCGGTGCCGCGGACGACGACTATGCTGTTTTTACCTGTATCGGGGCCATTGCCTTGCTGGAGACGCAAGGCATCCCCTTCCCGGGGTGTGTGCTGCTCATCGAATGCAGCGAAGAGAGCGGCAGTCAGGATCTCGCCTATTACCTGGACCGGCTGCAGGACCGGATCGGTACCCCGGATTTGGTGGTGTGCCTGGATTCGGGCTGTGGAAACTATGAGCAGCTCTGGGTAACCACCTCTTTGCGGGGGCTCATCGGCGGCAATCTGACGGTCGAGGTCCTGCGGGAGGGGGTGCACTCGGGAGATGCCTCCGGGGTAGTGCCGTCCAGCTTCCGAATTATCCGGGCCCTGCTGGATCGGATCGAAGACCCGGAGACGGGAGAGGTGGTAGAAGCGTTTCAGGTGCCTGTCCCTCCCCGCATACTCGAGCAAATCCGGCGGGCGGTGGATGCGCTCGGGACGGATCACTTCCGGCGCCTTCCAGTGAGTGGGGAGCTGTCATTGGTGGGGGCGAACACCTTTGAGAATGCCGTCAACCGCACTTGGTGTCCCGCGTTGGAGATCACCGGCGCCGGTGATTTGCCACCCCTGGATGCGGCCGGGAACGTTCTGCGGCCGCGGACGTCACTCAGCGCCTGCCGCCTACGCTCAATACGACCCGAGCCGGCGCGACTCTGGCTCGAATTCTGCGGACCGATCCACCCTATGGGGCGAGGGTAGGCTATGAGGAAGAACAGGGGGCCGACGGTTGGCAGGCGCCACCGTTTTCGGGTTGGCTCGACGCCGCCGTGCAGGAGGCCTCGACCACCTTCTTCGACCGACCCGCGATTTACTCCGGCGAGGGCTTCTCGATTCCCTTCATGCCAGCACTGGTGCGGGCCTTTCCGAATTCATAGTGACCGGCGTGCTCGGTCCGGATTCCAATGCGCATGGTCCCAACGAATTTCTCCACTTGGGTATGGCAAAGAAGCTGACCGCCTGTGTCGGCGAGATTATGAGTCGCCTCACTCCTGCTCGGGCCGAAACGGACGAATGAACGCAAATCGGTCGCAATCGGCTCGTCGTCATCGACGGTTCTTCATCCCATTGCATTTATTTGCGTCCGTTTGCGTTGATTTGCGGATAACCCTTCCGTGAGGACCCTACCCTCTCAATGTTACCGGTAATTGAGAGCACCGGGCAGGCTCTAAGTCCCATGCCGACCGACGAGGACTGGATGCGCCGGGCCCTGTCTCTCGCCCAGCAGGCGGCCGCGGCCGGCGAGGTCCCGGTGGGGGCGGTCCTGGTGCGGGCAGGCGAACTGGTGGGCGCGGGTTGGAACCGCCCGATCACCGAGAACGACCCCAGCGCCCATGCCGAGATCCTGGCCCTGCGTGACGCCGGTCACCGCCTCGGCAACTACCGGCTGCCAGGTACCTGCCTCTATGTCACCCTCGAGCCTTGCCCCATGTGCGCGGGCGCCATCATCCAGGCGCGGGTCGAGCGACTCTTTTTTGCGGCGGCCGACCCCAAGGGCGGCGCCTGCGGCAGCGTCTTCGACCTGCTGCCCGCGGACACCCGCTTCAATCACCGCACCGACTGCACGGGCGGGCTCCTCGGCGACGAGTGCGGCGATCTGCTGCGGGACTTTTTCCGACTACGCAGGTAACTGATATTCGCCAGGTTTCAGTTTCCTCGAAGAGCGGCCCACCTGGTCCAGGTGCCGACCTTTTTCATCCGGTGGTCGGGCATGGTCAGCTTCCGATAATTGCGGCTATCGGGGTTGTTGCACCAACCCATGCTCTGGGCAATCACCTTTTCCCCGTCGTCGGAGAGCTTGCGCATTCCACCCCAGAAGCGGCAGGTCGCGCAGGTGTCCTGCGCCGTGGCATCGAGCAAGAGGCCATCGCCAGGGCCTCCGGGCTCATGCCCATGATGCTCATGCTCATCCGAGGCATGCGCGCCCATCGCTGCGAGTGCGACCGTGCCGACCAGCAGCTTTCCCGAAGCGGCCAGGAAGCCGCGGCGTGTTTCGAGTGACATTGAGTACCTCAGCTTGAGTTACGGGTTACTATATGGGACACCTTGGAAAATAGGTATTTTCACCAATCTGCTCAAAGGTTTCAAACGGCGACGCCGAATTCATAATATAGCGGCCTATAGCGGCTTGAAACAATCCCAGCCATGAACCTAACGCGCACGAAATTTCCCTATAGCATCGCCGATTTCCAGGCCATTCGAGAGGGCTACCTGTATATCGACCGCACCGACCACATCCCACGATGGAGGAAATCGGTAAACAGGTCCTTTTCCTCCGTCCCCGTCGCTTCGGCAAGAGCCTGTGGCTCTCGACCCTGGAGAATTACTACGACCTGGCGTGAAGCGATCACTTCGACGGGATCTTCGGGGGGCTGAAGATCGGCCGCAACCCCACACCTCGACATAACAGCTATGTCGTCATGGTCTGGGACTTCTCCGCTGTGGATACCCAGGGGGATAGCGATTACATCCGGGGCGCGCTCTACCATCATATCAATGTATGCATCGGCAGGGTCCTCGGTCGTTACCCGGAGTTCGAGCGATTCCCCCTGATCGACGACGCCATCGCCAACTTCCAGACCCTGGTGAGCGCGATAGACCGGACCGGACACAAGCTCTACCTCTTCATCGACGAATACGACAATTCCGCCAACGAGGTATTGGTGAGCCGGTTGCGGGGGGCTGATCGATATCGGGACCTGGTTTCCGGGGAAGGTGTATTAAAGTAAAGAGCCTGTTCAAGGCCATCAAGAGCGTCGCCCGCGGTCAAAGGGTTGGATCGGGTGTTCATGACCGGTGTCTCGCCGGTGGTGACGAGCGACATCAGCAGCGGTTACAATACCATAAAGACCATTTCCGATGATCCGGAATACAATGATCTGTGTGGTTTCACCGCCGACGAGTTGCGCGATCTCCTCGACCGGGTGGCCGATGAATGCGGGCTCTTCCCTGACCAGGCCGATGAGGCCATGGAGACCATGCGCACCTTCTATAACGGTTATTGCTTCTCGTCGAAGCAGCCTTCCTCTTTCTCGAAGAGCTGGCGAGATATTGCGAGTACCCGGCAAGGATCCTGGACAGCAACCTGGCCATGGGCCGCAATCGTATCTACTTCGTCGCGGGACTGCCCCATGGCGAGCGACTGGTCACGCATAGCCCTGGCCGCCAATGAGACCAACCAGGACCAGAGTATCTTCATCGACCGGCCGGCCGATCGCTTCGGGGTCGAGGATATGCTGAACACCCTCCGAGACGACACCTTCCTGGCCTCGCTTCTCTATTACCTGGGGGTGCTCACCCTGGCCGGGCGCGACGCGTAAGGCAGACTGCGCCTGCCCATCCTGGGCCTGGTGGTGCGCAGCCTCTACGCCGAGCGTCTGTACGATGCCCTGGTGCCCGAGTACGAGGACCGGGAAACGCGGCGCGCGGTGGCGGATCGCTTCTACGCCTACGCCGATCCGGAACCCTTGTGCGGTTTTATCGAACAGCGATTTTTCAAGGTATTCGACAACCGGGACCTCCGCTGGAGCAACGAGCTCACCGTCAAGACCGCCTTTCTGACCCTGCTCTTCAACGATACCTTCTACATCATGGACTCGGAAACGGCTATCGACCGGGGTTACAGCAATTTGAGTCTCATCCTCCGCCCGGACATACACAAATACAAACTCCTCGGCCACCTGCCGGAATTCAAATATCTCCCATGGAAGGCATTGGGAACGAACAGCGAGGCAGTACGGGATATGACCAGAGAGGAATTGCGGGAACTTCCACCCGTGGTGGACAGCTGAATATTGCCGGGGCGCAATTGGCCCGCTATCGGGAAACCCTGGAACGGGTCTGTGGTAACAAACTGAGGCTACACACCCATGCGGTGGTCTGTATCGGATTGGAGCGGTTGGTGTGGTAAATGGTACAGGACTAACAGGATTATTTTCTGAAAAATCAATCATAATATCCTGTTAATACTGAAAATCCTGCTAATCTTGTCCTATTAGCGGTTGGCTCGTTGACTATGTCAACAGCCCCTGATTCCCCGACTCTGATACCGAATCACTCGCGTTGTCCCAGGGCGGAAGGTAGACGCGGGGCGCTATGATCTCCGTGCTGTTCGCGACTCCTCCCCTGCTAGAGCCGAACAATCCGTATCCCGCGACTGCGTATCTGACCGGGTTTCTCCGTTCGCGCGGGGTCGCCGCCCATCAGGTCGATCTGTCGCTTATGCTGACGACGTGTCTGCTGTCGCGGGCCTGTCTGCCGCTGATCCGACAGGCCGCCGAAGGCTATGCCGTCGCGCCAGGAAGACCCGGACCCGACCGTCGCCTTTTTCCTCGATGCCTACGACGACTACGAGCGGGCCATCAATGCGGTCATGACCTTCCTCCAGGACAAGGACCCCATCCTGGCCCACCGCATCAATTCGCCTTTCTTCTGCCCCCAGGGCCCGTACTTCACTGCCCTGAAGCTGCGGAGGGTCGATCTGCTCGAACAGGCCTCCGGCGAGCTGGGGTTGCAGGACCGGGCCAAGTATCTGGCGGTGCGCTTTGTCCATGATGTGATCCGCGTCATCACGGTCTCCATCGACCGGGAGTTCGCGCCCTGGAAGTATGGGAGCGGGCTCACCGGTCCCGACCTCGGGCCCTTGGCCGCCAAGCTGGCCCGAGAGCCGTCGCTGATCGACCGCGAGCTTCTGGGGCTGTGGACGCCGATCCTGGAAACCCACCGCCCGGACGTGGTATGCCTGACCGCGCCCTTCACGGGCACCTGCTACGGCGCCCTGCGTCTCGGCAAGGCGGTGCGCGAGATCCTGCCGCAGGCCAAGGTCGCGCTCGGCGGCGGGTTCGCCGGGAATCACTTGCGGAGCCTGGACGAGCCGTCGCTGATCGAGTTCGTCGACTATATTGTGCTCGATGCCGGCGAGCGACCGCTCGAACGCCTGATCGAACACCTGCAGGGTCGCCTGCCGCCGGTAGGTCTGCACCGGACCTGGGTGCGCGAGAAGGGCCGGGGCACCTATCGGGTCCAGAAGGATCTGGCGGGTGTCCCGCAGGACCGGATCGGCACCCCCACCTACGCCTCCCTGCCGCTCGACGACTACTTCTCGATCACGGCGGTCCCGCACGCCAGCACCCCGGTGCGGATGGTATCTGCATTGGAATAAGCTCACCCTGGCGCACGGGTGCTACTGGAAACGGTGCGCCTTCTGCGAGACGAGCCTGGACCATACCTGCCGCTATGACCCGACGCCGGTAGCGCGCGTCGTCGATCGCATGGAGTAAGTCGCCGCGGAGACGGGCAACACGCGCTTCCACTTCGTCGACGCAGCGGCGGCGCCCAAGCTGCTCAAGGCCCTGTCCCGGGAGTTGCTCGCGCGCGGCCTGTGTTTCACCTGGTTCACCATGATCCGCTTCGAGCGGGCGTTCGAGGACCTCGCGCTGATCGATCTCATAGCGCGTGCCGGCTGCATTACCGTCGCGGCCGGTCTCGAATCGACCTCGAATCGGTTGCTCAAGCTGATGGACAAGGGGATCACCATCAAGCAGGCCGTGCGCGTGTGCCGCTCCCTGACCCGGTCTGGGATCTCGGTGCACGCCTCTCTGATCTACGGTTTCCCCACCGAGACCGAGCAGGAGACCCTTGAGGACCTGGAGCGCGTCCGCCAGCTCTTCGCGCCGGGCTATCTCCGGTCCATCGTCTGGAGCTACTTCGGTCTCACGGTTCACAGCCCCGTGGCCCTGAACCCCGACCGCTACGGCATTCGGCTGCGCATCCCTGCCGGGGAGGAGCGGCCGTTCGCCCACTATGCCATACCCTACGAGGATCCCACGCCCTATAACCATGAGCTGCTGGGTACAGGTCTCAGGCGCGCGAATTAGTACTTCAAGCGGGGCCTCGGGTTAGACCGGGATGTCCGCTCCTGGTTTTCTAAGCCGTTCGACCCGCCGCAGGTAGCACTGAACTTCATTCGCTCGGTCGCACCACCCGATGAGGGAACCGGCACCCACCGCTGCCGGTGGTGGCCCGCCGACGCGGACTGGACGGATCGGCCCCGGCATGGGCTCCGGGTACCGATCTGGGTCAAAGTACGCGCCATGGGGAAAGAAGGGGAAGGGGATCGGAGCCGAGTGCTGGCGACTTCTGGCCGCTGGGTCCTCCGTGGCGGAGATGGTGGAGACCGTCTCAAGGGTCTACGCCGTACCGCGTGAGCGGGTCGCGGCCGACATCTCGGCACTCATCGACGAGCTGTGCCGGAGCGGACTCCTGCAACGGGACTACAAACACGTAGCGTAGGCGTCCCGCCTGCCAACACATGATGAATGCGGATGGGGAAACCACATTGCCGCTTCGCGGCGTGAAAAATTGCCGGGAAGGCAATTTCTCAAGGTTCCTATAGGGGCCACTGGTGGACCGGCAGACCGGACTCCTGGTGCTCCAGGTAGGCGGTGGTCAGGGCCGTCAGGTCGCGTCCGTGCCGCGCGATCCAGGCCCGCTGCCAGGCGGACCCGGTTTGTCCGGTCCGCAGCCTGTCGGCGATGATACCCAGCCACCGATCTATCTCCGAAGCGTCGATGCCGAGCTCAGTCAGGCCCTGACTCGCCCGGGGGAGAAGGTCGTCCGTCAATACCTGCCGCAGGGTCTTCGGACGCCTGTCGAGCCACTCCACTTCGGCGTCGAGTTCCGCGCGCGCGGCCTCGTAGAAGTTACCTTTGGCGACGCTGAAGGGTAGGTGCCGACAGGGGTGCACCTGCTTCCCGGCGAAGGATTGGATAGCGCCGAAATAGAGGGCCGCGTTGGCGATGACGTCCGCAACGGTGGGGCCGGCGGACATGACGCGATGCTCGATACGCAGATGGGGGGTACCGGCAGTATCGAAACCGATCAGCGGTCGGTTCCAGCGCCAGATGGTCCCATTGTGCAGGCGCAGGTGAGCGAGCCGCTCGGGAGGTTCGTCCATAACCTGCGGCAGCAGTACCGGGAAGCGTTCCAGGTTGGCACGGAAGCACTCGAATACCGAGTCTTCCACATAGCGCAGCCCGAAGGTGACCCGCTCGCGGAAAAAAGGGCCACCGACCGAGATTGCCTGCTCGAACAGGGGGATGCGGCTTTCTGCCCACAGGTCGTGGCTGAACAGAAAGGGAGAGTTGGCGCTGGCGGCCACCATGGGGGCGGCCAGGACTTTGGACCAGTTGTAGACCCGGGCTGCTTCCTCCTGGGTTACCTGCAGGTGGATTTGGAAGGAGGTGGCAACCGGCTCCATCATCACGTCCCGTCGCTCCAGAAACAGGCGGTCTTTGCCCTGGATCTCCAGGGTGAAGGGACGCCCCCGGCGCAGCCGGAGAGTCTGCTCGTTGAGTGCCCGGTAGCGTTTGAGTGGACTCATGTGCGCCATGTCCAGGTGTTCCGGGCGTACCGTCGGCAGGATACCGATCATGGCGAGGCGGGTATCGAGTCCGGCCGCGGCCCGTGTGCAGCGTTCCCAGGTGGCTTCCAGTCCTGCCGCCAGCCGGCTCAGGGCGTCCCCCCGCAGTGGTTGCGGGGTGGCGTTTATCTCGGCGTTGAAAGTAGCCAACTCCGGCCCGACCATGGGGTCGGCCAGGCGTTCCAGAAAGGGCTCGACGATTGGGGCGGGAGTCAGGTCGGCCGCGACCAGATAGGCCTCGAGTTCGCACCCTCCGATCTTGTGGGTCGAGGCAAAGACACCGTCTCGGAACCAACCTTCCAAAAGCTCCGTTTCCTGGCGCAGACACGCCCCGAAGGTCTCAAAGTCGGTTTGCGTGAAGCGGGATGTATGGATTTCCTGGCCCATGGCGTTGCTCGAAGAACTGGTGGCATACAGGCGTGATTATCCGCGTTTCAGCATTCGATCAAGTGTTTGTAAACGTTCCGGTGTGCCGATGTCCAGGCAGCACCCCGGATAGTGCTCGCCGCTGACCAGGGCGCGTTCCACAGCGGCCCGCAGCAGGGGGGCCAGGGGAAAAGCCCCGGCCGCGCAGCCGCGGAACAGATCCGGGTGATAGACGCCGATCCCGCTGTAGGTATAGCGCGGCATGCCTTGCACCGATAATCGACCATTGTGGAGCGCGAAGTCGCCCCCCGGATGGTGGGGAGGGTTGTCCACCAATACTAGATGCGCGAGCAGCCCATCCGAAAGACGCAAAGGTACAAACTCCAGGTCGGTCCAGACGTCGCCGTTGACCACTAGAAAAGGCCCTTGATCGAACAAGGGCAATGCCCTAAAAATGCCGCCGCCGGTCTCCAGCGCCTCGCCTTCCGGCGAATAACGGATCTCGGTTCCCCAATGAGAACCATCGCCCAACGCGGCCTCAATGCGGTGACCGAGGTAAGCGTGATTGATGACAATCTTACGCACGCCGGCCGCGACCAGGCGCTCGATATGATAGACGATGAGCGGTTTGCCGCCCGCCTGCAGCAGGGGTTTTGGCATGTGGCCCGTGAGCGGACGCATGCGTTCGCCGCGTCCCGCAGCCAAGATTATGGCTTGTGTCGGGGCGGGAGTTATTCGGTTTCGATTCTCGGCCATCGGAAAAATTGGCTTGGTCTAGATAACTTTAGAGTGGGCTTTCTTTCAGAAGAGTAAGTATTCTCTCAGAGAGGTCTTCCTCCCTCTCGGTGATGAAATCTGAATTCAGATTCCTTGCGGTGTAAAAGGAACGTTTGTCGGGGAACATCATTGAACTTTGCACGCCTCCGTACCGCGGGCAAACTCATGCATCACCATGATGCACCCGGAAATGCTTTTGCCCATGTCCACCAGCCCGGTGTAGCCTCTCCAGCCGTCCGAGTGGATGCTGCTTCCAGCGTACCCGACCCCGGATCGCTCTCTGTAGCTGCCTCTTGGAGGCGTCAGGGACGATTTCCGTGTAGCTTTCCCGTGGCGTTCCAGGATTCCGAAGATGATCGTTTTACCGCCCGCTCCGCGACCCTTTTTCCGCGAACGCGGCGTGCGCCAAAATAAGATTCTTCGACTTCAACCTCACCCGATAGAGGTGATGAAGCGTTACAAACCTGGGCGATCCCGATTCGTAACTTCGTGAATAGCTGATTAATCGTCGGGCGGCTCCACTCAGCTTGGCGATTTCCGAGGCCGGCAAATCGGGCGCGAAATAGCGTATAATTGCTCTGAATCTAGCTTCCAAATGTGTGAACGCCTGAAATACCTGCTTTTCTCTGCATAACATAACCTTATGCATACCCTGAAGATGCTAAAGTTATCCAGACCCTCCATTAAATTCGTTGCGCTGGAAATGGTTCTGATCGACCAAAAGGCCGCAAGATTCCGTTGCCCAGAGGTACCGGAGCAAATTCCAACGAATGCGATCGTCGACATAACCCTTACATGCTACATCCGCGCGCGATCGACCCAGCCGCCAATTGCCTTAGAGCGAAAGACATTTTTCCTGCCAACCGGTTTCGATCCCGATCCTGATTTCGGGTATGACCCATTCCGAATCTACCTGGCTGATGCGGTTCTCTGAATGCTGATAGCCCCTGACATGAGATTCCTCATATGAGACACATCATCTCCGTCCTGCTGGAGAACGAGGCCGGCGCCCTGTCCCGAGTCGCGGGTCTGTTTTCCGCCCGTGGTTACAACATCGAATCCCTCACGGTGGCGCCCACGGACGATCCGTCCCTGTCGCGCATGACCCTGGTCACGGCCGGTAACGAAGCGATCGTCGAGCAGATCAAGAAACAGCTCAACAAGCTCATCGACACCATCAAGCTGCTCGACCTCTCCGAGGGACCCCATATCGAGCGGGAGCTGATGATGGTCAAGGTCCGGGCCGAACAGGCGGACCGGGAGGAACTCAAGCGCCTGGTAGACATCTTCCGCGCCAAGATCATCGATGTCACCGACATCAGCTTCGTAGTCGAACTCACCGGGGCGTCGCCGAAGCTGGACGCCTTTATCGACGCCGTGCCCAAAGGGCTCATTATAGAAGTTGTCCGGACCGGACCCTCCGGTATCTCCCGCGGCCCGCAGGGGCTGATGCTTTGAGCTACCCGGCACAATAGCCGGTTAGCGCAATCTTATACATCTCATTCAGTTCAAGAAGTCATACCGATGCCACTCAATACCGCTACAATTAAAAAAAGGCTGGCTTCTGCACCCTGGAAACAGAAGGATAACGAAGCGCAAAAGATCATAAAGGAGGCGTAAACTATTCAGCTATCCCATGCGAGGCATCGGAGGGCTCCTTTGGGATGTCGGGACGAGAGACTGAAAAAGATTGGCGGATTGTTTGCGCAGCGTTGAGAGGTAGGAGCGGATCACGGCGAAGGCGTCGACCCTGGTCTCGGAGTGGAAACAACCGGAAACCTTCTGCTTGAGTTGGGCATACGGAGGTTGCGTTCGGCCTGATTATTGTCGAAGGGGACGCGCAGATCGGTGATGAAGCGCAGGACCTCATCGCGGTGTTCCCGCAAGCGGTCGATGAGGTTGTAGGCGGGGGATCGCTTGACGCGCCCGGCGGGTGCTGGGACGCCGGGGACGGCGCGGGTTAGTGGCTTCGGCGGCGGTGAGGATAGCGTCGTAGCAGTCCTGCAGGCGCTCCACCGCGCCCGCGGGCAACATGGCCAGGCCCTGTGCGCGGTCCGCGTTGACCTGGGCGTTGGCCTCCCACAACAGGGCGCTCCTGTCAGTGGCCCATTGCCGACTCGGGATCGTCTCGGCAATGGCGGTTAGCTCGCACGATGGGCATTGCAGAAGGCATGGAGGCACTGATAACGCGCGTAGGCCGACCCGTGGTCATGCACCAGCACGCCAGGGAAGCAGGCCGTCAGCCCCGCGGTGCTGAGCGCGTGCAGCCAGTGCCGATCGCCGTTCACGCGCCCGCCGGTCTCGTCGGCATGAGCGACCAGCGCGGTGAGAAGTGCGTCGCGGATGGCCGCCACCGGTGCCTCCAGGTGGGTAGCGGCCTTGGAGCGGGATCTTTTCAAAACCTACACATCGATATGACATCCTAAAATCGGCAGCTTTGTTTTATCTTACAAGTGGTTACAAGATGGAAGAACCAGTTTCCCCGGACGCTAGTGAAAGGACACGAATTCACACGGATGAAGGAATGGTATTGTTTGAACACAAGATTTCTCGCTACGCTCGAAATGACACTAAATGTCAACACGACCCAGCGACCGGTAGCCGGAAGCCGGTGACTGATCAAGGCGCCAGTCGTTCGACGTGCCAACCGGCGTGGGGGGTGCGGCGGTAAAGAAAGCGGTCGTGCAGCCGGCTCTCTCGACCCTGCCAGAACTCGACGGTAACGGGCTCCACCCGGAAGCCGCCCCAGAAGCCGGGCAAAGGGACCTCGCCGCGGGAGAACTTGCGCTGTATCTCGTTCACCTTGGCATCCAGCAAGGACCGGGAGCCGATGACCCGGCTCTGGGGTGAGGCCCAGGCGCCGATCTGGCTACCTCGGGGGCGGGTGGCAAAGTATTTGAGGGACTCGGCAGTTGGAATCCGAACGGCGATGCCCGTGATCTGGACCTGTCGGGCCAGCGCGACCCAGGGCAAGAGCAAGGCGACCCTGGGTTGCCCGGCGATCTGTCCGGATTTACGGCTCTCGTAATTGGTGAAGAACACGAATCCGGTTTCGTCATAAAGCTTGAGCAGCACGGTACGCACCCAGGGCTGGCCGTCCGCGGCCACCGTCGCCAGGCTCGTGGCGTTGGGTTCGGGGATGCCGGTAGCAATTGCCTCCTCGTACCAGTGCTGGAACTGACGGATGGGGTCAGGCTCCAGCTCTGTCCTGGACAGGCCACGCGCCATGGCCTGGATACGAAAGTCCTCGGGAGTAATCGTCATCAGCAGAGTAACCGAATGATAATTCGATAGAAAACAACAGGTTATAGAGGTATATTGGACGCTGCGCCATCCAATGATGCAGTCCGCTACGCTTACCCCATCCTACCTGACTTGCTTCCATGCCAAGATCTTATTTTAGCAGTGAGTATCATTCGAAGGCCCTGACGAGGATTTCTCGCTACGTTCGAAATGACAATCAACGTGTTAGAGCGTTTCAAGATTGATAGGGAGCATAGTCGGAATTCTGGAAGAAGTTGGCGCATTCTTCAGTGTCGAGCTGTTCGAGGCCGTCGGCGATGGTCTGCCAGAGGTCGTCTGGCGGTTCTGGCAGCGGCTTTGCGCAGGAAGGCTTTGAGCTTGGCGAAGGCCTGTTCGATGGGATTGAGGTTGGGGGAGTAGGGCGGCAAGGCGCCCGCCGTCTCGATGGCTTTACGCACGCCCTCGACCTTGTGTCTGGGGCGATTGTCCATGATGACGATGTCGCCGGGTCTCAAGCTCGGCACCAGAACCGGCTCGACATGAGCTTTGAAGGCGGCGCCAGTCATAGCCCCGTCGAGGACCATGGGTGCGGTCACCCCATCGACGCGCAGGCTGGCGACAAAGGTGGTGGTCTTCCAATGTCCCCAGGGCACGGTGGCATGGAGACGTTGCCCTGATAGAGCGCGGCCGCGCAGCCGCGCCATGGTGGTTTTAGCGCCGGTCCCATCGATGAACACCGAGCGCTCGGGGTTAAGCCAGGTCTGCCGGTTGTGCCAGCGACGGCGCTTGGCCGCCACGTCGGCGCGCTCTTGTTCGCGCCGCGTGCGCCGTTTTTAAGCGGTATCCCAGGGCATAAAGCGCCGTGTTGATGGCCTGCATGGAAATCTCAGCGTCCATTGCGGCCAATCGGCTTTGCAGCTCCGAAAGCGTGATGTCCGGCATCGTCGTCATCACCTCATGCAGCCAATCCTCGTAGCCGCTCAAACGCCGCTTCTTTTGGCCGCCGATCTGGCCCGGGGCAAGACTGCCCGTCTCACGCCAGCGCCGCACCAAATTGACCGCGCTGGAAGCGCTCACCTCGAAGCGCCGACCCGCTTCCCGCGCCGAGGCCACAGCCTCAACCGCCGCGATGATCCGACGACGAAGATCAAGGGAGTGACCACAGCCCATCTTGGGCCTCCACACATCGCAAACACTACATCATGTGGAAACAGAGGATCAGGGAACCTGATTCACGTCAACCTTGAACCGCTCTAGGTCGGATTGAGTATGGGAAAACCGGTCCGGTCGCCTCAGTCTATCCGCAGATTACACAGAAGTTATAATTCAGGGCTCATGAATGAGCATGAGTTAACGGTTGAGGAAAGCATAATGGAATGTCCAACCTGCAATTCAAGGCATACCACAAAAAATGGATCCGTTCACAATGGGAAACAAAAATATGTGTGCAAAGACTGTGGCAGGCAATTTGTCGAAAATCCTCAGAATAAAAGAATCCCGCAACAGTTATGGGATATGGTAGACAAGTTGCTTTTGGAGAAGATCCCAATCGCTGGAATTTCAACAGGGACCGAGGTTTCAGAACCTTGGCTGCAACAGTATATCAATCGGAAGTATGAGCATGTACCCCAACAAATCGATATCTCAAAAAGGGTCTAGATAACCTTAGAGTGGATTTTCTTTCAGTAGAGTAAGTATTCTCTCAGAGAGATCTTCCTCCCTCTCGGTGATGAAATCTGAATTCAGATTCCTTGCGGTGTAAAAGGAACGTTCGTCGGGGAACATCATTGAACTTTGCACGCCTCCGTTTGGCATATGACCGGAATGACTCAATGCCATTGATATGGCAATTACTGCGGGCAAACTCATGCTCACCGTGATGCACCCGGAAATGCTTTTGCCCATGTCCACCAGCCCGGTGTAGCCTCTCCAGCCGTCCGAGTGGATGCTGCTTCCAGCGCTACCCGACCCCGGATCGCTCTCTGTAGCTGCTTCTTGGAAGCGTCAGGGACGATTTCCGTGTAACTTCCCCGTGGCGTTCCCGTTCCAGGATTCCGAAGACGATCGTTTTAACGCCCGCTCCGCGACCCTTTTTCCGCGAACGCGGCGTGCGCCAAAATAAGATTCTTCGACTTCAACCTCACCGGATAGAGGTGATGAAGCGTTACAAACCTGGGCGATTCCGGTTCGTAACTTCAAGTCGGCAGCTTTGTTTTATCTTACAAGTAGTTACAAGATGGAAGAACCAGTTTCCCCGGGCGCTAGTGAAATCAATCATTTAAAAACCAAATTGGCGGAGAGGGTGGGATTCGAACCCACGGAAGACTGACGCCTTCACTTGATTTCGAGTCAAGCCCGTTCAACCGCTCCGGCACCTCTCCGAGTCACTGCCTCCCCAGGGACTGTTGACATTTAGTGTTATTTCGAGCGCAGCGAAAAATCCTGTACCCATACAATACGGTGCACTTCGTATATCGTCTATTGAACCTGAATGGCGAAGATCTCTCCCTGCGGTCGAGATGGCAAGCCGCACGATAATCTGAAAATCAAATGGTCAACCGAAGGACCGCTATGCGGACCTTCTAAAGGTCAACAGTCCCTAGTGCCCCGTTTCATCAAAATTTGCTGTTAAAACCATCCCTGTCATCCCGAGCGTAGCGAGGGGCCTTCGGCTTGGCAAAGATCCTCAGCGCCCAAGATCCCTCCTCCGTAGGGACAAGGATTTCTCGCTACACTCGAAATGACAACCAGCAACATTCGATGGGAGCTAGATAACTTTAGAGTGGATTTTTTTCAGCAGAGTTAATATTATATCAAAGAGATTTTCCTCTCGGTGATTAAATCTAAACTCACATTCCTTGAGGTGTAAATGAAACGTTTGCCGTGGAACACCATTGAACTTTGCAAGTCTTCGTTTGGCATATGACCAGAATGATTCAATGCCATTGATATGGCAATTACCGCGGGCAAATACATTCTCGCCATGATGCACTCGGAAATGCTTTTTGTAGCCCATGTCCACCAGCCCATTATAGCCTCTCCAGCCGTCCGAGTGGGGAGGGCTACCTGGCCCCGGATCGCAGCCTGTAGCTGCTTTTTGGCGGCAGCTGGGACGATCTCGGTGTAGACTTTTCCTTGCCGTTCCAGGATCCCGAAGACAATCGTTTTACCGCCTGCTCCACGACCCTTCCTCCCACGGACACGGCGCGCACCAAAAAGAGAAGGGCGATGAAGCGTCGCAAACCTGGGCGACTCCAATTCGTAACTTCAAGAGTAGCTGATTAATCGTAGGGCGGCTTACATCACTCAACTCAGCGATTTTCGAGGCCGGTAAATCAAGCGCAAAAGAGCGTATAATCGCTCTGAATTTGGCTTCGGAAAGGGGTGAACGCCTAAAATACCTGTTTTTTCCTTGTATAACATAATCTTAGCATGCAGGTCGAGTAGCGTGCGCCCGCAATTGAGGCACTTGCGCACCTCCAGGGAGTACGCGGTCACCTGCGGTTTCGGTGACTCGCTGATGTCCGTGCAGAAGGCGCGCTCAATGCGCACCTCACCGAGGTTGGAACTGCCGCAGAACGGGCAGCGATCCCCTTGCAGCGGCACTTGGACTCGGTGCGTGATTTCTTCTTCGGTTGGTAGATCGCGGCGGCTGAACTTACCCTCGCCGGGTTTCCGCCCCGGCTTCTTTGGGTTCGCTTTCTTCCCACCCTTAGAGAAAGGTGCGGCTTGCCGCTTGGAGGAACGTTCTTTCTCTTCGAGGCGGCGCTTGAGCGCAGCGATTTCCGCAGCCAGCCGCGCGTTTTGTTCTCGCAGCTCCATGACAAGTGCGATAAGCATCTTGGATGCTCAGCTCTGACAGTTCCGCTTCGCTCATGTCGGGAAACGATACGCCTGCGGATTCGCCTTTTCAAATCGTTATGCTCAACTCCTCTTGTTGGGGTACATGCTCATACTTCCGATTGATATACTGTTGCAGCCAAGGTTCTGAAATCTCGGTCCCTGTTGAAATTCCAGCGATTGGGATCTTCTCCAAAAGCAACTTGTCTACCATATCCCATAACTGTTGCGGGATTCTTTTATTCTGAGGATTTTCGACAAATTGTCTGCCACAGTCTTTGCACACATGTTTTTGTTTCCCATTGTGAACGGATCCACTTTTTGTGGTATGCCTTGAATTGCAGGTTGGACATTCCATTATGCTTCCCTCAACCGTTAACTCATGCTCATTCATGAGCTCCGAATTATAACTCGTAACCTGACATGTTGATAGCTAATGTATGCATATCATATGCCTCACACTACCCGCTCTGCGGATAGATTGAAGCAGAAAACGGTTCAGCAGAAAATTATCACTACATGTTAAGCACTACCCAGTATCACTTTGTATTTGTTACAGAATATCGGCATCAGGTACTTAAGGGTGACGTGGGTCTGAAGGTGAGGGAGCCGATTCGCCAAACCTGTCAGGCGTTTGAGATAGAGATTCTCAAAGGTGTCGTGAGCAGAGACCACGTGCATCTGTTTGTCTCGGCGCCACCGAATAGGGTGCCGAGCGAGATCATGCGGCGTGTCGGAGGACGCAGTTCGACCAAACGGTTCGAGAGTTTCCCGGATCTGAGAAAAGATACTGGGGACGGCATTTTGGGGCTCGCGGATATTTTTGGGTCACTTCGGGAGGGTTGACGCAAGAGCAGAGCAAGGAAGAGTCTGGATAACTTTAGCATTTTCAGGGTATGCTAAGGTTATGTTATGCAAGGAAAAGCAGGTATTTCAGGCGTTTACACATTTCGGAAGCTAAAGTCAGAGCGATTATACGCTATTTCGCGCCCGATTTGCCGGTCTCGAACATCGCCGAGCTGAGTGGAGCCGCCCGACGATTAATCAGCTATTCATGAAGTTACGAATCGGGATCGCCCAGGTTTGTAACGCTTCATCACCTCTATCGGGTGAGGTTGAAGTCGAAGAATCTTATTTTGGCGCACGCCGCGTTCGCGGAAAAAGGGTCGCGGAGCGGGCGGTAAACCGGTCGTCTTCGGAATCCTGGAACGCCACGGGAAATTTACACGGAAATCGCCCCTATCAATGGCATTGAGTCATTCCAGTCATATGCCAAACGGAGGCGTGCAAAGCTCAATGGTGTTCCCCGACAAACGTTCCTTTTACACCGCAAGGAATGTGAATCCAGATTTCATCACCGAGAGGGAGGAAGACCTCTCTGAGAGAATACTTACTCTTCTGAAAGAAAGCCCACTCTAAAGTTATCTAGACTCTATAGTATTACCTTTGGATATTTGCAAGTTTCAGCGTTGGCTGAGGTATCATATGCAGCTCAATGCCATTAAGTAACGTCTCAAAAACAAGTAATACATTTTATCACGAAGATCAATTGGCATCGAAGACGTAGTTCCGTTTCCAGAGAACAGGGTCGTGGCGAATGAATTTGTCTGTGATATCGAGGAATGTCTCAGAGCACTTTCGTCCCAGCTCGTAGACGGTATCGAGCAGGCGTGCCGTGACCGTGAGCCCGGTTTGGGTCTGGGTGCGCTGTACCGTATCCAGGGCGGTCTGGGGCGAATCGAGGATGACACCCGCTTAAGCGGCGCTCGACATGACTAAAACAAACGGTGCTTGATCGGATGCCACTTGGAGGTGTACGGCGGGTAGTGGGCCACCCGCAGACGCAGCCCCAACCGGCGGCTCAGCGCCACCAGGTCTTCCTTGAAGCGCAGCGAACGCGCGGCGTTGGCACCGCCGGCATCGAAGGTCAACAGGATTTCCTGCACGTGTGGATAATGCTCGGCACGACCTTCCTGCCACGCCAGGGCGATGGTATCGCAGACAAAGGCGCTGGTCTTGCGGGAGGTTCCCAAGGTGATGAAGCTCGCATTGTCGGTATGGTAGTCATACACCCCGTGAGGGACCAAGACCCCCGTAGCGAGATGGCGATAATCGTGGTCATAAACGAACTGAACATCGGTGCTGTAACAGGACCGGCGACGATGCAGGTGGCTCAGCCTCTCTTTCTTCTTGGTATCGACACACAACACCGGTACGCCGCGGGCACGGGCTTGGCGGTGCAAGGTAGCGATCAACCGGAACTGCTGGTCGCGTTCATGTGGATCGACGCCACCGGTACCAGCCCGCGCCAGCACCTGCTGCGCCAGCTGCACCGGCTTGAGGTCGGTCCAGCGCACCGCTTCATCGGTCGGGCTGCCGGCACTGTGGGCTTCGAGCACCTCGTCTACCACTTCCTCCAGCCCCGGTTGGCGTTGGGTAACCTGGCGACGACCACCGCCAGAACGGCGGATGCGCTTGGCACCGCCACTGGGACGCTGTGGGGGGTGGTGATCGTCGTTGCCCATGGCCTCCAGCTTGCGGATTCCCGTATAGATCATTCGCCGACTCATCCCCAACACTCGCGCCACATACGCGACACCGCCAAAGCCGATCTTCAGTGCCTCGACCGCGGCGTAGCGGCGTCGGTGGTCTTCCGGCAGCGAACGGAAGAAGTCTTCGTGTGATTGATCGTAGCCTTGAAACTCGTTCATCAGGTTACCGGTATCTTGTACTTCAGGGAGACTCATTCTCCTATGAGAACCTCGTATGTTCAACTCGCTACCAAATTTTTAACGAATTCGCTAATACTAAACATGTCTAACTTGTTAGTGAATCGTTCCGTAACAACTGCCACTGGATCTACTGTTTCATTGTAAATCACACGTAATACACAAAATCCTTTGGCTCTTTATGGATTCCAGACGGGTAGGATATTTTGCGCAAATTCGCCTTCTCAGCAAGCCAAAGGGGCATCGTATAACTTGCTGTTGTTGTTGAGAAAAGACTGCCTGTTCTGTCGTCAGTCAGAGTGCTACGGACCGCCGTCCCCTTCGATCAGTCTGGAATCCATGAAGAGCCAATCCTTTTTCCGGAATCGGGCCCAGCGCATGAACCAGATTCGGGTCATCTTCATCGCCTTCGAGCCGTGCTGGAGAAGAAAGCGCCTCATGAATCCACTCGGCCCGAATCTTCCGATGGATACATCGCTTTCTGGCATGTTCTGTTAATACAAACTCCATAATCGAGTAATTCCCTATCGATGCGGTTCGTTGCCTGCCCCACCCATTGATGCGGTTCGGCCAAGCTCCCTCCTGCATCGGGACAAGCCTGGCCTCACCACACCCTTGTATGTTCTGTTTCCAAGGGAGAGCCAAGGATGAGGCAGAAAGGGAATTGATGGCGGGTACCTGGGGAAGCCGTCCCATCCTGAGGCCTCGAGCCTGCACGTAGATTGGCTCCCTGCCCTCTCCGCCCATCCCGGAGAGTATCCGAGGCCGTGAGCGAGGCTCCTGAGCCTGCAGACACAAGGTCGGTCGGCGAGGGTTCAGGGTCGGGGAACCAGGTCATGATCCTACCAACTTGTTGACTGACCGAGGAACCACTCATGAACGTTGCCGGAATTGATGTCAGCGCCAAAACCGCCACCTTGGTCATCGGCCGCGATGAGCGCACCGCAAAACCCCGCGAGTTCGAGAAGAATACCCCAGCCGGTCATGCGACCTTGATCAACCGCTTGCGTAAGGCACACGTGAGCCGCGTCTGCCTGGAGGCCACCGGCCTCTACCACCTCGATCTGGCCCTGGACGATGCCGGGTTAGACCTCACGGTGGTCAATCCCAAGGCCGCCAAACGCTTCGCTGAGGCCATCCAGACCCGCACCAAGAGCAATGCCATCAATGCCGCGGTCCTGGCCCAATTCGCCCGGCATATGCCTTTCGAGCCCTGGCAGCGCCCCGATGACCTGGCCTTGGCCATCCCTGCTTGTGCCCGCCGCATCGCGGCACTCAACCAGCTCCGAACCCAAACCAAGAACCAGCTCCATGCCACTGAGCAAACCACTACTACCCCCGACTTCCTGATCGCCGACCTGCTTGAAAAATAGGTGTTTTTACCAATCAGGTGAATCTAAGTCCTTGATTATCAATACACGCCGTTGACGAAAATCGTATTTTTCAAAGTGCCCTAAAATGGATCGCAGCGAAAATAGTCCAGAATGAGGGCCTTTTTTCACTCTTTCGAGGCGAATAGCCAGCCTGTTTACGAGAAAAAGCTGCCAGCCGCCAGCTTCCGGTCGCCAGAAGCTAGTAGCCGGAAAAAGGGATCATTTTGGGACGTTTGCAGCCGATACCACTTTTAGCCGGATAGCTTCTCAACCTCCCCCCAGGGCCAACACCCGACGGTGAGATACCGCCGGGGCGGATGCAGGGATTATTTGTCGCGCATCTCCATCAGCTGTTCGATGATGGGCTGCAGGATGATCTCCATGGCGAAACCCATTTTCCCCCCGGGAACGACCATGTTGTTGCGTCGGGTCATGAAGGAATCGTGGATCATGGATAACAGATAGGGAAAATTGATATTGAACTTTTTCGGATCCTGGAACCGGATGATGACGAAGCTCTCGTCCGGGATCGGAATATCCCGAGCAATGAAGGGATTGGATGTATCGACCGTCGGTACGCGCTGGAAATTGATGTCCGTCAAGGTAAATTGAGGCACGATGGTGGTGATGTAGTCCGGCATGCGGCGCATGATTGTGTCCACGATGGCCTCGGCGGAGTAGCCGCGTTCGAGGTTGTCGCGGTGGATTTTCTGGATCCACTCCAAGTTGACGATGGGAACTACCCCGACCCCGAGGTCCACGTGCCGGGCCACATTGTGCTCCTCGGTCACGATCAGCCCGTGCAGGCCTTCGTAAAAGAGCAGGTCCGTGCCCTCGGGGATGTCCTCCCAGGGGGTGAACTGACCGGGTTTGAGGTCGGTGCCGAGGCGCGCGTTGAGGTCCGCCGCCTCTTCGTCGCTGTGGATGTAGTACCGCTTCTTGCCGGAGCCTGTCTCGCCGTAGCTCTTGAACAGCGCCGCGAGCAGGTCGAAACGGTTCGCGTCCGACCCGAAGTGGCTCAGGTTGCGATGTTCCGCCGTCGCCTTGGCCATTTCGGCCTTCATCTCGGCGCGGTCGTAGCGGTGAAAGCTATCGCCTTCGATAATGGCGGCGTCGAAGCCATCGCGGAGCAGGATGTGCTCGAAGGCCCGCTTGACGGTGGTCGTGCCCGCACCTGAAGAGCCGGTAACCGCAACGATCGGATGTTTCTTGGACATGGGTGTCTCCCGTTCTCTCGTTAACTATCGTCCCCGTTGAGCATTGTATACCGATCCGCTCTTGTGTCTGCGTTTTCCATCGCCACCAGTCGAAGATCAAGGAATCCTAGGACCAGAACCGGGCCAAGCCATCCCCGCTTGGGTTTGACGGTATTTCTGTAAGGCTCTTTATGGATTCCAGACGGGTAGGATATTTTGCGCAAATTCGCCTTCTCAGCAAGCCAAAGGGGCATCGTATAACTTGCTGTTGTTGTTGAGAAAAGACTGCCTGTTCTGTCGTCAGTCAGAGTGCTACGGACCGCCGTCCCCTTCAATCAGTCTGGAGTCCATAATAGAGCCTTCTGTAATTTTTGTCCGGGTCGAGGGCCGGGGGGGGATTTCCGCCGGCTCGCGATCTTCGATAACGGCTTGCGGGCGGCCGGTCACGAGCAGCTCCGCTTCATCGGCGCCGACATAAGGCCCGGCTGCCGCGCGTCCTTCCGCCAGGAGCGGCGGCCGATACTCGAGGTCGTGGGCATCCGTCCGCCAGGATATGGACCAGCCCATCGCCCAGGAATCGCTCCGACCAGTACTTGTGGTCGTGGCCGAAACGACCCGCTACCGCCCCGGTCGTAAGCTGAATCCAGGCCCCGGCCTGGGCGGCGTCGACGAACAATGGGTAGTGCTTGGGTAAGGCGTTCGGGGTGAGTGATAACCGGCCGGTAACCGGCAGTCAACAGATCGAAAATCAGACGCAGGAAACTGAGGGGAACCGTATGGTGCGGTGGTTCGAACAGAAAATACCGGGTGCCGTGAAGGGTCGCATCTGTCCGGACCGGAGGCCCTCCACCAGCTCCAGAACCATCTGTATGTCCGCACCGTAGGTGATTTCGAGCGGAATGCCGGCTTCCCGGAGGCTGGTGCGGAACGCCTGTACCCGGTGCATGATGTGAGCGCCCGTGTTGTCGTACAGACCGGAATAGATGTGGGGCGTACAGGCACTCATCCGGATGCCGTCTGCGACCGCAATCCTGGCCATCCCCAGGCGGTATCGAGGTCGGGTGTGCCATCGTCGACACTGGGCAGCATATGGCAGTGCAAGTCGATCATCGGGGAAATTGGGCTCTCTTCCGTCTCGTTGGGTAAGAGGTCAAAACTAAAAATGGTGGTAGTGGTGATTTTTGAAGTGATGGGGTAGATGGATTCATCGGCAATCATTTCTTCGCGAAATCCTGAATGCGATTTTTTATCTGAATAAAGCCGGTTGTCCATGGCGCTATCTGCCAACAGACTTTCCCCCTTACCAGCTGGTTAACTATTACTACAACAAATGGACGGACAATCGAACGTTGGAGAAAGTCAATACCGCGCTACGTCAGCGTTTACGTGAAAAAAGCCGAAACCCAGACCCGACGGCAGCCATCATTGACAGTCAAAGCATCAAGGGAACCCCAGAATCCTATCTGGAATCAGGGTTCGACGGAGGCAAGCATTATTAAGATGCTGTCTAAAGAGGCATAAGTTACTAGAAAATCACCTCACGGTCATTTTATAGGGGTCTGGTTATTACAGGTCTGTCGGAGAAGCAAGCGACTTGATGCGAAATAAACCTGAGCTTCACTCGAAGTTGGCTTGCGTTCGTAATCTTTACTTAATCGACGTGCTCGAACTAGCCAAGCAAAGGTTCTTTCAACCCCCCATCGACGGGGTAACACGTGGAAGCCAGGAAGCCCTGTTTGTTTTCTACCGACCTCGATCAGGCATCCGAATTGGATGCCAGAGCCAATCGGAAAGCTCCGGGCTGGAATAACTACTGTTGGCCCAGATTTTTGTGATGGTATGAAGGAATGAGAACAGATCCGTAAGGATATTGCTTTTTCTTCCTTTAACGAGCTTGCCTCCCTCGAACTCTGATTCCAGATAGGATTCTGGGGTTCCCTTGATGCCTTGACTGTCAATGATGGCTGCCGTCGGGTCTGGGTTTCGACTTTTTTTCACGTAAATGCTGACGTAGCGCGGTATTGACTTCTTCCAACGTTCGATTGTCCGTCCATTTGTTGTAGTTAGTTAACCAGCCGGTAAGGGGGAAAGTCTGTTGGCAGATAGCGCCATGGACAACCGGTTTTATTCAGATAAAAAAATCGCATTCAGGATTTCGCGAGGATCGGTCGTTCGTGGGCGTCCAGTGGTATAGGGTTCGAGCTCAGCGAAAATAGGCTGGAGAATTTCCCACCCTTCATCAATGAGTCGCTCGGGCACCTGATAGGAGATTGAGTCTTTTTAGGAGTCATAGTGGAATCCGAAATAAAAGTGCTCACAGTGATTATACCACCAGAAAATCTGATTTTTTATCATTAAAAATCAATAAGTTGGTTTTTAGGAAACCTCTAAAGGAAGAAAAAGAAATATCCTTGTCGATATAATGGGTTGTCTGATTATTGTTCGGGTGTTCGCAGCCAACGCATTTGATGGGAAAGCGGCTCGTCAGCTCATAACGGATCTGTTCTCATTCCTTCATACCATCACAAAAATCTGGGCCGACAGTGGTTATTCCAGCCCGGAGCTTTCCGATTGGCTCTGGCATCTAATTCGGATGCCTGATCGAGGTCGTTAGAAAACAAACAGGGTTTCCCGGCTTCCACGTGTTACCCCGTCGATGGGTGGTTGAAAGAACCTTTGTTTGGCTAGCTCGATCACGTCGATTAAGTAAAGATTACGAATGCAAGCCAACTTCGAGTGAAGCTCAGGTTTATTTCACATCAAGTCGCTTGCTTCTCCGTCAGATCTGTAATAACCAGAACCCTATAAAATGACCGTGGGATGATTTTCTAGTAACTTAATGTATTTTTAGACAGCCATCTAAGTGAGATGGCAAGCTAAATCTCTTGCCTAACACAAAACGCAGGAGGGAACGAAACAATCTGCGGAACCCCCGCATATTCAAGGATAGCCTGGGAACGGGCAAGGATCGGGGGGTAGTAGGTAGGGCGACCGAACAATAAATCACTGCTTTTAGCCAGACAGCTTCTTAAAGATCAAACCCATGACCGGAATCGATTTCAAGGTAGTTATCCCGGCTCGCTACGGCTCCAGCCGTCTTCCCGGCAAGCCGCTGCTCAAGATCGCCGGGGCACCGCTGATCCGGCACGTCTATGAACGGGCCGGGGAGTGCGCCGCCAACCAAATCGTGATCGCCACGGATGATGTGCGCATCGCCGATGTCTGTACTGCATTCGGCGCCGATGTCGCCCTGACCGGGACCGATCACCGGAGTGGTACGGACCGTATTGCCGAGGTCGCCGCAATCCGTGGTTGGCCGCGGGACAGCATTCTGGTAAACCTCCAGGGCGATGAGCCCTGTATGCCGCCGGCCCTCATCGACCAGGTGGCGCGCGACCTGGCGGGCCACGACTCGACCGGCATGGCGACCCTGGCTTACCCGATCCACGATGCGCAGACCCTTTTCGATCCCCACACGGTCAAGGTGGTTACGGATGCGGACGGCTATGCACTCTACTTCTCGCGCGCACCCATACCCTGGCATCGGGACGAGCCCTTCGGGATGCACGGACCCTTACCCAAAGGGAGGCGGTTCCTGCAGCATATCGGTCTGTATGCCTACCGGCTCGCCTTTCTCGCGCGCTTCATCAGCTGGCGGCCCGCCCCCCTGGAGCTGGCGGAGTCCCTGGAGCAGCTGCGGGTACTCTGGCATGGTGAAGCGATCCAAGTGATCCAGGCCGTAGAGGAACCGGGTCCGGGCGTCGATACCCCAGCGGATGTGGAGCGGGTGCTGCGGTATTTGGAAGCAACTGGTGATGATGGGGCGAAAAAGGGCCGAAGGAGTGGGCCCTGACCTCCAGGCTTGCTCTTAACAGTACAGGATTAACAAGGTGTTATAATTCTTTGGAATCTCCTAGTTTAAAGTCTTGTTTTTCTCCTGGACTAATCATCCAAGGGAAGCTCGATTGTCTCGCTATGTTTTGGCGATGAGGCGAATTTCGAATACCATGCTACCCCGAAGCAGATCCTGTTCGGTCGGGTTATTGCCATTACGCTGTTGGTGGTCTACATAATCCTGTCGGAAACCTTCCAGGTCATGGGCCTCGCCCCGCTGTCATTGCTTGTTATCGGATCACCCTGGATCGTCTGGCGCAGCCTGCAATTCAATACCCGTATGAGCAGCTATCGCAACGTGCGCTTTTCCTTTGACGGTGGACTGGGTGACGCTTATAAGTATTTTTTCCTGATCCCGCTGATTCTGGTAGGGGTGGGAATCATCATCGCTTTGGCGATGTATCTGGCGCAGGTGGATGACGGTTCCTTGTACGCCATTGTGATTGCCGCGGCCTTTCTCAGCTTTTACCTTATAGTGCCCTATGTCCAGGCGCTGTTCGCTCGTTACCGTATCAATCACTCTCATTATGGCCAGGGTAATTTCGCCTCTTGTGGGCACTGGTCGGTGGCACCGTCATAATGATTCCCGTGCCCGTCTATTTCGTAATGGTATTGGGAAGCGCAGACCCAACGTCCTTCAATCCTGAGGAGAATCTGGCAATGCTGTTGGCGGCTATAATGCCGGTGCTCGTTTTCACCTACAGCATCCTGACAGTGCTCGCTCGCTATCTTTCTGCGCGCCTTTCTCGCCAGCCTTCTCCGGAACTATGTCTTCGGTAAAACGGAGTTGGATGATGTAGTGGCACTGCGGTCCACTACCAGTACCGGGGGTCTGTTCATGGTCTATCTTATCAGTCTCCTGTTGGTCGTTTTTTTGGTTTGGCACTACCCTGGGCCAAGGTGCGCCTGGCGCGCTATACGGCAGACCACACCCAGGCGATCGTACAAGGGGATCTGGGACACTATGTTACCGGCCAACAGGACGCGCAGACCGCGCTGGGTGACGAAATGGGCGAGGCCTTCGATCTGGACACCGGCTTGGAGATCAGGTTTTGATTTTAACGGGCCATTGGTATTCGGCCGTCAGTGCGCGTCGGCAGGGTGCCAAATTGCGGCTGGATGAAGATGGCTTCCGAATTTTTCCGGATGGGGAACTACAGCACCAAAACGCTGGCGGCGAGCTGCAGTTCAGCCCCCGAATCGGCAATATCCCCCGGAAGATCCAGTTGCCTGACGGGTCCTTGTTTACCACCCTAGAGAACGACCAGGTGGATACCTGGCTGGCTCGCTCCGGCCATAAGGATGGGCGCCGACACTGGGCGTATATCCTGGAGTCGAATTGGGCGTGGGTCGGGGTCGCGTTTCTATTCACCATCGCTTCCGGGTTCGTCGCCCTCTATTGGGGGCTGCCCTGGGCGAGCAAGAAGATCGCCTTCGAATTGCCGGTCGAGGTGGTCGAGGTGGTGTCGAGCGGTACGTTGCAAACGCTGGAATCGCCAATGCGTTCGCCTTGCCGTCGGGTGACATCCTGGTTACCGACCGGTTGGTGGAAATGGCCGAAAAGCCGGAGGTATTGGACGCCATCCTGCTCCACGAGATCGGCCATGTCGTGAACCGGCACGGGATGCGTCAGGTCATCCAGTCATCCGCGTTGACCATCCTGCTGATACTGGTCGTGGGTGACGTCGGCGCGGTCGAGGAATGGATCCTGGCATTGCCCGGCTTTCTGCTGGAAAGCAATTATTCCCGGGGCTTTGAGAGCGAGGTGGACGAGTACGCCTTCGAGCGTATGCTGGCAATGGGTATGGACCCGGCCCACTTCGGGCGTATGCTGGGACGCATCCGGAGAAACGGGGGGGTCATCGAGGATGGAGCCGTGCAGGACCCGGGGGCAAAGAGTTGGTTGGAGTATCTGTCCTCACATCCCGGTACCCCGAATCGCATCGAGCAAGCGAGACGGTACTCCGAAATCTTCAGAAACCGGTAGCCGGCAGCTGTTCCCCCTACCTTTTTTGAATCGCGGAGACGCAAAGACGTTACGCCCGTCCAACTTGTCCAGGATTCCTTGACGGACCCAAATCATTACCAATGAGTCAAGTTCCTCGGGCGCTGGGGATAGGAACCACGGAAGACACGGAAACCACGAATGGACACCAATTCACAAAAGTTCGTGTTGATTAGTGGTAACTATTCAGCTATCCCATGCGAGGCATCGGAGGGCTCCTCTGGAATGTCAGGACGAGAGACTGATGGGGATTGGCGGATTGTTTGCGTGGCGTTGAGAGGTAGGAGCGGATCACGGCGAAGGCTTCGCCCCTGGTCTCGGAGCGGAAACAACCGGAAACCTTCTGCTTGGGCTTGGGCATACGGAGGTTGCGTTCGGCCTGATTATTGTCGAAGGGGACGCGCAGATCGGTGATGAAGCGCAGGACCTCATCGCGGTGTTCCCGCAAGCGGTCGATGAGGTTGTAGGCGGGGGATCGCTTGACGCGCCCGGCGGGTGCTGGGACGCCGGGGACGGCGCGGGTTAGTGGCTTCGGCGGCGGTGAGGATAGCGTCGTAGCAGTCCTGCAGGCGCTCCACCGCGCCCGCGGGCAACATGGCCAGGCCCTGTGCGCAGTCCGCGTTGACCTGGGCGTTGGCCTCCCACAACAGGGCGCTCCTGTCAGTGGCCCATTGCTGACTCGGGATCGCCTCGGCAATGGCGGTTAGCTCGCACGATGGGCATTGCAGAAGGCATGGAGGCACTGATAACGCGCGTAGGCCGACCCGTGGTCATGCACCAGCACGCCAGGGAGGGCTGTACCGCGGGTCTGACCTTCGATCGGTTGGCCATGGATCGTCTGACCCTCTTTCTGCGAGGCGCCGACGAGCTGCCGTTTCGTCTCTACGCGCTGCTGACGGCAAAGCCGGTCGCGGTGATTGTCCAACCCACCCTGCGCCCGCTGCCCTGGTGAGACCTGCTGGAATCCTCATTCATCGTCCCCCGGGGGCTCGCGGATGAGGACGCGCTCCTTCCCTATCCCCCGGCTTCCTTTCAGGGCTACCGCAACCTGCAGGAATACTTCGCCTTTTCCGAACGCTTCTTGTTCGTCGAGTTGCGTGGCTTGTCCAAATCCCTGCGGCGTACCCCGAACAGCGAGATCAATATCATCATCTTGTTGCCACGGCGAGACCCCGCGTTGGGGACGGGTGTGGACGCCTCGAATTTTGCCCTGTTCTGCACCACCCCCACCATCAACCTGTTTCCCGAGCGCTGCGACCGCATCCACTTGTCCGACGGCGTCATGAGCATCACCTGATTCCGGACCGCACCCCCCCGGGACTACGAGGTCTATCAGGTTATCAGCGTCACCGGGCATAGCCGCGGCGATCAGGAATCACAAGCCTTTCTGCCGTTCTACAGTTCTACACCACCCCCGATCTGACTGTTCACAGCGCCCATCTGGCTTATTCAACCTGCGCCGGGTCCCGCGGCACCTCCGCGGCACCTGTCATCCCGCCAGCGCCGGGAGGGCCCCCCCCGACCAGCTATATCGGCAGCGAGGTCTTCCTTGACCTGCTGGACACCGCCCAGGCCCCGTACCGGAGCGACCTGCATCAGTTCGCGGTAACCATCTTCTGCACCAATCGCGATCTGCCCCTGCAGCTACCCGTCGGCACCGCGAGCAGCGACTTTCGCGTGGATCAAAACGTACCCGTGGAGGCGACCCGCGTCGTCGCCGGGCCGACCCCACCACCTCCTTCCCATGCCCATGGCGACACCGCCTGGCGCCTCATCAGCCACCTGTCCCTCAATTACCTGTCGCTCGTCGACGGGGTGCGGGGTGCAGGGCAGTGCGGCGGCCCTGCACGGACTCTTGTCGCTCTACGGCAACAGCGCCGATGCCGCCATCCGCCATCCGCAAGCAGATCGAGGGCGTGCGTTCAGTCGCTTCCGAACCCATTACCCGACGCCTGCCCGGCGTGCGGCCCGTGACCTATGCCCGTGGCTTGGAAATCACCCTGGACTGCGACGAGACTGCCTTCGAGGGGAGCGGGGTGTTTCTGCTCGGTTCAGTGCTCGAGCGTTTCTTCGCCCGCTGCGCGGCCATCAACACCTTTACGGAGACGATCCTTAAGACAAGCTGGGGAAAGATTATGCGATGGCCGCCAACCATCGGCCGCAGACAGATCCTGTAGCCCCTCGTCTCCGCCCTCAGGGAGGCGCCCTTCGGGTTCGATTTCTCCCAAACGTTGCGGCGGGTGAAGAATCTATACCCCCACCAGTTCCGCCTCGGCAGCTCGACCAAAGCGGCGGACGATCCGGGGTGCGACTGGGGCAGGAACCCGCCGCCATTTTTGCCCCCGCGACCATCGCCGGCGTCGAGGCCGGGGCAGACGGCAGACCGCCGCGGCTCCAGGTTCACTTCCTCGGGATGCTGGGACCGAATGGTCCCCTCCCCCTGCATCTGACCGATATGCCAGAGACCGTCTCCGCAACGCCGCCGACCCCACCTTCGCACGCTTTCTGGACGTCTTCAACCACCGGATGCTGAGCCTGTTCTACCGCGCCTAGTCACAGGCCCAGCCCACGGTGAGTCTCGACCGTCCGGACACGGACCGCTTCGGCGACTATATCGGGTCTTTGTTCGGTATCGGGATGCCGGCCTATTGTGGAGTAAGTTCGGATTGGGATACGGTCTGCATATAGAGAGTAGCCTTATTACGTTGGAAGATTCTATTTGCGTCTATTTGCGTTCATTTGCGGCAAAAAAGGGGGTTAAGCCAACCTCGCTGGAATTCATTCAAAATTCCTCCCCGGAATCATCGCCGCCTTCCGTACCCTCGCCGTTACCATTCAGGGCCGGGATGCGTTCCACCCCGGCGAGTCGTTCGTTCCCGGTAAGGCTGATCAGCTTCACACCTTGGGTATTTCGGCCCAGCACCGGGATTTCATCCACCGGCGTGCGGACCAGGGTGCCGCCCTCGGTAATCAGCATGATCTCGTCCTCCGGGAGCACCGGAACGGCGCCGATCTGGTCCCCGTTGCGCTCGGAGGTGTTGATGGAGACCACGCCTTTGTTACCCCGCCCCTTGGTCGAAAAGTCCTCGATCGCGGTCCGCTTGCCGTAACCGTTCTCGGTGACGGTCAGCACGCTTCCCGGCACCGCCACCAGCATGGAGATTACGCGCTGTCCGGGCTCCAGAGATACCCCGCGCACGCCGCGGGCCGTACGGCTCGTGGTTCTGACGGCCTCTTCCTTGAACCGCACCGCCTTGCCCGCCGAGGTGAACAACATGATGTCCTGCGCGCCGTCGGTGACCGCCACGCCGACCAGGTACTCGTCCTGCCGCAGATCGATGGCAATGATGCCGCGTAATAAGGGGCGTGAAAAATCCCGCAGCGGCGTCTTCTTTACGATGCCGGTACTGGTGGCCATGAACACGAAGTGGCCTTCCTCGTACTCGTGGATGGGCAACACGGCGCTGATGCGCTCGCCCTGTTCCAGCGCCGGCAGCAGATTGACCATGGGTCGCCCGCGCGTGGCGCGCCTGGCCTGGGGCAGCTCGTAGACCTTCAGCCAATACACCTTTCCGAGACTGGAAAAGCACAGCACGGTGTCGTGGGAATTGGCGACGAAGAGCTTGTCGATGAAATCCTCGTCCTTGGTGGCCGTGGCGGATCGGCCCTTGCCCCCCCGGCGCTGGGCCTGATATTGGCTCACCGGTTGCGCTTTGGCGTAGCCCCCATGGGACAGGGTGACCACTACATCCTCCGGGGCGATCAGGTCTTCGAGGGTAAGGTCGATGTGATCGGTCAGGATCTCGGTCCGGCGCTTGTCTCCGTACTGGTCGCGAATGGCCTCGAGCTCCTCGCGGATGACCTGCATCAGACGGTCTGGGCTGGACAGAATATCGAGTAGATCGGCGATCTTGCTCAGAATTTCCTCGAACTCGTCGATGATCTTGTCTTGTTCCAGACCCGTCAGGCGATGCAGCCGCAGGTCCAGGATGGCCTGGGCCTGGACCTCGCTCAGGCGATAGCCTTCCGCACTCAGACCCAGCCCCTGGGCCAGGTCGTCCGGCCGGGTCCGGTCAGCACCGGCCCGCTCCAGCATGGCGGACACGGCTCCCGGCCGCCGCACCCGTGCCAGCAGCCCCGCCTTGGCCTCCGCCGGACTGCCGGAGGCCCGGATGAGCGCGATGACTTCGTCGATGTTGGCCAGCGCCACTGCCAGCCCTTCCAGCACATGGGCACGCGCCCGGGCCTTGCGCAGCTCGAACAGGGTCCGCCTGACCACCACCTCCCGGCGATGGCGTAGGAAGTACTCCAGCATCTGCTTCAGATTGAGCAGCCGCGGCTGGCCGTCCACCAGGGCCACCATATTGATGCCGAAGACCGTCTGCAGCTGGCTGTGCTGGTAGAGATTGTTGAGCACCACGTCCGGGTAGTGGTCGCGCTTGAGCTCAATGACCACGCGCATGCCATCTTTATCGGATTCGTCGCGCAGTTCGGCGATCCCTTCCAGCTTTTTTTCCTTCACCAGCTCTCCCATGCGCTCGAGCATGCGCGCCTTGTTCACCTGGTACGGAAGCTCGGCGATGATAATGGCCTTGCGGCCGCTGCGCTTCTCGGTCTCCGTGTGGGAGCGGGCGCGCAGATAGATGCGCCCGCGACCGGTGCGATAGGCGGAGCGGATGCCCCGGATTCCGTTGATGATGCCGGCGGTAGGGAAATCCGGACCGGGGACATGGTCCATGAGCGCATCGACGCCGATCTCCGGGTCATCAATGATGGCCAGGCAGGCGTTGACAATCTCGGTCAGGTTGTGCGGCGGGATGTTGGTCGCCATGCCTACCGCGATCCCAGTCGATCCGTTGACCAGCAGATTCGGAAAGCGGGCCGCCAGCACTACCGGTTCCTGCTCGGAACCGTCGTAGTTGGGGATAAAGTCGACCGTCTCCTTATCCAGGCCGTCGAGGAGCAGGGTGTGCGCGATGCGCGCCATGCGCACCTCGGTGTAACGCATGGCCGCCGGGGCATCCCCGTCCACCGAGCCGAAGTTTCCCTGCCCGTCCACCAGCAGATACCGCATGGAGAAGGACTGGGCCATGCGCGCGATGGTGTCATAGACCGCCGTATCGCCGTGGGGATGGTACTTACCGATGACATCGCCCACTACGCGCGCGGATTTTTTGTAGGGCTTGTTCCAGTCGTTGCCCAGCTCGCTCATGGCGTAGAGCACCCGGCGGTGGACCGGCTTGAGGCCGTCGCGCACGTCCGGCAGCGCCCTGCCGACGATCACGCTCATGGCGTAACCGAGGTAAGACTTGCGCATCTCGTCTTCCAGATTGACGGGCAGGACCTCTTTGGCGAATTCCGGCATGGGCGTGGGGAAGCGGGGTGGGAGACCGACTCGAAACGGCCATCAAGGAAACGGCCATCAAGTCCAGTGGGGATTTTAAAGAAAAATTATAGCATGCGACAGGTTTCGACCGCACAGTCGAATGCGGGGCTGTTGACCCTCGGTGCGCGGCAGGCCCCGGCCTTCAGGCCGGGGAAGGATAGCGCGGGGATGAACGCTACGTCTGTTGCTGCTCGATATATTGCCGGATAACTTCGAGGGATGCGCCCCCGCAGCTTCCAGCGAAGTAGGATGGCGACCAGAGCGCACCGCCCCATAG
>Ga0209782_1000083_pt1 | contig 40943 bp, 35 predicted proteins | sample WorMetmaBAHAMAS1_FD_187390 | JGI IMG/M metagenome (GOLD analysis project Ga0209782, IMG submission 187390) | Marine gutless worms symbiont microbial communities from Max Planck institute for Marine Microbiology, Germany - Inanidrilus... | ecosystem: Host-associated > Annelida > Digestive system...
TTGGAGTCAATCTGTTCGAGCAAAGGCATATAAAACAAGTTGTTATGAATTCGCTACAGCAAAACCCGCAACCCCATATTTCCAACCAATTGAATCTATTCGATTTTTAAACCGAACACTAGTAATGCCCATACAAGGATTACGTCGTCACCAAAAGCGGGTAAGCTCGTTGCCACGGTAATCGAGCCGGCGACAGCGTGAATCTCCACGGCCATCCGCCCATGCTCATCCACGACCAATCACGTCCCGGACGCCGCGCCGCCGCACAGGCCCCGCTTGAGCTGCCGGCCGCGGCACCGGACCTGCCGGAATACCTGCGCCGCAAGCGGCGGCCCGATCTGCCCGAGGTCTCCGAGCTCCAGGCCGTGCGCCACTATACCCGGTTGTCGCAACGGAACTTCTCCATCGATACCCATTTCTACCCCTTGGGCTCCTGCACCATGAAGTACAACCCCAGGGCCTGCAACAGCCTGGCCTCGCTGCCGGGTTTTCTGGGGCGTCATCCGCTGGCCCCCGCCAGTCACGGCCAGGGCGTCATGGCCTGTCTGTACGAGCTGCAGGAGATCCTCAAGGAGGTCTCCGGTATGCACACGGTCTCCCTGGCACCGGCCGCCGGTGCCCAGGGTGAATTCGCCGGCGTGGCCATGATCCGTGCCTATCACCGGGCCAGAGGGGATACCGCACGCAACGAGATCCTGATCCCGGACGCGGCCCACGGGACCAATCCAGCCTCGGCGGTCATGTGCAGTTATCGGGTCAAAGAGATCCCCACCGGGGGTGACGGCGACCTGAACCTCGCCGCCCTGCGCAATGCCCTCGGTCCCCAGACCGCCGGCATTATGCTCACCAACCCGAGCACCCTGGGCCTGTTCGACCGCAACATCCGGGAGATCGCCGCCGGGGTGCACGACGCCGGTGGCCTGCTTTACTATGACGGGGCCAACCTCAACGCCATCCTGGGTAAGGTGCGCCCCGGCGACATGGGCTTCGATGTGGTCCACATCAACCTCCACAAGACCTTCTCCACCCCTCACGGCGGCGGCGGTCCGGGTGCGGGTCCGGTCGGGGTGTCGGAGCGCCTGGAGCCCTATCTGCCGGTGCCCCTGGTGGCCTGCGATGGCACCGACTACGCCTGGCTCGACGAGGGCGCACGCCCGGACAGCATCGGTCGTCTCACCGCCTTTGGCGGCAACACCGGCATCCTGCTGCGGGCCTACGTCTATGCCCGTATGCTCGGCGCCGCGGGCATGCAACGGGTGGCCGAATTCGCTACCCTCAATGCCAACTATCTGCTCCGGCGCCTGACCGAGGCCGGCTTCGAGCCCGCTTACGGGGAGCGTCGTGCCAGCCACGAATTGGTCGTTACCCTGCGCCGAGAGGCCAAGGAGCTGGGGGTCAACACCATGGATTTTGCCAAGCGCCTGCTGGACTACGGCTTCCACGCCCCCACTACCTATTTCCCGCTGCTGGTTCCCGAGTGCCTGCTGATCGAACCCACGGAGAGCGAGACCCAAGAGGAGCTGGACGGCTTCGTGGCGGCCCTGGTAAAGATCCGGACGGAGGCGCGGGAGCAGCCGGACCTGGTCAGGGGTGCCCCCCACCGGCTGTCGGTGCGTCGCCTGGACGAGGTACGCGCCGCCCGCCGCCTAGATTTGGCGTGGACCCCCGGCGATGGCTAACGACAACACTACTGGCTGGCGTCGTATTGTCAGGGCCTGCGGCTTTTCCATGCAGGGTCACTAGTGTCCTGGACATTATATTGAATAAATTCAGATGGTTATTTGTTTCGAGATTGCTTAGATCGTAGTCCACAGCGATAACCATCTGATTCATAAATGTTTTTTCGCACATAGTCGGGATCAAAATCTGTAGAATCGTATAGAGAACTGCGTCAATTGGGGCGCTTTTGGAAGTATCTCCATGATTCTTAGGGGCGGGATCTTTTCAAGACCTGCACATCGATTCAAGTCGATGACATCCTGAAATCGGCAGCTTTGTTTTATCTTACAAGTGGTTACAAGATGGAAGAACCAGTTTCCCCGGATGCTAGTGATGCAGGGTTTTAAGACCTGCTACGAGCTGGAGGAGGCATTCCGCCAGGAGGTGTGGGCGCTCATCCCGCTGTTGCCCCTGGGCCTGTGACTCGGCGAGACCCCCCTGGAACGGGCGGTGCTGATCGGCAGCCTGCTGATCGTACCCATCGTCGAGCTGCTCAACTCCGCCATCGAGGCCAACGTGGATCGGGTCGGCCTGGAGCGCCACGAACTCTCCGGGTGGGCCAAGGACATCGCCTCCGCTGCCGTCTTCTTCAGCATCATATTTGCCGCGGTGATCTGGGGGCTGCTACTTATCCCTAAGTGGCTGTGACGAACCCTAGTACAGACGCTCTCAACTACCGATAACATTAGAGTCGGTAGGATCTTCACGGAAGATTCGTCCGCAAGTGGATCAAGTGGGTAGGCTGGGTTGAGTGATGAGTGATGCGGATTCATCATTCATCATTCATCATTCCGTACTCCGCATTCCAAAACATCGCAGACATCCATATTCTTTGCTGACTCCCAAGTGGATTCGACGAACCATGACCGAACACTTCCAAGACACCGGCTTTGTCCCGCTCAGGATCGCGCTCCTGACCGTATCCGACAGCCGCACCGAGGCCGACGACACCTCCGGCAACCTGATCCGTAATCAGGCCGAGCAGGCAGGCCACCAGGTGGTGGCCAGGGAAATCGTCCCGGACGATGTCTACCGGATGCGTGCCGTTTTCTCGCGCTGGATCGCCGACCCCCAGGTGCAGGTAGTCTTGAGCGCCGGCGGCACCGGCATCACCGGTCGGGATAGCACCCCGGAGGCGGTCACACCCCTGCTCGACAAGCGGATCGAAGGCTTCGGCGAGCTCTTCCGGGCCCTCTCCTTCGAGGAGATCGGTCCTGCTACGGTTCAGTCCCGTGCTTTGGCGGGCCTGGCCAACGGCACCTTCATCTTCTGCCTGCCCGGCTCCAGCGGCGCCTGCCGGACCGCCTGGGACAAGATCCTGCAACCCCAGCTCGACCACCGCACCCGGCCCTGTAACTTCGCCCAGCTCATACCGCGTCTGCTGGAGTAGGATGATGAGTGATGTGGATTCATCATTCATCATTCATTATTCCGCATTCATAGGACAACCCCTATGACCGTTCGTGACGGTTGTTTCGATCCACCCCAGGCCTCTCTGTCCATGGAGGAGGCGCTCGAGCTCCTGTTGTCCCGGTCCCAATCCATCGCGGACAGCGAGCGCATTCCTACCGGGTCCGGACTAGGGCGGGTATTGGCCGAACCCGTGATGAGCACCATCGACGTTCCCGGCTGGGACAACAGCGCGATGGACGGTTACGCGGTTCGTAGCGCCGACCTGGCGGTGAGCGGTGGTCGGCTGCCCGTCTCCCAGCGCATTCCGGCCGGCGCTGTCGGACCACCACTGGAGTCCGGTACCGCGGCGCGCATCTTCACCGGCGCCCCGGTACCCGCGGGTGCCGATACCGTGATCATCCAGGAATCGTGCGTTGCCGATGGCGAGTGGATCCGGGTACCCCCGGATGGCAAGGTCGGCGCCAACATCCGCCGCGTCGGTGAAGACATCGCCGCCGGCTCCCAGGTTGTCCCTGCCGGTATCCGGCTCAAAGCCCAGCACCTGGGGCTCGCCGCCTCGGTGGGCAGTGCCGAGCTGGTCGTCCGCCGCCGCCTGCGGGTCGCCGTCTTCTCCAGCGGCGACGAGTTGGTAATGCCCGGTACCCCCTTGGGACACGGACAGATCTACAACTCCAACCGCTTTACCCTGAACGGTCTGTTGGAAGACCTGGGCTGTGAAATCCTGGATTTGGGGATCGTCGAGGACACCTTGGATGCCACCAAGAAGGCCCTGGCCACCGCGGCCGAGCGCGCGGACCTGGTTCTAGCCAGCGGCGGCGTCTCCGTGGGTGAGGAGGACCATGTCAAACCGGCAGTGGAGCGCCTGGGCAGCATGGACCTGTGGCAGATCGCCATCCGCCCCGGCAAGCCGCTGGCCTTCGGCCACATCAGCGCGACCAGGACCCCGTTCATCGGCTGTCCCGGTAATCCCGTTTCCCTGTTCGTCACCTTCTGCCTCTTCGCGCGGCCCTTCATCCGCCGTATGCAGGGCATCACGGGCTCCCTCCGGCCCGCCTCGGTAACCGTGGAGGCGGGCTTCGACTGGCCGCGGGCGGCCAAGCGCCGAGAGTTCCAGCGCGCGCGCCTGGAACCGGGTCGGGACAACCGGCCCCGAGTGAGCCTGTACCCCAACCGTTCCTCCGCCGTACTCTCCTCCGTGGCCTGGGCCGACGGCTTGGCCGTCATCCCCGAGGATCGGGCCGTGCAGGAAGGAGATCCCATCGAATTCATCCCCTTCAGCGAGCTCACCGGATGATCAAAGTCCTCTACTTTGCCCGCCTGCGTGAACAACTGAGTACCGCCGGCGAAGAAATCCCCTCCCCGACCGGGCCGACAACGGTCGCTGACCTCGCGGCCTTGCTGCGTCGGCGCGGTGGTGCCTGGTCCGAAGCCCTCGCGGGAGGCGAGACCATCCTGGCGGCGGTAAACCAGGAGATGGCCCGCCCCGAAACCCCGGTCGAGGACGGCGACGAAATAGCCTTCTTTCCGCCGGTTACAGGGGGGTAGGTGGTTTTCGTCCTGACCCCTATATTTCACTAGTACGCCTGAGCGAAGATTTTAATACATAAGTTCTAGTATATCTGCAGATCTTATAGGTTTGTTGTTATTGACTGGAGCAGCCATGCCCGCTGCAGTACTAGGAGGCGCCCGTCCGGTCTTCTGTTTCGGCTGCCGGAGGCCTTGAAGCAGAACTGACTGCCGATCCGAAGAACGCCAGGACAGTAAGGTCCTCTTCGATGTTGAAGAAAGCGTGATCACAAGGGGCCCGGACATACATCAGAGTGTCTTTGACGATGGGATGCTCTACGCCGTCCACCCGCAAACGCCCCCGACCTGCAACCACGAAATAGAGCTCATCTTCGTCGTGGGGCGTTTGCATATCCTTGGAACCGGCGGGCAGATGATAAATCGCACAGCTCATCGATGGGGTCCGTAGGAACTCGTGAAAATCGACCGCGCTGCGACCGATTGCTCCCAAGAGTTCGGACAGTTGGAAGACCTGCCAGTTTTGTTCAGCCATTACCCTTGCCAAGATAGAAACACGCTGAGAGGCTGTCTAAAAAGACATAAGTTACTAGAAAATCACCCCACGGTCATTTTATAGGGCGTCTGGTTATTACAGATCTGTTGGAGAAGCAAGCGACTTGATGCGAAATAAACCTGAGCTTCACTCGAAGTTGGCTTGCGTTCGTAATCTTTATTCAATCGACGTGCTCGAACTAGCCAAGCAAAGGTTCTTTCAACCGCCCATCGACGAGGTAACACGTGGAAGCCGGGAAACCCTATTTGTAACGACCTCGACCGGGCATCCGAATTGGATGCCAGAGCCAACCGGAAAGCTCCGGGCCGGAATAACCGCTGTCGGCCCAGATTTTTGTGATGGTATGAAGGAATGAGAACAGCTCCGTTATGAGCTGACAAGCCTCTTTCCCATCAAACAAGTTGGCCGAGAACACCCGAACAATAATCAAACAACCCATTGTATCGACAAGGATATTGCTTTTTCTTCCTTTAACGAGCTTGCCTCCCTCGAACCCTGATTCCAGATAGGATTCTGGGGTTCCCTTGATGCCTTGACTGTCAATGATGGCTGCCGTCGGGTCTGGGTTTCGACTTTTTTCACGTAAATGCTGACGTAGCGCGGTATTGACTTTTCCAACGTTCGATTATCCGTCCATTTGTTGTAGTAATAGTTAACCAGCCGGTAAGGGGGAAAGTCTGTTGGCAGGTAGCGCCATGGACAACCGGTTTTATTCAGATAAAAAATCGCATTCAGGATTTCGCGAAGATCGGTCGTTCGTGGGCGTCCAGTGGTATAGGGTTCGAGCTCATCGAAAATAGGCTGGAGAATTTCCTACTCTTCATCAATGAGTACGCTCGGGTACCTGATAGGAGATTGAGTCTTTTCAGGAGTCATAGTGGAATCCGAAATAAAAGTGCTCACAGTTATTATACTACCAGAAAATCTGATTTTTTATCATTGATAATCAATAAGTTGGTTTTTAGGCAGCCTCTTAAAAAATGCTGCCCCGGACAGCCTCTTAATGAGACTGTCATTTCCGGTGAGTTGTCACCCTGGGACGTCTAGGTTCCCGTGAGATCCATAAAACCGGACTGCGATTATTCTCGGCAACCGGGATTATCGCAAACACCATAGATGACGAAGGAATGGTCCTGAATGACGAATCCATGTCGTTTTGCGACGGCATTCTGACGTTTTTCGATGATTTCATCAACGAACTCCACGATCTTCCCGCACTTGGCGCAGACCAGGTGGTCGTGGTGTTTGCCGCAGTCGAGCTCGAATATGGACTGACCGCCTTCGAAGTTATGCCTGCACACCAGCCCGGCTGACTCAAACTGAGTCAGCACCCGATAAACCGTGGCCAGCCCGATCTCCTCGCTGTTCTCCAGCAGTATCTTGTACACGTCCTCGGCGCTGACATGGCGTTTGTTGCTCCGTTCCAGCAGAGCCAGGATCTTTACGCGGGGTAAAGTAACCTTGAGCCCTGCCTTTCTGAGTCGTTCGTCCTGCAAGCCTAACCCTCCTTGCGGCACACTCATCGATAGCTGTTGTGACGGTTGAAGAGACTACTTTTAAGTATACATCAGTGACGGTTGAAGAGACTACTTTTAAGGATACATCATCCGCTTTCCCAACATAGGCTTCTCGGCTCTATTCCCAGGGCGAACGCGTATAAATCCTCTTGGAAATAAGATCTTATGGGACCTCTGCGTCTGTAAGCAGGAGAGGTTCGCGCTTGCGTCCCTTGCCTGGGCTATGGGAGGTTGGGCAAAGCCCGTAGGATGCCGTAGCATAAGCGTCTCGTCTGCAAGTGTTTCGCTTGCAGGTGTCTCGCCTGCAGGCGAGACGTCTGCGCTACAGCGGCCGAACCGCTTGTACAGGGCACCAACCTGTTCGCGCTCGACCTCCTTTCTGGCGAGGCGCCGGGCGACGTCGGCAAAGGCCATCAGCTGAGAGGCGTAGGGCAAGGAGTTGAGTCCGCTCACGCCGAATTCCCCAAGGCGCTCGACTGCCCAGCGCACGGTTGTCTTCAAGGCGTCGAATATGGCTTCGCAACCCTCCTTGCGTATCTTGTCGTATAGATTCCGAGGCCCGCTGCTGTATACGTCCAACCCACAGCGTACCTTGAGTACATTGAGCAGGATCTGGTCGTCCACCTCTTTCCAACCGAGCGGTGCCAACTCGTCCTTTGACCCTCCAACCCCGCCTCGACATCGCAGTCCGAGTGGGCCAGAGCGCGGATCATGTTGGTTTCTTTCATCGGCTTGCCCTGGTTGTTGATGCGCACGAAGCTCTCGGTGACCAGCTTCAGGTCCTCGCTGACCAGTGGCACCACGGGGATCTGGTAGTCCTTGAACCGCTCCGCCAGCACCTCGGCCGGATCGGCCTCCTGCTCTCTTCCTTTCTGGAGGAGTTGCTTCTGATACTCGAAGAGGCGTTTGGGCTCGAAGAGAAACGGCATCAGCAACCAAGTCACCGGGGGATCACCCTTTCGCTGGTCAAATCGGAATGGCGTCTCCGCGGGATCGCTCTCCCGGTCGTAATAGGTGGGCCAGCGAACGCCTTGCCCGTGCAAGAGATCCGGGCGCTTGGCCCAGGTGAGTGCGGCGAACAGGGTAGCCAGGCGCTGATGGCCATCGAGCAGATAGGTACGGGGCATCCGTTCCGACGGTCCCTGCGGTACATCATAGGCGCCGAGCGTATCAAGTGTCTTTAGGCTGTGATCCCGTGTGTGCCACACCAGAAAGCCGCCGATGGGGATCTGCTTGGCGACGCTGTCGAGCAGCACCAGCCGCCGTCGGTCGTCCTATTCCAACGGTCGTTGGAAGTCCGGAATCAGGATGCCGCCGTTCCGTACCTCCTGAAGCAGCGTCGGGAGGCGAGGAACATCAGGTGACTCGAAGATACCCGCCATGGTCTAGATCATTGCGAACAGCGAGTCCAGAATTGCCTCCCTGGTGGGGTGCGTTCCGAGTCGCTGCCGTTCGTATTTGGCCTTGAATCAGTCTTCACATCCGGGCAGATCTTCGGCGAACAGGTTAGCGATCTTGCCGCCGAATCCATCGGCGAGTGCACAACGTTGCGCCTCGCCCATGCCTTTGACTTAACAACCACCAGCTAAAGCCGGTGGGTTAGTATTACGGACTGAAAGCCCGGATACGGGTCAGTAGACCCGTTTAGGGCTCGGTCCGAAAATTATCGTCGACTTTGGGCTCGAAGTGATGCGCCGAATACTCCTTGCTCTGCTCTTGCGTCAACTCTCCCGAAGTGACCCAAAAATATCCGCGAGCCCTAAAATGCCGTCCCCAGTATCCTTTTCTCAGATCCGGGAAACTCTCGAACCGTTTGGCCGAACTACATCCTTCTTCGACACGCCGCATGATCTCGCTCGGCACCCTACTCGGTGGCGCCGAGACAAACAGATGCGCGTGGTCTCTGCTCACGACACCTTTGAGAATCTCTATCTCAAACGCCTGACAGGTCTGGCGAATCGGCTCCCTCACCTTCAGACCCGCGTCACCCTTAAGTACCTGATACCGATATTTTGTAACAAATACAAAGTGATACTGTATCTTACATACAGGTAACTATTCAGGCCCCCTTGCCAAAGCGAGAGCTACCTGTGTAGCCTAATCCCATGCCTGAACCGCACGCCCCAAGCCGTTTTCCGGAAAGCCCCGTCCAGGAGCGTGAACGGCTGCGTGCGCTGGTTGTGGAGCAAGCCGCGCCGATCGAGCAACTGCGCAGCGGCACTTGCGCGTGGGGGTCTGGTTATTACAGAGCTGTCGGAGAAGCAAGCGACTTGATGCAAAATAAACCTGAGCTTCACTCGAGGTTGGCTTGCATTCGTAATCTTTACTCACGACGTGCTCGAACTAGCCAAGCAAAGATTCTTTCAACCGCCCATCGACGAGGTAACACATGGAGGCCGGGAAACCCTGTTTGTTTTCTACCGACCTCGATCAGGCATCCGAATTGGATGCCAGAGCCAATCGGAAAGCTCCGGGCCGGAATAACCATTGTCGGCCCAGATTTTTGTGATGGTATGAAGGAATGAGAACAGCTCCGTTATGAGCTGACGAGCCGCTTTCCCATCAAATACGTTGGCTGCGAACACCCGAACAATAATCAGACAACCCATGTATCGGCATGGATATTGCTTTTTCTTCCTTTAACGAGCTTGCCTCCCTCGAACCCTGATTCCAGATAGGATTCTGGGGTTCCCTTGATGCCTTGACTGTCAATGATGGCTGCCGTCGGGTCTGGGTTTCGACTTTTTTCACGTAAATGCTGACGTAGCGCGGTATTGACTTTTCCAACGTTCGATTATCCGTCCATTTGTTGTAGTAATAGTTAACCAGCCGGTAAGGGGGAAAGTCTGTTGGCAGGTAGCGCCATGAACAACTGGTTTTATTCGTTCCGAGACAAGGTTAAAACCATATCATGCGGCGTATCGAAGGACGCAGTTCGACCAAACGGTTCGAGAGTTTCCCGGATCTGAGAAGAAGATACTGGAGACGGCATTTTGGGGCTCGCGGATATTTTTGTGTCACTTCGGGAGAGTTGACGCAAGAGCAGAGCAAGGAGTATTTGGCGTATCACTTCGAGCCCAAAGTCGACGATAATTTTCGGACCGAGCCCTAAACGAGTCTATTGACCCGTATCCGGACTTTCAGTTCGTAGTACTAACCCACCGGCTTTAGCTAGTGGTTGTTAAGTCAGATAAAAAATCGCATTCAGGATTTCGCGAGGATCGGTCGTTCGTGGGCGTCCAGTGGTATAGGGTTCGAGCTCAGCGAAAATAGGCTGGAGAATTTCCCACTCTTCATCAATGAGTCGCTCGGGCACCTGATAGGAGATTGAGTCTTTTCAGGAGTCATAGTGGAACCAGAAATAAAAGTGCTCACAGTGATTATACCACCAGAAAATCTGATTTTTTATCATTGATAATCAATAAGTTGGTTTTTAGATGGACTCTTACAGTAATATTGCGAGCTACCGGACGCATTTGGGCCATTTTTAACCAGATCTTCGCTCTGACATTTGTGACAGGTGTATACTATCACTTCAAAAATCACCACTACCTAGGAGACTAGCCACCATGGCATACGAACTGCCCGCACTTCCCTACGATAAGAAGGTCCTGGAGCCCGTCATCTCCCAAGAGACCATCGAGTATCACTACGGCAAGCACCACCAGACCTATGTCACCAACCTCAACAACCTGGTGCCCGGCACCGAATTCGAGGGTAAGAGCCTGGAAGACATCATCATGAAATCCTCCGGCGGCATCTTCAACAACGCCGCGCAGGTGTGGAACCATACCTTCTACTGGAACTGCCTGAGCCCCAAGGGCGGTGGCGAGCCTTCCGGTGCCGTGGCCGATGCCATCAAAGCCAAATTCGGCTCTGTGGGAGAGTTCAAGAAGCAGTTCTCTCAGTCCGCCGCCACCAATTTCGGCTCCGGCTGGACCTGGCTGGTGAAGAAGACCGACGGCTCCGTGGAGATCGTCAATACCTCCAACGCCGGCACCCCCATGACCGAGGGCAAGACCGCCCTGTTGACGGTCGATGTCTGGGAACATGCCTACTACGTCGACTATCGCAACGCCCGCCCCAAGTATCTGGAGGAGATCTGGAAGATCATCAACTGGGATTTCGTGGCAGCCAAATACACCGGCTGAGGTGGTTGACCGGCTGTTCAATCGTTCACAATGGATAAGGACAGATCGTGCGCACGAAGGGGGTCACGATCTGTCCTTTATTCATCAGGTATCAGGGTTTTCCGATCAGGGCAACCAGCTTGGCCCGAACTGCGGTCAACTCGGGAGCAGAGGCCTTGCCCTTGCGACTCGCCTGGTGCGCAACCCAGTCGAGGGATTTCACTTGGTCGGACAGCACTACGCTGGGTGGATTACCGGTAATTAGGACCTCGAACGGATAGCCTTTGATTCGTGTCGTCATGGGACAACAGAGCATCAGGCTAGTTTTGCCGTTATAGGTTGCCGGGCTGAGGACCAGCGCGGGCCGGTGCCCGACTTGTTCGTGGCCGGCTTGGGGGTCGCAGTCCAGCCACACAATATCGCCCGCCTCGGGGACGTAGCGACGAGCCATAGTTAGAACGCCTCGTTACCGACCGCCTGGCCGAAGCTGGCTTCGGCATGCAGATTGTCCGATGTAATTCCGGCCAGCAGTTGCGCAAGATCGTATTTACGCGAGTGCATCGGCTTGATGACGATGCGTCCGGTTTCTTCGCGCACGTCTACCGGGTCGTCCAAGTAAAGGCCTGCGGCCTCCATGACGGCGGCGGGGATGCGCACCGATGCGCTGTTACCCCATTTCTTCACGAATGTTTGCATCGTAACCCCGTAAGTATCTATGATGTAGATACTATAGAGGGCCTCGGAGTGCATTGCAATAAGACTCTTCATCAAGAATTTCCTATACTCAACGTACTCACAATTTCTTGTGATTCTTTCTGCCTGCACCGGAGACGCTTTGCTTTGTGCCCTTCGCGCTTGTCTGCTGCCAAGTGGACTTTTGCGGTTCAGACGATTCCACAGACAGATCCTGGTTGACAGCCCTGCGTACAAACTCTGAATTGGGGCTGTTAGCACTCATGCGAATCGAGTGCTAAATTAGCTTCCGCAGTCAGGTTTCGATTTCCCGTGAGAGGGTCCTGATGACGCGTACCGGCGGCGGTGACCACCAGGTCAATGAGCGCGCCCAACACTTTCTCAAGGTCCTGATCGAACGCTATATCAGGGACGGTCAGCCCGTGGGCTCGCGGACGCTGTCGAAGGATACGGGTCTGGAATTGAGCGCGGCGACGGTGCGCAACATCATGGCGGATCTGGAGGATATGGGGCTGGTGTCCTCGCCTCATATTTCCGCCGGTCGGGTGCCTACGCCCTTGGGTTACCGGCTCTTTATCGATTCTCTGCTTACCGTCAGGCGACCGGCTGAGCAGGAGGTAACTGAGATGCGGCGCCGGCTGGAGGGCCCTGGCGATGCCGCCACGCTGATCGAAAGCACCTCTCAGCTGCTATCCGGCGTCACCCACCTTGCCGGGGTGGTCATGATGCCGCGCCACGAGCACGATGGCTTTCGCCAGATCGAATTTTTGTCCCTGTCCGGAAGCCGGGTACTGGCGATTCTGGTGACCAGCGAGGGCGAAGTTCACAACCGGATTATCAATACGGATCGCGCCTATTCACCGGCACAGCTCAAGCAGGCGGCAAACTATCTGAACGACATGTTCACCGGCCGGGACTTGCACGAGGTGCGCAAGTGCCTCCTGGCGGACATGAAGACCACCCGTGAGCACATGGACCAGATCATGCTGCAGGCGGTGGAGATGGCGCAACAGGTGATGGAGTCCGCCGAAGGCACCGATGATTGCTTTATCGCCGGACAGACCAACCTGATGGAATTCGATGAGCTGGCGAATGTGGAACGACTCAAGCAGCTGTTCGATGCCTTTACGGAGAAGAACCAGATCCTGCATCTGCTCGACCGCTGCATCGCGGCCGAGGGGGTCCGGATCTTCGTCGGCGAGGAGTCCGGCTATCAATTGCTGGACGACTGCAGCCTGGTCACGGCGCCATACGGCATCGATGATCAGGTGATCGGCGTGCTGGGGGTAATCGGACCGACGCGGATGAATTATCCGCGGGTCATCCCCCTAGTGGATATGACTGCACGGCTGTTGACGGCGGCCCTGAAGCAGGAATAACGTATCTGATTCTTAGATAGCTGTTCGGTTAAAATGGATCGTAGCGAAAATGGCCCGAAATGAGGGCATTTTTCCGCTCTTTTGAGGCGAATAGCAGGCCTATTTAACGAGAAAGAGCGGGAAAATGGACCATGTTGGGACATTTGCAGTCGATACCACTTTTAGCCGGGCAGCTTCTTCAAGGTTAAGGTGACCGAGGTCCCCGGACCCTATAATCCGGTGCTGGCCGGGCACGGGGTCCGGGAACCAGTTTGGAGGTGCAGATGGTAGCGGAGCGAGAAACAGGGACTCAGGAACAGAAGCCGAAGGGACCGGGGGCAGCGATGCCGGACTTGGCGGAAGTGGCGAAGGTGCCGGCAGAAGAAGAGGTCGTAGTGGCCGCGGAAACCGCGGCGGCAGCGGCGGCGGAAATAGGAGTGGAAAAAGAGGTGGAAGAAGCCTTTACGGACGATGCTGATGCGCCGGAGCAGCTGACCTCCCCGCTGGAAGAAGCACAGGCCAAGGCGGACGAAAATTGGGACCAGCTGTTGCGGGTCCGTGCCGAGATGGAGAACCTGAAGCGGCGTCATGCCAACGAGTTGGAGAAGGCGCACAAATTCGCCCTCGACGGCTTCGTGCGCGAGTTGCTGCAGGTGCGTGACAGCCTGGAGCTTGGCCACGACGCGGCCCGGGACGAAGGCACGGATGTCGTGAAGTTCCGCGAGGGTACGGAACTGACCCTCAAGCTGCTCGTAAGCGTAATGGGCAGATTTGGCGTCGAGCAGCTCGACCCACAGGACAAACCCTTCAATCCCGAGTATCACCAGGCTTTGACTACCCAGCCCACGGCAGACATCGTGCCCAACACAGTGGTCAGGGTGATCCAGAAGGGCTATCTGCTCAACGGTCGGTTGGTGCGGCCGGCCATGGTGATCGTTGCGGCGGCGCCCCCATCGGAACAGGCTTGAAAACCGCAGGGTTTTACCCCAATTGAATCGGCAGAGAAGGCTCGCCGAGCGACGAGAATTCAATCCGGAGACAGAACACTATGGGAAAAATCATCGGCATTGACCTGGGTACCACCAACTCCTGCGTCGCCGTCATGGAAGGCGACAAGGTCAAGGTCATCGAGAACGCGGAAGGCGACCGCACCACCCCCTCCATCGTTGCCTTCAGCAGTGAAGGTGAGGTCCTGATCGGCCAGTCCGCGAAGCGTCAGGCGGTCACCAACCCCGAGAATACCCTGTTTGCGATCAAGCGTCTGATCGGCCGCCGGTTCGATGACCAGGTGGTAGGGAAGGACAAGGACATGGTCCCCTACAATATTGTCAGGGCGGACAACGGCGACGCCTGGGTCGAGGCCAACGGCAAAAAGATGGCCCCGCCGGAAGTCTCCGCCAAGGTCCTCCAGAAGATGAAGAAGACCGCAGAGGACTATCTGGGGACTGAGGTCAAGGAGGCCGTCATCACCGTGCCGGCCTATTTCAACGACTCCCAGCGGCAGGCGACCAAGGATGCCGGCCGTATCGCGGGCCTGGATGTCAAGCGTATCATCAACGAGCCCACCGCCGCCTCTCTGGCCTACGGTATGGACAAACAGCGGGGCGATCAGAAGCTCGCGGTCTACGACTTGGGCGGCGGTACCTTCGACATCTCCATCATCGAAATTGCCGAGATCGAAGGCGAGCACCAGTTCGAGGTGCTTTCGACCAACGGGGATACCTTCCTCGGGGGCGAGGACTTCGACCTGCGCATCATCGACTTTCTGGTGGCCGAATTCAAACGGGATCAAGCCGTTGACCTGCGCAATGATCCCTTGGCCCTGCAGCGCCTCAAGGAGGCCGCCGAGAAGGCCAAGATCGAGCTCAGCTCCAGCCACCAAACCGACATCAATCTGCCCTACATTACGGCCGATGCGGCGGGACCCAAGCATCTGAACATCAAGCTCACCCGGGCCAAATTCGAGTCGCTGGTGAACGATTTGATCGAGCGCACCATTGATCCCTGTCGCATCGCCCTCAAGGATGCCGGGGTGACCGCAGGCGACATCGACGAGGTGATCCTGGTCGGCGGCCAGACCCGCATGCCCAAGGTACAGGAGAAGGTCGAGGCCTTTTTTGGCAAGGCGCCGCGCAAAGACGTCAACCCCGATGAGGCGGTGGCCATCGGAGCGGCTATTCAGGGCGGGGTACTCGGCGGTGAGGTCAAGGACGTTCTGTTGCTCGACGTGACCCCCCTGAACCTCGGCATCGAGACCCTGGGCGGGGTGATGACCAAGCTCATTGAGAAGAACACCACCATCCCGACCTCGGCTCAACAGATATTCTCCACCGCCGACGATAATCAGACCGCGGTGACGGTGCACGTGCTGCAGGGGCAGCGCGAACGCGCAGCCGACAACAAGTCCCTGGGTCGGTTCGACCTGACGGAGATTCCGCCGTCCCCCCGCGGGATACCCCAGATCGAAGTCAAGTTCGACATCGATGCCAACGGCATTCTCAACGTCTCGGCCAAGGACAAGGCCACGGGCAAGGAGCAATCCATCGTCATCAAGGCCTCGTCCGGCCTTGCGGACGACGAGATCGAGCGGATGATCAAGGACGCCGAAACCCACGCGGAAGATGACCGCAGATTCCACGAGCTGGTAGCGACCCGCAACCAGGCGGATACCATGATCCACGCCACCCGCAAGTCCATGGAACAGATCGGGGACAAGCTGGAAACCAACGAAAAGGAAGCCATCGAATCCGCTATCCAAGATTTGGAACAGGCCATAAAGAGTGAAGACAAGGACGCTATCGACAGCAAGACCAAGGCCCTGGGCGAGGCCTCCGCCAAGATGGCCGAGCGTCTCTACGCCCAGCAGGGCGAGGCATCCGGCGCGGCGGGTTCGGACACGGGTCCGGCGCGGAGTGGAGACGAAAAGACCGGCGGCGGGGACCGAGGCGACGTGGTGGACGCCGAGTTCGAAGAGGTCAAAGACGACAAGAAATAAGCGTCAGTGATCAGTGGATAGTGGCGCATGGGTGGCTTACCTATGCGCCGTTTTTGCATTGGATGTTCCACTATCAGTTGTCAGGGGGCAGTTGTCAGGATCTGATAACTGACAACTGATAATTGCCCCTTGACCACTTTAGAGCCATGTCCAAACGTGATTACTACGAGGTGCTCGGTATCAGCCGCAACGCCGGTGCCTCCGACCTGAAGCAGGCCTACCGGCGCCTCGCCATGAAGTATCACCCGGACCGGAATCCCGGGGTGGAATCGGAGCGCAAGTTCAAGGAGGCCAAGGAGGCCTACGAAATCCTCAGCGACCCCAAAAAGCGCTCGGCCTACGATCAGTTCGGCCATGCCGGTGTGGACGCGGGCGAAGGGCTCGGCGGGGCAGGGGGGGGCTTCGCCGGCGGCGGCTTCTCCGATATCTTCGGCGATGTTTTCGGCGACATCTTCGGCAGCGGGATCCGAGGCGGGGGACGACGCGCACACCGTGGCGCCGATTTGCGCTATGACCTCTCCCTTACCCTGGAAGAGGCAGTGGCGGGAAAGGAAGTAAAGATCCGCATCCAGACCCTGGTGGAGTGCCAGTTCTGCGGCGGCACGGGCGCCAAGCCGGGTACCTCCGCCAAGACCTGCTCCAGATGCAACGGTGCCGGCCAGGTGCGGATGCAACAGGGCTTTTTCTCGGTACAGCAGACCTGTTCCCAGTGCCGTGGTCAAGGCACGGTCATCGAGGAATATTGCAATCACTGTCGAGGCAAGGGTCGGATCCAGGAGCACAAGACCCTCTCAGTGAAGGTCCCGCCGGGTGTCGATACCGGTGATCGCATCCGGTTGTCCGGCGAAGGCGAGCCGGGGGAGCGTGGCGGTCCGCCCGGAGATCTCTATGTTCAGGTCCTGGTCCGGGAGCACTCCATCTTCACGCGCGAGGACAACCACCTGTTCTGCGAGGTACCCATCGGGTTCGTCACCGCGGCCCTGGGCGGCGAGCTGCAGGTACCCACCCTGAACGGCAAGGTGATGCTCAAGATCCCGGCCGGGACCCAGACTGGAAAAATGTTCCGAATGCGCGGCAAAGGCGTGAAGCTAGTGCGTGGTGGCGTCATCGGCGACCTCATCTGCCGCGTGGTCGTCGAGACACCGGTAAACCTGACCGAGCGCCAAAAGGAACTGCTGCGCGAGCTCGACGAAGAGGTTCAGGCCGGGGGAAAGAAGCACAGCCCCCATTCCACATCCTGGGTCGATGGGGTCAAGAACTTCTTCGAAAAGATGGGGTTTTGATTGGCGTCGAGCTGTACGGATAAGCCTGAACGCACCCTCGCCCGACCACCGATTTAGTTAAAGAAAACTACGAATCGGCGTGAAAAAGATCCCTTCCTTCGGTCATTCCTTCGGTCATTCCTTCGGTTCGGGATGACAGATTCGCGTGATTCGTAGTTTTTTCTCTTGCTTGCTGGCCGGTATCAGTTTGCGGACTGGTAGCGGGGGGAGGATTTGAACCTCCGACCTTCGGGTTATGAGCCCGACGAGCTGCCTGACTGCTCCACCCCGCAGTGGAGTTGGTTATTCTATAGTTCAATGATGTCGGATGCAACTCCGCGACTCCATCGAAGCTACCGGATCATTTTTCCTATACTCAATCTTGGGATCGGAACGATGCGATTCGTATGCTTGTCGTATGCTTGTCGTATGCTTGCTTGCGGCCTTGCTGGCCTGGCCGGCGTTCGGCACGGATAGCGGCCAGATACCGACCCTCCAGATACCACGCAATCAGATCCGGGCCCCTGCGGCGGATACCGACCAATCCGGGTAAGGCTTGATCCGGTTCCTCCTAGTATCCCTTTTCACCTTATTTTCGGGGATTACATATTTAGTTGCCCAAGCAGACAATCAAGCCGCCATTCCGACCGAGCAACATCGCCCTGGGTAAAGAAACAGGGGAAACGGCTCATGAGGATTTATACCCGGTTCTCTCGGTTATCCCCCCCCCGGGGTGAGCGCCTGCAAAATTTTTAAAATCAATAATTTCAAGTGGTTATGGATTTCATATGATAATAGAGATTAGTTGTAACTTATTGATTTATAAGAGCTCTCGCTCATCCTGGTTATTTTTCCTTGATTACAGGAAAAAGACTCTGTAAGGTTGTAATATCCAAAGAGATATAGAGGGCTGACCGTGACTCAGGCAACCCGAGTCGGAGCACTGAGCTTCAGCGATTACTTGCAGTACGGCATCCGTGAAGGGGCTATGTGGGCCCTGGTCTGCGTGGCGCTTTATCTGGTACTGGCCCTGATGAGCTATTCGCCCCAGGATCCTGGCTGGTCCCACATCGGTCACGGGGACAGTGTGGACAATGCGGGCGGTAGAGTCGGCGCCTGGTTTTCCGACGTCGCCTTCTATCTGTTCGGCGTCTTTGCCTATCTCATCCCGGTGATCGTCGCTTGGAGCGGCTACCTGATCTTCCGCAAGCCGGAACTGGAGCCCGAGACTCGGCTCCACAAGTTGGCCCTCCGGTGGTTCGGCTTTTTGTTCACCCTGGTCGCCGGCTGTACCTTCGCGAGTATCTATCTGCCGGGGTCCGGAACCGCATTGCCGAATGGGGCCGGGGGTGGGCTGGGGCTGCTCGTCGGCGGGTACATGATCCCGGCATTCAATCTCAAGGGAACAACGCTGTTCCTGTCCGGGCTGTTTCTTGCCGGTTTCAGGCTCTTTACGGGGATCTCCTGGCTGGTAGTGCTGGATATCCTAGGGGGGACCACCCTGGCCCTTGTACGGTGGGTAAAGGTCAGGATGCGGTTACGGCGTAGATCCCCGATGGATAGTCCGCAATGGCATGTCCCCGCCTTGCTCGAGGCCCAGGAGGCGCCTGTATCCGAACACGCCGAGGCGGTATTGGAGGTACCGCCGGTCACCGAGCCCGGATGCCTCCCGGAGCAGCCGGGATCTGGCAGGCACAATGACCGGCAGGCAGCAGCGCCCGCGGAGTCGCGGGACAAGCACCAGGTCGAGGACTCCTGTCTGCTCGACGAGGTGGGGCCCCTGTCCCTCGAGCTCCTGGACCCGCCACGCAAGAGCGGTAAGGGCTACACCGAGGAGGTGCTGGAACAGCTCGCGCGCCGGGTGGAGGCCAAGCTCGCGGACTTCGGTGTCATCGCGGAAGTGGTGGCAGTGCATACGGGTCCGATAGTCATCCTGCTGGAACTGCAGCTCGCACCCGGCACCAAGGTGAGCAAGATCACGGGCCTCGCCAAGGATATCGCCCGGGCGCTTTCCACCGTGAGCGTTCGGGTAGTGGAGGTGATACCGGGCAAGTCCGTCATCGGTCTCGAGATTCCCAACGAGCATCGCGAAACCGTTTTCCTAAGCGAGGTCCTGACCTCCTCTACCTATCAGGACGCCATAGCGCCCCTGACCTTGGCTATGGGTACCGATATCGCCGGGAAGCCCGTGTGCGCGGACCTCGCCCGCATGCCGCATGCCCTAATCGCCGGTACCACGGGTTCGGGCAAATCCGTGGCCATCAATGTCATGATCCTGAGTCTGGTCTACAAGTCTACCCCGCGGGACGTGCGCCTGATTATGGTAGACCCCAAGATGCTGGAGCTGTCGGTCTACGAGGGTATTCCCCATTTGCTCACCCCTGTGGTCACAGACATGAAAGAGGCAAAGAATGCCCTGCGCTGGTGCGTCGCGGAGATGGAGCGCCGATACCGGCTGATGGCCCAACTCGGGGTACGCAACATCGGCGGCTATAACCGCAAGGTCGCAGACGCGGAGGCGGCCGGGGAACCCATCCCCGATCCCCTGTTCGTGACCAGGTCCGGCGGGTCGGAGCCGGACGCAACCCAAGAGGTACCTCAGCTCGCCCATCTGCCCTACATCGTGGTCATCATCGACGAGCTGGCGGATATGATGATGGTGGTAGGCAAAAAGGTGGAGGAGCTGATCGCACGCCTAGCACAGAAAGCGCGGGCTTCGGGAATCCATCTGCTGCTCGCGACCCAGCGGCCGTCGGTGGATGTGCTCACGGGCCTGATCAAGGCCAATATTCCCACGCGCATGGCCTTCCAGGTATCCTCACGGATCGACTCGCGAACCGTCCTCGATCAGATGGGTGCCGAGCACCTCCTCGGCTGGGGTGATATGCTTTATCTTCCCCCCGGTACCAGCTTTCCCCAACGGGTGCACGGTGCCTTCGTGGACGATCAGGAGGTACACCGGGTCGCAGAGCATCTCAAGCGGATGGGGGCGCCGGACTATATTGACACTGTCCTGCAGGATGCGGGAGAGGCCATTCCCGGCATTGATCCGGAGCCCCGCGGTGGTGACATTGAGGATCAGGACCCCCTGTTCGACGAGGCGGTCCAAATCGTCACCGAGACCCGCCGCGCCTCCATTTCTGGCGTCCAGCGCAGGCTCAAGGTCGGCTATAACCGGGCCGCTCGCATGATCGAGGAGATGGAACGCATCGGCCTGGTCGGCCCCGCCGAGACCAACGGCAACCGGGAAGTCCTGATTCCGCCTCCACCCGAGGCTTGACCTTTCGTGCTTTTCGTAGACTTTTGGTTTCCGTACCAAAGTTCACGCCTCGTCGGTCTGAGGCGATGCCTCGCTGGAATATCAAAGACGGATCCAGGAGTAACTCAGATGCAGCCGAACCGAAATCCGGTAGTGCCGGAAGACCTCTCCCCCCAGTGGGCCAAGTCCCGCGGGCTGACGGCCTCCTGGATGATCCTGCTAGTGCTCCTGCTAGGCGGCCCCGCGGCGGCGGCCACCGGTCCTGAACGTTTGGAAAACTATTTAAAAGGGCTCAGGTCGCTGACCTCCAACTTCAGGCAGGTTACCCTGAACGCCGACGGGGGCCGGATGGTGGAATCGAAGGGCACCTTGTATCTCAAGCGTCCCGGCAGATTTCGGTGGGAATACAAGAGTCCAGTCGAGCAGATCATCGTCGCCGACGGCAAACGCATCTGGCTGCACGACCTGGAGTTGGATCAGGTTTCCCACTGGAGCCAGCGTAAGGCCCTGGGTGGCACACCGGCCCATCTGCTGGCCACGGAAGAACCTCTCGACCGCCACTTCGAGGTTACCCCCTGGGATGCCGGGGACGAGCGCGAATGGGTCGAGTTGCGGCCCAAGGCTGAGGATACCCAGGTGGTGAGGATCCGCATCGGCTTCGTCGGCAGGCGCCTCGATACCCTATTGATGGATGACAGCTTCGGTCAACTCACGCGCCTCATCTTTACGGGAACCAAGCGCAACCAGAGGCTCAATGAAGACCTGTTCCGATTCGACACCTCTGGTGTTACTGGTTTCCTGCAGATCGACTAAAGGGCACCTTGAAAAATAGGTGTTTTCATCGATCAGGCGTGCCGTTGACGAAAACTATATTTTTCAATCAGGGTGCGGAGTATGTGCTGGCACTCAAAGGAAACCAAAGTGCCCAGTACGAGGCGGTCAAGGACTTTTTCACGGTAGCCCAAGCCGGTGCATTTGCCGCCGTCGATCATGATTTCTATAAAGAGATCGACAGGGATCATGGGCGTTTGGAAATTCGCCGCTACGGGATCACCGAAGAGCTCCGAACACTTCCCAACACCGAGCAGTGGACGAGTCTGCGCAGCATTGGTCTGGTCGAGCGCCGGAACGTGATCGGCGATACCGAAACCGTGGAGCAACGGTTTTATCTCAACGCGATCCCTGCCGATGCAGCGCGTTTCGCGTACGCGGTGCGCGCACACTGGGGGGGTGGGAAATCGGCTCCACTAGCGACTGGACGTGGTGTTCCGTGAGGATGCCAACCGCATTCGCAAAGGCAATGCGCCGGCGATCATGACCGCCATTCGGCACCTGTGCATGAATCTCTTTGAACGCGAGCCCTCTGCCCGGCATCTGACACAGATGCGACGCTAGGCCGCTTGGAACGACGACTATCGCGCCAAGGTCGTAATAACTTTAGAGTGGGTTTTCTTTCAGAAGAGTGAGTATTCTCTCAGAGAGATCTTCCTCCCTCTCGGTGATGAAATCTGAATTCAGATTCCTTGCGGTGTAAAAGGAACGTTCGTCGGGGAACACCATTGAACTTTGCACACCTCTGATATGGCAATTACCGCGGGCAAACTCATGCATCACCATGATGCATCCGGAAATGCTTTTTGTAGCCTCTCCAGCCGTTCGAGTGGATGATGCTTCCAGCGTACCCGACCCCGGATCGCTCTCTATAGCTGCTTCTTAGAGGTGTCAGGGACGATTTCCGTGTAACTTTCCCGTGGCGTTCCAGAATTCCGAAGACGATCGTTTTAACGCCCGCTCCGCGACCCTTTTTCCGCGAACGCGGCGTGCGCCAAAATAAGATTCTTCGACTTCAACCTCACCGGATAGAGGTGATGAAGCGTTACAAACCTGGGCGATTCCGGTTCGTAACTTCAAGTCGGCAGCTTTGTTTTATCTTACAAGTAGTTACAAGATGGAAGAACCAGTTTCCCCGGGCGCTAGTGAAATCAATCATTTAAAAACCAAATTGGCGGAGAGGGTGGGATTCGAACCCACGGAAGACTGACGCCTTCACTTGATTTCGAGTCAAGCCCGTTCAACCGCTCCGGCACCTCTCCGAGTCACTGCCTCCCCAGGGACTGTTGACATTTAGTGTTATTTCGAGCGCAGCGAAAAATCCTGTACCCATACAATACGGTGCACTTCGTATATCGTCTATTGAACCTGAATGGCGAAGATCTCTCCCTGCGGTCGAGATGGCAAGCCGCACGATAATCTGAAAATCAAATGGTCAACCGAAGGACCGCTATGCGGACCTTCTAAAGGTCAACAGTCCCTAGTGCCCCGTTTCATCAAAATTTGCTGTTAAAACCATCCCTGTCATCCCGAGCGTAGCGAGGGGCCTTCGGCTTGGCAAAGATCCTCAGCGCCCAAGATCCCTCCTCCGTAGGGACAAGGATTTCTCGCTACACTCGAAATGACAACCAGCAACATTCGATGGGAGCTAGATAACTTTAGAGTGGATTTTTTTCAGCAGAGTTAATATTATATCAAAGAGATTTTCCTCTCGGTGATTAAATCTAAACTCACATTCCTTGAGGTGTAAATGAAACGTTTGCCGTGGAACACCATTGAACTTTGCAAGTCTTCGTTTGGCATATGACCAGAATGATTCAATGCCATTGATATGGCAATTACCGCGGGCAAATACATTCTCGCCATGATGCACTCGGAAATGCTTTTTGTAGCCCATGTCCACCAGCCCATTATAGCCTCTCCAGCCGTCCGAGTGGGGAGGGCTACCTGGCCCCGGATCGCAGCCTGTAGCTGCTTTTTGGCGGCAGCTGGGACGATCTCGGTGTAGACTTTTCCTTGCCGTTCCAGGATCCCGAAGACAATCGTTTTACCGCCTGCTCCACGACCCTTCCTCCCACGGACACGGCGCGCACCAAAATAGGATTCATCGACTTCAACCTCGCCAGAGAAGGGCGATGAAGCGTCACAAACCTGGGCGACTCGGATTCGTAACTTCAAGAGTAGCTGATTAATCGTAGGGCGGCTTACATCGCTCAACTCAGCGATTTTCGAGGCCGGTAAATCAAGCGCAAAAGAGCGTATGATCACTCTGAATTTGGCTTCGGAAAGGTGTGAACGCCTGAAATACCTGTTTTTTACTTGCATAACATAAACTTAGCATGCAGGTGAAGATGCTAAAGTTATCTAGACCCTTCGATGAAAGGGTCTACTAGGGGGCGTTCTCAATTAAGCCAAATCCATGTAGGCAGGTGCCCCGCCTGCCGGAACGCGAGTATTCCGTGCCTACGGGTGCAGGCGAGACGCCTGCGCTACGTTCTTGGTTTTTGTGATGAACCGGCTTAATTGAGAACATCCCCTAGTTGCGGCGATAACCGTAGCGGGTAGAGAATTATAATCGGATCTGTGGATGAAACACTGGGATTCCGAATGAAGGATACTAGGGGCTGTTGACATTCATCGTTCACGGTCCGATTGCGGCCCTTTTCTGCGCTGACTAGTACTGCTGAGCGGAAATAGTGATACCGCTCGTGGTCAAACGGTGGGGGGCGTGTCTTGATATGTCCAACGGAATGGTTTGGCCATGGTTTCGTTGAAGTAGTTGATAAAACCGCCGATCCTGCCGGCCAGGTCGCTCTTGGATTGGAAGTTGCCGCGACGGATGAGCTGGAGAACCAGATTTCGATCTGGTTGAGCCAAGAAGCGTGTTTGGGTGTGAAATGGAACCCCAAGGGATGTTCAGGATCGCTGAGAAATGCCTGACGAGACGCGGCGTTGCGTAGAATCCCGCAGCGTCCTTTGCGGCCGAGATCGCCTTCAGAGCCGATGTGCTCTGCCACCAAGCAGACCGCCGACTCGGAGTAATGGGTGTTGAGGTTGTCCATCGCCAGATGCTATTCGCGGTTGTTGCACGAGTGCCGCGAGATGGGCGGCGAAATCCTCCTCGCGTTCGAGGGCCTGGATGCCGGTCATCTCGTTGATGCTGAAAGGTTGGGATACCAGCGGCGGCACGCTCGGGGGCGGGCTGACAGGTCTGGCAAATGTCATGGCACTTCTCGGCGAACTGCGGATCGGGCTTGGCGTCGAGCTAACCGCTCACACGATGGGGTTTGAGGTCGACCCCTTTTTAGAGTCTGGATAACTTTAGCATCTACTGAAAGAAAATCCACTCTAAAGTTATCTAGACCCTCTGGTTTATTGCCCCGTCATCCCGGCAGGGATTGCCGGAATCTGCTGGAGTCAGGGATGACAAGCCTGGGGAAACCTGAAACATCGGCTGTAGGTATCGGACCTACCGGTTCATGCCGATGCGGTTCGTGTCATCCCTGGCGCTCACCACACCACACCACACCACACCACACCACACCACACCCTACGGAGAGCATCATCTTTTGCGACACCTTCACCGGAAGAGGAGTTTTCAGAGTCTTTGCCTCAAATGGTGAGCCGGTCCAGGACTTCGTCGAAACGTTGCAGCCGTTCCTGGGAGGCCATCTCGGTCCCCTGGCTGGACAGGTCCTCGTAGCAGGGGGCATCCGGGTTGTGATAGATCAGGCCCACGGGAATCAGTGACGGATCCGCGGCGAGCTGGAAGGCTCGGGCCAGGTCGCCGGGGTCGTGCTCCAGCCGCTGAGGAAACTGGCGCTGGGCACTGGGGGCGGTCGGTATGCCCCGTTCGTGCTCGAGCAGCAGAAACCCAGATGGGTCTCCCTGTAATGCCTTCGAGACCTCTTCCGCATACACAGGGCAGCGTTGGATGATGCGCACGAAGCCGGTCCCGCGGTGGCGGTAGGCGGCCTTGAGGGTCTCGTAGAGTAGGGGCGGGTTCCAGTCCACAACCTGGGCCACGAAGGAGACGTTAGTAATCCCCAGGGTGACGGTCAGCGGATTGAGCGGGTTGACGATGGCCCCGAAGGGATGGGTGTTGGTCTTGAAGCCGATGGGACTGGTGGGTGAGGTCTGGGCCTTGGTCAGTCCGTAGATGGCGTTGTCGAACACCATCAGGGTCATGTCCATGTTGTAGCGCAGGGCATGGATCCAGTGGGCGGTGCCGATGGAGAAGCAGTCCCCGTCCCCGGTGGCGACCCATACATCCAGATCCGGGCGTCGGGCTTTGATGCCGCAGGCCAGGGGCAGGGCGCGCCCGTGCAGGCCGTGAAAGCCGTAGGTACCCAGATAGTGAGGCATGCGGCTGGAGCAGCCGATACCGGACACGCACACCGACAGCTCGGGCTTCTGCTGCTCGTCGCGCAGTACCCGTTGGGCCGCGGTGAGCACGCCATGGTCGCCGCAGCCGGGACACCAGCGGGCCTCGCCGCCGGCGTAGTCGCCGATGGTGAAGTAGCGCTCGAAGACTTCGAGGGACCAGTCCGCTTTGAGTCCGAACATCAGTCGGTTCCTCCCTCTTTTTCGGCCTTGTCCCCGGCGTCTTGTGGGGCCGCCAGGCGTTTCAGGATCACATTGTGGATCATCCCCGGTTGCAGGGGGTGGCCATAGACCACGGACCAGCAGTCGATGTCCAGCAGGGTATGGGCACGCAGGAGCCAGGCGAGCTGGGCGTAGCGCCGGGTCTCGGCGGTGATCAGGGGAGTCTCAGGGGCGTCGCTGTAGTTGATCTCTACCGTCATGACCTTGCCAAAGCGCGCGAAGATCTCCTTCAGCCCCGGCTCCAAGGGGGAGAGGAAGCGCAGGTGGACCGATGAAACCCGGTATCTCTGGGCCCGCGCCCGGTCTACCGCCTCCTTGATAGCGCCCAGGGTGGAGCCCCATCCCACCAGCAGCAGGTCGCCTTCCTCATCACCGTGGACCTGGGGCGGCTTGAGGGTGCTGGCCAGGGCCGCCAGCTTGCGGCTGCGCATGCTGCAGCCCTGCTGGTTGGAATCGGAATCGTAGGCCACCTTGCTGAAATTGGTGTGGGCCAATCCGGTGAGGATGTATTGGCCGTTGGGCATACCGGGGATGGGGCGCGGCGAGAGCCCGGTCTCCGGGTCCCAGTCGTAGGGCGGCACGGACTGGCCCCACTCCGACTGGTCGATGGGGGGGGCCAGCCAGTCGGGGGTGTGCTCCGGGCGAAGGTAGGGTTGTACGCCGGTGGCCAGGTTGGCATCGGTCAGCAGGATCACGGGGGTGCGAAAGGCCTCGGCCAGGCGCCGCGCCATGATGACGAAGTGCAGGCATTCCTGGATAGTGGCGGCAGCGATGACGACCTTGGGCGCGTCTCCGGGCTCGCCGTACAGGGAAGCCAGCAGGTCCCCCTGCTCGACCTTGGTCGGCAGGCCCGTGGAGGGACCGCCGCGCTGCACCACCGCCAGCACCAGCGGGACCTCGGCCATAACCGCGAGCGCCACCATTTCGGTCTTGAGCGCCAGGCCGGGGCCGGAGGTGATGGTGCAAGCGGTCTTGCCCGCGAAGGAGGAGCCGATAGCGAAACCGATGGCGGCGATCTCGTCCTCGGCCTGGTGGACGAAGCCCCCGACCTCGTGGAAGACGTCGGCCAGGTAGTGCGATGCCGAGGTGGCCGGGGTGATGGGGTACATGGACACCAGCTCCATCCCGGAGGCCATCACCCCCAGCGCCAGGGCCTGATTGCCGTTGGTGACGATGAAGCGCTTGTCCCGGGTCTCCTCCGGCGGGCGGGGCGGGACCTCGTAGCGGGCGTCCAAGTGTTCGGCGGCGAACGCCAGGCCAGCGTCGAACAGGCGATGGTTGAGGGCGATAACGTCCGCGTCCTTGCGCTTGAAGGTAGTGGCGATTTCGTCCTTGGCCTTTTGGATGTCCCGCGAGTAGAGGTGGCAGAGCATGCCCAGCACAAACATGTTCTTGCCCCGGCGGGGGTTAGACATGATTTCCAGGCAGGCCTGCTCGATGGGCAGTTCATGGACGATCAACCCGTTCTCCCGGAACTCCATGACCGCCTTGGCGTACTGGGCACGGATCTCGGGGACGGGGTCGTCGCGCCATTTATCCTCGAGAAGGACCACGGTGCTCTGTTTGTAGGCGCCGTTGGCGATGCGCGAGTAGAGCACCTGCTCGTTAAAGGCGACTACCGTGTCGGCCTCGTCCCCCATGTTGGTGACATTGTTGGAGGCGAGGCGAATCCGAATCCCGCTCGCGCCCGCAGGGGAACGGGCCGGCGGCTGGATCTCCGCGGGGATGATTTCCACCGTCCAGACGCCGTTGCCCATCCGCGCGCAGATGGTCCCGAAGGTCTGCCCGGCCTTCTGGGCCCCCTCGCCAGAGTCGCTGACAATCTCGACGATGTGCTCGCCGATACGTTGTACAGCGGACGTCGTACCGGTATCCATCTCTGCCTGTTCCTTCCCATCTCGTGGGCTTGTCGAATCTGTGCTCATAAAAGCTACTCTGTTTCCGGCCGGGCCGAATGCCGCTTCGAGGATCGCTGAATGAGATCCCCGGAAGCGAGGTGGCTAAGGTACGGAGGAAATCCGATATTGCCTATGACGCAGGTCACCGTTGCTCCAATCCTATCATTGGCGTGGACGGCGAGCCGCCGAGAAAAAGGCGAAGATCGCACCCTTCGGGGGCAAGGTCTCCCCCGGCTGGTGCCGGTATCTGTGCAAGCTTAGCCGACCGACTAAAGGTTATATTGTCGCAGGGTTTGGTCGCCGAAGAAAACACGCTGAAGTTATATTGAAGCGTGGGTTTTTCGGCTCCCCTGTTCGGCTGCGAGAAGACCGCGGCGCTAACCGGCGATGGCTTGACAGCCCGTGGTTTCTGGTTTTCGTCGCGTCGGTCGGACTTAAAACAACCCCATTACTTTACAAGAACGTAGCGCAGGCGTCCCGCCTGCAAGTGAGCACCGATAAATGCGCCTGCGCTACCCGGTGAGAGAGCCTGCGCCGAGCGTAGCGAGGGGGCTTGGGGAGAGGGGATCGAAGACAGGTTCCCAATTTAAACTACCCATTGCCGATGCCCGAAGGGCCGGAGAATGGCCGATGAAGCCCCTGACATTCACCGAAGAGCTGGAGCGTGTGGCACGGCGTACAGTGGGTTCAAGTCACCCGAAGAAGCGGTCCGCGATCCGGTGCATTTCATCGCCCATGTCCTGACCTACGGCACGCACGAGGATATGCAGGCCTTGCGGCATCAGGTTTCCGACGAGGAATTGGCCAGGGCGATCCGCAACGCCCCGCCGGGGGTGTTCGACGTCTGTTCGTGGACCTACTGGAACCTCAAGATCGGGTGGTATCCGACTCCGCTGCTGCCGGGGCGTAAATACGGGTGATCCGAAACAGAGGACTCCCAAATCCTACCTTCAGGGCAAATTACGCCGAACCCCAATTGATACGCAAAAATCGGACCGGTACTCTCTGTTCGGACGGTAAGAGCTCATGTACCGGTAATAGGTCGCCTTGGAAAAATTCATTGATCTGGATCGCCGACTCCGTTTGCTCGCGGAGGCGGGCAAGACTTAATCGCCGAGCTACACCGGTAGGATGCTTGGACGTTTGCGCGCCGACTGCTGGATCTGACCAAGCTTCTCGTGCTCTGGAGCAACTCAGGTAAGCTCGGGACCCGTGCGGAGCAGCACGAGGCAAATGTGGGCTTCAAGCTCAGGGACGATTCCACGCGACCGGATTTCGGGGTTTTGAGCGATCAAAAGGCACGCCTCGGTGCGGAGCGTTTGGCTTTGGCGCTCGCCATGACCGGAAATCGCATTAGGGTCTAGATAGCTTTAGAGTGGATTTTCTTTCAGTAGAGTAAGTATTCTCTCAGAGAGATCTTCCTCCCTCAGTGAGGCGATGAGGAATATGCCGCTGATAACCGCAATGATCTGTTTCATCTCGTTCTCTTTACCTTTGTTCAGAGGACCTTCAGAAATCACCTTCCCGGCGATTTTTGACGGCGTGAAGTGATAAATCTGATTTCCACTTCGCTATCGGCTGCGATCCTTCTTTCTGGCGTACCAACCCCGCTCTGCGACGGCGGCGGAGTCGGCACCTGCGCGAGCCGGTGCGAGATCCGAGTCCAGGCCGTCGCCGGAGGGATTGGTGAAGCAGTCGTTGAGCGTTTGTACGTAGAGATCGGCGTCCTGTCTCACCTTGTGCAGGCGGCGCTTGGTGCCGGCATTCCAGCTGGCCGGGGTGCGTGCGAAGATGGTTCGCCAGCACCGGGTGTTGCGCGCGAAGGCGCCGGTCAGGTTGCTGCGCAGGTCTTCCTTCTCGGCCTGGGCGGGCAGCGAGCGGGCGACGGATTTCGCGGCCAGGGACCGGATACCCAGGTGGGCCGCCAGGAGCAGAGCGAGGACCACCGCGATCAGGGTCGGCATCAACCAGAATGGGCTCATGGCCTCCCGGATGAAGGCCAGTCCGTCTCCACGGACGATCCAGGCCAAAAAGGCGATCAGCACTAGACCCAGGACGATCCCGTCGCCCCACAGGGTGCGTTTGCGCCAGCGATCGAGTGCCCGTTGAAGGAAGGGTACGGTGCGCTCTTCGATGTCCTTGGCGGTCCGGTCCACGGCGCTGACGATGCGGTAGGCACGCTCGACCTCCACCTGGTGCATGCGCCGATGGATTTCCGCAAGGTCCTGGTCCCGCTTTGCCTCATACCGAGCGCGCTTGGCCGCATCCTCGATGATAGTGGCGGCGTCCGGGTTGTAGATGGTGTAGAAACGCCCGGCGGTCAGGCCTTCCTCACCGATGGCACGTTGCCAGGCAGCGACCACGTCTTCGGGATTGTCTTCCCGCGCCGTGGTGTCGAGCTGGTTGAGGACATAGAGGAACTTACCGGCGTCCGGCCGGTTGATGGTGTCGGCGACCAGGTGTTTCAGGGTGTCGCGCATGGCCCCCGGCTCCGGGTGGCGGGCGTCGAAGAATACCAGTACCAGATCGGACAGGGCGATAATGTGATCGGTGATGCGCAGGGTCGCCGTGCGCTGGGCATCGGCATCGAAGCCCGGGGAGTCGATCAGGATCCGACCCCGCAACCGTTCGCTGGGACTGGCCTTGAGCTGCAGGTAGGTGTCGATGCGCTCGCCTTCGCCTTCGGACACCAGCTCGATGTCCCTGGAGATCCGATAGAGCGGGAAACGCGGGTCCGAATCGAGGGCAACCCCCGGTAAGGCGTGGTCCGTCGACTCGCGGCTGTAACAGATGACGGTGAAACGGTCGTCCACCGCCTGGTTACCCGTCCGCTGCAGCTTGCTGCCCAGGAAATGATTGATGAAGGTGGACTTGCCAGCGGAGAAGGTCCCGAGCACCGAGATCAGGGGCCACCACGGGATCTGGGTGGCATAGGATTGGTCCTTTTCGAGGAGTCCCATGCCGTAGGCGACCCGGTCCAGGGTGCGGAAGCTCTGAACCGTGCCGAGCAGCACCGGGTTTTCCTGCTCCAGATGGGCTTCCAGATTCTTCAATCGTTGCTCGATGGCGGTTGAAGGGTGCATCACATGGCTCCTCATAGCTTCGAAGCACGGTCGGGGAGTTCAAGGGGGTTGGACTTGGCCGACCACCTGCTGTTCCTAACGGATGGTATACCTAATCGAAGGGGACCGACAAACCATTGCGCGTCGAACGCAACACGTCCGGTCCCCTAGAGGCCGTTGACATTTATTTATAAGCAAGGGCGATTGCAAGGAATTTTTCTTAGCTGAAAGGCGCGGCGAGGAGGAATAGCGGGTCTATTTTGACGAGCCGCAACACCGTCAGCGCGGAAAAGGGCCGCAATCAGACCCCGAACGATGACTGTCAACAGCCCCCAGGCCACGCCAAAGAGTTCAGGTTAACTTGTCGGCTTCCATTAGGCACCTGATTTCTATGCATTAATCGTCGCCCGTGCTTGTAATCCGGGCGCCGAGTGACGATAATCCCCAATTTGTCGAAACAGTTAGGTTAGTCAGGTAATCAGGCACATGGAATTACCCATCGTTCGCGGATGGCTGGCAGCAAGTCTGGTATTAGCGGCGCAGGTCGTAGCGGCGGTGCCTCTGGGCGGCGAGTTCGTGGTGAAACAGGCCGAGGGGGCCCCGACCGTCTCGTTGGGTGGGACCGTGATCCCCTATAAGGAGGTGACGCTCGCTGCCCAGTTGCCGGGAAGGGTCAAATACCTTGCCGGTATTGAGGGCGATGCCTTCAAGAAGAGCGATCTTCTCGTCGCCCTCGATGACCGTGAACTGCTCGCCAACCGCCAGGCCCTGTTGGCCCGGATGCAAAGCGCCGATGCCGCGCTGCGCAATGCCGGCATGCAGTATAATCGGGAGATCTTCGCGCCGCGCTCCCGAACCCCGCCGGGCGGCATGGGGATCCCGAACCTGTTCGACCAGATGTTCACCCGCCCTATGGAGGATTTCATGGGGGAGCGCTCCCGAGGCGCGGAATTGTCCGCGGACCTGTACTCCTCCGGGACTCAGATCGAACAGGCGCGCAGTACGCTCCTGCGGCTTCAGGCGGAGCTGCAGGCCCTAGATTCCAAGCTGCGAGACGCCCGCAGCATTGCGCCCTTCGACGGGGTCATCGTCAGGAAATTCGTCGAGGTCGGCGATACGGTGCAACCGGGTCAACCCCTGCTCAACTACGCCGATGTCCAGTACCTGCAGGTGGAGGTGGATATCCCGGCGCGCCTGCGGCCGGGTCTGCGCGAGGGAGTTATGGTCCACGCCGAGCTCGACGTGAATCACCGGCGGGTGCCGGTGCGGGTGGCCCAGATCTTCCCCATGGCCGACCCTCAACGGCATACGGTCAAAATCAAGCTCGATCTGCCCCAAGGCGTGTCTGAGCCGGGGATGTACGCCAAGGTCTTGGTACCGGATTTTCAGGCCCCCGCACGCGCCAATCCGGTCATTCCCGAATCGGCGATCCGCTACAACGGCAGCCTGCCGGGGGTTTATGTGCTCGACGAGCAGGGTAATGCCGAGTTGCGCCTGATCCGGGTCGGGGAGCCGATTCCGGGCGACTTGATCACCGTACTCAGCGGTTTGCGCTCGGGCGAACGCATCCTGGCCGACCCGCCGCCGGGGGTCGCCGCCGGTTGGTCCACCCAGCGACGAGGGCAGCCCGACACAGGGCGTTGATGCGGTCCATGCGCCGCACCGCTTCTTCCACCGGGGGGTGGTCCCCCATACCCAGGTGCCCCGCTTTGGAGGAGACCCGTCACCTTCCGCAAACCTGCATGTGATGGGCAGATTGCACTATGAATGAAGACGAGACCCTGACGGGTTCCACGGGTCAGGAATCCAAGCATACGGAAGAGAGTCTCGGCATCGCCGGGCGCACGGCACGATTCTTTATCCGTTCCCCGCTCTCGCCTCTGTTCTTTATCTCGATGCTCTTGATGGGCCTGCTCGGCCTGGTGATGACGCCCCGTCAGGAGGATCCCCAGATCTCCGTGCCCATGATCGACATCATGGTGCAGTACCCGGGGGCCTCCGCACAGCAGGTATCGAACCTGGCCATGCAGCCGCTCGAGCGCATCATGAGCGGGATTCCGGGGGTCAAGCACGTCTACTCGGCGTCCCAGCGTAACATGGGCTTGGTCACCGTCGAGTTTGATGTGGGAGAACGGATGGGGCCGTCGCTGGTGAAGGTGAACGACAAGCTCGCCTCCAACATGGACAGGATCCCGCCGGGGGTCATGCCGCCCCTGGTCAAGAGCAAGGGGATCGACGACGTACCCATCGTCACTCTCACCCTATGGTCGAAGGACCTGGACCAGGACGGCCAACCGGACGTGGACGACGGTCAGCTGCGTCTCCTTGCCCAGGACGTGCTCCAGGCGGTCAAGGAGGTCAAGAATACGGGCAACGCCTTTATCGTCGGCGGACGCCGCGAGCAGGTGGCGGTGGACGTCTATCCGGAGCGCCTATCCGGCTACGGCATCAGCCTGGATCAGGTCGCCCAGACGCTCAAAACCGCCAACGCCGAGACCACGGCCGGCGGGGTGGAATCGAGCGGTGCCCATTTTTCGGTGACCACCGGCTCCTTCCTCAAGAGCGCCGATGAGATCAGTCGCCTGGTGGTGGGGACGCACCAGAATGTCCCGATCTACGTGCGTGATGTGGCGCGGGTCGTCCAGGGTCCGGAGGATGCCACCCAGCTGGTGGCCTATTACACGGGACCGGCCGCAACGGAGGAATTAAAGGCCGATGGGGTACCCGCGGTAACCCTCGCCGTCGCCAAAAAGGAGCTAACCAACGGCGTCACCGTCGCCAATGCCATTATCGAGCGCGTGGAGCAGATCAAGGGGGAGCGCATCCCCAACAATGTCGAGGTCAGCATCACCCGTAATTATGGGGAAACCGCCGACGACAAGGTCTCGGACCTGATCAAGAAGCTCTTCATCGCCACCTTCTTCGTCTTCCTGTTGGTGTGGGGGGCGTTCCGGGCCCTGCGCCCCGCCATCGTAGTGCTGCTGGTCATTCCGGTGGTCTTGCTGATGACCATCTTTACAGCCTGGGTCTGGGGATACACCATCGATCGGGTGAGCCTGTTCGCTCTCATCTTCTCCATCGGTATTCTGGTGGACGACGCCATCGTAGTGATCGAGAACATCTACCGGCGCTGGCTGGAGGAGAGACACACCGGCGACGAGACTGCGGTGGATGCAGTGCGCGAGGTGGGCAACCCGACCATTCTCGCCACCTTTACCGTCATTGCCGCACTGCTGCCCATGGGCTTCGTGAGCGGCATGATGGGACCCTACATGGAGCCGATCCCCGCCCTGGGCTCGGTGGCCATGTTCATCTCTCTGTTCGCCGCCTTCGTATTCACGCCCTATTTTGCACTGTCCAAGTGGCTGCGACCCTCCATGCGCTATCTGGAGGCGGCGGAGAAACGTGAGCATGCGGGGGCGGAGAGGCTTGAGAAACACTTCCGCAAGGTCTTGACCCCCCTCATCGAGAGCAAGCTCAAACGGACTCTCTTCCGCCTCGTCCTCTGGGGCACGTTTCTCTTCACCTGTGCCTTCTTTTTCCTCGAATGGGTCCCGGTGAAGATGTTGCCCCTGGACAACAAGCCGGAATTCTCGGTCGTGATCGACATGCCGGAAGGCACGGCCCTGCCGGTCACCATCAATCTCGCGCACCGAATGGCGGAAGAACTACGTACCCTGCCGGAGGTGACCGCCATCCAGCTCTACGCGGGCACGGCCCGGCCCTTCGATTTCAACGGTATGGTACGGCACTACTACCTGCGGTCCGAGCCTTGGCAGGGCGAGCTCCAGGTTCAGCTCCTGCACAAAAACGAGCGTACCAGGAGCAGCCACGAACTGGCAGTCACAGCCAGGGGAATGCTGACCGACATGGCCAAGGAGGCCAACGCCAGCATCGCCGTCGTCGAGATGCCGCCGGGGCCGCCGGTGCTGCAATCGGTGGTGGCGGAGATCCACGGCCCGACGCCGGAAATCCGCCGTCGGTTCGCGCGTGACATGACCGAGTTCTTTGTCCAGGCCGAGAGTGCCCGCGACGTGGATAATTACCTGCGCGACTCCTACGATTACTGGCGCTTCGACGTGGACACCGAGAAGGCAGTACGCCGTGGCATCTCCGTCGACACCATCAATCGCAACCTGGCCATGGCCCTGGGCGGGGCCCCGATCGGGGACGTCAAACAGAAAGTTGGCCATGAGCCCATCGAGATCGTCGTGCAGGTCCCGTTGGCAGAACGGTCCCAGATCGAACGCCTGGGCGATTTGCCGATCCAGTCCAACGGCGGTTTCACCATCCCGCTACGCGAGCTCGGGACCTTCCAGCGCGTGCCCGAGGAGGACATCATCTACCGCAAGGATCTGCGTGCGATCGAGTTCGTGGTAGCCGACGTGGGCGGTGCCCTGGCCGCGCCCGTCTATGCCATGTTCCAGATTCAGAACAAGATGGACGCCGCCGGTTACGTGGCACCGGACGGCTCGGTCCCGCAGGCTTACTGGCTCGGACCGCCTCCCAACGACAAGTATGCGGCCTGGGAGTGGGGCGGCGAGTGGACAGTCACCTACGAGACCTTCCGCGATATGGGCGCCGCCTTCATGGTCGCCCTGGTGCTGATCTATATCCTGGTTGTCTGGGAGTTCGGCAACTTCCGGATCCCCCTGGTCATCATGGCGCCCATTCCCTTGACCCTCCTGGGGATCATCCCGGCCCATCTGATTATGTTCAACCTCGGGTTGGGTGGTGAATTCACCGCTACCTCGATGATCGGCTGGATCGCCCTGGCCGGCATCATCGTGCGTAACTCGATCCTGCTCGTGGACTTCTCGATCCACGAGGTGCAGAAGGGCGTACCCGTCACCGAGTCCGTCATCCGTGCCTGTAAGACCCGGACCCGTCCCATCGTAATCACCGCCCTGGCGCTGGTCGCAGGGTCCAGCGTCATTTTTACCGACCCGATCTTCCAGGGGATGGCGATCTCCCTCGCCTCCGGCGTATTGGTTTCGACCGTGCTGACGCTCATTGTGATTCCTCTAGGTTGCGTTGCCGCCAATAAGGACCTGTGCGAAGTAGCGGCGGCGACCGCACCGGTCGGTGTCGACATACCTTGCTTGGTGGTGGAAGCCGAGGAGGAGCGGAAGGCCGAAGAAGAGGTGAAGAGCGAGGATAAGAAGCCTAAGCGCGGTATCTTGAGCGTGGCCTGGGGTTACTTGGTAGAAGGAATCGTCATGACCTTCTATCTGATCCGTGGCCTCTTTCTGTTGTTGTACGATTCCCTGAAAGGCTTGGTGAAAAAGAAAAAGCCCGCGCCAGAAGCTGGTACCAAGCCGGCGGCAGTGGACGCAGTGGCTTCCGAGGCAGCGGAAAAAACCGTCTCGGAGTCGCGCGCCGACCCAGCCGTGACGGCGGAGAAGAAGGGCACCCCGGCGGCCCGGAAAGATGCGACCGATGAGGTTTGCACGGGACAAGGCGACGTCTCGGACACCTCCCAAGGGCCTGATAAAGAGATACCGACGGCTGATGCGAAGCCGATGACGACGGACGAGGCAATCGAACCGAAGACTGCTGCTGCTACCCGCGAACAGCCTCCCACCGCCACTAAGAAACCAATGGCAGAAAAAGCCGCGGGCAAATCGGAAACGGAGAAACCGGCACCGGTCCGGAAACGGGCCAAGCGGCGTGGAATACGCCTGAAGGAGGATGGGGGCCGGGGACCGCGTTTTGACTGATGTTCAGTCGGGTCCGGTACTTTGGCTCATGCTTCGCGAGGAGCGGAGTCCTCCTACCGATACAGCAGTGCCAAGTACCGATAACATCGGGTCGGTTCTTCCATCGGGAATTCTTTTTGGCTCTTTATGGATTCCAGACAGGTAGGATGTTTTGCGCAAACTCGCCTTCTCAGCAAGCCAAAGGGGCATCGCATAACTTGCTGTTGTTGTTGAAAAAAGACCACCTGTTCTGTCGTCAGTCAGAGTGCTACGGACCGCCGTCCCCTTCGATCAGAAGAGCCTTCTTTTTTTGCAGCAAATGAACGCGAATCAACGCAAATCGGCCGCAAGCGGCCCATCATTATCGAGGGTTTTCAATCTCATTGCATTTGTTTGCGTCCATTTGCGGCTTACCTGCCGGCAGGCAGGTCGGTAATTGAGAGCATCCGTACCAGGTCCCGTTGGCATTACCGGCGAAGCGGCGCGGGCGAATCGAAACCTACGGACGAGGATAAAACTAAGATGAAGATCAGGTCGACGCTATGGCGCGCGCTGACTATCGGGCTGTCGTCGGTAATGGCGTCCGCCGGTACGGTGCTCGCCGGTGCCGAATTCTCCGCCGAGATGGTCCGGCATGGACCCCAGGGACAACGGGTGTCCACTAAGATGTTCGTGGGCGACCAGCGGGTGCGCACCGAGATGTCCCACCAGGGACAACAGATCATCCGCATCACCGATAAGGACCATGGTATCGAGTGGGTCCTGTTCCCGGACCGGAAAGAATACATGGAACAACGGCTGCTTGGACCGGAAGGTGAGCTACCGGGCACAGGCACGACTCCGGCCGAGGATCCCTGCGGTGGTATGCCGGGACTGACCTGCCGTCGACTCGGAGAAGAGGCGATCGATGGGCGCAAAGCGGTCAAGTGGGAGATCATCGCTACTCATCACAAACAGACCATGAAGAGTACCCAGTGGATCGATAAGGAGCGGGGCGTTCCTCTGCGTCAGGAGTTGCCCGACGGAGGGACCATGGCGCTCAAATTCGTTGCCGTGGAGGAGCTGAACGGGCGCCGGGTCGAGAAATGGGAGAGGGTAATGACCATACCCAATCGACCGGAGATGCGAACCTTCCAGTGGTTCGATCCCGAGCTCGATCTCGAGGTTCGCCAGGAACTCCCCGGGGGTATGGTCAGCGAGTTGAAGAGCATCCGCGTCGGCAGGCAGCCCAGTAAATTGTTCACAATTCCTACCGACTATAAGCCTATAACTACCCCGTAGGGGATGTCGGGGAGACCACTGCCGATGCCACCGGGTAAAGCAAATCGGACGCCGATCCCGCACGAGGTTGGAACGTGAGGTCCCACCAGCTCCCTGGTCGCCGCGGCGTCCCGCCGCTTGGTCGAAGGACCCTGACCAGGGTGTCATCATTCCGCTGACCGGCACGGGCGTTGCTGTGCGGAGATTGGCGCTGAGGTGCTCTGCCGGAGCGCCGCCAAGTGGTCGAGGTGGTGATCCACGCGCGGCCACCGAGTACTGCATCGTGGGCGGAACCTGTACCTGTGGGCGGGTACAGCGCAGTGCCTTCCCCGAAACGGGGATCGGCACGGGCTGCACGTGCTCAGCACCGCGGGGCTGAAACCATCGGCCTACTTCCCTGGCGTGCTGGTGCATGACCATGGGTCGGACTACGCGCGTTATCAATGCCTCCACGCCTTCTGCAATGCCCCTCGTGCGAGCTAACCGCCATTGCCGAGACGATCCCGAGTCAGCAATGGGCCACTGACAGGAGCGCCCTGTTGTGGGTGGCCAACGCCTAGGCCAACGCGGACCGCGCCCAGGGGCCTGGCCGTGTTGCCCGCGGGCGCGGTGGAGCGCCTGCAGGACCGCTACGACGCTATCCTCACGCACCGATCTGCGCGTCCCCTTCGACAATAATCAGGCCGAACGCAACTTCCGTATGCCCAAGCTCAAGCAGAAGGTTTCCGGTTGTTTCCGCTCCGAGACCAGGGTCGACGCCTTCGCCGTGATCCGCTCCTACCTCTCAACGCTGCGCAAACAATCCGCCAACCTTTTTCAATCACTCGTCCTGACATTCCAGAGGAGCCCTCCGATGCTTCGCATGGGATAGCTGAATAGTTACTTTGCGAGTCATTCTTATAGCCCGTCCGAGGACCGGACAGTGCACCAGGTGGTGAGTAAAAGGTTGAATTGAAGGGTAACGGTTATGACTGAAAACTTTGACGAAAAATCTCTCCCCACTAGTGTCCGTGACATTAATTGAATAAATTCAGATGGTTATTTGTTTCGAGATTGCTTAGATCGTAGTCCACAGTGATAATCATCTGATTCAGAAATATTTTCTCGCACATAGCCGGGCTCAAAATCTGTAGGATTGTATAGAGACCTGTGTCAATTGGGGCGCTTTTGGAGACATCTCCATGATTCTTGGAGCGGGATCTTTTCAAGACCTACCCATCGATTCAAGTCGATGGCATCCTAAAATCGGCAGCTTTGTTTTATCTTACAAGTGGTTGCAAAATGGAAGAACCAATTTCCCCGGACGCTAGTGATCTCTCCCTGTTTCTATCGACACTCAAACCAAGGAGTTTATACGGAAAACGATATTAAGAACAAAGAGGGAACCGACTTTGCACCACTTGAAAACTCAATGCTCTCAAGTTAAGGCTCATGGCAGTGCTTGTAGTTGGGATGGAAGGGGTGGAGCTTGGCGGGTTTGATCTTTACTTGAAAACTCAATGCTCTCAAGTTAAGGCTCATGGCAGCGCTTGTAGTTGGGATGGAAGGGGTGGAGCTTGGCGGGTTTGATCTTTCGCGGGTAAGAGCGGTCCAGTCGGGCGGCTTCGATGCCTGTCGCCATCGCGAGTATTAACGCGGTGAGCAGTTGCCGTGAGGAATTGGAGGCGAACAACCGGATTTGAACTAGGTGCTCGGATAGGTTTGCTCCTCCAGGAGCGAGGTTGCGAGCCCTTCGATTTCGCCGCTTTTGAGCTTCATGCGGATCAAGCGTAGCGGGATGGGATCGGTCGCCAATCCATACGTCTGACAGTGCTGGCGTGCGTGGGGGCCTGGTGTGAACAGCACCGCCTCACTGTTTTTGCCGCTGGCCACAAAGGCGCTGACCTCGCGGGAGAAAGCCAACAGCATTCGGGCACAGAAGGACGTTGTTCCTGGTGGTGTAAGGCAAACAGCCAGAAGGCCGGATAGCCGCGGTCATATAAGATCAGATCATTGGCTCTGGTCGCGGCCAAATGCTCACCAGCAAGCACGCGCTCGCCGACCTGGCGGGGATTCGATCGGCCTCGATCACTAGGCCGTTAAGGACATCATACAGGCGTGAGAAGCGGGCCAGCAGAACTGAGCTTCCTTCAAGTGGCGCACCGAAGGTCGCCCTCGCATCGTCGGTGTTCGGCAAACGCGCCGTCGAACCATCGATTGCCAACAGACGCAAGCCATGCCCACAGCCGGGGGGTGAAGTCGCGTTCGAAGCCTTCCAGCAATGGGTCGGCTGAGGGCCAGCAGGGCGCGGGGGTCGAGCTGCATGCGCGCTTACGTGTCAACTTAATGGCGTTGGGGTGCAATGGCAAGAAACAAACACATCGCAAATAAAATTGGTACCGAAAGGCTAAAGGTCATAGCGATTTTCTATAACTCTTCCAAACGCCAACGAAAAATAAAGAGTCTAGTTCTGCTATAATATCCCCCGATCTTTGTTCGAGTAGGGGATCAAACAAGGGAGTCTATCTCCCGAAATAGATAGGCCTCGGTACGGGCGCAACCGTACCGAGGCCCTAACCACAACCCAACCTGTCTGGAGGTTCGGCTATGGCTGACGCCAATTCTACACGTACCTTTAACGGTGAAACCATCGTTCGCATCCGGGATGTCCTGTTGATCGGGCTGGTATCCTATGGCGAGATCGAGCGGTTATCCGCTGCCCAAGAGATCCGAGCAAGGCGAAGAAGGCTGGTTAGAGGCAACCCACCCGACCGGCGCGTCGGATACGGTATCCCGGTTCGCCGACGCCCTGCGTGCCATGGATTAGACGCTGGCACACGCGGTGGCCAGCTGGCCGCCGCGTGTCAGAAACGGGTTCTGTGATCGTGGCTGATCAGGTATATAGGTCCCCAAAGATTCAAACTGACGCACTACCGGAACTGTAGAGCCAACCGAGGCAAGGAAAGTGTGGTAATGGTGATTTTTGAAGTGATAGGGTAGATGGGTCCATCGGCAATCATTCCGATTGCCACCGTTTTTCCCGTTACCTGGTTCTAGATTTTAGCCCTCTCTTCTGGAAGAATACGCTTGGTCTGAACGATTGCGTTCATTGATAAACCAACCAAAGAGTTTTCAATTACGATTATCGAGGCTACAGTATACACCTGTCGCAAATGTCAGAGC
>Ga0209782_1000084_pt1 | contig 40778 bp, 47 predicted proteins | sample WorMetmaBAHAMAS1_FD_187390 | JGI IMG/M metagenome (GOLD analysis project Ga0209782, IMG submission 187390) | Marine gutless worms symbiont microbial communities from Max Planck institute for Marine Microbiology, Germany - Inanidrilus... | ecosystem: Host-associated > Annelida > Digestive system...
GCGTGCGCCGTTTTTAAGCGGTATCCCAGGGCATAAAGCGTCGTGTTGATGGCCTGCATGGAAATCTCAACGTCCATTGCGGCCAATCGGCTTTGCAGCTCCGAAAGCGTGATGTCCGGCATCGTCGTCATCACCTCATGCAGTCAATCCTCGTAGAGCCGCTCAAACGCCGCTTCTTTTGGCCGCCGATCTGGCCCGGGGCAAAACTGCCCGTCTCACGCCAGCGCTGTACCAAATTGACCGCGCTGGAAGCGCTCACCTCAAGATGAATGCCCGTCCATCCGGTGGCACTGTTCGGGAAGATAACAAACCAGTCTCGATGTCACTATCTTTTTCGGTCGACTACCCGGCAAAGATTCGGGTTCCTCAAGGATCCTAGCCGCCCCGGAGCCGGGCGATGACCGATGCCGTCGAGGGACGCACCCCTCGCCACAGGAAAAAAGACTCCGCAGCCTGCTCCACGAGCATGCCCAGACCGTCCAAGGCACGGGCAGCGCCCCGTTCCCTGCCCCAGCGCAGAAAAGGGGTAGGCGTGTCGCCGTAGAACATGTCATAGGCCCAGCCGCCTACGGCCAGGCAGTCCCGAGGAATCGCGGGCACGCCCCCGTCGAAACCGGCGGAGGTAGCGTTGATGATAAGGTCGAAGCCTGGTCCGCTCAGTCCCTCCAGCCCGCACCCGCTGACTTGATCCGCCGCGGCGGCTGCGGCCAGGTCCAGTGCCCTGGAGACGGTGCGGTTAGCGATGACCAAGGCCGCCGGTCCTGCTTCCAGGAGGGGGAACAGCACCCCGCGGGAGGCACCCCCTGCCCCGAGCAGGAGTACCCGTTTGCCGCCGAAATCGAAGCCGTGGTTTCCGGACAGATCCCGCACCAGGCCGATTCCGTCGGTGTTGTCCCCGCGCAGGCGACCGTCGGGGAGCAGGGTCAGGGTGTTGACCGCCTTCCCGCGCTCGGCCTCGGGACCGCGCTCGTCGACCATCCCCCAGGCCTGCTCTTTGAAGGGCAGAGTGACATTCATACCCCGCCCGCCCGCGGCGAAGAAACGATGCGCGTCTCCGGCGAAGTCGTCTGGGTTACCCAGGATGTGTTCATACGTCATAGCGTGCCGCGTCCGGCGGGCAAACTTGGCATGGATGAGCGGCGACTTGCTGTGCACGATAGGATTGCCGATGACGGCGTATTTGTCGGCCATGTTAGGGTTTGTTGACATTTATCCCACAACCGTCAACCGCCCCTTAACTCCTCGGTAGCCGCGAGGACCTCGGCCACATGGCCTTTAACCTTCACCTTCCGCCACTGCCGGCGCAGTACGCCCGCTTTGTCGATCAGGAAGGTGCTGCGTTCGATGCCCAAGTACTCCCCTACGAAAATCTTCTTGGGCTTGATGACGTCGAACAGCGTGCACAGGGCCTCGTCCCCGTTGGGGACCAGATCGAAGGGGAAGGAGTGTTTGGCTTTGAAGTTCTCCTGGGCCTTGAGGCTGTCGCGGGATGCGCCCAGGATCCTGGTGGAAGCCACCGCGAAGGCATCGGCGGCATCCCTGAAGTCCCGCCCCTCTGTCGTACAGCCGGCGTACAGCCGGGCGTGCTCGCCTTCGGATAGAAAAAGAGCACCAGGTTTTCGCCACGAAAATCGGACAGCTTCGGCGTCTTCCCGCCGGGGATCGTAAGCCCGATATCAGGTACGGTATCGCCGATGGTTAGACCCACTCGTGATCTCCTCCGAAGTTGTTTGGTCAATACAGGATTGCTTACCCCTTCAGGGGCTCAAGTACCGCATCCAGATTCAGCCCGTCACAGTAATCCATGAATTCCTCCCGGAGCCCGGCGATGGGCCGATTCGCCGGGATACCGATGGTCATATGCACGGCGAACATCGGCGTTCCGGTATGCGCGGCGGCGTAGGTGCTGGTAGTCAGGTCTTCGATATTGATACCGCGCTCCGAGAAGAACCCGGCCAGGCTATTGACGATACCCGGATGGTCCATGGAGATTACGTCCGCTGCATAGGGCAACAGGTCGGCCTCGACGGTTCGCTCTCCGGTACGCTTGGAAATGATGGTCATGCCCAATTGCCGCTCGAGCTCCGGCAGTGCGTTCTCGACCTTGGCCACAGTATTCCACTTGCCCTGCACCAAAAGGATGGCCGCGAACTCTCCGCCGAGAACCGTCATGCGGCTGTCTTCGACATTGCAGCCCTGGTCGAGGATAGCTTTGGACAGGGTGTCCACAATGCCGGGGTGATCTTCCCCGAGGGCGGAGATCACCAGATATGTCTTCTGCGCAACCATGGTCTTAAATTCCGAAATCAGGTCTTGTGAGCGGCTGGATAGGGCCGAGTTTAGCATGGGCGCAGTTGGGTTGTGTTGCTCGATCAGAGCAGGATAACATAATTATTTTCGCATACCGGAGCTGTGCCCAATGTTTCGCGGTAGCATCGTTGCCCTGATTACACCCATGTTCGAAGATGGCCAGATCAATGGGGATTCCCTACGTCGGCTGGTCGATTTCCACGTGAAAAGTGGCACTTCGGCAATCGTCGCCGCCGGAACCACTGGGGAGTCCGCGACTCTGGGTGCAGAGGAGCACTGCGCGCTCCTGCGGAGCGCCGTCGAGTTCGCCGCGGGTCGAATCCCGGTGATTGCGGGTACCGGCGCGAATTCCACCACCGAGGCCATTACCCTGACCGAGTGCGCGCACCGGGCCGGAGCACAAGCAGCGTTGCTGGTCACACCCTATTACAACAAGCCGACCCAGGAAGGCTTGTATCTGCACTTCAAGGCCGTCGCTGAGGCCGTGGAGATTCCACAAATCCTGTACAACGTACCGGGCCGGACGGCCTGTGATCTGTTGCCCGAGACCACGGCGCGGTTGTCGCAGATCCCGAATATCATGGGCATCAAAGAGGCAACCGGGGATTTGGACCGACTCGGCCGTCTGCAGTCCCTGTGTGCGGAGGGGTTCAATCTGCTGAGCGGTGACGATGCGACCGCCTGCGAATTCATCCTCCAGGGCGGTCACGGAGACATCTCGGTAACCGCTAATGTCGCCCCCCGGCTCATGCAACAGATGTGTGCCGCGGCCCTGTCCGGGCAGCATGACGAGGCACGGGCGATCAACGCCCGTCTTGATCCCCTGCACCGCGCTCTGTTTGTGCAGTCCAGTCCGATCCCCGTGAAATGGGCGGTGGCGGAGATGAGGCTATCATCGCGGGGGATCAGGTTGCCTCTGACCTGGCTGACGGAGGACACACAACCGACTGTGCGATCCGCCATGCAGCAGGCAGGCGTCCTATCAGAGTGACTTGCAGGCGATAAACGACGTTGGACGAAAAGACCAGCGAACAAATGGGTGGGTTCCGGTAGATGGAAGTTGCCCGAGAATAGTGCCTTCGGTCCGGTCCGGCACAGGGCTTTCCGACCAGGTGGAAGCGATCTCGATGCGAAATGCCACGGTTCTCGCAATATCTGTGATGGGTGTGTTGTTGCTGCCAGCCTGCGGCAGCTTCCCGGCTGGAGGCGGTTACCTGCCCGATCAGCGCCTGCAATACAAGAAGCAGCGTGAGGCGGCGGAGAATCTGGAGGTTCCGCCGGACCTGACCGCCGGTAGCTTCGATGACACCATGGATGTCCCGCCACCCGATGGGACCGCCACCTATTCCGAGTATGTGGGCGAGCAGTCGACACGACGCCGGACCGGGGGCAGCAACAGGGTTCTGCCGGAGGTGAAAGACGTCAAGCTGCACCGCGAGGGTAATAATCGTTGGCTCGAAATCAAGAGACCACCCCAACAGGTATGGCCGAAGGTGATCGGCTTCTGGCGTTCCCAGGGTATCCCGCTGGTGGAGCAAGACCCTTCCACCGGCATTATGAAGACCGATTGGTTGGAGAATCGGGCCGACATCCGCCGGGACTTCATTACCAACATAATGAGCAAGGTGGCGGAGGGGCTCTATGCCACCGGCCAGCGGGATCAATACCGGATCCGTATCGAGCCGGGTCTGCGGACCGGGACGACCGACCTGTACCTGACCCATCGCGCCATGGAAGAGCGCATGCGCAGAAATACGGCGGGAGAGGTTACCTCCTCCGTCTGGGAACCGGCCCTGACAGATCCGGGCAAAGAAGCCATCATGCTGCGCCGGCTCATGGCCTACCTCGGCGTCTCCGGGCAACCGGCGAGCGGATCGGTCGCTCAAAAACAGCAGGCGACCAGAAGCGCCAAATCGAGACTCGTCAAGGGCCCCGACGGGGAGAATCTGCTGATCATTTCCGACGAGTATCGGCGCGCCTGGCGCCTGACCGGGGTAGCCCTGGATCGAATCGGTTTCGCAGTGGAGGACCGCGACCGTACTCGCGGGATCTACTATGTCCGATACGACGATCCCGCACGGGGCAACAAAAATAGGGGCTGGGGTGCGAAACTCGCGTTCTGGCGTCACGATGACGAGAAAGACGAAAAAGGTGCCGTCCAGTACCAAGTCAAGATCATGAGCGACGGTCCCCGGACGCGCGTTGCCGTGCGTGACCGGATCGGCCAGCCCGCCCTGGCCACCACCGCGGATCGTATTTTACGGCTGTTACAGGAGCAGATTCGCTGATTCCCCGTTTCAGCCTATTTTGCTGTTTAAGGATCGGTATGGTAGCGTAGGCGTCCCGCCTGCTGGTGAAGTGATGAATGATGAATGCGGATGGGGGAATAAGAAAAATAATCCTGTTAATCTTGTCCTATTAGCGGTTGGCACGGCGATTATGTCAACAGCGCCTAGTACCCCGTTTCACTCTATTTTGCGGATATGAATCGACGGGTACACCAGGCTCCCTCACTCTAACCGATCCTTGAACATGCAAAATATGCTGAAACGGGGTACTAGTACGCCTGAGAGAAAATCTTAATACATAAGTTTTAAGTATATCTGCCAACCTTAAAAGATGTCGACCTCAAACCCCATCGTATGCCGGGTGGCTCGACGCCAAGCCCGATCCGCAGTTCGCCGAGAAGTGCCATGACATTTGCCAGACCTATCGGCTCGCCCCCGAGCGTGCCGCCGCTGGTATCCCAACCTTCAGCATCGATGAGATGACCGGCATCCAGGCCCTCGAACGCATCGCCCCGACCTTGCCCGTCAGGCCCGGGCGCGTCGAACGGCGCGAGTTCGAGTACACCCGACACGGCACCTGTACCCTCATCGCCAGCTTCAACGTCGCCACTGGCGCAGCGAGCGCAGACATCGGCGAAACGCGCGCGGTCCGCTTGGTGGCAGAGCGCATCGGCTCTGAAGGCGATCTCGGCCGCAAAGGACGCTGCGGGATTCTACGCAACGCCGCGTCTCGTCAGACGTTTCTCAGCGATCCTGAACATCCCCTGGGGTTCCATTTCACACCCAAACACGCTTCTTGGCTCAACCAGATCGAAATCTGGTTCTCCAGCTCGTCCGTCGCGGCAACTTCCAATCCAAGAGCGACCTGGCCGGCAGGATCGGCGATTTCATCAACTACTTCAACGAAACCATGGCCAAACCATTCCGTTGGACATATCAAGCCACGCCCCTCACCGTTTGACCACGAGGTTTGACCACGAGCGGTATCACTATTTCTGCTCAGCAGCACTAGTGATACTGCCCCTAAAAGATTTCTTGTCCTCCGCGGAATTTGCCGACCTCGCCCGCATCCACCCCGAAGCTTTCACCCGCCAACGCGCGTTGTCGTTGCCCCATCGGGTGTCCATGCGGTTGAAGCTGCGCAAGGGCGTATCGGCGACGAGCTCGACCGCTTCTTCGGGGTACTCCACGACCAACCGCTGGCCGATGGGGTCTCCCCTTCGGCCTTCTGCCACGCACGCATGCAGCTCGACCCCCGCGCCCTGCTGGCCCTCAGCCGACCATTGCTGGAAGGCTTCGAACGCGACTTCACGCCCCGGCTGTGGCATGGCTTGCGTCTGTTGGCAATCGATGGTTCGACGGCGCGTTTGCCGAACACCGACGATGCGATGGCAACCTTCGGTGCGCCACCTGAAGGAAGCTCAGTTCCGCTGGCCCGCTTCTCACGCCTGTATGATGTCCTTAACGGCCTGGTGATCGAGGCCGATCGAATCCCCGCCAGGTCGGCGAGCGCGTGCTTGCTGGTGAGCATCGCGACCCGGGCCAATGATCTGATCTTATATGACCGCGGCTATCCGGCCTTCTGGCTGTTTGCCTTACACCACCAGGAACAACGTCGCTTCTGTGCCCGGATGCCGTTGGCTTTCTCCCGCGAGGTCAGCGCCTTTGTGGCCAGCGGCAACAGTGAGGCGGTGCCGTTGCCTCAGCGCCCACGCCGTGAAGCAGGATTTCTACGCCAAGCTCTTCGTGCTCAACCTCACGGGGTCCTTTCCTGAGGTCGCTCAAGCCATTGCCGATTGTCTCTACCGCGACTGTCAGCACACCTACCGGGTGAATTTCGCCCAGGCGCTCTCCAAGAGAAAGGATAATCTGGTTCGGTGGTTCGTCTCCAATTCCTCACGGCAACTGCTCACCGCGTTAATACTCGCGATGGCGACAAGCGTCGAAGCCGTCCGACCGGACCGCTCTTACCCGCGAAAGATCAAGCCTGCCAAGCTCCACCCCTTCCATCCCAACTACAAGCGCTGCCATGAGCCTTAACTTAAGGGCATTGCCATACAACCTGTAACCCAAAGCATACCACAAAAAATGGATCCGTTCACAATGGGAAACAAAAATATGTGTGCAAAGACTGTGGCAGACAATTTGTCGAAAATCCTCAGAATAAAAGAATCCCGCAACAGTTATGGGATATGGTAGACAAGTTGCTTTTGGAGAAGATCCCAATCGCTGGAATTTCAACAGGGACCGAGATTTCAGAACCTTGGCTGCAACAGTATATCAATCGGAAGTATGAGCATGTACCCCAACAAATCGATATCTCAAAAAAGGGGTGCTTAACGGTAGAATGCGAGAAATGTGGTCTTTTGTCGGACTCAAGCGCAACAAGCAATGGATTTGGTTGGCAATTGACAGCGATTCCAGAGAGATTGTCGGGATGCATGTTGGGAGTCGCGATCGTGCCGGTGCCGAGGCATTATGGAAATCATTGCCGCCAGTCTACCGTCGATGCGCCGTTTGTTACACCGATTTTCGGTCTGCATATGAGCAGGTTCTTCCCCAAAACAGACATCGAGCAGCTGGTAAAGAAAGCGGAAAAACGAACCACATTGAAAGGTTCAATCTTACATTAAGACAGCGAATTTCTCGGTTAGTAAGAAAAACGCTATCCTTTTCCAAGAAGATCGAAAATCATTTCGGAGCTATCTGGAATTTTATTCACTATTATAATGCTGGGATTGCTCCCAAACTTGCGGTCACTACAGATTAAGCACTACCGGATTTTTATTCGTTCCGAGACAAGGTTAAAGCCATCGCCTTTAGGCGATCAGATTTATCTGCGACACGAACCCTTTGCACGATATAAGGCGGCACGGATGGACTATCGGTACGGCAGTCATACCGTATTATAAGATACAGTATCACTTTGTATTTAATTACAAAATATCGGCATCAGATACTTAAGAGGCTATCTAAAAAGACATAAGTTACTAGAAAATCACCCCACGGTCATTCTAGAGGGCGCCTGGTTATTACAGATCTGTCGGAGAAGCAGGCGACTTGATGCGAAGTAAACCTGAGCTTCACTCGAAGTTGGCTTGCGTTCGTAATCTTTACTCAATCGACGTGCTCGAACCAGCCAAGCAAAGGTTCTTTCAACCGCCCATCGACGAGGTAACACGTGGAAGCCGGGAAACCCTGTTTGTAACGACCTCGATCAGGCATCCGAATTGGATGCCAGAGCCAATCGGAAAACTCCGGGCCGGAATAACCACTGTCGGCCCAGATTTTTGTGATGGCATGAAGGAATGAGAACAGCTCCGTTATGAGCTGACGAGCCGCTTTCCCATCAAACGCGTTGTCTGCGAACACCCGAACAATAATCAGACAACCCATGTATCGACAAGGATATTGCTTTTTCTTCCTTTAACGAGCTTGCCTCCATCGAACCCTGATTCCAGATAGGATTCTGGGGTTCCCTTGATACTTTGACTGTCAATGATGGCTGCCGTCGGGTCTGGGTTTCGACTTTTTTTCACGTAAATGCTGACGTAGCGCGGTATTGACTTCTTCCAACGTTCGATTGTCCGTCCATTTGTTGTAGTAACAGTTAACCAGCCGGTAAGGGGGAAAGTCTGTTAAAGTCTGTTGGCAGATAGCGCCATGGACAACCGGTTTTATTCAGGTAAAAAATCGCATTCAGGATTTCGCGAAGATCGGTCGTTCGTGGGCGTCCAGTGGTATAGGGTTCGAGCTCAGCGAAAATAGGCTGGAGAATTTCCCATTCTTCAATTCCCTTAAGTTAAGGCTCATGGCAGCGCTTGTAGTCGGGATGGAAGGGGTGGAGCTTGGCGGGCTTGATCTTTCGCGAGTAAGAGCGGTCCGGTCGGACGGCTTCGACGCTTGTCGCCACCGCGAGTATTAACGCGGTGAGCAGTTGTCGTGAGGAATTGGAGACGAACAACCGAACCAGATTATCCTTTCTCTTGGAGAGCGCCTGGGCGAAATTCACCCGGTAGGTGTCGAGCACTTCGATTTCGCCGTTTTTGAGCTTCACATGGATCAAGCCCTCGCGGGAGAAAGCCAACAGCATCCGGGCACAGAAGCGACGTTGTTCCTGGTGGTGTAAGGCAAACAGCCAGAAGGCCGGATAGCCGCGGTCATATAAGATCAGATCATTGGCCCGGGTCGCGATGCTCACCAGCAAGCACGCGCTCGCCGACCTGGCGGGGATTCGATCGGCCTCGATCACCAGGCCGTTAAGGACATCATACAGGCGTGAGAAGCGGGCCAGCGGAACTGAGCTTCCTTCAGGTGGCGCACCGAAGGTTGCCATCGCATCGTCGGTGTTCGGCAAACGCGCCGTCGAACCATCGATTGCCAACAGACGCAAGCCATGCCACAGCCGGGGCGTGAAGTCGCGTTCGAAGCCTTCCAGCAATGGTCGGCTGAGGGCCAGCAGGGCGCGGGGGTCGAGCTGCATGCGTGCGTGGCAGAAGGCCGAAGGGGAGACCCCATCGGCCAGCGGTTGGTCGTGGAGTACCCCGAAGAAGCGGTCGAGCTCGTCGCCGATACGCCCTTGCGCAGCTTCAACCGCATGGACACCCGATGGGGCAACGACAACGCGCGTTGGCGGGTGAAAGCTTCGGGGTGGATGCGGGCGAGGTCGGCAAATTCCGCGGAGGACAAGAAATCTTTTAGGGGCAGTATCACTAGTGCTGCTGAGCAGAAATAGTGATACCGCTCGTGGTCAAACCTCGTGGTCAAACGGTGAGGGGCGTGGCTTGATATGTCCAACGGAATGGTTTGGCCATGGTTTCGTTGAAGTAGTTGATGAAATCGCCGATCCTGCCGGCCAGGTCGCTCTTGGATTGGAAGTTGCCGCGACGGACGAGCTGGAGAACCAGATTTCGATCTGGTTGAGCCAAGAAGCGTGTTTGGGTGTGAAATGGAACCCCAGGGGATGTTCAGGATCGCTGAGAAACGTCTGACGAGACGCGGCGTTGCGTAGAATCCCGCAGCGTCCTTTGCGGCCGAGATCGCCTTCAGAGCCGATGCGCTCTGCCACCAAGCGGACCGCGCGCGTTTCGCCGATGTCTGCGCTCGCTGCGCCAGTGGCGACGTTGAAGCTGGCGATGAGGGTACAGGTGCCGTGTCGGGTGTACTCGAACTCGCGCCGTTCGACGCGCCCGGGCCTGACGGGCAAGGTCGGGGCGATGCGTTCGAGGGCCTGGATGCCGGTCATCTCGTCGATGCTGAAGGTTGGGATACCAGCGGCGGCACGCTCGGGGGCGAGCCGATAGGTCTGGCAAATGTCATGGCACTTCTCGGCGAACTGCGGATCGGGCTTGGCGTCGAGCCACCCGCGCACACGATGGGGTTTGAGGTCGACATCTTTTTAAAATGCGCCCAACCGAGCGCTGCGAGACAGCGGGGACGATGCCGCGTTTGATCGCCTCGGCGGCCAGTTCCCGCTGGGTCCAATGGGTGATGGCCCGCCCGCTGTCGCACGGATCCTCGCAGGCCAAGGCTGTGCTCGCGAGCCAATGCCGCCGCCAGTTGCGAACCGTTGTGCGGGCGATGCCCAGGCGCGTGGCACTCGGCTGGATGCCGACGCCTTCGCTGGCAAGCAGCACGATCCGGGCGCGCAGCGCCACGTGTTGGGCGCAGGTCTGCTGACGGACCAACGCTTCGAGGTCGCGGCGCTCGCGTTCGCTCGGATAAATCGGATTGGCTTCGTTAGCGGGCATGGCTGCTCCAGTCAATAACAACAAACCTATAATCTGCAGATATACTAAAACTTATGTATTAAAATCTTCGCACTTTAGAGTGCGATTTTCTTTCAGTAGAGTAAATATTCTCTCAGAGAGATCTTCCTCCCTCTCAGGGATGAAATCTGAATTCGGATCCTTGCGGTGTAAAAGGAACGTTCGTCGGGGAACACCATTGAACTTTGCACACCTCCGTTTGGCATATGACCGGAATGACTCAACGCCATTGATATGGCAATTACCACGGGCAAACTCATGCATCACCATGATGCACCCGGAAATGCTTTTTGTAGCCCATGTCCACCAGCCCGGTGTAGCCTCTCCAGCCGTCCGAGTGGATGCTGCTTTCAGCGTACCTGACCCCGGATCGCTCTCTGTAGCTGCTTCCTGGAGGCGTCAGGGACGATTTCCGTGTAACTTTCCCGTGGCGTTCCAGGATTCCGAAGACGGTCGTTTTACCGCCCGCTCCGCGACCCTTTTTTCCGCGAACGCGGCGTGCGCCAAAATAAGATTCTTCGACTTCAACCTCACCCGATAGAGGTGATGAAGCGTTACAAACCTGGGCGATCCCGATTCGTAACTTCATGAATAGCTGATTAATCATCGGGCGGCTCCACTCAGCTCGGCGATGTTCGAGGCCGGCAAATCGGGCGCGAGATAGCGTATAATCGCTCTGAATCTAGCTTCCGAAATGTGTGAACGCCTGAAATACCTGCTATTTCCCTACTATAACATAACCTTAGCATACCATGAAGATACTAAAGTTATCCAGCCCTGAAATTTTCGCTCAGGCGTACCAGTGCAGCAGTGCCGACGTACCGATAACATCGGTTTAGTTCCTCCATTGGAGATTCTTTTTCGCCGTAAATGAACGTGAATCGGTCGGAATCGGCTTACTATCATCGACGGTTCTTCATTCCATCGTGTTTATTCGTTCCGAGACAAGGTTAAAACCATCGCCTTTAGGCGATCAGATTTATCTGCGACACAAACCCTTTGCACGATATAAGGCAGCACGGATGGACTATCGGTACGACAGTCATACCGTATTAAGATATAGTATCACTTTGTATTTGTTGCAAAATATCGGTATCAGGTACTTTAAGAGGTTGTCTAAAAACCAACTTATTGATTTTCAATGATAAAAAATCAGATTTTCTGGTGGCAGAATAACTGTGAGCACTTTTATTTCGGATTCCACTATGACTCCTGAAAAGACTCAATCTCCTATCAGGTACCCGAGCGACTCATTGATGAAGAGTGGGAGATTCTCCAGCCTATTTTCGCTGAGCTCGAACCCTATACCACTGGACGCCCACGAACGACCGATCCTCGCGAAATCCTGAATGCGATTTTTTATCCGAATAAAGCCGGTTGTCCATGGTGCTACCTGCCAACAGACTTTCCCCCTTACCGGCTGGCTAACTATTACTACAACAAATGGACGGACAATCGAACGTTGGAAGAAGTCAATACCGCGCTACGTCAGCATTTACGTGAAAAAAAGGTCGAAACCCAGACCCGACGGCAGCCATCATTGACAGTCAAGGCATCAAGGGAACCCCAGAATCCTATCTGGAATCAGGGTTCGAGGGAGGCAAGCTCGTTAAAGGAAGAAAAAGCAATATCCTTGTCGATACAATGGGTTGTTTGATTATTGTTCGGGTGTTCTCGGCCAACTTGTTTGATGGGAAAGAGGCTTGTCAGCTCATAACGGAGCTGTTCTCATTCCTTCATACCATCACAAAAATCTGGGCCGACAGCGGTTATTCCGGCCCGGAGCTTTCCGGTTGGCTCTGGCATCCAATTCGGATGCCCGGTCGAGGTCGTTACAAATAGGGTTTCCCGGCTTCCACGTGTTACCTCGTCGATGGGCGGTTGAAAGAACCTTTGCTTGGCTAGTTCGAGCACGTCGATTGAATAAAGATTACGAACGCAAGCCAACTTCGAGTGAAGCTCAGGTTTATTTTGCATCAAGTCGCTTGCTTCTCCGATCCGATAGCTCTGTAATAACCAGACCCCTATAAAATGACCGTGGGGTGATTTTCTAGTAACTTATGTCTTTTTAGACAACCTCTAAGACTCATCGGCAGCGTTTGCAGTTGGGATGGAAGGGGTGGAGCTTGGCGGGCTCGATCTTTCGCGAGTAAGAGTGGTCCGGTCGGGCGGCTTCGACGCTTGTCGCCATCGCGAGTATTAACGCGGTGAGCAGTTGCCGTGAGGAATTGGAGACGAGCAACCGAACCAGATTTCCTTCCTCTTGGAGAGCGCCTGGGCGAAATTCACCCGGTAGGTGTGCTGACGGTCGCGGTAGAGGCGATCAGCGATGGCTTGAGCAACCCAGGAAAGGACTGCCGTGAGGTTGAGCACGAAGAGCTTGGCGTAGAAATCCTGCTTCACGGCGTGGGCGCTGAGGCCAGAGAAGTTCTCGATTTCGAGGCGGCATTTCTCACGTTGCCCCAGCGCAGGTGGTAGAGGTGTTTGAACCAGATGCTCGGATAGGTTTGCTCCTCCAGGAGCGAGGTTGCGAGCCCTTCGATTTCGCCGCTTTTGAGCTTCATGCGGATCAAGCGTAGCGGGATGGGATCGGTCGCCAATCCATACGTCTGACAGTGCTGGCGTGCGTGGGGGCCTGGTGTGAACAGCACCGCCTCACTGTTTTTGCCGCTGGCCACAAAGGCGCTGACCTCGCGGGAGAAAGCCAACAGCATCCGGGCACAGAAGCGACGTTGTTCCTGGTGGTGTAAGGCAAACAGCCAGAAGGCCGGATAGCCGCGGTCATATAAGATCAGATCATTGGCCCGGGTCGCGATGCTCACCAGCAAGCACGCGCTCGCCGACCTGGCGGGGATTCGATCGGCCTCGATCACCAGGCCATTAAGGACATCATACAGGCGTGAGAAGCGGGCCAGCAGAACTGAGCTTCCTTCAGGTGGTGCACCGAAGGTCGTCCTCGCATCGTCGGTGTTCGGCAAACGCGCCGTCGAACCATCGATTGCCAACAGGCGCAAGCCATGCCACAGACGAGGCAACGACAGCGCGCGTTGGCGGGTGGAAGCTTCGGGATGGATGCGGGCGAGGTCGGCAAATTCCGCGGAGGACAAGAAGTCTTCTAGGGGCGTATAAATATTTTCAAACTTGACCGATTAACTTGGTTCCTGTTGCGGTGGGGTGGATCGGTTTTGGCCTGAGAACCATCGTTGATTCCTTGCTGGTAGTGGTGGTTGAATACGGAAAATAGTATAGCAAATACAGAAGGTTACGTGTTAACTCAATGGCGTTGGGGGGGCCGGGGCTTGAACTTACCCGATCCCATTTGGAACACTAGTACAGCGTTTCACTCTATTTTGCCGGTATGGAACCGGTGGATACACTCAGTTTCCCCATCCGCATTCATCATTCATTGGCAGGCGCCCGCGCTACCGTACCGATCCTCGAACATGCAAAATGTACTGAAACGGCGTGCTAATCTTATCCCGATCCGGCGCCGCCGGACCGTGCCGGTGTGGGTCGGCGACATCCGCGTCGGTGGCGACTCGCCCATCGTGGTCCAGTCCATGACCAACACGGATACCTCGGATGTGGCGGCCACTACGGCTCAGGTCGCCGAGCTCGCACGGGCCGGCTCCGAACTGGTGCGGATCACGGTCAACAACGAGTCCTCGGCACGGGCGGTGCCCGCCATCCGCGAGGCCCTCGACCGACAGGGGCTGGATGTACCCCTGATCGGCGACTTCCACTTCAACGGGCATCGACTGCTCGCCGATTACCCGGATTGCGCCCAAGCCCTGACCAAGTACCGCATCAATCCAGGCAACGTGGGCCGTGGTGAGAAGCGCGACACCCAGTTCGCCGCCATGATCGAGATCGCCTGCCGCTATGAGCGGCCGGTACGCATCGGGGTCAACTGGGGCAGTCTGGACCCGGAGCTCATCGCCCGTCTCATGGATAAGAACGCCGCATCCGCCAACCCCAGGGATGCGGATGAAGTGATGCGTGAAGCCGTGGTGCTCTCGGCACTCGAAAGCGCCCAGCGGGCCGAGGCACTGGGGCTCGGCCGCGACCGCATCCTGCTTTCTTGCAAGATGAGCGGAGTACAGGATCTGATCGCCGTGTATCGGTCGCTCGCGTCCCGCTGCGACTACGGGCTGCACCTGGGGCTCACGGAGGCCGGTATGGGCTCCAAGGGTATCGTCGCCTCCACCGCGGCCCTCGCAGTCTTGTTGCAGGAAGGGATCGGGGATACCATCCGCATCTCCCTGACCCCGGAGCCCGGAGAGTCACGCACGCGGGAGGTCGTGGTCGCCCAGGAGATCCTGCAGACCATGGGACTGCGCTCCTTTTTGCCCATGGTGACTGCCTGCCCAGGCTGTGGTCGCACCACCAGCACCTATTTCCACCAGCTGGCCAAGGACATCCAAAACCACCTGCGCGAACAGATGCCCCGCTGGTGCGACCGCTATCCAGGGATAGAGTCCATGCAGGTTGCGGTCATGGGCTGCGTGGTCAACGGACCCGGCGAGAGCAAACAGGCCAACATCGGCATCAGCCTCCCCGGCACCGGTGAACGGCCCTCCGCACCGGTCTATGTGGACGGCGAAAAAGTCGCGACCCTCAAGGGTGATCGGATCGCCGAGGAGTTCACGCGCATGGTGGACGATTATTTCTGCTCAGCAGAATTAGGGGGTGTTCTCAATTAAGCCAAATCCACGTAGCGCAAGCGCCTGCCTGTCGGCAGACAGGTCCCCGCCTGCCGGAATGCGGGCGGTTTCGCCCGCGGGTGCAGGCGAGACGCCTGCACTACGTTCTTGGTTTCTGTGATGACCAGGTTTAATTGAGAACGCCCCCCTAGCGAGGCTGCTTCTTAGCAGGTTGTCTAAAAAGACATAAGTTACTAGAAGATCACCCCACGGTCGATCACCCCACGGTCATTTTATAGGGGTCTGGTTACAGAGCTGTTGGAGAAGCAAGCGACTTGATGCGAAATAAACCTGAGCTTCACTCGAAGTTGGCTTGCGTTCGTAATCTTCACTTAATCGACGTGCTCGAACTAGCCAAGCAAAGGTTCTTTCAACCGCCCATCGACGAGGTAACACGTGGAAGCCGGGAAACCCTGTTTGTAACGACCTCGATCAGGCATCCGAATTGGATGCCAGAGCCAATCGGAAAGCTCCGGGCCGGAATAACCACTGTCGGCCCAGATTTTTGTGATGGGATGATTGCTTTTCTTCCTTGGGTCTAGATAATTTTAGAGTAGATTTTCTCTCAGCAGAGTTAGTATTCTGTCAGAGAGATTTCCTCTCGGTGATGAAATCTAAACTCACATTCCTTTGAGGTGTAAATGAAACGTTTGTCGTGGGTCACCATTGAACTTTGCAAGTCTTCGTTTGGCATATGACAAGAATGATTCAATGCCATTGATACGGCAATGGCCGCGGGCAAATTCATTCTCGCCATGATGCACTCGGAAAGTTTTTTGTCCCCCATGTCTATCAGCCTATTATAGCCTCTCCAGCCGTCCGAGTGGATGATGCCGTCGAGGGCTACCTAGAGCCCAGGATCGCAGCCTGTGTCTGTCTTTTAGCGGTAGCTGGGATAATCTCGGTGTAGACTTTTCCTTGCCGTTCCAGGATCCCGAAGACAATCGTTTTACCGCCTGCTCCACGACCCTTCCTCCCACGGACACGGCGCGCACCAAAATAGGATTCATCGACTTCAACCTCGCCAGAGAAGGGCGATGAGGCGTCACAAACCTGGGCGACTCCAATTCGTAACTTCAAGAGTAGCTGATTAATCGTCGGGCGGCTTACATCACTCAACTCAGCGATTTTCGAGGCCGGTAAATCAAGCGCAAAAGAGCGTATGATCACTCTGAATTTGGCTTCGGAAAGGTGTGAACGCCTAAAATACCTGTTTTTCCTTTCATAACATAACCTTAGCATGCAGGTGCAGATTCCAAAGTCATCTAGACCCTCTTCCTTTAACGAGCTTGCCTCCCTCGAACCCTGATTCCAGATAGGATTCTGGGGTTCCCTTGATGCTTTGACTGTCAATGATGGGCTGCCGTCGGGTCTGGGCTTCGACCTTTTTTTCACGTAAATGCTGACGTAGCGCGGTATTGACTTCTTCCAACGTTCGATTGTCCGTCCATTTGTTGTAGTAACAGTTAACCAGCCGGTAAGGGGGAAGGTCTGTTGGCAGGTAGCGCCATGGACAACTGGCTTTATTCGGATAAAAAATCGCATTCAGGATTCCGCGAAGATCGGTCGTTCATGGGCGTCCAGTGGTATGGGGTTCGAACTCATCGAAAATAGGCTGGAGAATTTCACACTCTTCGTCTAGGTTGGTTTTTAGACGTCCTCCTAGCCACCTTTTTGCCGCAAGTGAACGCAAATAGACGCAAATGGGAAATAGGGGTACTCCACGACCAACCGCTGGCCGATGGGGTCTCCCCTTCGGCCTTCTGCCACACGCGCATGCAGCTCGATCCCCACGCCCTTGATGTCCTTAACGGCCTGGTGATCGAGGCCGATCGAATCCCGCCAGGTCGGCGAGCGCGTGCTTGCTGGTGAGCATCGCGACCCGGGCCAATGATCTGATCTTATATGACCGCGGCTATCCGGCCTTCTGGCTGTTTGCCTTACACCACCAGGAACAACGTCGCTTCTGTGCCCGGATGCTGTTGGCTTTCTCCCGCGAGGTCAGCGCCTTTGTGGCCAGCGGCAAAAACAGTGAGGCGGTGCTGTTCATACCAGGCTCCCACGCACGCCAGCACTGTCAGACGTATGGATTGGCGACCGATCCCATCCCGCTACGCTTGATCCGCGTGAAGCTCAAAAGCGGCGAAATCGAAGGGCTCGCAACCTCGCTCCTGAAGGAGGAGCAAACCTATCCGATCCATACGCCTGACAGTGCTGGCGTGCGTGGGAGCCTGGTATGAACAGCACCGCCTCACTGTTTTTGCCGCTGGCCACAAAGGCGCTGACCTCGCGGGAGAAAGCCAACAGCATCCGGGCACAGAAGCGACGTTGTTCCTGGTGGTGTAAGGCAAACAGCCAGAAGGCCGGATAGCCGCGGTCATATAAGATCAGATCATTGGCCCGGGTCGCGATGCTCACCAGCAAGCACGCGCTCGCCGACCTGGCGGGAGAGGAAGCCGCGCAGGAACCTCGAGCGGGGGAAGCAGGCGAACATCGGCTACCACCTTACCAATAAGTGTCCCGGTGTCTTTAATGGGGATAACTGCCGGATTACGTGCGCCGGAGAAGGCGGCGAAAGGCAAAAGGAGCGGCAACTAACGGTAACAAGGGGTCAGATTGAACTCGTAGGATAGGTTGAGGAACGAAACCCGGTACCTTTTTGTTTCCGGATATTGTGCACCGCCGGATTAGGCCGTAATCTCAATCGACTATCCAACCCGACTTGCCCGAACCGCAAGTCCTACCCCAAAAGAGGAAAATCCAAATGTCTGAAATCGTCGACATCAAGGCCCGTGAGATCATGGACTCCCGCGGCAATCCCACCGTCGAGGCCGATGTGATCACCGCCACCGGCGCCATCGGTCGCGCGGCGGTCCCTTCCGGTGCCTCCACCGGCTCCCGCGAGGCCCTGGAGCTGCGCGACGGGGACAAATCCCGTTACCTCGGCAAGGGCGTGCTCAAGGCCGCCAAAAACATCCAGGGCGAGCTGCGCGATACCCTCGTCGGCACCGAGGTCAGCGCCCAGAAAGACATCGACGACAAAATGATCGGGCTCGACGGCACCGACAACAAGGGCCGCCTCGGTGCCAACGCGACCCTCGGCGTCTCCATGGCCGCCGCCCACGCGGCCGCCCAGGAAAAATCGGTGCCGCTGTACAAGTATCTCGGCGACGGCGAATTCCTGCTGCCGGTGCCCATGATGAACATCCTCAACGGCGGCGAGCACGCCGACAACAGCGTGGACTTCCAGGAGTTCATGATTATGCCCGTGGGCGTCCCCAGCATTCGCGAGGCAGTGCGCTACGGTGCCGAGGTCTTCCATGCCCTCAAATCGGTACTCGGCGGCAAGGGGTTGGCCACTGGCGTCGGTGACGAGGGCGGCTTCGCACCGGATATGCCGTCCAACGTGGCGGCCGTCGAAGTGGTCCTGGAGGCCATCGAGAAGGTGGGCTTCAAGGCCGGCAAGGACATGTACCTGGGCCTGGACGTGGCGAGTTCCGAATTCTACAAGGACGGCACCTATAGGCTGGAGGGCGAAGGCCGCACCCTCGACTCCCAGGGCATGTGCGACCTGCTCTCCGATTGGGTGAAAAAGTACCCTATCCTCTCTATCGAAGACGGCATGGCCGAAGGGGATTGGAACGGCTGGAAGCTGCTCACGGACGCCATCGGCGACAAGGCCCAGCTCGTGGGCGACGACCTGTTCGTAACCAACACCAAGATCCTGAAGGAAGGCATCGACAAAAAAGTCGCCAATTCCATCCTCATCAAGGTCAACCAGATCGGCACTCTGACCGAGACCCTGGAGGCCATCGAAATGGCCCACAAGGCCAAATACACCGCCGTGGTCTCCCATCGCTCCGGCGAAACCGAGGACACCACCATCGCGGATCTGGCGGTGGCATCCAAGGCCGGACAGATCAAGACCGGCTCCCTCTCCCGCTCCGATCGTGTCGCCAAGTACAACCAACTGATGCGCATCGAAGACCAGTTGGGCAGCGAAGCCCGCTACGCGGGCAAGGGCGCCTTCCGCTGGCTGTAATGCCCTACCCGTCCTGAAGCATGCGCTGGTTTGCAGGCATCCTGCTGCTGTTACTGCTGGGGCTGCAGTATCGCCTGTGGACCGGCGACGGCAGCCTGGCGGAAGTCCTGGCACTGCGGGACGAGATCAGTGCCCAGAAGGCCGAACTCGAACAGCTGCGGGCCCGCAACCGAATCCTCGAAGCGGAGGTCCTCGACCTCCACAAGGGTCTGGACGCCCTGGAAGAGCGGGCCCGCAGCGAGCTCGGGATGATTAAACAGGGTGAACTCTTTCTGCAGATCATCGAGGAGTCGGCCAAGGCCACTCCCCGGAAGCCGGATTCTGCTACGGGGCGGAAACCTTGAGAGCGGATATCGATATGCCCTGGACTGCGTGTAACCACTCGGGCACGAGATATTGCGCAATCAGGAAAATATGGATTAATTAATCCGACAATCATTTCCAGGCGGAGTCTCCACCACCGATGTAGATGTTGTCCCGAGGAGAAATATAATGGAAAGAAGGTAGTGGCTAAATTTCAAGTGATGGGTAGTGGTGATTTTCGAAGTGATATCTAGCCAACGATCAGCAATAATTCGGTATTATATCGGTGTATGAAGAGTTTTAAACCAATCTCATGCACTTTAATCCATTTGGAAAAAGACAACGTCTTACGTACGAAGCGTGCCAAATGTTGCCGTAAGGGATTATTCCAACGCTCAATATGAGACGTTTCCCCCGTTTCTTTACCCTCAGGGTGATGTTGCGCGGTCAGAATGACGGCTTGATACGCGCGCCAATAATCACTGAAAACGATGGCTTCTTTACGAGCAGATGGTACGCGATCCCAGAGTATTCGGGAGGTGTTTTCGCTGCGATCGCCGCAGGCAGAGGCGACGATTTCTCGGGTCGTAATTGATTAGCGACCCAGGATCGCGAAGGATAGGCGTAATTAGAAATCCGTGGGATACGGATGTGATCATATCTGACGTATGAGGAGTTGAGCATAACGATTTGAAAAGGCGAATCCGCAGGCGTATCGTTTCCCGACATGAGCGAAGCGGAACTGTCAGAGCTGAGCATCCAAGATGCTTTATCGCACTTGTCATGGAGCTGCGAGAACAAAACGCGCGGCTGGCCGCGGAAGATGCAAAATTGTCAGAGCAACGTCGTACTGATGGCAGACACGGGCATTATTAGCTGTTGTCGATGGAGTGTGGGTGTCTATCTGCCCGCTCGGCGTCAATTGCAGTTTCTGGACGATCCAAGGATCAATGAATGTGCACGATGCACCCGTGTCGATCAGAAATTGGGCAACGACGGGATCTGGGATAGGCCACCCCACCTTCTTCATGGCCTCCCTTTTCGGGAGGGAGACCCAGACATGAAGTGTTGCGAGCGCTTCCTGTGGCGTGATGAGGAGATTTAGCTGGGCACAGCGTGTCGAGGTCACGACTGAAGAAAGCGACCGATTCGTTTGCTTCGATGCGCTTGACCAAAAACGGCTTCAAGCCGCAGCGTTCACATCCGATGTTCAGGGCATCCTCTTCCTCGATCAGGGCGAATTTCCCTTCATCTGCCTTGAGCGTAGGCAACAGGGATTTGTATGTCGCCAGTTCTTTTTCTAAGGCGCTCATGATACCTCCCCAGGCAAGCGCACCTGAACACACAAGACGTTGCGCTATTCCTTGCGCGTAACCGTTTGATTTCAAATCCTTCCCATTTGCCGACGCGCTTTTTCCACTTAATGGTTGTGATCGTGGTCCGGAGTCTGTGAAGGGAGTTCTCGGTACTCCGAGCACCGGCGCGGCGTCGGCACGCCCTTGCCGGGATTCAACAACCCCTTCGGATCGAAGGCCCGCTTGACCGCCAGGAATTGATCGAGTTCTTCCTTGGTGAACTGGACACACATCTGGCGGATCTTCTCGATTCCTACGCCATGCTCGCCGGTGATGGTACCGCCGACCTCGACGCACAGCTCCAGGAGCTTGCCGCCGAGCTCCTCGGTGCGCTCCAATTCTCCGGGCTTGTTGGCATCGTAGAGGATCAGCGGGTGCATGTTGCCGTCGCCGGCATGGAAGACATTGACCACCGGCAGGCCGTATTCCTCGGACAGCTCCGCGGTGCGGCGCAGGACCTCGGGCAGCCAGCGCCTGGGGATAGTGCCGTCCATGCAGTAGTAGTCGGGGGAGAGGCGACCCACGGCGGGGAATGCGGCTTTACGGCCCTGCCAGAAGCGCATGCGCTCCTGATTGTCGCGGGCGGTCCGGACCTCGGTGGCGCCGCCGGCGAGCAGCAGTTCCCGAACCTGGGCGATGTGTGAGGCGACCTCCTGTTCATTGCCGTCCACCTCACACAGCAGGATGGCGGCCGCGTCGGTCGGATAGCCGGCGTGGACGAAGGCCTCGACAGCGGCAATGGCGGGACCGTCCATCATCTCCAAACCCGCCGGGATGATGCCCGCGGCAATGATGTCGCCCACGGCCTGCCCGGCCTTCTCCACATCGTTATAGGCCGCCAACACGACTTGCGCCTGCTCGGGCGTCGGCAGGAGGCGGATGGTCACCTCGACCACGAGGCCGAGCATCCCCTCGGACCCGATGAGCAGGGCCAACAGGTCATAACCTGGGGCATCCGGGGTTTGGCCGCCGATCTCGATCAACTCGCCGTCCACCGTCACCAACTTGATCGCCAGTACGTTATGAACCGTCAGCCCGTACTTGAGGCAGTGTACGCCGCCGGAGTTTTCCGCTACGTTGCCGCCGATGGTGCAGGCAATCTGTGAGGACGGGTCCGGGGCATAGTAGAGGCCGTAGGGGGCCGCGGCCTCGGAGATAGCCAGGTTGCGCACGCCGGGCTGAACGCGCGCGGTGCGGCCGACCCGGTCGATGTCCAGGATGCGATTGAAGCGCGCCAGGCTGAGCAGGACGCCTTCGGTGTACGGCAGAGCACCGCCGGAGACTCCGGTCCCCGCCCCCCTGGCGACCACCGGAGTGTCTCGCTCATGACACAGGCGCATGATGCGCTGGACTTCATCAAGGGTACGCGGCAGCACCACCAGCAACGGGAGCTGCCGATAGGCGGAGAGGGCATCGCATTCGTAAGGGCGGAGCTCTTCCTCCTGCCCCAAAACGGCGTCAGCGGGTAGAAAGGTGCGCAGCACCCGCAGCAACTCGGTGCGAGCCGCGACCAGGGAAGGGTCGTGAAAGGATCGTTGCTGGGTTTGGAGCTGGCTCATGGGTACGAATTCGGATTGCGAGGATTCCACGGGCTATTGGAGTATTGCGGCGACGGGTCCTTAACAGTATATCCTGTTCAGCCGGCGGCCCTCTGTTCGAGCTGTTGGACGCGCCCTTTCAGGTCGGTTACCTCCTCTTCCGGGCGCTCCACATGGAGGGCATGGAAACGCTCGTGTCTGGCTTGGGGCATACTACAGCTATTTGAATCCATAAAAAAGTGAAATGAAGTTGCCAAAATGAGTGAGGAACCTCTTCTGCGAGAAGGACAGATTCTCACCAGCTCACTATTCAGTGAGCTGATGCGAGTGGAGACTGGGCGCGCGAACGGGCCCGATACCTGGGTGGCAGGGTTGGTCGGCACGCAGTCGGAGCAGTTCCGCAAGGTCACCCTTACGACGCGTGATATCGAGGGCCTCACCATCCTGGACGCACGGCACTCCTACGATGGCGACGGGCGCCTTCTTCGATTCTGGCTGCAGGTCCACTCTCTCGGTATCGCCTACGAGTTCGACCTCTACTTCGGCCTCTCCATTTCTCGCGTGGACCCCCGTTGCTGCATCGGCTCGAGGCCATCTACGACTACCTCCTCAAACCCGCACGGGTCCGCTTCCTCCTGGCGGACGACGCCGGGGCGGGAAAGACGATCATGGCCGGGCTGCTCATCCGTGAACTCAAGCTGTGTGGACTGGCCGAGCGCATCCTGATCGTCTGTCCTGCCAACCTCTCCTTCCAGTGGCAGCATGAGCTGAAAGAGAAATTCGATGCAAAGTTCCTCGTCCTCAGGGGCGGCGACATCCGGGACCAATTCGGCGTCAACCGGTGGCTGGAGCAGAACGAGATCATCACCTCACTCGACCTCGCCAAGCGCAGTGAGATCCTCCCCGGCCTGCGGCAGGCCCATTAGGACCTCGTCATCGTCGATGAGGCGCACCGCATGTCGGCGGCCGACGAGACCCACAAGAGCTTGCGTATAGGAACATCGAGGTCATCACCGTCACCGACTACTACCGCGTGCGCAGCTCGACCAAGCCTGGTCGAGTCCGCAAAGACCGTAGGCATCCTCGTCTTTCCGGGTTTCGAGACTGTGACGAAGGATGGAGTCCATTTCCTGTGCCTGTTCGATCCTGCGAAGGATCCGGATCCGGATGTGCTCGAGAGAGTGCTTGGCGACTGCGCGGCCTTCACGATGAAGACGAGCCATCTCCGACAGGCAAATACGACACCCTCTAGCTACTGGAAGAATCGAAGAAATGGGGCGCGGCCTGTGTTGCCGCCCATGTCGCTGGCCGGGGAGGGCTTCTTGGCGACCCTTTCCGGGCAGGCCAGGATCAACGCCTGGACCTCTCCTGATCTGCTTGCATGTTGCCTCCCCGGCCCGGTTTCGGACGCGCCGGATAACCTCTGCGCCCGATATTGGAAAATAAGAACGCCGAGCGCCGGAGAGAACGGGCCCTTGCAATCATCAACGCCCAAGACGTCTCCAATCCGGCCGACCTCCAAAAGCCGGGGGCCTCATGCTAGATCAAGGTGTCAGAGGTTTCCGCGGAAGGTTTGCGCCAGGCCTTTCTCGATCCGGAGTCCCGAGTTCGCCTGGCCAGCGATGCTCCTCCGGAAGACCACGCCGAATTTTTCACATTGTCCTGGCAGGGGGGCTTCCTGGACGGAGTGGCCATTCACCTGAACGAGAATCTCAACGTGCTGGTCGGTGGTCGGGGAACCGGTAAGTCCACCGTTATTGAAAGCCTGCGCTACATTCTCGGGCTCGAGCCGCTGGGTGAAGACGCTCGAAAGGCGCATGAAGGTATCGTCCGCCACGTCCTGAGGGGTGGCACCAAGGTCTCCCTGCTGCTGCGCTCGCACCGACCCAACAAGCAGGAATACTGTAGAGAGGACGATTCCCAATCCACCTGTAGTGAGAGACCAAAATGGCGATGTCTTCGCCCTGATTCCGGCGGACATTATTCCGCGGGTCGAGGTATTCGGGCAATACGAGATCTCCGAGCTGACTGAGAGTCCGCAAAAGCTGACCCGCCTCCTCGAACGCTCCGTGGAGCAGGATGCGTCTCTGGATCGACGCAAGGCGGACGTGCGGTGGCAAGTTGAGCAATCTCGGAGCGAGATCCTCGATACGAACAAGGAAATGAGCCAGATCGAAGACCGCTTGGCTTCTCTCCCGGGCCTTGAAGAAACCCTCAAGCAAACGTCCGAGCGGCTCGGTCCGTTCCGCCAATTATTCGAGGACCTGCGTCAGGAATTGACGATCGACCGGGCCTTCGTTTCAATGAAGGCGCTTGATGGCCTGCCCGGCAAGGAAATCCTGAGGGAAGCCGACACGGTCCTGTCCGCGCTGAATCGGGAGCTTGAGGGGATCGCCAAACAGCTGCGGGTGGTTTTCGAAGTCGCCGACCGTGATCTGGGTTCCGTGGAATCCCGGTGGGGAGAGCGAAAGAAGGAGGTTGAAGCCGCCTACGAAAAGATCCTCCGCGAACTGCAGAAGAAGACCTGTCAATGGCTCAAAAGGACACGGCCGTCCTGCTCCTCCTACTCCTCGAATCAGAGGCGCCTCTCGTGGTCGATCAGACCGGAGGACAATCTGGACAATCGGTTCATTACCGAAGGCGTGGCTCCGAAGATGCGCGAGGAAAAGCGGCGTCGGCAGTTTGTTTTCGCGACGCACAATGCGAACATCCCGGTGCTGGGCGACGCCGAACTCATCGTCGGCCTGACAGCTTCCGGTGAGGCCGGCCAGGAGGGCAAGGCACGTATGCCGCGTGAGCACATGGGATCTATCGACGCCCATCCGGTGCGGGGACTCGTGGAAGAGGTTCTCGAGGGTGGACGTGTGGCGTTCGAAATGAGACGGCTGAAGTACGGGTTATAAGAAAGCAATAATGACCAAGATCGAACTGTTCGAACTATTTGGGTCACGGAACTCTGTAGGGTGAAGATCAAGCTGCCTATGTGTGCCCCATCTCACATGGGCCCGTTCCGTGGAGCCGTCAAAGGACGTGCTGATTGTCCGCGTCCCGCAAGGGCCGGACAAGCCCTACGCACGGGTCCACAACAACCGCCGTACCTATTTCATCCGCATGGGGAGCACAAGCCGAGAGGCCAGCCGCGAGGGGCTGGAGCGGATGTTCCAGGCCTCTGGGCGAGTTCAGTACGGCTTGAAGCCAGAGTGCCCGGCGCCATGCCGGGCGATCTCGATCGTCTCCGACTCCGCGACTATTTCCTGCGCGTGCTCGGAGGGAGCGGACCCGACGATGCCGCCATGGAGGAATCCAGGGGCACGCCACCCACGCGGACGAAGCGCTGAAAGGGCCCCTGGTGCCCCTGTGCGGCACTGATGGTTCCATCAGCGAATCGGGTCTTGTCGAACAGGCGCTGGACTTCGTGAACCGAAACACGGAACCGACCGCGCACCTCGAGGGTGGGCGTAGAATTGATCGGCCCGCCTACCCCGCCACCGTCCTCCGCGAAGCGATCGTGAACGCCCTCGTCCGCCGGGACTACAGCATAGCAGGCTCCGACATCATGCTGACCATACTATTCGGATCACGTGGAGATCCAAAGCCCGGGTAGGCTCCCGAACACGGTCACGCTGGAGGGGATGAGAGCAAGCATGCGCTCGCACGGAATCAGACGCTCGTCACGTGATGCGCGACTACCGCTATGTGGAAAGGTCCCAGTTGGCGAAGTCGGCAATGAGCTTGAGCAACGCCTTGTGCTCAAAGGCCAGGCCGGCGTTCCGGAGCCTGCTCCGGACCCCGAGCCGGCGCCTCCTGCACCGGTGCCCGAACCGGATCCCGGATCTGAGCCGGACTCGGAGCCGACGCCTGGGGCACGGACTACGACCATTCGACTGGTCGGCGCCGTCCCACCCGAGGTGTGGAATCGCCTGGGGACGAAGGTTTTGCCGAAGCTCAGATCGGGCTCGGAAAGGTCGGCGTGGATTTCTCGGTCGCGGTCGACCGCGAGGTGGCAGGTGGCCTGGCCTCGGACCTCCGCCAGATCCTCAATGATCTGGGACTGGCAGACAAGGTTCGGTTCGATGGGGGATAAAGGGAGTCCAAAGCACGACGTGGTTGGGGTCAGCCAGCGGCCCTTTGTTCGAGCCTTCGGACACGCCCTTTCAGGTCGGTTACGTCTTCTTCCAGGCGCTCCACATGGTGGGTATGGAAACGCTCGTGTTTGGCTTGATCGAGGGCGATCCGGCGCATGAATTTGCCAAGGTCATTAAGACCTTGTTCTACCCGCCCAAGACGCGAGTTGGTCTGGTCGAGCCGTTGGTTGAAGTCCTCCCGCAACTCTTTGATGCCGTCTCGGATTTGCTTGAGGATCTCGGTGGTAAGATCGGTCGTCATGATTTCAAAAGACCTGGTGCATAGAGCTTAACCCAGGCATCGTACCTCGCCGGTCGATCCGCGACGTCGGTCGGGTTCTGTCTTTCAGGCCGGAAGCGCGCGGGTACGTGCCCCGATAAGGCTCAGTATACTTGATAGATCATTACCGCTGCCGGGGAAATCAAAAGAGGAGCCTCCATGGATATCATTTTCCTGCGCGGATTGCGCATCGAGACCGTCATCGGCATCCATGACTGGGAGAAGGAGATCAAGCAACCGGTTGTTCTGGACCTGGAGATGAGCGCGGATGTGGCGAGGGCCGCGGCCGGCGACTGCATCGAGGACACCCTCGACTACGGGGCCGTCTCCAGGCGCCTGAAGCAGTTCGTAGGCGCCAGCCAGGTCGATCTGGTGGAGACCCTGGCGGAACGCTGTGCCGGGATCATCCGCAACGAGTTCGGCGTACCTTGGGTACGGCTCAGCCTCAACAAAATCGGCGCCGTCTCCGATGCCGAAGGCGTCGGCGTCGTCATCGAGCGCGGAGAGCGCGCCTGACTGCCGCCAATGGCACGTTGCCGGAGGAATGATGAGTCCCTTCATTCATCACTCATCATTCCGAAGTGCAGGCGGGGACGCCTGCGCTACGCTAGGACCAAATCTTGAGCCACAGGCACTCCCCACCGCTCGCCTCGTCGATCACGGCGAGCCGGGTCCGGTGAGCTGCCAGTTCCTCCGCACCTGCCCGTACCACGACCAGGGGCGGGCGTTGCGCCGAAAGCCGATGCGGACCCGCGCGTGCGCCACCGGTCTCCGACCTACCGTAAGTACCCAAGGACAGGCTGACCTGTCCCCCCGACATGGCGAGGTAAAGGTCGGCCAGGATCTCCGCATCCAGCAGGGCACCGTGCAGATCCCGCTGTGAGTTGTCTACCTCGTAGCGCTTGCATAGGGCGTCGAGACTGTTACCCTGCCCAGGGTGCAGGGACCTCGCCATGACCAGGGTATCCGTGATTCGGCACAGCTCACCGATGGGTTGCGCATCCTTCCGCCACAGGCCCAGTTCATGGTTCAGAAAGCCTACATCGAAGGGTGCATTGTGGATGATAAGCTCGGCGCCCCGGACATAGCCCAGAAAATCCTCTGCGATGTCGGCAAAGCGCGGCTTATCGCGCAGAAATTCATTCGTGATGCCGTGAACTTGCACCGCCCCCTGGTCGATTTCCCGGTCCGGCTGCAGGTATTGATGAAAGTTGTTGCGGGTAAGGCGGCGGTCGACCAGCTCGACGCAGCCGATCTCGATAATACGGTGCCCCTCCGCCGGTTCCAGGCCCGTGGTTTCAGTGTCCAATACGATTTGGCGCATCTTAAGACCCGTTCAGGTAAGTTGAGCCTGCACCGAGCGCAGCGAGAGGGCTTGGGGAAAGGGCGAACAAAGCATTGTTGCCCACCACGGCCTGATCACTTTGAATGCGGAATGATGAATGATGAATCCGCATCACTCATCACTCAAACCCGGCCTATCCACTCTCGGATTCATAATGTACCTTACTCATCAGCCCCGCCGGCAAACAGATCGAGCATCTGCTCCGCCGCCTGCTGCTCGGCACGCCGGCGGCTCGTGCCCTTTCCCTGGGTCTCTTCGGCACCATCGGCCAGCACGCAGCGCACCTTGAACTGCTGCGAGTGATCGCTGCCGGTGACTTGCAGCACTTCGTAGCCGGGCAGGGGGCGCTTAAGCGCCTGCAGCAGCTCCTGGAGGTGGGTCTTCGGGTCCTTTATGGTACCGGTAGCCTGCACCCGATCGAGAGCCGCCGCGAACACCGAACATACCACCTCGCGCGCCGTTGCGAAGCCCGCATCCAGATAGACGGCGGCAAAGACCGCCTCCAGGGCATCGGCAAGGATCGACTCCCGCGCATGGCCACCGGAGTGCTGCTCGCCGGCCCCCAACTGCAGGTAAGCGCCGAGATCCAGGCCCCGTGCCAGCGTCGCAAGTGATTCCCGTTTGACCAGGGAGGCCCGCAGCCGGCTCAAGCTGCCTTCGTCCGCACCCGGAAAACGCTCCCACAGGACCTCAGCGATCACGAATCCGAGCAGGGCGTCGCCCAGAAACTCCAACCGCTCGTTGTTCTCGCCGGAGGCACTGCGATGGGTCAAGGCCTGTACGAGCAATCCGTGCTCGCGGAATTCATAGCCGAGCGTGCGCGCCAACTGCTCAGGGTTCCCCCTCACGAGTACACCTACGCACAAAAACCGGAAATAAAAATCATGAATAGACACCAATGATTCGTGAAAATTCGTGTTTATTCGGGGTTCATTATATGGTGGATGTCAGTCCAAAGATGCGGTTCGGTCGTCCCTGACCTCACCGCATCCTACTCGATAAGATTGCCGAGACGGCGCCAATCCACCGGAAAGCCGTCGAGTTCGGTATCCCAGCTCATCCAGATCATCATGGCCTTGCCCACCAGGTTCTTTTCCGGGACGAAGCCCCAGCACCGGCTGTCGTTGCTGTTGTCCCGATTATCGCCCATCACGAAGTAGCTGCCCTCCGGCACCTCGAGCCATTCCCCGGTCGCCAGTGCGGAGAAAGGGGGGCACCTGTAATCCGGTGCCCGGGGATCGACCAGGATCCGATGCTCGTGGCCGGTGAGGTCTTCGAGGCGAAGATCCGTATCGGTCATGTCCACTCCCGCACCGACCCCCAGGTAGGCCCCGGCAGGTGTCTGGGCAACAGGCTCGCCGTTCACATAGAGGGTCTTAGCGCGATATTGTAGCTCGTCCCCAGGTATTCCGACGACCCGTTTGATGTAGTCGGTGGACGGCTCTTGGGGAAATCGGAAGACCACCACATCCCCCCGCTCGGGGGCACCGAATTCCGCGAACTTCCGGTTCAGGACCGGCCACCTCAGCCCGTAGGTGAACTTGTTTACCAGGATGAAGTCGCCTACCAGCAGGGTCGGCATCATCGAGCCAGACGGGATGCGGAATGGCTCGACGAGGAAGGAACGCAGCAACAGCACGATGAGGATTACCGGAAAAAAGGAGCGCGCATACTCAACGATGACCGGCTCTTTGTAGCCATCTGCCGGCGCATCGGTAGCATACGCGCTGCCGACCATGCGTGCCGCCGATGTCCGCTTGCGCCGCCGTGCGAACAGCACCGCATCCACAAGCCAGATACCTCCGGTGACCAGACAGGCAAGTACCAGAAAGGTGGGAAAATCGAAGTTCATTGCATTGGTTTCCAGGTGCCGAGGGAGCCAGAACGGATAGTTGCGATCCGCCCACATCCATAAACTATTAATTATCCTTCCCGACTTGGAGCACCGCAAGGAAAGCCTCTTGTCGAATCTCTCCCTTGCTTACCTGCTTCATGCACCGCTTGCCCGCCTTCGGCTTCTCCGGTAGCCCGCGCTTACGGGTCACGTCACTGCCGTAGCATTCGGGGTCCCATTTCCGCGCCGGGCCTCGGCGGCGGTGAGGATAGCGTCGTAGCGGTCCTGCAGGCGCTCCACCGCGCCCGCGGGCAACATGGCCAGACCCTGTTGCGCGGTCCGCGTTGACCTGGGCGTTGGCCTCCCACAACAGGGCGCTCCTGTCAGTGGCCCATTGCTGACTCGGGACCGTCTCGGCAATGGTGGTTAGCTCGCACGAGGGGCATTGCAGAAGGCATGGAGGCACTGATAACGCGCGTAGGCCGACCCATGGTCGTGCACCAGCACGCCGGGGAAGTAGGCCGTCAGCCCCGCCAGTGCCGATCACCGCTCAGCGGATGGCCGCCACCGGCGCCTCCAGGTGGGTAGCGGCCACGGTGATGGCGCCCTGGAGGGTGCCCGGCGAGAGCGCAATCCCGGCCAGTTCCTGGAACAGCTCGGCGGTACCCTGGTAGGGCAGAAGTTGGGATTGGGTCAGGTACACCGCGAGCGCCGACACCCCCGGACCGTACTGGACGGTGGCCGTGACCCCTTCGGGGAAGGCACTGCGCTGTACCCGTCCGCAGGTACATCCGCCCACGATGCAGTACTCGGTGACCGCGCATTGGATCACCACCTCGACCACTTGATGGCGCTCCGGCAGAGCACCTCAGCGCCAATCTCCGCACAGCAAGCCCGTGCCGGTCAGCGGAATGATGACACCCTGTAAGGACAAGTTGCACCCGATAGTTAAACAAGATTACCTATGACGCAAACCGACGCGGGCCGTGACCGGCAAGACCGAGGTAAGGGGAGCGGTATGAACCCTGCGGTGATCCTCTCCAGGCTAGGCTGCGTGCCCAGGTGCCGAAACTGCTGGCGGTTTATGCCTTTAGCAGCCGTATTCAGGGCACGGCCAGAGCGGACAGCGACCTGGATACGGCACTCGACACTGCCCGCGCCTGGTTGCTGGAAGAGATACGAAAGCGGGGGAAGGTGTATGGCCGATGATATCCTGATCAACAAGGCGGCCCGGCCACCATCGAGAAAACTACAAATCACATGAATCAGCACGAATCCGATTCGCGGGATTCGTACACTTCAAAAATCACCACTACCAAGTGATGAAGTCTGCCGGCCCCTACCCCGTCATTCCGGCAGGGATTGCCGGAATCCAGGCGCCAGGGATGGCAAAAGCGGTGCTGGGTTTCGCTGCACTCAACCCACATGACTCGGTCCACGAGTAGGCCTTGCCGTCTTATCCACGGATCAGAGAAAGGCCCCCTGGCAAACCGACAGCAGCGAGGCGGGAAAGATACCCAGTATCAGCATAGCCAAACCATTGACCGAGAGGGCGACCCGAGCGCCAGGGCCGGCCATCAGGGGTTCCTCGGTCACCGGCTGGTCGAAGTACATGAGCTTGATGACCCGCAGGTAGTAGAAGGCGCCGATGATGGAGAAGAAGACGCCGATCAAGGCCAGCCACCAGAGGTTGACGCGCACGATGGATTCGAGCACCAGCAGCTTGGCCATGAAGCCGACGGTGGGAGGCACCCCGGCCATGGAGAACATGATGAGGGCCATCATGGCCGCGTACCAGGAGTCGCGGTCGTTGAGTCCTTTGAGATCTTCCAGGTCTTCGGCATCGAAGCCTTGTCGGCTGAGAATCAGCAGCAGACCGAAGGCGCCCGCTGCCATGACGGCGTAGACGATGGCGTAGAACATGGCCGCAGCATAACCTTGACCGCTGCCGGCTAGGAGTCCGAGGAAGATGAAACCCACGTGGGAGATGGTCGAGTAGGCGAGCATGCGTTTGAGGTTGGTCTGGGCGATGGCGACTAGGTTGCCCAGGCCCATGGACAAGAGGGCCAGGATAATCAGCATGCCCTGCCAATCCGAATGCAGCCCACCGAGGCCGTCCACCAGCAGCCGGATCGCCAGCGCAAAGGCGGCGATCTTGGGGGCGCTGCCCAGGAACAGGGCCACAGAGGTCGGGGCACCCTGGTAGACGTCCGGTACCCACATATGGAAGGGCACGGCGCCGAATTTGAAGCCGATGCCGATGACCAGAAAGACGAGTCCGAATACCAGGACTTGGTTTTGGGTCCCCTGCTCCGCCGCGGTCCCGGCCACGGTCTCTAGCTCGATAGAGCCGGTGGCCCCGTAGATCATGGACATGCCGTAGAGCAGCATGCCCGAACCGAGCGCCCCGAGCACGAAGTATTTCATGGCCGCCTCGGCCCCGGCAGGAGAGTCACGGTCGAAGGCCACCATGGCATAGAGACACAGTGCCAGCAGCTCCAGCCCCAGATAGACAACCAACAGGTTGTTGGCCGAGACTATAATCGACATGCCGAGCATCGCGAACAGGCCCAGGACATAGTATTCGCCTGCCCACAGGTTGCGGTCGCGCAGATAGTCCTTGGCGTAGACGAAGGCGAACAGGCTGACGATGAAGATGAGGATCTTGAGCACGTCGCTCATGGCATCGCGCACATAGCTGCCGTCAAACACCACTTGCCGTTCGCCGCCCCCGACCAGGCCGGTGACCCCAATGGCAATCAGCAGCCCGGCGATGGTAATGACATGGTTGACGCCCTTCTGCTCCTCCTTCAGATAAAGATCGACCACCAGCACGGTACAAGCCAGCACCAGGATAGCAATCTCGGGGAGGATGGGGGTCAGGCTTTCAAAATCGAAGGTGAAGGACATGGGTGTATTCCGGTCTCAATAGTCCGAGGCATGCGCGCCGTTCCTGATGGTCAGGATATGAAACGCCTCGACGCCATCTCCCAGGACTTGCATCTGGCTATCTCGTTAGCCCTGGCCTTAGGTCTGTGTTTATCGTCAAGCGACTGCTTGAGTCTTAGCACAGACTCTTCGCTGTCGAGGATGTCCGCCTTGCGGCTGCCCTTGACGAGATCAATGGCCAGGGTCATAAGTTTAATTCTCAGAGGCTTTCTTTTCAGTCACATTCGATCTCCTGGAGGTTATTCGTGAGAGCCTATATGCGCTATGCTCAGAGATGTCTATTGGGGATATACGACTTGCCAGCGATCCTGAAAGCGAGTCACGATCATCCAGGAGCAGGAGATGGCCCGACCCGCCTACCAGCTTCAAGCTGACTATGACAGGAATCCCCGACTCGATGTGGCAGCGCCCCGACGACCTGGCCTTGGCCATCCGCGCCTGCGCCGCGCCGCATCACGGCACTCAACAAGCTCCGAACCCAAACCAAGAACCAACTCCATGCCACTGAGCAAACCGCTACTACCCCCGACTTCCTGATCGCCGATCTGCAACAGAGCAGCACCCAACTCGATGCCCAGATCGAATCCCTGCGTCAGCGGGCCCGTGACCTCATCGCCCCCGACGAGCAACTCCAACACGCCTGCGACCTGCTCATCAGCGTCACCGGCATCGCCGACGCCAGCGCCATCCCACTCCTCGGTGAACTGTTGGCCTTGCCTGACGACAGGCAACACTCTCATTTTAGTTCACTCCAAGACCTCAATATCAAGATCAGAAGCCACCTGTTTCATCCTTTTACAGTGGACAGGAAACCGATCTCGCGGATTGTATGAAATAGGCATCATACGCATAGACATTGAACTCTATTGCCAATCTCAGAGATGCTTGGACATCGATGCCAATAAGTCTTACCGGAATTTTACTGGCCGTCGCGGTTGTTGCACGAGTGCCGCGAGATGGGCAGCGAAATCCTCCTCGGTGCGCGTTTCGCCGATGCCTGCACTCGCCGCGCCGGTGGCGACGTTGAAGCTGGCGATGAGGGTACAGGTGCCGTGGCGGGTGTACTCGAACTCGCGCCGTTCGACGCGCCCGGGCCTGACGGGCAAGGTCGGGGCGATGCGTTCGAGGGCCTGGATGCCGGTCATCTCGTCGATGCTGAAGGTTGGGATACCAGCGGTGGCACGCTCGGGGGCGAGCCGATAGGTCTGGTAAATGTCATGGCACTTCTCGGCGAACTGCGGATCGGGCTTGGCGTCGGGCCACCCACGCACGGCACTCGGCTGGATGCCGACGCCTTCGCTGGCAAGTAGCACGATCCGGGCGCGCAGCGCCACGTGTTGGGCGCAAGTCTTTCGAGGTCGCGGCGCTCGCGTTCGCTCGGATAAATCGGATTGGCTTCGTTGGCGGGCATGGCTGCTCCAGTCAATAACAACAAACCTATAAGATCGGCAGATATACTAAAATTTATGTATTAAAATCTTCGCTAATATTGGAAATAAAACCACAAATGGTCATGAATTAACACGAATACTTCCATCGGCCCTATAGCCCACTTTCTAGGCTGTAGGCTATGTTTACGTTAATTACGCGCAGGTATACTAAAACGCATGTAACGAACGGCCGATTTTGCAATACAGAAAATATTTTCACCTACTCTCCTTCCGACTCATTATCAGAAGAGATTTTCCACGTTTCCGATTTCCCCATACGTGTTCACAGTCAGTATTTCCCATAACAGTCCGAAAATTCCATAAGACAAAAACCCTGGCCACAACTCACTATTTCGGAAAGATCATCACTTCGATAACCGCTAGAAGGTACTGAATGTACTGCTGATGATTACCAAACTGCATCCCGTATATTCTTGACGGCGATATCATATTCCATGTATTGCTCAGTCGCTGGATTACTTGAACAAGGCGGTATAAATGAGATTTCTGTTGAGGCATTTCTTACTGAAAACTCATAGGTATATACCAAGATGGCGAAAAGTGGAGAAATGATACCAACATACGCACCGATTGCCGTCAACTTGCGATGGTAATGTCCACTTGTTCCACTGTTGTTTTGTCGGCCACATGCTATGAATCATTCTTGTCCCACAACATCCGCTCAGAAAACGGCAGCAACGTCGCCCACAGCGGCCGGAAGCTTAGACGCCGCAATCTGCTGGACCAAGTTTTGGATAGTGACATCCATAACCTCTACCAGGGGCGCGGGCCAGAGGCCGAGTATAAGCACTGCGGCGGCCAGGCTGCCGAGTATGAAGAGCTCACGGCCGTTGGCATCCTTGAGGGCTGCTACCTGATCGTTGGCGACCGGACCGAAAATGACGCGCTTGACCATCCACAGGGTATAGGCGGCCCCCAGGATGAGAGTAGTCGCGGCCAGGAAGGCATACCAGAAATCCGCCTGGAAGCTCGCCAGGATGACCATAAACTCGCCGACGAAGCCAGAGGTTCCGGGAAGACCCGCATTGGCCATGGCGAAGAAGACCATGAAGGCCCCGAACAGGGGCATGGTGTTCACCACTCCCCCGTAGGCGGAGATCTCACGGGAGTGAAGCCGGTCGTAGAGCACGCCCACGCATAAGAAAAGTGCCCCGGAGATGAAGCCGTGGGAGACCATCTGCACCATACCGCCGGAAATGCCGAGTACCCCGCTGCTGGTAGTCGTGTCCTTGGTAAGGATGGTGAAGATGATAAAGAAGCCCAGGGTCACGAAGCCCATGTGGGCGATAGACGAGTAGGCGATAAGCTTCTTCATATCCTGCTGGACCAGGGCGACGAAGCCGATATAGACGACCGCGATCAGGGACATGGCGATAATCAGCCAGTCCAGGGAGGCACCGGCGTCCGGGGTGATGGGCAGGCTGAAGCGCAGGAAGCCGTAGCCGCCGATCTTGAGCATGATAGCGGCCAGGATGACGGAGCCGCCGGTGGGGGCCTCCACGTGGGCGTCCGGCAGCCAGGTGTGGACGGGCCACATGGGGACTTTAACCGCGAAGGCGAGCAGGAAGGCGATGAAGATCAGTATTTGTTCGGTCATGCCCAGTCGCAGACCGTGGAAGCTCGGCAGACCGGGCTGCGAGGCGACGACCTCGAAGGTCCCTGCTTGAAAGTACATGTAGATCAGGGCGACCAGCATGAAGACCGAGCCGAAGAAGGTGAAGAGGAAGAACTTGATGGTAGCATAGACCCGATTCGGACCGCCCCAGACCCCGATAACGATGAACATCGGGATCAGCATCGCCTCCCAGAAGACATAAAAGAGTATGGCATCCAGGGCCGAGAAGACCCCGACCATCAGACCTTCCATAATCAGGAAGGCGGCCATGTAGTGGGACGGCTTGTATTGGATCACCTCCCAACCGGCGATGACGACGAAGATAGTAACGAAGGTGGTCAGGATAATCAGCGGCATGGAGATGCCATCTATCCCTAGGTAGTAATAGACATCGAAGGTCTCGATCCAGGGACTCCGCTCCACGAATTGCATCGCCGCCGTGCCTGCATCGAAGCCGGTCCAGAGTCCGAGGCTGACTAGGAAGGTGATGACCGCGGATGTCAATGCCACCCACTTGGAGACGTTGGGTGCCTTGTCCCCGCTGCCGAGCACGGCGATACCGCTGATGATCGGTAGCCATATGGTCAGCGAAAGAAGGGGGAATGAGTGCATTGGGTCCGTCCCTTGATAATCAGAAGACCACGAAGATCGCCTGCAGGACCACTAGCCCTAAGATCATGGCGATTGCGTAGCTATACAGGCGGCCGGTTTGGATCTTGCGCGCGAGCCGGGCGAAGCGGCCGATGGTCTTGGCCGAGCCGTCCACGATCACGCCGTCGATGACCGCCCGGTCACCACCGGACCAGAAGGCCCTGCCGATGCCTCGGCTGCCGGCGGCGAAGAACGCCTGATAGAAATCGTCGAAGCCGTACTTGCGATCAAGCACCCGATAAAACCAGGCGACCCTGTCCCGCAGCTTCCCTTCAATCCACGGGTCCTGCGAGAACCGGGACCAAAAGACATAGGCCGCCACCACAAAGCCGGCCAGGGCCAACCAGAAGGGCGCCGCTATGAGACCGTGGAGCACGAAGGCCCACTGTCCGTGGTAGTGCTCACCCAGATGGGCGAGGACGTCGTGCTCCGGCGCCACCCGGATGGCGTCCTTGAACCAGTCTCCGAACAGGACAGGCTCGATGGTGATCCAGCCGATGAACACCGAAGGTATCGCCAGCAACACCAAGGGCACCCACACCACCGCCGGCGTCTCGTGCAGATGATGGCGGGTATGCTCGTCCATACGTTCCTTGCCGTGAAAGACGATGAAATACAGCCGGAAGCTGTAGAGGGCGGTGATGAAGACGCCGATAGTCAGCAGTACCCAGGCATAACCAGAACCCGTCACCTGGGAAGCGTGCACCGCCTCAATGATGGCGTCTTTGGAAAAGAAGCCCGAAAAGCCGGGAAAACCGATGAGCGCCAGGGTACCGATCAGGAAGGTGATCCAGGTATAGGGCATGTACTTGCGGATACCACCCATGTTGCGGATGTCTTGATCGTGGTGCATGGCGATGATGACCGAACCCGCCGCCAGGAACAGCAGAGCCTTGAAAAAGGCGTGGGTCATCAGGTGGAAGATGCCGGCAGCATAGGCGGAGGCCCCCAGGGCCGCGGTCATGTAGCCGAGCTGGGATAGGGTCGAGTAGGCGACTACCCGCTTGATGTCGTTCTGCGCCAGGCCGATCAGGCCCATAAAGAAGGCCGTCGTCGCGCCGATCACCATGACGAAGGAGAGCGCGGTCTCCGAAAGCTCATAGAGGGGCGACATCCTCGCCACCATGAAGATACCGGCCGTGACCATGGTCGCGGCGTGGATCAGAGCCGAGATCGGGGTCGGACCCTCCATGGAATCGGGCAGCCACACGTGCAGGGGAACCTGGGCGGACTTGCCCATGGCGCCGATGAAGAGCAGCACGCAGATAGTGGTCATCAGGCCCCACGAACTGTTGCCGAAGACCTGGATCCTGGTATCCGCCAACTCCGGCGCCTTACCGAATACGGTCAAATAGTCCAGGGACTGGAAATACATGGCTACCGCGGCGATGCCCAAGATAAAACCGAAATCTCCGATCCGGTTGACCAGAAAGGCCTTGAGATTGGCGAAGATGGCGGACTCGCGCACCGACCAGAAACCGATCAACAGATAGGAGACCAGGCCTACCGCCTCCCAGCCGAAGAAGAGCTGGAGGAAGTTGTTGGACATCACCAGCATCAGCATCGAAAAGGTAAACAGCGAGATATAGCTGAAAAAGCGCTGGTAGCCGTTGCGGCCGGCCAGAGACTCTTTTGGCCAATTGTGCTCGTCGTCGGCCATGTAGCCGATGGTGTAGATATGCACCATCAGGGAGACAAAGGACACCACGGCAATCATGAGCGCCGTGAGCTTGTCCACGAGAAAACCGATCTCGAAGCTGATGCCGTCCGTGACCATCCAGGTATAGACGGCCCCGTTGAACACCTCTTGGCCGTCGAAGACGAACAGTTTGACCACATAGAGGGACAAAAGGGTGGAGATGCCGACCCCGAGGATAGTGACCCAGTGCGCCCCGGCGCGGCCGATCCGGCCCCCGAAGAAGCCGGCGATGATGGCCCCTACCAGGGGTGCGAGTACAATTGTCAGATAGATGTTTGCCATGGATCTCGTGGGCCTCGGCTAGTTGCCGTTTCGCCTTCGGGCTTTGTGATTTCAGTCGTCCGTTTCTTTGATTTCATGTTCAATGGTATCAGCACTGAAATCCTAACCTTCAGGCCAGAATATACAGAAAGTGTCAGGCTTCACCATCTTCAAATAATCTATATTTTTTAGCTGGACAAAAATTCCCTTATCAATATAGGGACAAACATCGAAATAGCCGCTTTTGCTATTTGTCAGCTCAACATAGAGCATGTACCCCTTATGATGACAAACATTCTTTACACCGAGCATACTATTACCTCAATGGATCGATAATGTAATCACACCAATTTGCAGGGCGGCTTCAATATCACGCTCGATATGTTGAGCGGAAGGCTTCACACCGATCAGGATGCCGCCAGTGGACTCGCGCACCTCGGCGGCAAAACGTCGATAATCGTCCAGATGCTCCCAGTCCGGAAGGCGTGATGGCGAAATGGCCGGCCCACCTTCAGCTAAACCGCGTACTTCAGTTATTTTCCCCTTTACTTTACTGCCTGGAAGATGACCACCTGTACCTGATTTTAGCACCTCGACCGCACTTGAAATGAAATGCCTGACATTTTTGTACCTTATCCGTTGAAAAACCGAAGCGCGCGGATGCCAATTCGTGCAGGTAACGGGAATTGGCGGCTTGTTCACCCGGCAACATGCCACCTTCACCGGAACAAATACCGTCCCCGCCAACTCCGCACCCGTCGCCAAAGCGACTTTGGCTTCTTCTGAGAGCACGCCAAAACTCATGTCGGACACGAATAATGGTCTCTTCAATACCAACGGTTTGTTCGCGTTTGGGCCAATGATGACTTCCGTACCGACCGGAGCGTCATCCAGCAGAGGGACTTTATGCAGTTGAGCCGTGAGGACCTGTATGTCTTCCCACTTCGGTAGTTCATCACGGGGAACACCCATCGCACTGACACGGTCGTGATGTCCCACTTTCGACAAACCCTGTTCAGAGAGATGTTGAATGTATTGAATGTATGGCTCATCCGGAGTGCCGTGTATATCCTTATATAGCCCTTGATAGGCATCACGATCGTAAGGCTGTGGGTTATCAATCGCCCAAGCCTTGATTTCATATTCATCAACCCAAACTTTTCCGCCTTCTACCCGGGATGTGAATCGATGTAATCGTTCAGTTGAATTATGTGAACTGATCCCGGTCTTATAACTGCAGTCCCAATTACGGAGTCCGTATATGAGATTATCACTTTTTCCTTGTATAACATAAACTTAGCATGCAGGTGCAGATGCTAAATTATCTATACCCTCCCATATATCGGCATTTCTGTGTTGCTGTACCGGTCGTCAGATTTCTTTGACCTCCTAAAGAATCCGAGTAGATCTCTATACCAAGCCCCTTGGCAAGCTTCTCGGCCCGCTTGTCGACCATCGGGGAAATAACAATCAGGCGATCAGTCTTGCGATCATAGCGCCGTTCGTAAAAACGCGCTTTGCGCTCCTTGCTCGTCGTATTCGTTGACGTTGAGTACTTCTATATCGAAGTTCTTTTCCAGGATCCCGGCCAAAGCGTTGCGGAAAGACGCCTCCGATTGCATGCCCCAACGTGCACCCATGGCACTGATGCGGCGGCCCATGCTTCTGAAGTTGGGCCACAGTCTCCTTATGTACTTGCCGGGACTCAATTCGGCTCTCTTCCCACTCGCGCCTATTCTCCTCCTGCGCTTGCTCCCACTTGCGGTCTTGCTCCTCCCATTTGCGGTCCTGTTTCGCCCATTTGCGTTCCTGGGCCTCACGGTCCTGGCGCAATTCCTCCAGAATGCGATCAAAGCGGTCTTCCGGCTGCTGCCGCCCCGCATACTCCCGGTGCGTCAGATCCAGAATATAACGACGCAGATCCGGATCGGTACGCAACAGTACGGGCAGCCCCCGTTTCAGAGTTTCCGAGGCGTCTTCGACTGTCACGGTTTTCTTCCTATTCCAGCCCCTTCTTTTTTTGCCACAAATGAACGCGAATCAACGCAGATTGGTCGCGATCGGCTCGTCACCATCAAAGGGTTCTTGATCCATTTTCGTTCATTTGCGGATAACCCGGGTCGAGAGTATCCGTACTAGCCCTTCAGTGTATCCAGGGCCTGGACATCGATGGTACGGCGGCTGCGGAAAAGTACCACCAGGATCGCCAGACCGATGGCCGCCTCCGCCGCCGCTACCGTGAGTATGAAAAATACGAAGATC
>Ga0209782_1000085_pt1 | contig 39956 bp, 39 predicted proteins | sample WorMetmaBAHAMAS1_FD_187390 | JGI IMG/M metagenome (GOLD analysis project Ga0209782, IMG submission 187390) | Marine gutless worms symbiont microbial communities from Max Planck institute for Marine Microbiology, Germany - Inanidrilus... | ecosystem: Host-associated > Annelida > Digestive system...
CGCCTTGCCATGACGATCCTCAAAAACATCGATGATCCTAAGACCGCTATCCGAAGACGGGTCAAACGATGCGCGTGGGAAGACGACTACCTACTCAATGCCCTCGCTCAAATGCGATAGCCCTGCCTCAGGGGGGAGGGGCTTTTGGACCCTTCTCCCCCGGGGGAGAAGGTGGCCCGAAGGGCCGGATGAGGGGGTTCGGATACCCGCCACCTTCCGTCCTGCATGACTGCCTCGGCGCCGGTCACCACGTCCAGGAGTTCTTCGATGATCGTGTTCTGACGCAGGCTGTGTTCCTGGCGGGTAAGCGCGTCGAGTCTTTCGCCAATATTGTGGTCGGCGGCTTCCATGACGGCCAGCCTAGCGCCGTTCTCGCTGGCGAGGGATTCCATCACTGCGGCCGTCAGTTCGGTGAACAGGTATTCGCTGCCGAGGCGTTGCAGCAGCAGCAGCGGCAGCTGGTGCAGCGGCCGTTCGGTACTCCGCTTCCCCCTGAACAGTTCCGGATCCAGCGGCAACACGCGTTTCTTCGCAATGAAAAACCGCGCACCGCGGCGATAGGCCGGATAGACGATCTCGGTGCTGGCGGCGGTTGCCAGATAGTCGGCGGTGCGGCGCGTAAGAGCGAGGACCCCGCCCACATGGGTCGGCATCGGAAAACGCCGCATCACCCGAAGCTTGCGTTCCTCGGCCAGGACCGCGCCGCGCCGGCCGACGATGACCAGTTGCCGGCCGTCATCGATCTCCGCGGCAGCACGGTCCAGGACCTGCTCGTTCAATGCGCCGACGAAACCGTGCTCTGAACAGACCGCGATGACGATGCCGCGTCCGATCGCCCGGGACATCTCGCCGCCGTCCTGCTTGGCCTCCAGAAGGCCGAGTGCATCGGCGATGGAATCCTCAATAACGTCCGTATAGCGGCGCATGCCGGCCAAGGCGCCGTGGGCTTCCTGCACATGCGCGGCGGCCAGCGCGCGCAACGCGCGCATCAGATCGCGAAGTTCGTGCAGGCTGGCGATGCGTGCGCGAAGTCGCGGCAGCCTTTCCATGCTACCCGGTCCTGTCGCGTTTGGCAGCGCCTGGGGCAAGGCAGGCGTCGATGGCGTCCAACAGATCCTGCCGACCGTCGTCCTTCAGGTCGCCGGTTTCCTCGATGCGCGCGGCCGTACGGGGGCAGCGCTGGGCAAGCGCAGTTGCAATGTCGTTCTTGAAGCGCTCCACCTCGGAAAGCGGCACGGCATCCAGCTTCCGCTCGCTGACCGCCAGCAAAAGCGCGACCTGCCGCGACAGGGGGAGGGGCCGGTATTCGGGCTGGGTCAGGATGGCACGGATCCGGCGTCCGTGTTCGATCGTGCGCCGGGTTCTTTCGTCGGTGATCGCGCCGAACCGCGTGAACACCTCCAGTTCCAGGAACTGGGCATAGTCAAGGCGCAGGGTCTCGGCCAGACGTTTCATGACCGGCGCCTGTGTCTGCCCGCCGACACGCGACACGCTGAGCCCCACATTCACGGCAGGCTTCTGGCCCTCGTGGAACAGCTTGGGCTCCAGGTAGATCTGGCCGTCGGTGATGGAGATCAGGTTGGTCGGGATATAGGCACTGAGATTGCCGGCCTGTGTTTCGGCGATGGGGAAGGCCGTGAGCGAGCCGCCGCCGCGGTCTTCGGACAGCTTGGCGGCGCGCTCCAGATGGCGCGCGTGGATGTAGAAGATGTCGCCCGGATAGGCCTCCCGCCCCGGCGGGTTGCGCAACAGCAGCGACAGTTGCCGGTAGATGATCGCGTGCTTGGTCAGGTCGTCGATCACCAAAAGCGCGTCGCGCCCCCGATCGCGGAAGTACTCCGCGATCGAGCAGGCGGCATAGGGCGCGATCCATTGCAGCCCGGGCGGCGAATCCGGTTCGCCGACAACGAAGACGCAGCGGTCAATGGCCCCGTGGTCGTGGACCGCCCCGATCACCTGTCCCACGGTGGAGGTTTCCTGCCCGACCGCGGCATAGACGCAGATCACGTCTGTGTCGCGCTGGTTGATGATCGCGTCGACCGCCACCGCCGTCTTGCCGGTCTTGCGGTCGCCGACGATGAGTTCCCGCTGCCCGCGGCCCAGCGGGATCATGGCGTCGACCACGGTCAGCCCGGTCATCATGGGCTGGCTGACCCTGTCCCGATCGGCGATCGCGGGCGCCGGCCGGTCGACTGGCGCGGTGTGCGGCGTCTCGATCGCTGGGCCGCCATCTAGCGGGTGGCCCAGGGGGTCGACGGTCCTTCCCAGCATCTTTTCGCCCACCGGGACGCGGGCGAAATTGCCGGTGTTGAAGGCGCGGGTTCCCGCAACGACGGTCTCGGCACCGTTGAGTAAGACACAGCCCACCTGCCGTTGGTCGACCTTGAGCGCAAGCGCAAGGGCGCCGGTTTCGAAGCGCAACAGCTCGTCGATCCGGGTCTGGGGCAGGCCCGCTATCGTTGCGACGCCGTCGCCCACATGTTCCACCGTGCCGACGTGTTCCAGGCTGGGCTCGGCCCGCAGGTCCGCCAGCCTGCGGCGGGCATCCGGCAACCAATTGCCCAGCGAGTCACGAAGCGTTGTCATGTCCTGCCAGGAGTTGCTTCGCCTTCTCCAGCCGGTCGGCCCAGCTGAAGCAGAGGCGGGCATGCGGGAAATGAAGCTCGGCGCCGCCGACCAGGGCCGCATCGGTGTCGAACGCCATCACAGCGCCGTCGCCCAGATGCGACCCCAGACGTTCGCGCCAGCGCCGCTGTGCGTCCGCGTCGAGCGGCACAGCCGTCAGGACCTGAACTTTGTGGCCGTTGCGGGAAAGATCGTCCAGCAAGCTCTTGCGGTCCTCGGCTTTGAGGTCAGCAAGGTGGCGGTCGATGCGGTCGAGGGTGACGTCGTAGAGTCCCTCGTCGTCCGCCTGCCGCAACAAGGTGGCGGCAACGTCCGTTGCCAGGGCGATGACTTCGTTGCGGCTTGCCGCGACCGCAGCCTCGCGTTCGTCGGCAAGTGCCGCGCGCGCCTCCGCAGCGATCGCCGCGGCCTCGCGCTCTGCCGCCTGCCGAATCTCCGTCCGCTCGCGCTCGCGCTCGTCGTGCATTTCCTTGAGCATGGCCTGGCGTTCGTCGGCGAGTGTCGCACGTTCGACCTCGAGGCGCGCGCGCTCGGAATCTGCAGCTTGCGCGCTCGCCTCAGCCTCGCGCACCGCCGCGTCGGCCAGCCTTTTGCGCTTCTCGATCACCTGGCGGACAGGGCGGTACAGGAACCGCCACAACAGCCAGACCAGGACCAGGAAGTTGACCGTCTGCAGGGCCAGTGTCCACCAGTCCAAATGCATCGTTAGCCGGCGAACGGGTTGGCGTAGAGGAGCAGAAGGGCCACGACTAGGCAGTAGATTGCCATGGTCTCGATCATGGCAAGCCCGACAAACAGCGTCCGCGACAGGGGGCCAGCCGATTCCGGTTGCCTGGCGATGGCGTCCATGGCGGCTGCGACCGCCCTGCCTTCGCCAAGTGCGGGACCGATTGCGCCGAAGGACACGGCAACCGCGGCCCCGATGATGCTCCAGATTTCAATGCTCATGTTCTGTCTCTCATTCCACGTCGATGCTGCCGACCGCAGCGCCAATGAAGACGGCGGCCAGGACAGTGAAGATGTAGGCCTGGATGATGCCGATCAGCATGCCCAGGACCATGAACGGGATGGGCAGCAACAGCCCTGCCAGAAAGACCACGATGGCCAAAACGAACTCATGGCTCATGATGTTGCCGAACAACCGAACCATCAGAGAGAAGGTCCTGGTGAACTCGGCCAGCACGTTCAGCGGCAACAGAACGGGGTTCGGCCGCACATAGCGCCGCAGATAAGGTCCCAGGCCGCGGGTCCTGATCCCCAGCACATGCACCGAAAGGAAGACGATGCCGGCCAGGGCTGCCGGCGTTTCGATATGGCCGGTCGGCGGCTTCAGGCCGGGCAGAAGTGCTGTCAGGTTGGCAAACAGCAGAAAGACAAACAGCGTGCCCAGCAACGGCATCATCGGCCAGGGGTCGCGCCTGACGATCTCGCGCACCTGGTCGGCGATCGTCTGGACCAGGATCTCCAGGACGTTCTGCAGTGCGCCCGGTCGCACGGCCGCGCCCCGCATGCCAAGCCAGCAGACCAGCGTGAGGACGGCCATCAGTGCCCAGGTCGTGACAACCTGCTGGGCAACGGGAACTGGGCCCAGGTGAAACAGAATCGTCGGGGAAAGCGGGCTGATGTCCATCATGGTCCCCGTCCGGCGAGGATGAGGATCGTCGTGCGCGCGGCCAGGACACCGCCTGCCGCGACCAACAACGGCCACGCGCCGGCCTGGGCGGCGCCCCAGAACACCAAGGCCGCGGCGCCGACCCGCAGCAGCAGCAGCGGCACCGCCTGCAGTGTCGCGCCGTGGCGCACGAACCGAACGACCGACTGGCGCAGCAGCAGGAAGTAGACCGTCCCCGCGACCGCGCCCAAGGCCAGGAATCCGGTGAGTTCCAGGATCTGGGGTCCGCTCATTGCCGCTGTATCCTCTGCCAGGCCAGGACGCAGCCCGCCGCCACGCCGAGGAAGATCAGCGCGCCGGAGAAAAAGATCCCGGTCTCGAATGTCCGATCCAGCCACCGCCCCACGAAGATCCCCAACAGGATCGGCGTGACGATCAGCCACCCCAAGGCGCCGATCATGGACAGGTTCTGCCAGATCGTCCTTTCAGCCTCGCGCTGTTCGCGCCGGCGTGCCCGCTGGCGCACGGCACGGTGCATCTTCCGGTGCCCATGATTGAGGCGCGGCACGCTCATGACAGTTCTCCGGAATCCTGCGGTCCGAGGCCGGCGGGCGGCGGCCGTCCCTTGGCGGGATGACCCTGCGGCACCGGATTGCGCCCCGCCTCGAGATAGCGCTACATCTGCCGCATCGCTGCCAGATGCAGCCGGGCGGACGAGACCAGCGATTCCGTCTCGGCCCGTGCTTCGGCACGAAACCGCGCCAGAACCGCATCGCCCAGTGCCCGCAGCGTGTCTTCGCCGACGGCGCTGCGGGTCGCCACCTCCACCAGCGATCCGCCGCGCACGGTCAGAACCCCACCGCGCACGGCGATATGGTGTTCGTTGCCGTCGTGGTCCAGCCAGCTGATCACGGAGACGGTCAAGACCGTCACGAACTCGGCGTGGCCTGGCCGAATGCCGAAGGCCCCCGTATCGTCTTCGGCACGGACATGAGAGACGCGGTCTGCGTCGACAACGACGGACATCGGGGTCGTGACCAGCAGCCTCATGGCGCAAGCTCCTGGCGTGCAACGAGCTCCTTCTGATGCGCCTCGCGAAGCGTGCCGATCATGTAAAGCGCGCTTTCCTCCCAGTCGTCCGCCTGGCCGTCTAGAATGGCACGGCAGCCCGCGATCGTGTCCGCGAGCGCAACCGAGGTGCCGGCCCGGCCGGTGAACTGGGAGGTGACGGAGAACGGCTGGGTCAGGAAGCGGATCAGCCGGCGCGCCCGCCGCACCGCGGCGCGGTCGTCGGAGCCGAGTTCCTCCATGCCCAGAAGGGCGATGATCTCCTGCAGCTCACGGTACCGTTCGATCAACCGGCGCACTTCCTCGGCAACCGTGTAGTGCTCTGCACCGACAACGCGCGGGTCCAGCATGACCGAGGTGGAGGCCAGCGGGTCGATCGCGGGATAAAGGCCTTCGGCGGCCATGTCGCGACTGAGGACGACGGAGGAATCCAGATAGGTGAACGTCTCCGCGACGGCCGGGTCGGTGAAATCGTCTGCCGGGACATAGACCGCCTGGATCGACGTGACCGCGGCATCCCGGACCGAGGCGATCCGCTCTTCCAGGGCTGCGATCTCGGTCGACAACGTGGGTTGGTAGCCAACGCGCGAGGGCAGCCTGCCCAACAGGCCGGAAACCTCGCCGCCGGCCTGGACGAAGCGGAACACGTTGTCGATCAGCAACAGCACGTTGCGGCCCATAGCGTCGCGGAAGTGTTCGGCGATCGCCAGGGCGGTCATGCCGACGCGCCAGCGCGCGCCGGGCGGCTCGTTCATCTGGCCGAACACCAGGGCGGTCCGGTCCAGGACGCCCGACTGGTCCAATTCCAGCCACAGTTCGTGACCTTCGCGCGACCGCTCGCCGATGCCGGCGAAGACGGATGTGCCCTGGTAGTTGGTCTGGGTCGCCCGGATCAGCTCCATGATCAGAACGGTCTTGCCCACGCCCGCGCCGCCGAACATGGTGGCCCTGCCGCCGCGGGCCAGCGGTGCCAGAAGATCGACCACCTTGATCCCGGTTTCGAAGACGCTGCGGTGGCCGTCCTGGAGGTTCAGCGCGGGTGGTTTGCGGTGGATCGGCTCGCGGGGCACGTCGGCGCCGAAGTCGGGGCCATGGTCGATTGGCATGCCCAGCACATTGATCATCCGCCCCAGCACCGCCGGCCCGGCCGGCACCATGACCGGGGCCCCGGTGTCGCGGGCGCTTAAACCGCAATGCAGGCCGGCGGTCTCCTGCATGGCAACGCACCGCACGGTGACGTGGTCCAGGTGCTGCTGCACCTCGGCCACCAGGGAACCGGAGCCGTCCCGTTCGATTTCCAGGGCGTTGTTGATCAGCGGCAACTGGTCGGGTGGGAAACGCACGTCCACCACCGACCCGCCGATCCGTACGATCGTGCCCGGCCCCAAAGGCGCGGGCGCCGGCGTTCGGCCGGCGTCCGGTTGGGATGTCTCCGTTTCGGCCACGGCACTCGGTCTCCATGTCGAGGTCCGGGCCGGATTATAGGCCGGCGCCGTGTGTCCATGACTTGATCTGGGCCACGGCCGGGCTGCTGCCGCCGTCAGTCTGTCGGCAGCCGCTGCGGGTAGTCGCTGAAGACGGAATGAGCCCCAAGTTCGAACAGCCGGGCGGCCCGGGAGGGGGCGTTCACAGTGTAGGCCCGGAGCGCATAACCGACCGCAAGCATCGCCTGCACGGTTTCGGGCTGGAGGAAGTCGTGATTGGCATGGATGGCGGTGCACCCGAAGCGGCGGGCCTTCGCCTCCCAGTCGGCGGGCACTTCCCAGAAGCCGATGCCGCGCGGCAGCTCCGGCGCGACGGCCTCGCAGCCCGCCAGGATCTCGTCTGAGAAACTGCACAGCACCGGAGGCGGAAGGGGATCGGGCCAGCGGTCGGCAACGTGGCCGGCAACCACCCGGGCGGTTTCGGTGGGATCGTTGTTGCCGGCCTTGATCTCGACGATTCCACCCATCCCGGTCCTCTGCATGAGATCCATGGCCATGTCCAAGGTGGGGATCCGCTCACCGGCAAACCGGCTTCCGAACCAACTGCCTGCATCCAGACGTCGGATCTCGGCCAGGTCGACCTGGTGCACGTCGCGCCGATCTCCGGTGGTCCGGGCCAGATCTGCGTCGTGAACCAGCACGATCTGGCCGTCGCGGGTCAGCTGGCAGTCGAATTCGACCCAGCGGCAGCCGAGATCCGCCGCATGCTGAAGGCTGGCCAGGGTATTCTCCGGGCAGTCGCCGGATGCGCCGCGATGGGCAATGATCGGCGCCACCGCCGGCTGAGAAGGGCCGACGGTCGCCACTACAGCCCCGGTACCCGCGGCCCCATCGAGCCGATATTGATGCAGTAGAGCGCCAGCATCGCACCGCCCTCCAAGCGCGAGATTTTGCGATCCCACCACAACAGCGGCAGGAACAGCAACGCGGTTGCCAGCATCACCCACAGGTCGACATTCTGGATGTCCTCGGCGATGGGTAGGGGCATAATCAACGAGCTGATGCCCAGGATGGCCAGCACGTTGAAGACGCACGAACCCATGGCGTTGGCGATCGCCAGCTCGGTATGCTTGCGCCAGGCGGCGATGATGGTCGCGGCCAGTTCCGGCAGGGAGGTTCCAACCGCCACCAGGGTCAGGCCGATGACGGATTCCGGGATGCCGGCCGCGCGGGCGAGCCCGGTGGCCCCGATGACCAACAGGTGCGCGCCGCCGATCAGGCCCACCAGCCCGCCGATCACGAAAAGCGCAATCAGCCAGTTGTTGTGCGGCACGGCGTCGGGCTCGTCGATGACCAGGTCTTCGTCGTTCAGGCGACACAGGCGCCGGTCGTGCAGATAACTTCCGACGATGAAGACGCCCAGCAACGCCAGCATCACAATGCCGTTCCAGCGCACGATTTCGCCCATCATGCCCAGGACGCACAGCAGGCCGATCGACAGCAGCATCGCAAGACCGTCGCGCACCGCCGCGCGCGGATGGCAGACCATCGGATAGATCAGGCCGCCGATACCCAGGATCAGGAGGATGTTGGCGATATTGCTGCCGACCACATTGCCGATGGCCAGGTCCGGCGTGCCTTGAAGCGCCGCATTGAGGGTCACGACCAGCTCGGGGGCCGAGGTCCCGAATCCCACGACCGTCAGCCCGATCAATGCCGGCGTAACGCCAAGGGCCTGCGCCAGTCCCACCGCACCGCGGAGGGTTGCCTCACCGCCCACGAACAGGACGATCAACCCGATGGCGATGAAAAGCAGGTCCATAAGTCAGATCACCCAGACGTCAACGCGGGTCGGCGCTCCACGCAGGTCCGAAATGCCAGGCGCGCGCCACGGCACAAGACGAATGCATCGGGAGCGAGACACGGTTCGCTGACGGCCGGAGAAAGCAACAACGTTGCGGGGTACATGGCGTTATTCGCCGAGAATTCCAAGTAGAATTTCGTAGCGAAGGGCGGCAGCAGCGTTAGCTGGCGCTGCGGGTGCGGCGGACGGCATCGCGCCATCCGTCATAAAGCGGCTCGCGCGTGTTCTCGGCCATGACGGGCCGGAACGTCGCTTCGACCTCCCATTGCCGGGACAACCCCTCCATGTCGGGATAGAGCCCGGCCTGCATGCCGCCCAGATAGGCCGCGCCCAGCGCCGTGGTCTCGGTGATCATCGGGCGTTCGACGGTGACGCCCAGGATATCGGCGAGGAACTGCATCGCCCAGTCGTTGGCGACCATGCCGCCGTCGACGCGCAGGGCCGCCGGCTTCTCGGCCCCGTCTGCCGCCATCGCCTCGAACAGGTCGCGGGTCTGGAAGCAGACCGATTCAAGCGTGGCCCTGGCGATCTCGGCGGGGCCGGTCCCGCGGGTGAGGCCGAAGATCGCGCCCCGGGCATCCTGGTCCCAGTATGGCGCGCCGAGGCCGGTGAATGCGGGCACCAGGTAGACCCGGCTTTGCGGGTCCGCGTTGCGTGCCAGGTCCTCTGTTTCCGGCGCCGTTCTGATCAGCTTGAGCTCGTCGCGCAGCCACTGGACCGCGGCGCCGGCAATGAAGATGCTGCCTTCGATCGCGTAGGTGACTTTGCCGCCCAGGCGATAGGCGACCGTGGTCAGGAGCTGGTTCTTGGAAGTCACCGCCGTGTCGCCGGTGTTGATCAGGGCAAAGCAGCCCGTGCCGTAGGTGCTCTTGATCATGCCGGGCTCAAAACAGCACTGGCCGAAGGTGGCGGCCTGCTGGTCGCCGGCCATGCCGCGCACGGCGATGGCGCTGCCGAAAAGCGACGGCTCGGTCGTCCCGAACTCGCAGGCGTTGTCCCTGACTTCGGGCATCAGTGAACGTGGGATGTTCAACAGCGTCAGCAGATCGTAGTCCCAGTCCTGGGTGTGGATGTTGAACAGCATCGTGCGGGCGGCGTTGGAGGTATCGGTCGCATGGACCCTGCCGCCCGTCAGTTTCCACAAGAGGTAGCAGTCGATTGTGCCGAAACGCAGCTTGCCCGCATCGGCGCGGGACCGGGCGCCGTCCACATTGTTCAGCAGCCAGGCGACCTTCGATCCGGAGAAGTAGGCATCGATGACCAAGCCCGTCCGCTCCTGTACCAGCCCGGCATGGCCCTCTTCCTTCAGCCGGTCGCAGAAGCCGGAGGTCCGGCGGTCCTGCCAGACGATCGCATTGTGGATCGGTGCGCCGGTCTCCGCGTCCCAGATCACGGTGGTCTCGCGCTGATTGGTGATGCCGATCGCGGCAACGCCGGAGGCGTCGATGCCCGCTTCGCGCATCGCTTCCTGACAGGTCCAGACCGTGTCCTGCCAGATCACCTCGGGTTCGTGTTCGACCCAGGCCGGCCGCGGATAGTGCTGGGTGAACTCCCTGTTCACCTGCGCGACCGGTGTGCCGCCGGAATCGAAGACCATGGCCCGGCTGCTGGTGGTGCCCTGGTCGATGGCAAGCACGTGGCCCGGCTGACTCATGTGATCTTCCTCCCCGATGGTCGCGTCGCGTTCTTGTTGTTTCGTTGCCAGATCGTGCCCGGGAACCGTGCCCCGGTCCAGCGGCAAGTTCTTCCTTTGCCGCACCGCATGCGATAGTGATTGCCGTCAAGACGGGATGGCAAAGTCTATGCGGGGAGAACAGCCGGAATGAACCCGAGCGACGTAAAGACCGTCGCGGACGCCGCGCGCATCGTGGCCGAACGCGGCCTGGATCACGTGAAGATCGGCGTCTTCGACAATGACGGGGTGTTCCGCGGCAAATACATGGCGGCACCGAAGTTCCTGTCGGCGCTGGACGGCGGGTTCGGGTTCTGTGACGTGGTGCTGGGCTGGGACATGCAGGACCAGCTTTACGACAGCGTCGAATTCACCGGCTGGCATACCGGCTATCCCGACGCCACGGTGCGGGTGCTGCCCGAAACATGCCGGTCAATCCCGTTCGAGAACGGCATGCTTCTGTTCATGGGAGAGTTCGAGGGGGCGGCGGAAACCGTCTGTCCCCGGGCGACCCTGCGGCGCGCGCTCGAGAAGGCCGACGCCATGGATTTCGACGTTACGGCGGCGGTCGAGTACGAGTTCTTCCTGTTCGAAGAGACGCCGCACAGCGTGCGCGAAAAGGCCTATCGGGATCTGCGGAACATCACTCCCGGGTTCTTCGGCTATTCCATGCTGCGCAGCTCGGTGCATGCGGAGTTCTATCAGGAGCTGTTGCACACCTGCACCGAGATGGACTTCCCGCTGGAGGGCCTGCACACCGAAACCGGGCCCGGCGTGCTGGAGGCGGCACTGGCGGCCGACGGTGCGCTTGTCGCGGCCGACAAGGCGGCGCTGTTCAAGACCTATACGAAGATCTTGGCGCAGCGGCGGGGCTGGATGGCCAGTTTCATGGCCAAGTGGTCGCCCGACTGGCCGGGCCAGAGCGGCCATATCCACGTCTCGCTGAAGACGAAGAACGGCGCCAGCGTGTTCCATGACCCGTCGCGGCCCAACGGGATGACCGATGCGATGCGGTATTTCATCGGCGGCCAGCAGAAGCTGATGCCCGGCCTTCTGGCGATGGTGGCGTCCACGGTCAACAGCTACACCCGCCTGATCCCCGGCTTTTGGGCGCCGACCGACGCGAGTTGGGGGGTGGAAAACCGGACCTGTGCGCTGCGGGCGATCACGGGCTCGGCCAAGTCCCAGCGGGTGGAGTACCGGGTGGCGGCGGCGGACATCAGTCCATATCTGGCATTGGCGGCAGCCGTGGGGTCGGGCCTCTACGGGATCGAACACCAGATCGAACCGACGGCACCGGTCACCGGCAACGCCTACGACAAGGACTTCCCCGAAGAGCTGCATTTGCCGCGCACCCTGTCGGCCGCGGCCGAGCGCCTGCGGCAGAGCAAGGAGGCGCGCACGCTGTTCGGCGATGCATTCGTCGACCACTATGCCGCCAGCCGCGACTGGGAGGAGCGGGAGTTTCGAAAGGCAATCACCGATTGGGAATTGGAGCGGTACTTTGAAATCATCTGACCGCCACGCCACCGCCGGGAGGGCACGATGGGCCACCCGATGGAACTGAGCGGTAACTGGAACTATCCGACACGGATCGTGTTCGGCGCCGGCCGGATCGACGGCCTGCCGCGCCTGCTTCGTTCGGTCGGCATGCGTACGCCGCTTTTGGTGACCGACCCTGGCCTGGCGGCCCTTCCGATGGTGCACGACGCCGTGCGGGCCAATGCGGCAGCGGGCTTTCCCACCGCGGTGTTCTCCAACGTCAAGGGCAACCCGGTGGAAAGCAATGTGAATGACGGTATTGCCGCCTTACGCGCCGGCGGCCATGACGGGATCATCGCTTTCGGCGGGGGCAGCGCGCTGGATGCCGGCAAGGCGATTGCCTTCATGGTGGGGCAGGACCGGCCGATCTGGGACTTCGAGGATGTGGGCGACAACTGGCGCCGAGGCTCCACCGAAGGGATTGCGCCCGTCATCGCGGTGCCGACCACGGCCGGCACCGGCTCGGAGGTGGGACGCAGCTCGGTCATCGCCAACGAAACCAGCCACGAAAAGAAGATCATCTTTCACCCCTCGATGATGCCGGCGGCGGTCTTGTCCGATCCGGAACTGACCGTCGGACTGCCGCCGCATATGACCGCCGCGACCGGTCTGGACGCCTTCACCCATTGCTTCGAGGCTTTCTGCGCGCCCGGGTGGCACCCGATGGCTGACGGCATCGCGCTGGAGGGCATGCGGCTGGTCGCCCAGGCTTTGTTGCCGGCCTACCGTGACGGCGGTGACATCGCAGCGCGCGCGCGGATGCTGGCAGCCGCGTCGATGGGGGCGACAGCGTTTCAGAAAGGGCTGGGGGGCGTGCATGCGATCAGCCATGCGGTGAGCGCGCTTTACGACACGCACCACGGTCTGACCAATGCAGTCGTCCTGCCCTATGTGATGCGCCACAACGAGGCCGTGCTGGGCGAGAAGGCGACCCTGGTCGGCCGGTTGTTGAACTTGCCCGATCCCGGATTCGCCTCGCTCCTGGACTGGTGCCTGCGGTTCCGGGAGGAGCTGGGCATTCCGGCCGACCTGGGCGGCATCGGCGTCGATGCCGCGCGCGCCGAGGAAATCGGCGAAATCGCCGCACGCGACCCGACGGCCGCGTTCAATCCGGTCCCGGTGACGGCGGCGGATCTTGCCGCGGTGCTTGAAAACGCTGTTGCCAGTCGACTGTAGGTCGGAACGTCTCTGGGCGAGAGCGGTCGTCGCCGCTATTCTCTCGGCCCCACCAGTTCTGTTTCACCCCATGCCATGGAGAGCGCATGTCAGGCCTGTTGTTCTCGCTTCTCACCGTGACGCTTGCGGTCGGCGTTGCCGGCGCGGCGGCGGCGCAGAGCGGCGATCCGGAAAACACCATCTATCTCGACCTCAAGGACGGGCGCGTCGTTATCGAATTGCGGCCCGACCTGGCGCCCCAGCATGTGGCGCGCATCAAGCAGCTGACCCGCGAGGGTTTCTATGATGGCCTCACCTTTCACCGGGTGATCGATGGCTTCATGGCCCAGACCGGCGACCCCAACGGCAACGGAACGGGCGGGTCGGGGGTCAAGCTGCCGGCCGAGTTCTCCGACGAGCCGCACGAGCGGGGCACCGTCTCGATGGCGCGAGCCCGCAGCCCCGACAGCGGCGACAGCCAGTTCTTCATCGTGTTCGACCGCGTGCCCCATCTGGACGGCCAGTACACGGTTTGGGGCAAGGTCGTCGACGGAATGGTCTACGTGGACCGGATCAAGAAAGGCGACAGCCGGAACAACGGCACGGTTGACGATCCTGATACCATCGTCCGCCTGCAGGTTGCAGCAGATGTAGCCGAATAGCCTCGGCTACCTACCATATCTAGTGTTATCGGGCATTCGACCTTTCAGCTTTCGTTAGGGGATGGACCGCACAATAGGGGGTCTGGGCGTGGCAGAATCGCCGCGCCGGGCCCCCGCCATGCGGGGACATTGCGCAACGGACAGAAGGTCACGAGCCCATGTCGGATATTGCATCTGCCGTCGTCTCGCAGGTTGTCAACGCCAAGTATGACGTCCTGATCGGCGCGGTGAAGAACACCGCCCGCCGGGAGCAGGACATCGTCAACATGATCGAGAAGACGGTTGGCAGCGGCGCGCAGCCGCTCAATGCGTCCGGCCGAGGCAGCACGGTCAATACGCTCGCCTGACCGCACCCGCGCGCCATTGGCGTGCGGCGACTTTTTTGGTCCTGACCGACGGAGGGCGCCCCTGGTCCCTCCGGTTTTGATGTGAGCGGGACCTTATGGATCGACCATGGCTCTGCAGTTTCCCCCCTGGTTCGGCACTGTCGTCAAGCTGTCCCTGACAGCGGTGCTGATCGCTCTGATCGCGGCCAAGGTCGATCTGGACGCAGCCATGGATCGTGTCCGCCAGCTTCCCTTGTGGGCGGGGTTCGCCGCCCTTTGCCTTGCGACCGCACAGGTGGCCCTGAATGCGTGGCGCTGGCGGGTGATTGCCGCGGCGGAGGGCGGGCTGCTGGCGCCGGTCACGGCGCTCCGTTCCGTATTCCAGGGCCTGTTCTTCAATCAGGCACTGCCGTCGGTCGTGGGCGGCGACGCGCTTCGCGTTCTGCATGCCACGCAGGCGGGCATTGGGGCCGGCCCGGCGGTGCGCTCCGTCGTTCTCGACCGGATCGCGGGCATGGGAGCCCTGGTCTTTCTGGCGGCCCTGTCGCAGCCGATGTTTCTTGCCCGGGTCGATAGCGTTGCGGCACGAGGCGTGACCCTGGGCGTCGTGACCCTGGGCATCGCCGGTGTGGTCGCGATTTTGGCGCTGGCCTCCCTGCCGATGGACTGGCGGCGGTTCCGGCCGATCGCGGCCACGGTGACGCTGAGCCGGACGGCCCGGCACATCTGCACCCGACCGGCCCTGCTGGTTTCCGTGATGGGCCTGTCGCTGGCGGGGCACGTGCTGTTCTTGGCTGGCGTGATCTGTCTTGCCGCTGGTCTGGGCCTGCGGATCGATATCGCGGGCTGCCTTGCCGTGGTTCCGGTCGCCCTGTTGCTGGCGATGGCGCCGATTTCCATCGCCGGCTGGGGCGTGCGTGACGGCGTCATGGTCACAGGTCTTGGACTGTTGGGGGTGGACGCGGACGGTGCGCTGGCATTGTCGGTGCTGATGGGGCTGGTGGTCCTGGCGTCCAGCCTGCCCGGCGGTGTGGCATGGCTGGGGGACACGGTGCGGCGCCGCGCCATCGATCTGCAGGACGCGTCGGGCGCACGCGAAACGGGGGTCTAGGGCAGCCATGTCGATCCACAGAGCCAGACTGAAGCCATTGTCGTCGCGCAAGCAGGTGATCCACCAGCATGCCGATGTCACTGCAGCGGACCGGGCCAGGTGGATAGGCCGCAACGAGGCCTACTACGACGACGACCGGCGCACCATGCGGTTCCTGATCCCGCCCGGTGCACGGGTGCTGGACCTGGGATGCGGGTGCGGCGATCTTCTGGTCGCGCTCCGGCCGTCGCTGGGCGTCGGCGTCGATTTCTCGGAAAAGCGGGTCGAGCAGGCGGCCCGGGCGCATCCCAAGTTCCGGTTCTTTGTCGGCGATATCGAGAACCTGGAGGCGCTGGCGCCGGAGCTATCGTGGCCGTTCGACTACATCATCCTGTCCGACACCATCGGCTATCTGGACGACGTGGAGGAGGCCCTGAAAGGGCTGCACCGACTGTGCGACGGCGAGACCCGCCTGGTCGTCGCCTACTACTCGCACCTGTGGGAACCGGTGCTGCGGCTGGGTGAGCTGATCGGCCAAAAGATGCCGCAGCCGGAGGTGAACTTCGTCTCGCCCGCCGATATCGCGAACGTGCTGCACCTGGCCGACTTCGAAGTGATCAAGACCGAGTGGCGGCAGCTGGTGCCGAAGCGCCTGCTGGGCCTGGGGCCCGTGATCAACCGGACCGTCGCGCCGCTGCCGCTGATCCGTGGCCTGTGCCTGCGCCACTATCTGGTCGCGCGGTCGGCCAGGAAGGTCGAACGCACGGTCAACTCGGTCAGCGTGCTGATTCCGTGTCGCAACGAGAAGGGCAATATCGAATCGGCGATCCAGCGTCTGCCGCGGCTGTGTCGGGACATGGAAGTTCTGTTCGTGGAGGGCAATTCCAGCGACGGCACCTACGAGGAATGCGTGCGCGTCGCCGAGGCGTTCGGCGACCGTCTCGACATCAAGGTCGCCAAGCAAGACGGCAAGGGCAAAGGCGATGCGGTCCGCAAGGGTTTCGACATGGCCCGGGGCGACCTGTTGATGATCCTGGACGCCGACCTGACCATGCCGCCCGAGGAACTGCCGAAGTACTACGATGCCTATTGCCGCGGGAAAGGCGAGTTCGTGAACGGCAGTCGCCTGGTCTACCCGTTCGAGAAAGGCGCCATGCGGTTCCTGAACTACTGGGCGAACCGGACCTTTGCGGCGATCTTTTCCTTCCTGTTGAACCAGCGCTTCACCGACACCCTGTGCGGCACCAAAGTGCTGGGGCGCGACGACTATCGCAAACTTGCGGCGAATCGGGCCTATTTCGGCGAGTTCGATCCTTTCGGGGATTTCGACCTGATCTTCGGGGCGGCCAAACTGAACCTGAAGATCGCGGAGGTGCCGATCCGGTACATGGACAGGACCTATGGCGAACCCCAGATCTCGCGGTTCCGCGACGGGTTCCTGCTCTTGAAGATGGTGATATTCGCGTGGCGCAAACTGAAGGCGTTGTAGGAACGGGCGACAGCCGCCAAACGCTGGAGCGGCACCGGGCTGCCTGGGAAGCCAAGGGCGCCGTGCGCGCTGTCATCTGGACTATCACCGCCGGCTGGTCTCCGCCTGCCCGAAGGGCCGCATCCTGGAAATCGGCAGCGGGTCGGGCCATCTCGCCGAAAGCGTCGGGGAGGCGGTGTCGATCGACATCGTGCCGTCGCCCTGGGTAGACGCGGCTGCGGACGTTCATGCGTTGCCCTTCGCCGGCGAAAGCTTCGACGGCATCGTCATGCTGGACGTGCTGCACCATCTGGAACGGCCGGACCTGTTCTTCGCCGAGGCCGCGCGGGTGCTGCGGCCCGGCGGACGGCTGGCCATGATCGAGCCGGGCATCACGCCGGCAAGCTGGCTGTTCTACAAGCTTCTGCACGCCGAACCGGTCGAGATGGGGGCGAATCCGTTCGGTCCCGACGAGCCCGACCCGAACCGCGATCCTTTCGACTCCAACCAGGCCATCCCGACCCTTCTGTTCAAACGCCAGGAACACCGGATTGCTTTCTTGGAGCGTAGTCCGGAGTTCACGGTGACCAAGTGCGCCTGGCTCAGCCTGTTCGCCTATCCCCTGTCGGGTGGGTTTCAGCCCTGGACCCTACTGCCCGGGACGCTGACCGAGCCGTTGGTCACGATCGAAGACGCGCTGATGCCGTTCCTGGGGCCGTTGATGGCCTTCCGGCTGTTCGTGGTGCTGGAGAAGAAGCCGCCGGCTGGCTGAAACGAACTGTTAAGAAACCGCGCGGTATCGGCCCGTTTCCGCGCGGAGTCCCGCCCTCTTCACCGTTTCCTAACCGCGCCCGTGTTGGATCGTATCCGGACCGTGCATTCGGGTGCGAGCAACGAATTCACGTCCCTGGGCGGCGCCGATGCCCGCCCGGACGGACCCCGAACCGGGTTGGAGAGCGGTATGAGCAAATGCGCGTTGGTGACCGGGGCGTCCGGTCAGGACGGTTCCTATCTGATCGAGTTCCTGCTGGCCAAGGGCTATGAGGTGCACGGGATTATCCGGCGCGCCAGCACCTTCAACACCGAGCGGATCGACCACCTGTACCAGGACCCGCACGAGTCGGGCGCGCGCCTGTTCCTGCACTACGGCGACCTGGCCGACAGTTCGGGCATGCGCCGGATCATCGGCAAGGTGCAGCCGGACGAGGTTTACAATCTTGGGGCCCAGTCCCATGTGCGGGTCAGCTTCGACCAACCCGAATACACTGCCGACGTGGTCGGCACCGGCACCCTGCGCCTGTTGGACGCGGTGCGCGATTTCATCGCCGAGACGGACAAGCCGGTGCGGGTCTATCAGGCCGGCTCGTCTGAGATGTTCGGCGCCTCGCCGCCGCCGCAGTCGGAAAAGACGCTGTTCTATCCGCGCAGCCTCTACGCGGTGGGCAAGGTCGCGGGATATTGGTACGCGGTGAACTACCGCGAGGCCTACGACATGTTCGTGACCAACGGGATCCTGTTCAACCATGAGAGCCCGCGCCGGGGCGAAACCTTCGTCACCCGCAAGATCACCCGGGCGCTGGGCCGGATCAAGATGGGGCTGCAGCAGAAGCTCTATCTCGGCAACCTGGATTCCGAACGAGACTGGGGTTTCGCCGGCGACTATGTGGAAGCGATGTGGATGATGCTGCAGCATGACAGCCCCGACGACTTCGTCGTGGCGACCGGCGAGTCCTACACGGTGCGCCAATTCCTGGAGCAGGCTTTCGGCTATGCCGGTCTGAACTGGCAGGACTTCGTCGAATTCGATCCGCGTTACCTGCGGCCCACCGAGGTGGATGCCCTGTGCGGCGATCCGTCGAAGGCCAAGAAGGCCATGGGCTGGAGCCCGCGCACCTCGTTCCAGGCACTGGTGGAAATGATGGTGGATCACGACATGGAGCTGGCCGACCGCGAACGCACATTGCGTGATGCGGGGCACAATGTGGCCTTTGCCCAGGGTTGAGGCGGATGCGGCCTGACGCCCGCATTTTCGTGGCCGGCGGCCGTGGCCTGGTCGGCTCGGCGATCGTGCGGGCGCTGGCCCGGAGCGGTGCCGGCGCGGTTCTCACCCCGACCCGGGCCGAGGTCGACCTGCGCGACCGGGTCCAGGTTGACCGGTTCATGGGCACCGAACAGCCGACGCACGTGTTCCTGGCGGCGGCCATGGTGGGCGGCATCCATGCCAACAACACCTACCGGGCCGAGTTCATGTTCGACAACCTGGCGATCCAGACGAACGTGATCGACAGCGCCTACCGGCACGGGGCCGAAAAGCTTTTGTTCCTGGGGTCGAGCTGCATCTATCCCAAGTTCGCCGACCAGCCGATCCGCGAGGACTCGCTGTTGACCGGCCCGTTGGAACCCACCAACGAAGCCTACGCGATCGCCAAGATCGCGGGCATGAAGATGTGCGAGGCCTACCGCCATCAGTACGGCTTCGACGCGATCTCCGCGATGCCCACCAATCTCTACGGGCCGGGCGACAATTTCGACCTGGAGAACAGCCACGTGATCCCGGCGCTGATGCGCAAGGCGCACGAGGCAAAGGTGACGGGTGCGGCCGAGATGACCGTGTGGGGCTCCGGCGCGCCCCGGCGCGAATTCTGCCACGTGGACGACTTGGCCGAGGCCTGCGTCTTCCTGATGGAATCCTATGACGGCGCCGACCCGGTCAATGTGGGTGTCGGCGAGGACATCACCATCCGCGATCTGGCGACGCTGATCTGCGAGGTGGTGGGCTTCGAAGGCAAGCTCACCTTCGATGCCTCCAAACCCGACGGCACGCCCCGCAAGGTGATGGACGTCAGCCGCATCAGGAAACTGGGCTGGTCGGCCAAGATTGGCCTGAAGGAAGGGCTCGCCGCGACCTATGCCTGGTACTGCCAGAGCGGCGCGGCCCAGGCGGCGGAGTAGGGGGCGCCCCGCTGATGTAGGCGTGTCTCGACGGGCAAGTCAAGGCGCGGGCAAGACTACACCCTCGTGGCAGCAAAAAAACCCGTTTTTGGACTGTTGCGGAGCGACGGCCGACCCACTCTGGGTATCACCAGCGCTTGTCGAAACCCGTCATTACAACCTACGCTAATTCTCGGTCTTATCCGACGGCCTATGATCGTCGGTGTCGCGTCGAACAAATGGACCGCCAAGCGAGGACGAGCAAGTGTCATCCGATCAATGGATCAAGCGGTTTCGGCAGTTTCTTGAACGCCAGCCAAACCAGGTCAGAGACGTGGCAGACGATAAGCTTGTCGAGACGCACGAGCGAGTCTCGGAGACCATCAGGCGGACGATGCTCGTTCTTCTCGTCTTCTCGTTGTTTCGCATTGTCACCACCTTCAGCGTGGAAGACGTCGTCCTGTTCGGGCGTGGAGCGGGGATAACGCTGCCCTACGCTGAAGCGCCAATCACTTTCGTCGGTCTTCTGGTCGCGGCGCCATTTGTTCTGCTCGTGCTTGCGGTCTATCTGCACGTGTTCGACGGATACCGGCTGGATCTGGAGGTGGAGATAAGGAAAAAGAACCTCGCCTTGAATCCCATCCCCACGCTGTTCAATCTCGACGAGCCGCTTGCGCGATACCTTGCCGGGGTCGTCTTTTACTGGTCGGTGCCGGTTGTCCTCTTGGTGATCGCCTCAAAGGCATTGGCGCGTCCCGAATGGGGAGTGCCAATTTGCGGCCTTGCAGTTCTTGTGGCGCTAAGTATCCTCGTCGTCAAACTGCGCCGGCATCCGTCCACTAGGTTGTTCACTTCGAAAAACCTATTGGGATGGCTGGCGATTGGAGCACTAGTAGCAGCGGTCCCGGTCTGGATCTACGATCGCTTCTATCACCTGGACGAAAACTGGTTCTATCGTGCGCCCGATTTGCGGTGGGCGAATCTAAGCCAAGGATCCTTCGTCGACGCATACCTTCGAAGGGCGGACATCAGGTTTGCCGATCTGTCCGGCATCAGTTTCGATGGCGCTGACCTTCGCAGGACCAAATTACAGAATTCCAATCTTCAAGACGCCTCTCTAAAGACGGCAGATCTTCAGGGTGCCAATCTGCAAGACGCACGACTTGAGGGAGCGACACTCAGGGGAGCGGACCTTCGCAAAACAACGCTGCAGAAAGCCGGTCTTCGGGACGCGATTCTGGAGAATGCCAATCTGCAGGGCGCGAATCTGGAGGACGCAGATCTGGAAGGAGCGAAGTTCAAAGGAGCGGATCTGCGGGACGTTAGCCTGGATGATGTGAGCCTCCAATCCCTTGATTTCAGCGAAGCAGACCTCACCGGTCTGGATCTGATCTCGGCAAATCTTCAAGGGGCGAAGCTTCGGTCTGCCATTCTGAATGAGGCAGATCTTCAGAGTGCCAACCTGCAAGATGCCCAGATGCAAGGAGCGGAACTCCTTGCGGCAAATTTGGAATCCGCAAATCTCCAAGGTGCCAATCTGCGTGGCGCCGCGATGATAAACGCCAGTCTGAGCAACGCCAATCTCGCCTCAGCGAACCTCTCAAGTACTAAACTGTGGGCTGTGAGCGCCATCGGCGTCGGCCTCCAGGACGCGAACCTGGAGGCGGCAGACCTGACCGAAGCGAACTTGGTTCGTGCAAATCTAACAGGTGCAAAACTTCGCGTTGCCCAACTGCCTAAAGCAAACCTGACGGCCGCTGGTCTCGAAAATGCAGTTCTGGAATCCGCAAGTTTCAGAGAGGCAAACTTGGGCGGGGCGAATCTCCAGGGTGCAAACCTTCGTAATGCCGATCTCTTGGGCGCGAACCTGACAGACGCGAACTTGGTAAACGCTGACATCACAGATGCCAACCTCGAGAAGGTCGTGTTTTGCCGCACGACAATGCCGGAAGGCGATGTTCAGAATCCTGACTGTGGAGAAGTCGGCGGTTTTCCTTCGGCATCGCAATTCCGACCAGCGGGCCGCTAGTGCCATGGCACCGACTACAACAAGGGGAAAGACGAACACGTGATCTTGAGACGATATAGGCTCTTTGTGGCCGCATCTGCCGCGTGGCTCGCGGTTCTGATGTTTGACTGCCAGGTTGCGTTTGCACAGCAGCCCGCCAGGCTGGGCCAATACAAAATCGATTCAAACCGGGTTTCGATTTCCGGCGTCTCCTCCGGTGCATTCATGGCCAATCAGTCTCACGTTGCCCATTCGGAATTGATTATGGGTGCAGGTCTGGTTGCTGGCGGCCTATACGGATGCGCTGTGCCCGGGGTCGACAAGGGCGGCGTGGACGCTCAGATAAACCTGGCTACGGGAGCGTGCACGACACTTCCATCGGCACTTCGCTCGCCGCAGGACTACAGACGCCAGACCGAACAGCTCGCGTCTTTTGAATCGATCGACCCGCTTGCCGGTCTTGAGGGAGATCGGGTGTATCTGTTCACCGGAGAAGAGGACACGGTCGTGAATTCGGTGACCGTGGAGCGTGCGATGGCCTTGTATGGGCTGTTGGGTGTCAACGCAGAAGACTTGCTTTTTTGTAAGTGGAATCCCTGCCAGTCACGGATGGGTTGCTACTGACTGTTGCCAGTCGTGCGACGCTCCGGGCTCGCCATTCATCCTCGACTGCGACTATGACCAAGCGGGACATATCCTCAATCACATCTACGGCGCCTTGCACCCTAAAAGCAAGCCCGACGCGCTTACGGGCAACTTCATCGAGTTCTCCCAGGCTGAGTTTCTTCCTGACGAAAACACTGCGTTGAGTGGATTCGGCAGAACCGGCGTGCTTTATGTACCGTTGTTTTGCTCACTCGGCGAAAGTTGTTCCCTGCATGTTGTGCTGCATGGATGCAGGCAGTCGACGGAGTTTGTAGGTGATACGTTCTACAAAAATATCGGTGTCAACGAATGGGCAGACACCAATGGGATTGTCGTTCTCTATCCGCAGGCAGCGCCTGTCGAAAGGGCGCTTCTGGACCAAGAGTACCCTGATCTTGCAAAGCAGAATTTCTTTGCCGCTAATCCAGCCGGCTGCTGGAACTGGTGGGGATACGCCCATGATGACCGCTTCCTGTTGAAAGATGGGGTCCAGATCAACGCAATTCGGCGTATGATTGACCGTATCATGGGAGTTGACTAATTGGGGACTCTTTGGTGACGTAGCAGGCGACGCGTGTACTACTGTTGTGCCGTCCATGGGGTGGTTCAGCCGTCGCCGGTTTCTCATCCCCTGGCGCCGAAGCGCCGCGGATCTGCCGCAGCCCAGTAGTTCGAATAGCCTGGGCAGTCTTTTCCATCCAACAATGCGCCAGGCTCCAGCCACGTCAGTGCCTGGCTGGCTGGCAGCACCGAACGGTTGCCCTCCCGGAAATAGAAGTGCTGCGGCCCAAGCTCCGTGGGGTGGTCCAGGCCCGCAGCGGCGACGAAGTCCGCCAGGGCCTTCATAGTGTTGCGGTGGTAGTTGAAGACCCGCTCTGTCTTGTCGGCGACGACCAGGGCGCGCTGGCGCTGTTCGTCCTGGGTGCAGACGCCGACCGGGCAGCGGTTCGTGTGGCAGGCCTGCGACTGGATGCAGCCGACCGCGAACATGAACCCGCGGGCGGAGTTGCACCAGTCCGCACCCAGGCACATGGCGCCGGCGATGTAGAAGGCCGAGACCAGCTTGCCGCCGGCACCGTTCTTGATCCTGTCGCGCAGGTTGGCGCCGACCAGCACGTTGTGGGCGAAACTCAGCCCCTGGCGCAGCGGCGTTCCCAGGTGATTGCTGAATTCGACGGGCGCGGCGCCGGTGCCGCCTTCGGCCCCGTCGATGACGATGAAATCTGGCGTGATCCCGTTCTCCAGCATGGCCTTGGCCATCGCCATGAACTCCCACCTATGGCCGATGCACAGCTTGAACCCGGTGGGTTTGCCGCCGCTGAGATCGCGCAGCCGGGCCACGAATTCCATCAGTTCCAGCGGGGTTGTGAACGCTCCGTGGCCCGCCGGCGAGACACAGTCGACACCGACGGGAACGCCGCGTGTCTCGGCGATTTCCGGCGTCACCTTCGCACCGGGCAGCATGCCGCCGTGCCCCGGTTTGGCGCCCTGGGAGATCTTGATCTCGACCATCTTGACCTGGTCGTCCGCGGCACGCTCGGCGAACATTTCTGGATTGAAGCTGCCGTCGTCATTGCGGCATCCGAAATGACCGCTGCCAATTTCCCAGATCAGGTCGCCGCCGGCCTCGCGGTGGTAGCGGCTGATGCCGCCTTAGCCTGTATCCTGGGCAAATCCGCCTTTCCTGGCGCCCTGGTTCAGCGCCAGGATCGCATTGGGGCTGATCGCGCCGAAACTCATGGCGGAGATGTTGAACAGCGATGCGGAATAGGGGCGGGCGCAATCGGGGCCGCCGACGGTGACTCTGAGCGGCTCCTCGCAAGGCGGCTTCGGCGTGACCGAGTGGTTCACCCAGGCGTGCTCTTCGGCATAGACGTCGAACTCGGTGCCGAACGGCGATTTCGCCTCTTCGTTTTTCGCACGTTGATAGACCAGCGACCGCTGCTCCCGGCTGAAGGGCGTGCCGCTCAGGTTCGACTCGAAGAAATACTGGCGCAACTCTGGCCGGATGCCCTCGAACAGGAATCGCAGATGGGCCAGGATCGGGTAATTCCTGAGCACGCTGTGCCGCGTCTGCACCATGTCCCGGGTGCCGAGCAGCGCGAAGGCGCCGGTCACCAGCAACGCCCACAGGAAATGGATGTTGACGACGATGCCGAGCCCCAGGAAGAGGACCGAAAGAAGGATCGTTGCGTAGTAGACGGCGTAGCGGGAGGAGAGCATTTACCGTCAGGCCACCGCGGCTCCCCCTGTAGCCCCCGTGTCCTGCCGGCCTTCCTCAACCGCGTGGCAGGCGACGCTGGCGCCGTTCACGGGTTTCAGTTCCGGTCGTTCCGCGCTGCAGCGCTCGTTTGCCAGCGGGCAGAGCGGGTGGAAGGCACAACCCGACGGCGGGTCGAGCGGGGAGGGGAGTTCGCCCGTCAGCCGGATCCGGTCGCGCCGACGCGCCGGGTCGGCGACGGGCGTGGCGGAGAGCAGTGCCCGGGTATAGGGATGCTGGGGCGCGGCGAACAGGGTATCGCGCGGCGCCTGTTCCACGGGACGGCCCAGATACATGACCAAGACGTCGTCGGCGATGTGGCGGACCACCGACAGGTCGTGGCTGATGAAGAGGTAGGCCAGGTCGAAATCGCGCTGCAGGTCGGCCAGCATGTTCAGCACCTGGGCCTGGATCGACACGTCGAGCGCGGAGACCGGTTCGTCCAGCACCACGACCTTGGGGTTCAGCATCAGCGCCCGGGCGACGGCGATGCGTTGGCGCTGGCCGCCTGAGAACATGTGCGGATAGCGGTCGTAGTGTTCGGGGCGCAGGCCGACACGCTCCATCATCTCCATCGCGGCTTTGCGGCGCGCGGCGGCATCCATATCGGTATTGATTAGGACCGGCTCTTCCAGAATCGTGCCCACCCGCTTGCGCGGGTTGAGCGAGCCGTAGGGGTCCTGGAACACGATCTGCACCGTCTTGCGCAGGGCGCGCAGCTCTGCAGCGGCCGCCGAAGACACGTCCAGGCCGCCGATCTCCAGCCGGCCCGCGGTGGGCGGTTCGATCAGGGTCACCAGGCGGGCCAGGGTGGACTTGCCGCAGCCGGATTCGCCGACCACGGCCAGCGTTCGCCCGGTCTCCAGCGCGAAACTGACTCCGGCGACGGCGCGGACCAGACCTTCGGAGAACATGCCGCGCCGGACGTGATAGTCCCGCTCCAGCCCTTCTGCGCGGATGACGGTCTCGCCGCTCATGCCGCCGCTCCGCCCGGCGCGCGCTCGGTCGGCATGCCAGCTTCGAGCGGCGTGAAACAGCGGACCTTGCCGTTGTGGTATTCGCTGAGGCTCGGCCGTTCGGCCCGGCAGTGGGCGTTGGCGAACTTGCAGCGCGGGCTGAACAGGCATCCGGTCGGCCGGTCGCCGGCGCCGGGCACCACGCCGGGAATGGTCGGCAGGCGGGCATGGCCCACGCCCCGTTCGGGCAGCGCATCCAACAGCGCGGCCGTGTAGGGGTGGCGCGGCTCGGCGAACATGCGCTCCACGTCGCGGACCTCGACCTGCTGGCCGGCATACATCACCTGCACCCGGTGGGCCATCTCGGCGATCACGCCCATGTCGTGGGTGATCAGGACCAGCGCCATGCCGCGTTCCCGCTGCAGGTCGCGCAACAGGTCCAGGATCTGGGCCTGGATCGTGACGTCCAGCGCCGTGGTCGGCTCGTCGGCGATCAACAGGCGCGGGTTGCAGGCGATCGCCATGGCAATCATGACACGCTGGTTCATGCCGCCGGACATCTGGTGAGGAAACGCCCTCAGCCGCGTTTCCGGCGCGGGGATGCCGACGAGACCCAGCAGTTCGACCGCGCGCTTGTCCCGTTCCGCCCGGGTCCCGCCCAGGTGCGTCTTGATGGTCTCGGTGATCTGGAAGCCGACCGTGAAGCAGGGGTTCAGGCTGGTCATCGGTTCCTGGAAGATCATCGACAGGTCCCGGCCGATCAGGCGACGCCTGGCCAGGGCGCTGACGGTCAGCAGGTCCTCGCCCGCGAAATTCAGGCGGTCGGCGGTGATCTTTGCGGTTCAGGGCAACAGGCCCATCAGGGCCAGCATGGTGACGCTCTTGCCCGAGCCGGACTCGCCCACCACACCCAGGACCTCGCCCTCCTCGACGGTCAGGTCGATGCCGTCGGCGGCCCGGAATGGCCCGAGAGCGGTCTGGAACTCGACGGCAAGGTTGCGGATTTCCAGCAGACCCATGTCAGCTCCGCTTCAGCTTGGGGTCCAGCGCATCGCGCAGCCCGTCGCCCAGCAGGTTGAGTGCCAGCACGGTGATCAGGATGGCCAGCCCCGGAAAGGTCACGACCCACCAGGCCCTCAGCACGAACTCGCGCGCCTCGGCCAGCATGGTACCCCATTCCGGCGTCGGCGGCTGGGCGCCCATTCCCAGAAAACCAAGCGCTGCGGCATCGAGGATGGCGGTCGAGAAGCTGAGAGTTGCCTGAACGATCAGCGGCGCCATGCAGTTGGGCAGGATGGTGATGAACATCAGGCGCAGCCTGCCGGCGCCGGCAACGCGGCTGGCCGTGACATAGTCGCGTGTGCGTTCGGAGATCACCGACGCCCGGGTCAGCCGGACATAGTGGGGCATCAGGGTCACCGAAATCGCGATCATCGCGTTGGACAGCTTGGGCCCCAGGATCGCCACCAGCACCAGGGCCAACAACAGGCTGGGGATCGCCAGGATCACGTCCATCAAGCGCATCACCACGGTGTCATAGGCCCCTCGGAAGAAGCCCGCGGTCAGGCCGATGGTGATCCCGAAGCTGAGTGACAGGGTCACGACGATCACGCCGACCGCCAGCGAATAGCGCGACCCGTAGATAATGCGCGACATCAGGTCCCGGCCGACCGCGTCGGTACCCAGGATGAAGTCCCAGCTTCCGTCTGCCTCCCAGACCGGGGGCTTCAGCAATGCCTCGCGGTACTGCTCGTGGGGTGCGTGCGGGGCGATGACATCGGCGAACAACGCCATCAGGACAACGCCCACCACCACGAACAGCCCGATCACACCGCCGCGGTTCTCGCTGAAATAGAACCAGAACTCGCGCAGGCGCTGGGCGGTGCCATCGCCTCTCGCCCTTGTCGATCCGTTCTGCGTGATTTCAGCCATGGCTCAGCGCGTGTGTCGAATGCGGGGGTTGATCAGGCCGTACAGGAAATCGACCAGCAGGTCGACGATCATGACGGTGCCGGCGATCAGCACCAGGCCGCCCTGGACCGCTTGGTAATCACGGCGGAAGATCGAATCCACCATCCACTTGCCGATTCCGGGCCAGGAAAAGATCGTCTCGGTCAGAATGGCGCCGGCCAGCAGCACGCCTACCTGCAGGCCGATCACCGTGACCACCGTGATCAGCGCGTTTCTGAGCGCGTGCAGCCCGATCACCCGGCGGGGCGACAGGCCCTTGGCACGGGCGGTGCGCACATAGTCCTCACCCAGAACTTCCAGCATGGCCGAACGGGTCTGGCGCGCGATCACCGCCATGGGAATGGTGCCCAGCACGATTGTCGGCAGGATCAGGTGCCGGACCGCCGACTTGAAGGCGCCGGCTTGCCCCGACAGCAGCGAGTCGATCAACATGAAGCCGGTGACCGGATCGAAGAAGTAAAGCAGGTTGATCCGCCAGGAGACCGGTGTCAGCTGCAGAATGCCGGAGAACAGGATGATCAACAGCAACGCCCACCAGAAGATCGGCCTGGAATAGCCGGTCAGCGAGATACCCATCAGCGTCTGGTCGAACACGGAACCGCGCTTGACCGCCGCCAGCACACCGGCGGGCAATCCGACAAGGGCAGCGAACAGGATTGCGCACAGGGAGAGCTCAATCGTTGCCGGGAACAGGGTGAAGAACTCGGTCAGGACAGGCTTCTTGGTGATGAAGGAGACCCCCAGGTCGCCCTGCAGCACATCGAGCACGAAATCCACATACTGCTTCCACAGCGGCTGGTCGAAACCGAACCGCGCCATCAGCTCGGCATGCCGTTCGGCCGTGATGCCGCGCCCGCCGGCCATGACCTCGACCGGGTCGCCGGGGATCAGGCGAATGAAGCTGAACGCCACCAGGGTGACCCCCAGGAAGGTGGGGATCAGGAGACCGAGGCGGCTGGCGACGAAACGAAGCATGGGATCGTTGGTGTTCCGGAAACAAGGAACGGGAGAGGCGCTGGTCAGGCCGCTCCCGTTCCCATTTAGAAACCGTCAGGCGACGGGCGCTACTGCAGGTCGACCCCGTAGAACACGTGGCCGCCGAACGGATCGATTTTGAAGTCCACGACTTCCTTGCGGACCTGTTTGTACACCACCGAATGGGCGATGGTGATCCACGGCGCCTCCGCCTTGAAGCGCTTCTGCGCCTGCATGTAGAGGTCGGTCCGAGTGTCGACGTCGGAGATCTGCTTGGCCTTGCGCAGGAGATCGTCGAACTCCTTGTCGCACCAGCGGGCACGGTTGCCGCCGGTTTCCGCGGCGTCGCAACCCAACAACACGTACATGAAGTTGTCAGGATCGCCGTTGTCGCCGGTCCAGCCCAACAACATGGTCTGATGCGCGCCTTCCTTGGTGCGGGTCAGGTATTCGCCCCACTCCATCGACACGATGTCGGCCTGGACGCCCACCTTGGCCCAGTCGGCCTGGATCAGCTCGGCCATGCGCCGTGCGTTGGGGTTGTAGGGCCGCTGCACCGGCATCTCCCAGATGTCGGTCTTCAGGTCCGTGACGCCCGCCTCGGCCAGCAGTGCCTTGGCCTTTTCGGGATCGTAGGGATAGTCCTGGACCTCGTCATTGTAGGACCAGATCGTCGGCGGGATCGGGTTCTTGGCGACGCTGCCGGCGCCCTGGAACACTGCTTCGAGAATGGCCTGCTTGTTGACGGCCATGTTCAGGGCCTGACGCACCCGCACGTCGTCGAACGGCTTCTTCTCGGTGTTGAAGGCAAGGTAGCCGACGTTAAGGCCTTCCTGGCTCATCAGGTTGATCTCGGAATCATCCGCCATGGCCTGCAGGTCGGCCGGGTTCGGATACGGGATCAGATGGCATTCGCCGGCCTTCAGCTTCTGGTAGGCGACGTTGTTGTCGGGCGTGATCGCGAAGATCAGGTTGTCGATCGCCGCCTTGCCTTCCCAATAGTCCGGGTGGGCCTTGTAACGGATGACCGCGTCCTTTTGGTAGGCGACCAGCTGGAACGGCCCCGTTCCGATCGGTTCCAGGTCGACCTGCTCCGGCGTGCCGGCCTGCATCATCTGGTCGGCGTATTCCGCCGACGTGACCGAGGCGAAGTCCATCGCCATGTTGGCGATGAAGGGCGACTCCGGCTTGGTCAGGGTGAACTTGACCGTGTGATCATCGACCTTGTCGATCGCGCCGATCAGGTCGGTCATGCTCATATAGCCCCAGTAGCGGTAGTCGCCGCCGGAGACCTTGCTGTAGGGGTGGTCCTCCCAGCGCTGACGGCCGAAGCTGAACAGCACGTCGTCCGCGTTGAAGTCGCGGGAGGGCGTGAAGTTGTCGGTGGTGTGGAACTTCACACCCTGGCGCAGCTTGAAGGTGTATTCCAGGCCGTCCTCGGACACGAACCAGGACTCTGCCAAGGCGGGCCGGATGTTGGTGGTGCCGCGTTCGAACTCGACCAGGCGGTTGAACAGCTGGCGCGACGACGCATCGAGGATGTCCCCGACGTGTAGAGCGCCGGGTTGAAGCCTTCCGGGCTGCCTTCGGAGCAATAGACGAAGGTCTTCGCCTCGGCCGCGGCGGCAATCGAAATTGCCAGGCCAGCGCCGATGACGGTGCTGAGGATCTGCTTTTTCACGGTTATCTCCCCGTTTCTTGGATGTTCTCTTGGTTCCTGTACCGCATCCGGAAAACGGACGGGCGTACGCAGGGAGCGGTGCCGGCTTTCCTGAGGTCGGATCGCGCGTCCTTGGACTGCAGAAAGCAACTGTTATCAAGATCCTGGCTTTGGAACCTTCCCATGGAGCCCGACAACACACTCAGACATATGCCCTTGGAACCCGCGCCGATCCGCAGCGGCCTGCCAAGTGCCCTGCAGGGCAGGCTGGCGCGGCGTTTCCAGTTCCGCTAACGTTCGGGAAAAGGGCCGACAAGCCCTTGTTCAGCAGACAGATACAGGGAGTTGCCGAAATGAAAATGAGCATTGCATTGCGCGGCGTCGCCGTGGGTGCCTTAACGGCCGTCGCGCTGTCATCGGCCCAGGCCGAAAACGCGCTGCGGTGGGCGTCCCAGGGCGATGCCCTGACCATGGACCCGATGTCCCAGAACGAAGGGCCTACCATCACCATGGCCCGCCAGATCTACGAGCCACTGGTCAACCGCGACCCGGCCATGGCGCTGGAGCCGTCGCTGGCCCTGTCCTGGAAGGCCATTGATCAGGAAACCTGGGAGTTCAAGCTGCGCCAGGGTGTCAAGTTCCATGGCGGGGAGGACTTCACCGCCGAGGACGTGGTCTTCAGCTTCCAGCGCGCCCAGGCGCAGTCGTCCGACATGAAGGAATATGTCGAGGCGGTGCGCGAGGTGAAGGTGATCGACGACCATACCGTCCACATCGTCACCGAGGGGCCTGCCCCGATCCTGCCCAACCAGCTGACCAACATCTACATGATGGACAAGGGCTGGGCCGAGACGCACAACGTCGCGGCGCCGCAGAACTATGCGGACAAGGAAGAGACCTTTGCGGTCCGCAACACCAACGGGACCGGCCCGTTCATCCTGGAGCTGCGCGAGCCCGACACGAAGACGGTACTGGTCAGAAACGACAACTGGTGGGGTCTTGAACAGGACCCCCACAATGTGGATCGCATCGTCTACACACCAATCCCCAACGCGGCGACCCGGGTTGCGGCGCTCTTGTCGGGCGAGCTTGATTTCGTGCTCGACCCGCCGCTGCAGGACCTCAACCGGATCGATTCTGCCGACGGTTTGCGCGTGGTCCAGACCGCACAAATCCGCACCATCTTCCTGGGCATGGACCAGGGCGCGGCCGAACTCAGGACGTCCAACGTCAAGGGCAAGAACCCGCTGGCCGACAAGCGCGTGCGTCAGGCGATGTATCAGGCGATCGATGTCGGCGCGATCCAGAAGAAGGTGATGCGCGGCCAGTCGGTGCCGGCCGGCATGATCACCTCGCCGGGCGTGCAAGGGCATACGCCGGCGCTGGATTCGCGCCTGGCCTACGATCCTGATGCGTCGCGCAAGCTGTTGGCGGACGCGGGCTATCCGGACGGTTTCGAAATCCGGCTGGACTGTCCCAACAACCGCTACAACAACGACGAGGCAATCTGCGTGGCGGTGGTCTCGATGCTGGCCAAGATCGGCGTCAAGGTGAACCTGGAAGCAATTCCGAAAAGCCAGCACTTTCCCAAGATCCAGAAACGGACCACCGACTTCTACATGCTCGGCTGGGGCGTGCCGACGCTGGATTCCCAGTATGTCTTCGACTTCCTGCTGAAAACCTCGGGGAGCTGGAACGCAACCGGCTATTCCAACGCGGCCGTGGACGACCTGACGGCGAAGATGGCCGTCGAGGTGGACCTGGAGAAACGCACCGGGATCATCGACCAGGCCTGGCAGGCGGCGAACGCCGACATCGTCTATTTGCCGTTGCACCACCAGGTGATCGCCTGGGGATTGCGCGACAATGTGGACATGCCGATCGTGCCCAACGATACCCCGCAGTTCCGCTGGACACGGTTTAAGTAGCGGGTTGTTGCTGCGGGCGGCCCGGCCCCGGAGCCGGGTCGCCCGTGGCGGCTTTGTCGAAAGGGGCCGATTGCGTGCTGGCCTTCGTGCTCAGGCGTTTCCTGCAATCCGTCGCGGTGATGGTGGTCGTCGCGGCGCTCGCCTTCGTGGTCTTCAACTATGTGGGCGATCCCATCAACAACATGGTCGGCCAGGAGGCGAGCCTGGAGGACCGCGAACGGCTGCGTGACGAGTTGGGCCTGAACGATCCGGTCCTGGTGCAGTTCGGCCGGTTCGTGGGCAACGCGGTCCAGGGCGACTTCGGCTTTTCGCTCAGGCTCAAGCGGCCGGTGGACCAGCTGATCGCCGAGCGGCTGCCGGCCACGCTGGAACTGGTCTTTGCGTCCGCAATCCTGGCCCTGGCGATCGGGATCCCGCTGGGCGTCTATACGGGCATCAATCGCGAAAGCTGGGTCTCGAAGCTGGTGCTGACCACGTCTCTGGTCGGGGTGTCGCTGCCGACCTTCATCATCGGGATCGGACTGATCTACATCTTCTCGGTCACGATGAAGGGGTTCCTGCCCTCGTTCGGGCGCGGCGACGTGGTCGATCTGGGCGGTTGGACGACGGGCTTTCTGACGGCGTCGGGATGGAAGTCGATCATCATGCCGACGGTGACACTGTGCCTCTATCAGATGACCCTGATCCTGCGTCTGGTGCGGGCGGAGATGCTGGAGGTCATGCGCACCGACTACATCAAGTTCGCGCGCGCCCGCGGCCTGTCCAACCGGGCGATCAATTTCGGCCATGCTCTGAAGAACACGCTGGTGCCTGTGATCACCATCGCCGGCCTCAACATCGGCTCGCTCGTCGCTTTCTCTATCATCACCGAGACGGTGTTCCAGTGGCCGGGCATGGGTTTCCTGTTCATCCAGGCGGTGGAGTTCGCCGACGTGCCGATCATGGCCGCCTACCTGGTCATGGTCGCCTTTCTGTTCGTCCTGATTAACCTGATCGTCGATCTCTTGTACTTCGTCGTCGATCCGCGGCTGAGGGTCGAGAAGGCCGTCGCCGCTGGGCGAAGCGAGTAGCGCCGATGGCGGAGGAAACCATCAGGCCGGCGGACCCGGCAGAGGAGGAGGGTGGCACCACCGTCTGGGCGCGGGTCCTTGACCACGACCTGACCCACAGTTTCGTGAAATCGAAGGTCACGGTGTTGGCGGGGATCGTCACCTGTCTTTTCCTGATCGGCGCCTTCGGTGCGCCGGTGCTGGCGCCGACCAACCCGTTCGACCCCGCCACGATCGACCTGATGGACGGCTTCACGCCGCCGGCCTGGACGGCGGACGGCAACCCGCGCTTCCTCTTGGGCACGGACGACCAGGGCCGCGACATGCTGTCGACCATCATGTATGGCAGCCGCATCTCGTTGCTGGTGGGATTTGCCGCGGTGTTTCTCGGCATGGTCCTGGGCATCAGCCTGGGCGTGGCCAGCGGCTATCTGGGCGGGTATTTCGACGACGCCGTGATGCGCCTGGCGGATGTCCAGCTGACCATACCGGGCATTCTGGTTGCCCTGATGATCGACGGCATCGCGCGCGGCATCCTGCCGCGCGAGCTGCACGACGACCTGGCGATCTATGTGGTGATTTTCGCAATCGGGGTGAGCGACTGGCCCCAGTTCGCCCGCGTCACCAGGGGGGCGACTCTGGTCGAGAAGAACAAGGAATATGTGGCGGCCGCGCTGGTGATCGGGATCCACCCGGCCTTGATCATGATCCGGCACATCCTGCCGAACGTCATGCGCCCGGTCCTGGTGCTGGCCACGATCGGCCTGGCGCTGGCGGTCATCGCCGAGGCGACCTTGAGTTTCCTGGGCGTGGGCGTTCCGCCGACGACGCCGTCGCTTGGCACGCTGATTCGGATCGGCAACGATTTCCTGTTCTCGGGCGAATGGTGGATCACCTTCTTTCCGGCCCTGACGCTGGTCCTGCTGGTGCTGTCGGTGAACCTTCTGGGCGACTGGCTGCGCGACGCCCTGAACCCCAAGCTGCGCTAGGCCGATGTCGCTGTTGGAAGTGGAAAACCTGCGCGTCGAGATCCCCACACGGCGCGGCACGCTGGTGGCGGTGGACGATGTGAGTTTCACGGTCGACGCCGGCGAGATCCTGGGCGTGGTCGGGGAATCGGGGGCCGGCAAGTCGCTGACCGGGACCGCGATCATCGGCCTGTTGGAGCCGCCGGGCCGCATCGCGGGCGGCGCCGTCCGGCTTGACGGGCGACGCATTGACAACCTGGGCGAGGCTGAACTGCGCTGGATCCGGGGCGACAGCATCGGCGCCGTCTTCCAGGATCCGCTGACCAGTCTCAATCCGCTGTACACCGTGGGACGCCAGTTGATCGAGACGATCCAGACCCATTCGGATCTCAGGCCGGCGGAGGCCCGTGCGTGCGCGATCGAACTCTTGGCCGAGGTGGGGATCCCGGCGCCGGAACGGCGCGTCGATTCCTACCCGCACGAGTTTTCCGGCGGCATGCGCCAGCGGGTCGTGATCGCGCTGGCCCTGTGCGCAAATCCGCGGCTGGTGATCGCGGACGAGCCGACCACGGCGCTGGACGTCTCCATCCAGGCGCAGATCCTGACCCTGTTGAAGCGGCTGTGCCGCGACCACGGCACGGCGGTGATCCTGGTGACCCACGACATGGGCGTGATCGCTGAAACGGCGCACCGGGTCGCCGTGATGTATGCCGGTCGCATTGCCGAGATCGGGCCGGTGCGCGACGTCGTGAAGGACCCGCAACACCCCTATACCAGCGGCCTGATGGGGGCGATCCCTGTCGTCGGCCACGATGTGGAGCGGTTGACCCAGATTGCGGGAACCATGCCGGGGCTGACCGCGATCCCCACGGGCTGCCCCTTCAACACCCGTTGCCCGATCGTGCACGACCGGTGCTATCGCGACCGGCCGGAACTGATGTCCACGCGGTCGGCGTCTCAGGCGGCGTGCTGGCAGTTTGCGCAACATGGGTTCGCGGAGACTGCGCATGGCTGAGCCGAGCGCATCGGCCCCACGCCCCCTTGTCGAGGTGGACGGTGTCCACAAGCATTTCGACGTCTCCAAACCGTGGCTGGTGCGCAAACTGGAGGGTGCGCCGCGCCTGACGTTGAGAGCGGTGGACGGGATCAGCTTTTCGATCCTTCCCGGTGAGACCTTCAGCCTGGTCGGCGAGTCCGGCTGCGGCAAGTCGACGGTGGCGAAGCTGGCGGTCGGACTCTACGACGCCAGCGGCGGGGAGATCCGCTTCGATGGCATGACCGTCGGAGGGCCGAAGGCCCGGCGCGCCATGGCGCCGGTGCGCCGGCGCCTGCAGATGATCTTTCAGGACCCTTATGCCAGCCTGAACCCGCGCTGGCGGGTGCGCGAGATCATCGCGGAACCGCTGCGCGCCTACCGGGTCCTGTCGGACGAGCAGCAGATCCGGGCGCGCGTGCCCGAACTGCTGGAACAGGTCGGGCTGGCGGAGCGTGACGGCAACAAGTTCCCGCACGAGTTCTCCGGCGGCCAGCGTCAGCGCATCTCGATCGCCAGGGCGCTGTCTTCCGACCCGGAGTTCATCGTCTGCGACGAGCCCACCTCGGCGCTCGACGTCTCGGTGCAGGCCCAGATCCTGAACCTGATGACCGACCTGCAGCGCCGGCTGGGTCTGACCTATCTGTTTATCAGCCACGACCTGGCGGTCGTCTATCACGTCTCCGACCGGATCGGCGTGATGTATCTGGGCCGGCTGTGCGAGGTTGCCGAGGCCAGGACTCTGTTCCGCAATCCCCGGCACCCCTATACCTTGCTGTTGCTGGATGCGATTCCGGACCTGGACATGTCAGGCAAGGAGCGCGAACCGGTCCGTGGCGAGGTTCCCAACCCGATCGACCCGCCCACGGGCTGCGCCTTTCATCCCCGGTGCCCCTTCGCTGCCGAGCGCTGCCGCCGCGAAACGCCCGATCTGGTCGCTCACGGCGACAGCCAGATCGCCTGCCACGCGGTGGCTGAGGGGCGGATATGAGGGCCTGACCGCGGGGGATCAGCGTTAACCCATTGGAAAGAATGCCAATGCATGTTGCGGAGGCCGAAAAAGGCGGGTTCGGATCGGCAATGTGGGTACCGGCCCTGCACCTTGCATGGGGTATTTCAGGCCGAACGGGTAGAGAACGCCGTTAGCATGCCACACTCCACAAGCAACGGCGTCAACGGGACCGTGAGGGCCGAGCTGACGCCGCCTTCCGACCAGGCGCAACTGTTGGATACCGTCCTGTCCTGCATGGCGCAGGGGGTCTGCGTGGTCGACCGGTCGCTGACCGTGCGGCTGATGAACGGGCGGTTTATCGAGATGTTCGCCCTGCCTTCGGACTACACGCAGCTCGGCAGGCCGATCCGGAACTATATCGAATGGTCCGTGTCCCGCTGGACGATCAGCGAGGATGAGCGCAGCCGGATGATCGACGACGTTATGCAGCGGTACCGCAGCCAGCCGGAAGAGCGCATCGAAGAGACTTGGCCGGACGGACGGGTGGTGGAGCTCTGGCGTCGGCCTTTGCCGGATGGCGGGTTTGTTACGACCTGTACCGACATCACAGAGCGGGCAGCGGCCGAGCATGACTTGATCAGCGCGCGCAAGAGCGCCGACGATGCCAACCGCGCGAAGTCGGAGTTCCTTGCGGTGATGAGCCACGAATTGCGGACGCCGCTGAACGCCATCATCGGCTTCTCGGAGGTCTTGCACGACGAACGGTTCGGTCCTTTGGGCGATCCGCACTATGCAGAGTATGTGGGCGATATCCGCCAGAGCGGCCAGCAGCTTTTGAACCTTATCAACGACATCCTCTATATCGTGAAGATCGATGCCGGCCAGCTGTTGCTCTATTGGGAACCGATCGATCTGGGTGCGCTGTTGCGGGCAGAACTTGAACGCATGCGCCGCGAAAACGCAACGGCTGGGTTACAGGTGCAATGCGACCTGCCGTCGGATCCCGTGACGGTGCAGGCGGACAAGATCCGGCTGCGTCAGATCCTGCTGAACCTGTTGGCGAACGCTGTGAAATTCACGCCTGCCGGCGGAAGCATCACCGTCCGCCTTGTCGAACAGCCGGGCGCGGTCCGCCTCGACGTCGCCGATACCGGCGGCGGCATGTCCGATGAGGAGATCCGCAAGGCGCTGGAGCCCTTCGAGCAGGTTCGCTCGGCCCTGGCCCGCGACCGCGGCGGCACCGGGCTGGGTCTGTCGATCGTCAAGCAGCTGGCAGAACTGCACGACGGCAGCCTCGATATCGACAGTGCGAAGGGCCAGGGCACCCGCGTTTCCGTTACGCTTCCCTGGGACGGCGCGCGGGCGGCCCCGTAGGTGCAACCCCCCTCAAACTTCCAGCAAGGTCTGCGCGTGACCGCGCATGACGGCAGTGGCGCGTGCTAGTCCGCGGCGGCGGAACCTTCGTCGTCGTCGCTGAACCTTTCGACGTCGTCTTCCGCCAGGTACGAGCCGGACTGAACCTCGACCAGGTGCAGGACGTCCGTGCCGCGGTTCTCGACGCGGTGGGTCTGGCCGGGCGGCGCGAACAGGGATTCGTTCTCGCCCAGGGTGTAGGTGCGGTCGCCCCGGGTGATCGTTGCGGTGCCGGTGACCACCACCCAGTGTTCCGCGCGGTGCCGGTGCCGTTGCACGGCGAGCCTCGCCCCCGGCAGGATGGTCACCCGCCGGACCTTGTAGCGGGAGCCGCTGTCGATCTCCTTGAAGGTGCCCCAGGGCCGCGACACGGTCCGGTGCTGGTCGGCCTCGATGCGGCCGGCCTCTTTCAGGCGGCCGACGATGTCCTTCACGCCGCCGGAGCGGTCGCGCGGCGCCACCAGGACGGCGTCGTCGGTCGCGACCACGACCATGTCCTCCAGCCCCAGCGCGGCGACCAGTTGATCGCCGCTGCCGCGCACGTAGCTGCCGCGGACGTCTTCCAGCAGGGTGTTGCCGACGACGACGTTGCCGGCGTCGTCCTTCGGACCTTCCGCCCACAGCGCGTCCCAGGAACCGACGTCGCTCCAGCCGATATCGGCCGGCAGGACCGCGGCCCGGTCCGTCTTCTCCATGATCGCGTAGTCAATGGAATCCGACGGGCAGGCGGCGAAGGTGTCGGCATCGAGCCGCAGGAAATCCAGATCCCGGCCCGCGCCGGCCAGCGCGTTTTCCGATGCCGCCGCGATGTCCGGGGCGTGGCGCCGCGCTTCCTCCAGCATGGTGCGGGCAGAGAACACGAACATGCCGCTGTTCCAGGAATAGCCACCGGCCGCGAGGAAGCCGGCGGCGGTTTCCGCATCGGGCTTTTCCACGAAGGCATCGACCACGAAGGCGCCGTCGCTTCCCGGCAGGGCCGCGCCCTGGCGGATGTAGCCGTAGCCGGTTTCCGGCCGGTCCGGGTGGATGGCGAAGGCGACCAGCCGATCGGCCGCGGCCGAGTCGGCGGCCCTGGTTATGGCGTCGTGGAAAGCCGGGACGTCGCGGATATGGTGGTCCGAGGGCAAGAGGGCGACGACCGCTTCAGGGTCGCGGTGCGACAGGTAGGCTGCGGGCCACCACCGCCGCCGGGGCGGTGTTGCGGCCCTCGGGCTCCAGAATGATGGCGTCGGGCGCTATGCCCAGTTCGTCGAGCGCGAGGGCCACGAAGAACCGGTGCTCGTGGTTGGCGATCACGACGGGCGGGTGAAACAGGGCGGGGGCGGAGACCCGCTGGGCGGTCTGCTGCAGCAGGGACAGATTGCCGATCAGCCGGTTCAGCTGCTTGGGATAGTGCGATCGGCTGAGCGGCCAGAGCCGGGTTCCCGACCCGCCCGACAGGATCACCGGATAGACCCTCGGTCCGTCTGTCATGGCTCCTAGACTCGCCCGTCGGTTGCGCTGCCGGCTTACCTTGAGCGAGGTCAATGCCCGCTGCTAGCATTTTGCGGCAATCTGACGGCACACTATCAGCCCGTTTGGTTAACGGCATATTACGTGAAAGGGCAACCGGTATGACCCAGGCAGCATTCAGTGGTTCCGCGTTGAAATCCATCCTGGTTTACGTGGACAACACCGACCAGGCAGCGGCTTGTGCGCGCGCGGCGCTGGACATCGCACAGGTTCACGACGCGCATGTGGCCGGCCTGGGCGTTCAGACCCCGATCTACATCCCCGCCTTCGCGGCCGCCCAGGTGCCGGCGGACGTCTACGAGGCCCTGGCCCAGCGCCAGCAGGCCGACCTGGACAGCGCCAAGGGCCGTTTCGACGAAGCGCTCCAGGATGCCGGCTGGACCGACCGGGCCTCGTGGCAGGCGATCCAGGGCGAACCGGCCCAGGTGATTGCCCGCCAGGGCCTGTTCAACGACCTGATCGTGATCCGTCAGGAGGACCCGGAAAAGGACCCCGCCGCCTATGAAGGGCTGCCGGACGAGGTGGTCCTGCATGCCGGCCGGCCGGTCCTGATCCTGCCTTACATCGGCGCGCGCGACACCGTGGCCAAGCGGGTCATGGTGGCCTGGAGCGGCACGCGCGAATCCGCGCGGGCGATCGGTGATGCCTTGCCGTTCATGCAGGTGGCAGACGAGATCAAGGTGGTTACGGTGGACCCCGACGGCGAGGATGCGGTGCCCGGATCCGACGTAGCGCGTTATCTCTCGGCGCATGGCATTCATGCCCAGCTGCAGACCCTGCAATCGGACGGGCTGGAGGTGGGCGACGTGATCCTCAACCAGGCCGCCGACGACGGCATGGACCTGGTGGTGATGGGCGGCTACGGCCATTCCCGCGTTCGCGAGGTAATCCTGGGCGGTGTTACCCATCACCTGCTGGGCCACATGACCGTCCCGGTGCTGATGTCGCACTAGAACAGAAGCCCCTTCTCCCCTGGGGGGAGAAGGTGGCCCGAAGGGCCGGATGAGGGGGTTCCGGTGCCAGTAACACCTCCACCCCAACCCCTCTCCCCCATGGGGAGAGGGGAATCGCATATGGGATTTTGGTTGCGTTGTGATTAGGCAGGGATTCGACTGGCGGCGATTCACAAGGAGCGCTGCTGATGTTTTCCGACCTTCCTGATCCGCGTGCGCCGAACGCGCGCCACC
>Ga0209782_1000086_pt1 | contig 39277 bp, 36 predicted proteins | sample WorMetmaBAHAMAS1_FD_187390 | JGI IMG/M metagenome (GOLD analysis project Ga0209782, IMG submission 187390) | Marine gutless worms symbiont microbial communities from Max Planck institute for Marine Microbiology, Germany - Inanidrilus... | ecosystem: Host-associated > Annelida > Digestive system...
TCTTGGTTAGTAAGAAAAACGCTATCCTTTTCCAAGAAGATCGAAAATCATTTCGGAGCTATCTGGATTTTTATTCACTATTGTAATGCTAAGATTGCCCCCAAACTTGCGATCACTACAGATTAAGAACTACCAATGCCGGGTACTGTACGCTGGAACTGACCAGGAGCCGCGCGAATAAAAAATCTTGTAGTTGCTACTTCCTCCTCAAAACACATCATGTTACAATAATGGTTAGGAATTTGCGCTATAAGTACCTACAATGTACCGGGGAAAAACGATGAGCATAGTGAGAACTGTAGAACGGCTATTATCTTAGTGCTTGTCTGGCCGGCGTGTTCGGGACTGCGAATGCCGCTGTCGAGGGTATCCCGGGCCGCGCAGATCAGGATGCCGCGCGCAGCGTAGATCAAGGTATCGCGGCCGGCTTATATCTGGGTGGCACGGGCGGAGCAGGTCGGGATGTTACAGGCAGCGCGGGCGCTATCATGGGCAGCGCTGGCACGGGTTATTTGGCAGCATTGCGAGTATCTTTGGCGGTGCTGGATGGTTGGTGGTGGTAGTATCAGCGGTGGGCGTTGCTGGTACGGTAGGTATCGTGGCCGCAACCCAGGAAGAGGAACGGACACCGCTGAGTCCGTAGGCAGGCTTGATTCGGTTCAGTAAAAAAGCCAGCTTGTTGCAGCGGGCTCAGCCCGATGGCAAACTCCGCTGTATTTTCGGCGTGGTTTGTGTTTTGGGGCGGGATGAGCCGTGATCGCGGCGATCCTTGGTCGCCTCAGGCTGTCTCGGCGAGGGTCAAGGCGATTTTCTTGATAGCGCCGCCGCCGGTTCTGGCTCAGGGTCGAGATACTGAACACCCCATCGGTCAGGCGCAGCCCCGAAAACCAGCGATCACCTCGATTGATCCGTGGGAACCAGACTCTCGAGCGTTACCATCTCGAGCTCTGTCTGCTGCGCTGTCGGTGTCTTCAACATGAACACCATGAATCACAAAGACCCCGACTTCGCGAGACCTTTGTCAGCAATATGGGCTACACAGGTAGCTCTCGCTGGGGATTGGGGTATCTGGCGGATCGAGCCGAATGTTCCCGCCGTTGCCGAGTTTGCCGTGTGATGCGAAGCCCTGCTGCCACAGAGCCCATCTATGGCGAGGACTACTATCTCCTATGGATAACCTTGCAAAGTTGCTTGCGTGGGGAGCTAACCGCAGGTAAGACCTGGCAAGTTCGAAGATGAACGCTCATTATTGGGATTCAGCTGCAATATGCACTACGATTTGTCACTGTACCCGGAATGGAGAGAGTCACAAACGCTTTTTTCCATCTTTATTCCTACATACAATCGAGCCCGGCTTCTGAATCGTGCACTTGAAAGCTGTTCACGCCAGACCTTTCGTGACTTCGAGGTAATGGTAGTAGACGACGGCTCTACCGATGATACTGTTTCGGTTCTGAAAAAATGGGTGAATAAGGCTGGCTTCCGACTACGCTGGCTAAAGCAAGAGAACTGTGGTAAGCCTCGGGCATATAATTTTGCGCTGGAGCAGGTTAGGGGGTATTTCCTGGTCGTACTGGATTCCGATGACTGCCTGGTCGAGAACGCACTGGGTTGTTTCAAACACCACTGGGAGGAAATTCTCAATGACCGGAAGCCTTTTTTTTCCGGAGTGGAAGGTCTGATGCAAGACCTGCACAGAGGAATGATCTCCGGTGGTCCACTATCCAAGTGTGTCACAGACTCGAACTATTTGGAAATGGAGTACTGGTATAAACATAGTGGGGATCGGCGGCATGCGATCCGGGTGGCGATCGCCAGGGAGTATCCCTTTCCGGTCATTAACGGCGAGAAAGAGATGCGTGAGTCGATCATATTCGCCAGAATGGCCCATCGGTATCAATTTCGCTATTTTAATGAAGTGGTCCAGGAATACGAACAGCTCCCGGATGGTCTCACGGCTCGAAGCGCCTGGCGCAGACAGTCGAGTCCATTGAGCTTTCGGCTCGCATTCATGGAATTGATCAACGTACATCACACCTACCTGAACCCGCTACAACTCTACCGGTGCGCCTTGATGTATGTCCGCTACTCGATCTCCGGCAGAGTGGGAATCGAACATCAACTCCGTGATATTGATCGCCCTTTCTTATGGGCGGCGGCCTTTCCGATCGGGTTGTTCAAGGGCTGGAAAGATCGGATCCGGCGTGACTTTTTTAGGAAACGCTGATTGTTAGCCATCCTGGCGGAAACCAACCTGGCATCCGAAAAAACGATCTCCGATGACACGCCCTCCCTTGATCTTGGGTATAAACGGAATCTGCATGGTTGTCCCTGCATCGGTGTGCTGCTTGAACTGTCGGAGATAAAGAATACGACAATGCCGGCTCGTCGGCAGCGGGTAGGCATGGGGGGAGTCGGCGTTGAAGGACTCCGCGGATGAACAGATGAAAGGCTTCATCGAGGAGCGATATGGGGACAGCATCAATTCCCTGATTTTCAACGCCCAGAATCTCGGTCAAATCAGAAGTATCGACAGGGCATACGAAGAGGTGGAGACTCCCTATGTGTTCCATTGCGAGGACGATTGGCGGTTCTTGCACGGCGGGTTCATCGAGCAATCCCTCGCCTTACTCGCGGAAGATCGGAAAATCATCAACGTCTGGTTGCGAGGGATGAGCCATACCAGCGGTCACCCGGTCGAGCCGGAGCGCATCAGGTCGTCGGGTGGAATTATCTATCATCGAATGGCCATCGATAAGAAGGATACCTGCCAGGGCTTCATTTTCAATCCAACCTTGAAACGCATGTCAGATTATGAGCTTGCCAAACCCTATCAGCGTCTAGGTAGCGAAGGTTCAATTCGGATTTTATGCCGTTACCTTGGAAGAACCCTATGTGGAGCACATCGGCGGTAGCCGGCACGTGCCTTTACCGGGAGACAAGCCCTCCCGGACCCTGAAGTACAGACTCAGGAGTATCTTCTACAAGAAGCTTCATGGCCTGCATTCCTGAGCTTGTTCCTCGACCAGGACCTGGTACGGATACTCTCAATTACCGATAACATGAGCGAGCCGGATCTCCACGGGAGAGTTAGCCGCAAATCAACGCAAATGGACGCAAATAAACTCAATAGGATGAAGAACCGCCGAGGATGGCGGGTAGGACAACCGAATGATAAAACAGATAGGGTCTAGATAACTCTAGAGTGGGTTTCTTTCAGTAGAGTAAGTATTCTCTCAGAGAGATCTTCCTCCCTCATTGGGGATGAAATCTGAATTCACATTCCTTACGGTGTAAAAGGAATGTTCGGTTGGGGAACACCATTGAACTTTGCACGCCTCCATTTGGCATATGACTGGAATGACTCAATACCATTGATATGGCAATTACCGCGGGTAAACTCATGCTCACCATGATGCACCCGGAAATTCTTTTTGTAGCCCATGTCCACCAGCACCAGCCCGGTGTAGCCTCTCCAGCCGTCCGAGTGGATGCTGCTTCCGCGCTACCCGATCCCGGATCGCTCTCTGTAGCTGCTTCTTGGAGGCGTCAGGGACGATTTCGTGTAACTTTCCCGTGGCGTTCCAGGATTCCGAAGACGATCGTTTTACCGCCCGCTCCGCGACCCTTTTTCCACGTAAGATTCTTCGACTTCAACCTCACCGGATAGAAGTGATGAAGCGTTACAAACCTGGGCGATCCCGATTCGTAACTTCATGAACAGCTGATTAATCGTCGGGCGGCTCCACTCAGCTCGGCGATGTTCGAGGCCGGCAAATCGGGCGTGAAATAGCGTATAATTGCTCTGAATTTAGCTTCCGAAATGTGTGAATGCTTGAAATACCTGCTTTTCCTTGCATAACATAACCTTATTAGCATACCCTGAAGATACTAAAGTTATCCAGACCCTTTGGTATTATATCGATGTATGAAGAGTTTTAAACCAATCTCATGAATTTTAATCCATTTGGAAAAAGACAACGTCTTACGTACGAAGCGTGCCAAATGTTGCCGTAAGGGATTATTCCAACGCTCAATATAAGCCGTTTCCCCCGTTTCTTTACCCCCAGGGCGATGTCGCTCGGTCGGAATGACGGCTTGATACGCGCGCCAACAATCACTGAAAACGATGGCTTCTTTATAAGCAGATAGTACGCGATCCCAGAGTATTCGGGAGGTGTTTTCGCTGCGATCGCCGCAGGCGGAGGCGACGATTTCTCGGCTCTCTCCATTCATGGCAATCCAGACCCGAACTTTGTCTTTGCTACGAAAGACAAAGGACCGCAACTCATCCCCCCTCCAGCACAGGAATCTTTTTGGACTTAACAACCACCAGCTAAAGCCGGTGGGTTAGTACTACGGATTGAAAGTACGGACTGAAAGTCCGGATACGGGTCAGTAGACCCGTTTAGGGCTCGATCCGAAAATTATCGTCGACTCTGGGCATCGAAGTGATGCGCCAAATATTCCCTGCTCTGCTCTTGCGTCAACTCTCCCGAAGTGACCCAAAAATATCCGCGAGCCCCAAAATGCCGTCTCCAATATCTTCTCAGATCCGGGAAACTCTCGAACCGTTTGGTCGAACTGCGTCCTCCGACACGCCGCATGATCTCGCTCGGCACCCTATTCGGTGGCGCCGAGACAAACAGATGCGCGTGGTCTCTGCTCACGACTACAAAGTGATATATATCTTAATATACGAGTATGACTGCCGTACCGATAGTCCATCCGTGCCGCCTTATATCGTGCAAAGGGTTTGTGTCACAGATAAATCTGATCGCCTAAAGGCGATGGCTTTAAACCTTGTCTCGGAACGAATCAACCGGTTGTAGCGTCTCTTCAAGGGGTGGGAGGTAATTCGACTGTTCTTTTAGCCAAGCACTCACTTCGTGCGCGAGACCACAAGCGTCCGTTCAATCCCACGCATACTGGTTTTTTCTTGATAAACTTTTATAACGAGTTCTTTCTTTTCTTCCGTCGCGCGTTCTTTGCGCTCAAGTACGCCATAGGCACCACAGGCTTTACAGTGATATTGCGAGCTGCCGGACGCATTTGGGCCATTTTTAACCAGATCTTCGCTCTGATATTTGCGACAGGTGTATACTGTAGTCTCGATAATCGAGATTGAAAACTCCTTGGTTGGTTTTATCAATGAACGCAATCGTTCAGACCAAGCGTATTCTTCCAGAAGAGAGGGTTAAAATCTAGAATCAGGTAACGAGAGAAACGGTGGCAATCGGAATGATTGCCGATGAATCCATCTACCCTATCACTCCAAAAATCACCACTACCCGAACAAGAAATCAATGGTTTGCCGGCACAAGTCCAATTTGCAAATGGTATTGGGATTTCTACCATGCCGAGAAGATGTTGGGGTTTGTTCCTCACCTCAACCTCCCCTGGCATCACACCGTGAGCATGCTTAACAGAATATTGGCAACACGTCGAATATCAGGAAGATAAAACTTGCGGTGATGCTGGTAAACAAGCTGTTGCTCGGAGAAAATCTCCAAAAACATCCAGTCATCCCCTGTTGAAATTACACCATACTGCGCGTGTTTCCCAAGTTTATGCAACGCCACAAGTTCAGCTGCACATTGACTCATCGCCTCTTCGAGAGTCTTTTTTTTCGCCTCAATCACCACAATTGGATAATCACCTAATGTATCATTCGTATCATCCTCTTCGACTTTTGAGACAATCAGATCGCATCGCCCTCTCAAGTCTTCATCAACTTCGATGTATTCTTCATAGAGGATGCTGTATTTTCCGTGTAATTGTTGGATAACATTGACGACAATAGGTGTCAAAATGAGGGCTTTGACGGCCTCTTCATTGCTATAAAACAGTTTCACGAATGTTTGGATGTTTTCATAGGCTGCATCGGGAATCTCCTCTTCTTTCAGTTATATAGCCGATGCGCTCCAAATCCGTTTTGGTTCTGAAATCAATAAACATCTTCTTTTAGGCGTTCGGTTCGGTTGGATCAAGATAGCGACCGATCATCGGAATGACACACGTTCACATTCCAAAAAAATATAGGGTCTGGATAACTTTAGCATCCTCATGGTATACTAAGGTTATGTTATGCAAGGAAAAGCAGGTATTTCAGGCGTTCACATCGGACGGCTGGAGAGGCTACACCGGGCTGGTGGACATGGGCTACAAAAAGCATTTCCGGGTGCATTATGGTAAGCATGAGCTTGCCCGTGGTAATTGCCATATCAATAGCATCAATGGCATCGAGTCATTCTGGTCATATGCCAAACGGAGGCGTGCAAAGCTCAATGGTGTTCCCCGACGAACGTTCCTTTTACACCGCAGGGAATGTGAATTCAGATTTCATCACCGATGAGGGAGGAATATCTCTCTGAGAGAATACTTGCTCTTCTGTAAAGAAAACCAACTCTAAAGTTATCTAGACCAAAATATAATCCAGCACTCCCACAAGTTGGAGCTGGTTGGCGATTGAGATCAGGGCAGGATATTTCTTCAATGTATGCGCTTCGAGTTTGCCAAATTCCCAGATCTCACCAGTCGAGACAATCCCGTACACCGGAGGTAATGGCTGATCGTCTCGATGGTGAGCAGTATTGATTTCTGACAGGCAAGCATGGCTGCAAGACATTACCCACAGCCTGCAATAAAATTTTGTTGTTTCGCCTGAATCTCTGCTAAGAGAGGGGTACTCAGAATTTCATATGTGTGGGCCTCGTGTAAGGCAGACACAATATAGTCCGAATTTCCGCATAAATCATCGTCGTATTGGATATAAATATGCGACCACACTTTGACATTTCTGTGAAGTTTCCAGATTTCTTTCAGAAACGGGACAATTTCTTGAGAGCTTTTAACGGATAAGGAGAATGTAATGTCTTGCAAAGGCCAGTCCGGCAAGCCTCCCGTCATTTGCTCCGGAAGAAACGCCTCATTGAGAATGAGAACAGGTTCTTTCCGCAACACCTCTTCCATACTTTTATAATCAGTAAATGCCGTATTTCTCATCTCCTCGACACGTCGAATAGGCTTCTGTCAGATCGAATCACTTTCTGCAACGGAGTGAGGAATGAGCGTAGTGTGAAGAAATCCGTCTCCATTCCTTGGTTAGGCGGTTTGATTTATCATCGCACTTAAAATCCCCATGATTTTTTCAATATGTTCAATGTGATATTCCTTTTTATCTATTAAGGCCGTATGCTTACTAAGCTTTAAAAATTTCCAGGCACTTCCTGTGGTGACCACACCATAGATATCATCTAAATAATTATTTTCATTTTCATTGAATATTTTTGATGCGACCATTTCAGCCAAACATTGCCCGATCCCACCGATAATGTTTTCATTCTTTGCTTCAACTACTGCCACAATAGGAGTCGTGAGAAAAAGTTGTTCTGAAGAAAGACTAATAATGAAATCACAAAAACCATTTAGATATTTTTCTTTGTCGACTTCAAAGTCGATTCCCGAAAACAAACTAATTTTGTCTTTGAAATTATTTCTTAATTCCAATAAAACAAAGGCAATAATAAACTCTGATCTTGCTTTCTCTGTATTTATGGCCAAGGCTAATGGCACATTTTCTTCCAATTTAATTTTAAGGTCATCACTGACTTCAACAGATTCTATCTCCTCGAAAATATCTTTGTTTTCGATGGTTTTTAGTCCGAATTCGTCTTTTGCTTTTTTTATTGTAAATTCGCTGTATGCCATAACAATATCCTGTTGATTTTTGCTCAGTGAACAAAAAAGTCGGAGCACTACCCCCAATATCGGGGTTGGGCACAGGCCATGCATTGATGCGGCTTGCGCTGGAAGTGCGTGCACCGACCGACAAGCTTAGAACTACCGTGCCAGGAGATGCTGGGGTTCGTTCTTCACCCCAACTTACACGCGCTCGTATCGGTTTTCCAAAAGGCTCTTTATGGATTCCAGGATTCCAGACTGATCGAAGGGGGCGGCGGCCCGTAGCACTCTGACTGGACGACAGAACAGGCAGTCTTCTCTCAATAACAACAGCAAGTTATACGATGCCCCTTTGACTTGCTGAGAAGGCGAATTTGCGCAAAATATCCTACCCGTCTGGAATCCATAAAGAGCCTTCCAAAAAATCTCCCAGGAGCAGATCCAGCTCGCGCACTCCCCTGCGACAATGCCATTTCAGCTTGGCGTGATGAGTCATGGAGACATTACCCAGCATCTCTCACTATACCAGATGGAAAACCACGAATGTACACTAAATCGTAACTATTTAGGCCCCCTTGCCAAAGCGAGAGCTACCTGTGTGGCCTAATCCCAACGCCTGAACCGCACGCCCCAAGCCGTTCCGAGACCGGGGTCGAAGTCTTCGCCGTGATTCGCTCCTACCTCTCAACGCTGCGCAAACAACCCGCCAATCTTTTTCAGTCTCTCGTCCTGACATTCCAAAGGAGACCTCCAATGCCATCGCATGGGATGGCTGAATAGTTACATAATGTGACTATTGCCGGGTTCCAGAAAGCCACGTCCGACACCGACATAAATCAACAGACCGATATAAGGTGGAGTCCGATAGCACTCGGATAAAGCCTGGTTTGTAGCCATCGCTACATGATTGAGTGGTTATTCGTGGTGGTCACACTAACGTCACTCTTCCAATCCTGATGTTGTTAACAGTCGTTTGATGATTCTGGTGGCGCGCCTGATGTCGCCCTGGTATTTGGTCGAATGCTCCTTGACCAGTTCGATCACTTCGTCGTTCGATACCCTCCTTGAGCCGAGGCTTGCTGCAAATGCTTTTGATTATCATTGAGCGGGATGCTGCTAACATATTCATTAGGTCTTTTCGGTTGTGGATTGTCTCTGTCTTCTTGGGGAAACAAGGAATAGGGTAGGCAACCTCACCGTGACCGGGTAGTGAGGAACATTACCATCGAAATGGATCATCGGTCAACCCAACGGAAATGGCAGTCACAAACGGTGGAATTTTATCTTCATAGTAGTATACGGGGTGATCCTCCCGAATGGAGGATGCCGATGTGCAGCAACACCACAATGAGCAAGCTCAATAATAATGACGCCGATGCCGGGTTTGCGCATCAGCATTCGGTTCACCACCAGGCCTTGATTCTGCCGCCGGCCCTGAATGCGTCGGCCTCGTCGTATGCTTCCATTGCACGCTTCGTGCTCCCCGACCCAATGCCATTAAGTTGGCTGCCTGCCACTTGTCGTGGAGGGAGGCAGGTCAGAAATGCGCCCCGGTGTCGAGAGGTACAGGCCAGTCCGGACGCGCCCTCGCCCAACAACCGATTTGGTAAGAGAAAACTGCGAATCGCGCGAATCAGCTCGAATAAGGTCCCTCCCTGTGGTTCAGGATGACAAGTCCGCGCGGATCCGCGCGATTCGTGGTTTTTTCTCTTCTTTGCCGACCGGCAATGCTTAACTTAAGGTATTTTTATGGTCTCGCTTTCGAATCAACCCGTTATCTGTCGAACGATGGCACCGACCTGCTGCACTCGCTTGGCCGGATCGGCCAGGTCGCGGAAGAAGCGCAGCTTGTCCGTGCCGTCGAGCTTGAATCCCTGAGGGTTGGTTTGGATGAGTTCGATCATGCGAGTCAGGTCGATCCTGGGTTCGGCGTCGAACAGGATACGTCCGCCCGTGGGACCGGCCTCGATCTTTTTGATGCCGAAGGGTTTGGCCTTGAGCTTGAGCTCCGTGATCGCGAACAGGTTCTTGGCCGGGTCCGGCAGCAAGCCGAAGCGGTCGGTCATTTCTACCTGCAGCTCCTCGAGGTCCGCACTGGTGGCCGCGCCGGCGATCCGTTTGTACATGACCAGCCGGGTGTGTACGTCGGGTAGGTAGTCGTCCGGGAGCAGGGCGGGAACAGCCAGATCGATCTCGGCACCCTGGTTCAGGGGGCGGTCGAGCTCCGGGGTGCGGCCAGCCTTGAGGGCAGTGACCGCCCGTTCGAGCAGATCCATATAGAGGCTGAAGCCGATTTCCTGGATCTGGCCGCTCTGTTCTTCCCCGAGCAGCTCGCCGGCGCCACGGATCTCCATGTCGTGGGTGGCGAGGGTGAAGCCAGCCCCCAGGTCTTCCAGAGATTCGATAGCTTCCAGGCGCTTTTTGGCATCCGGGGTCATGGCCGCCGGGGGCGGGGTCAGCAGATAGGCATAGGCCCGGTGGTGGGAGCGCCCGACGCGCCCGCGGAGCTGGTGGAGCTGGGCTAGGCCCAGCTTATCGGCGCGGTTGATGAGGATAGTGTTGGCGCTGGGCACGTCGATGCCGCTTTCGATGATGGTGGTGCACACCAGCAGGTTGAAGCGGCGGTGGTAGAAGTCCCGCATCACCCGTTCCAGCTCTCGCTCACGCATCTGGCCGTGGGCGACCTGGAGGCGGGCCTCGGGGACCAACGCCGTGAGTTTTTTGGCCGTGTTGTCAATGGTCTCCACCTGATTGTGGAGAAAATAGATCTGGCCGCCACGCTTGAGTTCGCGCAGGCAGGCTTCCTGGATCAGGGCGTCGTTCCACTGACTCATGAAGGTCTTGATGGGGTGACGCGTGACTGGGGGGGTGGCGATGATGGACAGGTCCCGCAGGCCGGACATGGCCATATTGAGGGTGCGCGGGATGGGCGTGGCGGTGAGAGTCAGGATGTCCACCTTGGTGCGCAGGGATTTGAGCTGCTCTTTGTGACGGACGCCGAAGCGGTGTTCCTCATCGACGATGATCAGCCCGAGGTTCTTGAAGACGATGCCTTTCTGCAGCAGCTTGTGGGTGCCGACTACGATGTCGAGGGTGCCGTCGGCCAGGCCCGCAAGGATTTGCTTCTGCTCCTTGGCGGTGCGAAAGCGCGACAGGCTTTCGACCCGGACCGGCCAGTCGGCGAAGCGGTCCGAGAAGTTTTCATAGTGCTGCTGGGCGAGCAGGGTGGTAGGCACCAGCACGGCCGCCTGCTTGCCGCTCTGCACCGCCGCGAAGGCGGCGCGCATGGCGACCTCGGTCTTGCCGAAGCCCACGTCGCCGCATACCACCCGGTCCATGGGCCTGGGATCGGCCATATCGGCGAGTACGGCCTCAATGGTCTGCCGCTGGTCCGGGGTCTCCTCGAGTTCGAAAGCTGCGGCGAAGGCGGCAAAGTCTTCCCCGTTCGTCGGGAAGGCAAAGCCCTGACGGGCGGCCCGGCGCGCATAGAGATCCAAGAGCTCAGCGGCAACGTCCCGCGCCTTCTCCGCGGCCCGGCGTTTGAGCTTCTCCCACTGTCCGCTCCCCAGGCGGTGTAGGGGGGCGGCTGCCTCGGAGGTGCCGGTATACCGGGAAATCAGGTGCAGGGAGGCAACGGGGGCGTAGAGTTTGTCACCTTGGGCGTACTCCAGGGTCAGGAACTCGGTGGCCGTGCCGCCGACATCCAGGGTCTGCAGTCCCAGGTAGCGGCCGACCCCGTGGTTTTCATGTACCACCGGTGCGCCCAGGTGCAGCTCCGTGAGGTTGCGAACTACCGCCTCGCCGTCGCGCTCGGCCCGCTGCTGTCGGCGGGTCTGACGCACCTGGGTCCCATAGAGCTGGGTCTCGGTGATGAGGGCGAGGTCTTCGTACTCCAGGAAGAGTCCCTGCTCCAATGGCGTGACCGCCAGACCCAGGGGCGCGTCGGACGCGACGAACTCCTGCCAGCCGGCCACCGGGCATGCCTTGAGGCCGAATCCACGCAGGTTCTCCGACAGCATCTCGCGCCTACCGGCGCTCTCGGCCGTGCACAACACACGCCGCCCCGGCGCGGCGAGAAAATCCTGCAGGGCCCCGGCGGGGCGGGCCGCCCTGGCCTGGATCCCCAATGCCGGCAGCGCTCGGGTGGCGAAGTTCACCATCCCGCCGAAGCCCTTGCGGCGCTCCGCCACCTCGGTCGACTGGTGCCTGACGCTGGACATGCGGTTGAGCCGCGAGGACAGCTCGTCCGCCGTCAGATAGAGCCGATCCGGGGGCAACAGGGGGCGTTCGAGGTCGTGCCGACGCTGCTCATAGCGGGTGGTCACGTCGGCGAGGAACCGCTCCGCCGCTTCCCGGCACTGGGCGGCCTCAATCAGGATCGTTCCCGCGGGGAGATAGTCGAATAGGGTCGCGGTGTGATCGAAGAAGAGGGGCAGGTAGTACTCCAGGCCTCCGGGCACCGAGCCCGCGGAGACCTCACGATAAATTAGGCTTTGTTTGGGATCGCCCTCGAAGGTGCCCCGGTAGCATTGCCGAAAGGCGGTGATTGCCTCCTCACTCAGGGGAAATTCCCGCGCCGGCAACAGCCGGATGTGGGAGACTTGGTCGCGGGAACGCTGGTTGTCCGGGTCGAAGGTGCGGATGCTCTCCACCTCCTCGTCGAACAGATCGATCCGGAAGGGCAGATTGCTGCCGGCAGGGAAGAGGTCGAGGAGAGAGCCGCGTACCGCAAACTCGCCATGGGCGATGACCTGGGACACGCACTGGTAACCAGCCCGCTCCAGGCGGCGACGGATGGCGTCCAGATCCAGGCGGTCGCCGACCGTAAGCACCAGGGAGTAGCTATCCACGTACTCCCGGGGCGCCAGGCGTTGCAGCAGCGTGCCCGTCGGCACGGTCAAGATGCCGCGCTCCAGGGTCGGTAGTTGGTGCAGGGTCAGCAGCCGCTCGGAGACCAGCTCCGGCAGGGGCGAGAATTGGTCATAAGGGAGAGTCTCCCAGTCCGGAAAGCCGAGCACCGGCAGCTCGGAGCCGGTCAGGAAGAACCCCAGCTCGGCCTGCAGCTGCAAAGTCGTCTGCACGTCCTCCACCACGGCGAGCACCGGCCCCGACGCACGCTCGGCGGCCTTGGCGATAGCCAGGGTCCGACTCGATCCGTACAGGCGGCCCCACAACAGGCGTTCACCGGCCTGGGTGGGCAATGTTGGCGAGAGGGGGGAAACGGAACCGGGAGCAGCGGTTGCGGTGGACATCATCAGGGGATGTAAGTAGGTCAAGTGGGCAGGCGCGGCAGATTTTCTCACAACCGCATACAGGCTTCACCCGGCATCATCGGCCGCCGGTCGCCTCTCCTCGACCGCCGCCGCAGTAGTCTCAGAATCTGTCCGGTTAAAAGCAATTCTGAATGATTCGGTATGGTTTGAGGAACCAGACATGTTGCGGGTGGTATCCCGGACAATCTGGCGTTGGCCCGGAGGGAAAAGATCCCTCCTGTCAGGAGGGTGTCGTAAAACCCCACCCATGGGGGGCATAGCGCAGGCGTCCCCCCCGTCAGGCAGGGGGAGGTAAGTCGTGACACTTACAGCCATCCGGGACCTAGCATGCTTGTCTGACGTAACTTGCCTATGGCAACACTTGGGGGGAACTCTCCTGATGGCCGAACGACTCAACAAACTTGCCGAGGAACTGGGGCAACGGCTCCAGGCCGCCGGGCTCATACTCGCCACCGCCGAGTCCTGTACCGGGGGTTGGGTATCCAAGGTGGTGACCGACATTCCCGGCAGCAGTGCCTGGTTCGACCGCGGCTTTGTGGCCTACGGAAATCCGGCCAAACAGGAGATGCTGGGGGTCTCCGCCGCCGCCATCACCGACCATGGTGCGGTGAGCGAGGAAGTGGCCCTGGAGATGGCCCGGGGTGCCTTGGAGCACAGCCGAGCGGGGGTGGCGGTGGCAATCACCGGCATTGCCGGGCCCACCGGCGGCAGCGAGGACAAACCCGTGGGCACCGTCTGCTTCGCCTGGATGCGCACAGGCCGGGGACCGCTGAGCCAACGAGTGCAGTTCGCGGGCAACCGGGAGGAGGTGCGCCACCAGTCGGTGCGTTTCGCGCTGGGGCGTCTGCTGGAACTGCTCGAAAGCGATGACTGATCGTCTGTTCTTTGCGCTTTGGCCTGGCCGGAAGCAACGGACGGCGCTGACCAGGGTCCAGAGGGAGCTGCCGCACCACCAGGGCCGCAAGACACGTCCGGAAGATCTCCACCTCACCTTGGTCTTTCTCGGTGACCTGGATGTGGAAGGGCGCGCCTGTGCAGAGGAAATGGCCGACCGGATCCGGGTCGCTCCCTTCGCTTTGAAGCTGGACCGCTTGGGCGGCTTTCCTCGGGCCCGGATCCTCTGGTGCGGTGCCTCGGAGCGGCCGCGGTCGCTGCTGGATCTGGTGCAGGCCCTCACCAATGGCTTGGCAGGTTGTGGGTTTCGCCCCGAACGGAGCACCTTCAGGCCGCACGTAACCTTGGCCCGTAAGGCGCGGCCTTTGCCGACGCGAGGGGTCGAGCCCCCGGTGGTCTGGCCTGTCTCAGGTTTCGCGCTGGTGATTGCACGGCCGGGAGAATGCCCCCGGTATCGGGTGGAACGTAGCTGGTCGCTGGTTCCGTGATGGCACCTCTAGTACTGCTAAGCAGAAATAGTGATGCCGCTCGTGGTCAAATGGTGAGGTGCGTATCTTGATATGTCCAACGGAATGGTTTGGTCATGGTTTCGTTGAAGTAGTTGATGAAATCGCCCATCTTGCCGGCCAGGTCGCTCTTGGATTGGAAGTTACCGCGACGGATGAGCCTACGCACCAGGATGGAGAACCAGATTTCGATCTGGTTGAGCCAAGAAGCGTGTTTGGGTGTGAAATGGAACCCCAGGGGATGTTCAGGATCGCCGAGAAACGCCTGACGAGCCGCGGCGTTGCGTAGAATCCCGCAGCGTCCTTTGCGGCCGAGGTCGCCTTCAGAGCCGATGTGCTCTGCCACCAAGCAGACCGCCGACTCGGAGTAATGGGTGTTGAGGTTGTCCATCGCCAGGTGCATTCGCGGTTGTTGCACGAGTGCCGCGAGATGGGCGGCGAAATCCTCCTCGATGATCGCGCAGGCATCCTCGGCGCTGTAGGTGGCCGGTGTACCGGAGCGCGTGGCATCAGCCAAGCGTTCGGCGACACGGTTGCCTGTGCTCGCGAGCCAACGCCGCCGCCAGTTGCGAACAACCGTTATGCGGGCGATGCCCAGGCGCGTGGCACTCGGCTGGATGCCGACGCCTTCGCTGGCAAGCAGCACGATCCGGGCGCGCAGCGCCACGTGTTGGGCGCAGGTCTGCTGGCGGACCAACGCTTCGAGGTCGCGGCGCTCGCGTTCGCTCGGATAAATCGGATTGGCTTCGTTGGCGGGCATGGCTGCTCCAGTCAATAACAACAAACCTATAAGATTGGCAGATACACTAAAACTTATGTATTAAAATTTTCGCTCAGGCGTACTAGTACCCCGTTTCAGAAAAATTTCCCGGTAAAACCAGTCTTTGTCATCTCGACCGAAGGGAGAGATCTTTGACGATGACACGACCACAAAGTCACAAGATTTCTCGCTTCGCTCGAAATGGCAACCAGCAAAATTGGATGAAACTGGGTACTAGGGCAAGTACCTGTAAACCTTACCTGCTTATCGGGCCTACTTGCCGTGTCGGCCACCGTGCTTGGTCGGGTCAACGAGCACGTATTGCTGACTTGGTCTCAAAGTTTATAAGGCAGCGGTTCACCTCTGGTGACGGTACGCTCGACGCCGGTGCCCCGCCACCGCGGGGGCCAGTGATTTCGTATTGGCCTGAACGCAGGGCTTTTCTCCGGGTTTGTATCGCTCTTTTTAACGGTGTAAACTACATGTCTCCGAGTGTGTTCGGAGACAGGCTGAAACTGGCGAGAAAAAAGGCAGGCTTGTCACTGCAGGCCTTGTCGGACCGCTTGGAAGGGGGAGATCGGGTGTCGACTCAGGCGCTCGGGAAATACGAGCGTGGCGAGATGATGCCAAGTTCCGGGGTGCTGATCGCCTTGTCAAAGGTGCTCGGAGAGCCTGTGGGCTATTTCATGAGTCCAATGGGTGCGGAGCTGCTGGACGTAGATTTTCGCAAAAAAGCCGCAACCTCGGCCCGCAACCGCGCGCGCGTCGAGGCCGCCGTTCTGGATCATGTCGAGCGTTATCTGACCATCGAGAAGATTCTGGAACTGGAAAGCGCCGAATGGGATACACCGTTTGAACCGGTAAAGCTGTCGAGCGTCGAGGAAGGCGAAAACCTGGCAGACCGGGTACGTGCGGCATGGAAGCTCGGCGGTGACCCGATACCGGATATGACGGAGTTGCTTGAGGAGCATGGCGTCAAGGTGTTCGTGATCGAACTGCCGCAGGATGTCTCGGGTTTGACCTGCCTGGTCGGACGCTCCGGGAAGAGAGCGTCCGGTGCCCGTGGTTGTGGTTAACGGCGATCACAACATCGAGCGGCGGCGGATGACGTTGGCGCACGAGTTGGCGCACCGGGTCATAGACCCGAAGTCGCCGGTTGATGGGGAAAAAACGGCGATGCGGTTTGCCGGGGCGTTTTTGCTGCCGGCAGCACATCTGGAGGAAGCGGTCGGACGGCGGCGGCATTCATTCGGGTATCGGGAGCTGATGGAGCTGAAGCACATCTATCGTGTCAGCGCGGCGGCCATGCTGGTGCGTATGGAGCAGGTGGGCATCATCAGCCATTCGACGATGATCCATGTGTTCGGAACGACAGGGCGTGGATGGCGTAAGGAAGAGTCGTTGCCGATCAAGGACGGCACGGCGGAAACCGCCAACAGGTTTGAAACAGGTTTGAGAGGCTATGTTTTCGGGCGCTGAGCGAGAACCTGATATCACTCGCGAAAGCCGTTGAACTTTTAGGGAAGACTGGAGGGGAGATCCGGTACGAAGTGAGGGGGCCGGTAGCCGGTGCCGGTAATCGTGAGTGATAGCTCTGTGCTCATCGACTTGGCCAAGGCACGGCTCATAGAAAACGCCTTGGCGCTTCCGTATGACTTCGTGGTCCCGGATGGGATGTTCTCAGATGAGTTGCTGGATTTTGGGAGCTATACGAGAAACGTATGCTGCTCGCCGGCGATGGTGCGTTACGCGGCGCTGCGACGGATGAAAACGTCGAGGTGCATGGTCACTTATGGCTGGGCTGGCGGACGAGATGAAGAACCACGGAACGGTGACACGCAAGCGCCTGTTGGAGGTGCTGGGAGGTGCTGGGAACCTGGAAAGACGATCCGCTTGTCTGGCTGCCGAGGGCGGAGCTGAGGGCGCGGATCAAGCGGCTGGCGACCGGCGACTGATTAGGTTAGGCAAAGCCCGTAGGATATGGTGAGTGCAGCGAACCACATCTTTGGGTGGCAGGCGTGCCCAACTCTGGTTGGGCACGGGTCGGGCTCTCTCCTCCCGTCGGGACAGGCCTGGCCATCCTGTCTGCCGACAGGCAGGTTGCCAAACCTACACTTCCGGTAGCAACCTGTAGCAACCTGTTGACCGATAAGAAATTTATACGCGCTCACCCTGACGGCATCCCTATCCTATGGAATAATGTAAGTATCGAAGGCAACGCACCTGGTCGCGTTGCCACTCCGTTTTAACTATCGACAAAGTGCCGCAGGCGCATCCTGTCCCTCACCGGGGGAGCGGGTTGGGAGATCCGATGGACGACAATCGCAAGCGGGCGTTGACGGCCGCCCTGAGCCAGATCGAAAAACAGTTCGGCAAGGGCTCGGTCATGCGCATGGGCGACGTGGGGGCGATGCGCAACCTGGAGGCCATTTCCACCGGCTCTCTGGGGCTGGATGTAGCCTTGGGAATCGGCGGTGTGCCCAAAGGTCGGGTGGTCGAGGTGTACGGCCCGGAATCCTCCGGCAAGACTACTCTGACCCTCCATATGGTCGCCGAGGCCCAGAAGCTGGGGGGGACTGCGGCCTTCGTGGATGCCGAACATGCCCTCGACCCGAGCTACGCAGAGAGCCTGGGAGTGGATATGGACGAGCTCCTGGTCTCGCAGCCGGACACCGGCGAACAGGCGCTGGAGATCACCGATATGCTGGTACGCTCGGGGGCCGTGGACGTGGTGGTGGTGGATTCGGTCGCGGCCCTGACCCCGAAGGCGGAGATCGAGGGCGAAATGGGCGATTCCCACGTGGGTCTGCAGGCCCGGCTCATGTCTCAGGCCCTGCGCAAGCTCACGGCGAATATCAAGCGCTCCAATTGCGCGGTCATCTTCATCAACCAGATTCGGATGAAGATCGGGGTTATGTTCGGCAATCCGGAGACCACGACCGGCGGTAATGCCCTCAAGTTCTATGCCTCGGTCCGGCTCGATATCCGCCGTACCGGGGCCATCAAAAAGGGCGAGGAGGTCGTCGGTAACGAGACCAAGGTCAAGGTGGTCAAGAACAAGGTGGCACCGCCCTTCAAGCAGGTCAGCTTCGATATCCTCTATGGGGAGGGGATTTCCCGTGAGGGCGAAATCATCGACCTCGGTGTGCAGCAGGGCATCATAGAAAAGTCCGGGGCCTGGTACAGCTGCGACGGCAACCGGATCGGGCAGGGCAAGGACAATGTGCGCGGCTTTCTCAAGGAAAATGCCGATCTGGCCCGAGAGATCGAAGCTAAGATCCGCGCTCTGTTGTTACCCCAAGGCAGCACTGCTGAAGCGACCGATCCGCAACCACAAGAGGCGTGACCCTGGAACCGGACATCGAACGTGTCGCGCTCAAGCTATTGGCGTCGCGGGAGCACAGCCGCCGGGAACTCGAGCGCAAGCTGGGGGCATGCGGTTATGCGGCGGCGGAGGTCGAGCGGCTCGTCGAGGATCTGGCCGAGCGCGACCTGGTGAGTGATCGGCGGATGGTCGAGACCTATGTCGCCGAACGGGTACGCAAGGGGTTAGGACCCGTGCGGATCCGCCAAGAGCTGCGCCACCGGGGCCTTCCCAACGAGCTGATCGAGTCCTATCTGGAGCGCTCGCCGCGGGAATGGGTGGCTGCGCTGTCCCAGGCCCATGATAAGCGGTTCGGCCCCGGACGTGCCTGTGATGACAAGGCACGTGCCCAGCGGGCCCGGTTCCTGGAATATCGGGGATTTCCCGCGGAGTTGATCGCCGACTTTCTGGACGGCAGGGACGAATTCTGACCCGGACCCTTGTTCGAACCACAGAATTCCCGGAACGCAACCATATTATAGTCTTGCTTTAATGTAGCGCTCTATACACTGTATATGTTAGCCAGCCTATAATATGGATCCATGGTTTCCGCGCATGACCGTCGGCTTGTAACAGGGCACTTATGCAACACTGAGCCAGACGATATGTCGCTCAGCCTGCGGGTTATCGGGCCTTCATCCCCGAACCTTTGCCGCCGCGACCGCCTCCAGAGATGGGGGACTTCAGGCACCGTTATCCCAGGCGGATCGCGCGCTCGGACGGCTCGACGGTTTCGTACTCACGCTGCCCAATCCCGATCTGTTCGTTTTCATGTATATCCGCAAGGAGGCTGTACTCTCCAGCCAGATCGAGGGTACCCAAAGCTCGTTGCAGGATGTGCTGGCGGCGGAGGCCAAGATTTTCAGCCAGGGAGATCCCGGTGATGTGGGCGAAGTACTCAACTACATGGGGCTATGCGCTACGGTTTGCAACGGCTGGAAACATTGCCTGTTTCGGTGCGTCTGATCCGGGAGATCCACCAACATCTGTTACGGGGTATTCGCGGAAGCCGGCTAGTGCCGGGGGAGCTACGCCCCAGCCAAAATTGGATTGGCCCGGCCGGGTGCACGCTGAACGGAGCAATTTCGCACCCCCTCCCCCGGACCGGGTACCAGCGGCGTTTTCCGATCTCGAACGATTCCTCCACCGAAAAGACGACCTCCCTGTCCTGATCAAAATCGGCATGGCCCACGCTCAATTCGAGACCATCCATCCCTTCCTAGACGGTAACGGCCGTTCGGACGCCTGTTAAATCGCTTTTCTGCTGTGCAGCAGCGACGTGTTGCACAAGCCGGTACTGTATCTGTCGCATTATTTCAAACGTTGCCAGCAAGCCTATTATCATCGATTGCAGGCCATACGCGATCTGGGGGCATGGGAAGACTGGTTTTTGTTTTTTCTTCACGGCATTATCGAGGTGAGCGAGCAAGCGGCCGAGACCACCCGACGGATCCTGAAAATGCGCGAGGAACATCGCAACGGCATTACCAAAACATTGGGTTACGCAGCAGATAACGGGCACCGCGTACTCGAAGCCCTGTACGAGAAACCTATCGTATCGGTCAAAGTCGAGGCCGTTATGAGATTCTTTTTAGGGCACCTTGAAAAATTCAAGGTCCTTCAAAGTTAAAGCATCCTTGAAACACTACCCCGTCGTTGCCCTGAAGCGAGTTTATCCCATGCAGAACAGCACAAAGCTTCGAGCCAGCTTTCTCCGCTACTTCGCCGAGCGCGGGCACCGGATTGTGCCCAGCAGTCCGCTGGTGCCCGCCGATGATCCCACGCTGCTGTTTACCAATGCGGGTATGGTGCAGTTCAAGGAGGTATTCCTGGGCCGGGAGCAGCGACCCTATCGCTCCGCCGTCAGTGCCCAGTGCTGCATGCGTGCCGGGGGTAAGCACAATGACCTGGAAAATGTGGGTTACACGGTGCGTCATCACACCTTTTTCGAGATGCTGGGCAACTTCAGCTTCGGCGACTATTTCAAGCTGGAGGCGATCCGCTATGCCTGGGACTATCTCACCCGGGTGCTGGGCTTGCCGGAGGAGCAGCTGTGGATCACGGTCTACGAGGAGGATCGGGAGGCGGAGCGCATCTGGCGCGATGACATCGGTGTGAGTCCCGAGCGTTTCTCGCGCTGCGGCGAGCGGGACAATTTCTGGTCCATGGGAGAGACCGGTCCCTGCGGCCCCTGCTCTGAGATCTTCTACGACCATGGTCCCGAAATACCCGGTGGCCCCCCCGGAACCCCGGATCAGGACGGGGACCGCTTTGTGGAGATTTGGAACCTGGTGTTCATGGAATACGACCGGGATGCGGAGGGTAGGCTCACGCCCCTGCCGCATCCCTCGGTGGACACCGGCATGGGCCTCGAACGCCTGGCGGCGATCATGCAGGGGACCCATGACAATTACGAGATCGATCTCTTCCGCACCCTGATCAGCGCCGCGGCGGAGCTGACCGGTTGCACGGACCACCGCAACCAGTCGCTGCGGGTCATCGCCGATCATATCCGCTCCTCCGACTTTCTGGTCAGCGAGGGTATCACTCCGAGCAACGAGGGACGGGGCTATGTCCTGCGCCGGATTATCCGGCGCGCGGTCCGCCACGGCTACCGGCTCGGCTGCCGCGAGCCCTTTTTCTACCGCCTGGTGGCGACATTGGCAGCGCGAATGGGAGATGCCTACCCGGAGCTGGTTGCCACTCAGGCCAAGGTAGAGCAGGTGCTCAGGTCCGAAGAGGAACGCTTCGCCGAGACCCTGGAGCAGGGGATGCGTGTCCTGGAGCAGGCCATCGCCGGGCTTCAGGGCGACCGTACTATTGATGGCGCGACCGTGTTCAAGTTTTACGATACCTACGGCTTTCCCACCGACCTCTCAGCCGACGTGGCTCGCGAGCGGGGCTTGCGCCTCGACCTGGCGGGCTTCGAGCGCGCGATGGCGGAGCAGAAGGAACGGGGCCGGGCGGCGAGTCGGTTCGGCGCGGCCCGGAGTACGGACCTGGAGTTGGAGGGGGAGACCAACTTCATCGGCTACGGACAGCTTGCCGACCAGGCAACGGTGATGGCCATCTACCGGGATGGCGAGTCGGTGGACGGCCTTTCCGAGGGCTGGGAGGGCCTGGTAATCCTCGACGTTACCCCCTTCTATGCCGAGGCCGGCGGCCAGGTGGGCGATACCGGTGAACTCATGCGCAGAGGAGTGCGCGTAGCTATCCTGGATACCCGCAAACAAGGCGCCGAGGTCATCGGCCACATCGCCCGCGTAGTGGAGGGGGAACTCCAGGTTGGGGATCGGGTAGATGCGCGGGTGGATGCGCGGCGCCGACACCTGATCGCGCTCAATCACTCCGCCACTCACCTGCTTCATGCCGCCTTGCGCGAAGTGCTGGGGGATCATGTACACCAGAAGGGATCCCTGGTGGGCCCGGAGCACCTGCGCTTCGATTTCTCCCATTTCGAGCCGGTCGGGCACGAGCGGATGCTCCGGATCGAGCGTCTGGTCAACCGGGAGATCCGCGAGAACCACTTGGTAGAGACCCGGATCATGTCCCTCGACGACGCCAGGACCTCCGGTGCTGTGGCCCTGTTCGGCGAAAAGTACGCCGAGCAGGTGCGGGTACTGCGCATGGGGGACTTCTCCCTGGAGCTCTGCGGCGGTACCCACGTACGCGCCCTGGGCGACATCGGCCTGTTCAAGATCACCGCCGAGAGCGGTATCGCCTCCGGGGTGAGGCGCATCGAGGCGGTGAGCGGTGAAGGTGCCTTGGATTGGGTGGAGGCGGACGAGGAGCGCTTGTTGCGCCTCGCGCGCCTGGTCAAGGGCACGCGCGAGGACTTGGACGACAAGGTGGTCCAACTCCTCGAACGCTCCCGGCGGTTGGAAAAGGAGCTCGGCGAGCTCAAGGCTAAGCTGGCGAGCAGCGCGGGTCGGGACCTGGTCGCACAGGCGGTAGACGTGAACGGCATCAAGGTATTGGCGACCAGGCTTGAGGGGATGGATGCCAAAGGTCTGCGGGATACCCTGGACCGGCTCAAAGACAAGCTGAGCTCGGCGGTCGTAGTCCTGGCCACCGAGAGCGACGGCAAGGTGAGCCTGATCGCGGGGATTACCAAAGACTTGACGGATCGCATGCAGGCCGGCGATCTGGTCAAGGCGGCAGCCGCGAAGGTAGGTGGTCGGGGCGGTGGTCGGGCAGACATGGCCCAGGCCGGCGGCACCGATCCGGCGGGCTTGCCCGAGGCGCTGGGGCTGGTCACGGATTGGGTGCGGGAGAGACTTGCGTGAGGCGCTGGGACCTATGGAAGGAACGCCTTTGTTATCCGCAAATGAACGCGAATCGACGCAAATCACTTGTAACCGTTCAGCCCCCCTCTACGATCCTGATCCCGAAAACGGGAAATAATGCCATTAAGTTGAGCGTTACCGGTCGGCAAAGTGAGAGAAGAAACTACGAATCACGCGAATCCTCGCGAGGAGTTGTCATCCCGAATTGAAAGGAGGGATCTTATTCGTGGAAATTCGCGTGATTCGTAGTTTTCTCTAAATGGCCAGCAGCTAACTTAATGGCATTGGGCCGAAGGGTTACAAGTGAATAGATTAGGCTCTGGATAACTTTAGCATCTTCACCTGCATGCTAAGGTTATGTCATGCAAGGAAAAAACAGGTATTTTAGGCATTCGCACCTTTCCGAAGCCAAATTCAGAGTGATTATACGCTCTTTTGCGCTTGATTTACCGGCCTCGAAAATCGCTGAGTTGAGTGACGTAAGCCGCCAGACAATTAATCAGCTACTCTTGAAGTTACGAAGTCGCCCAGGTTTGTGACGCTTCATCGTCCTTCTCTGGCGAGGTTGAAGTCGATGAATCCTATTTTGGTACACGCCGTGCCCGTGGGAATAAGGGTCGTGGAGCAGGCGGTAAAACGATTGTCTTCGGAATCCTGGAACGGCAACGAAAAGTCTACACCGAGATCGTCACAGCTGCCGCCAAAAAGCAGCCACAGGCTGCGATCCGGGGCCAGGTAGCCCTCGACAGCAGCATCCACTCGGACGGCTGGAGAGGCTATAATGGGCTGGTGGACATGGGGCACAAAAAGCATTTCCGAGTGCATCATGGCGAGAATGTATTTGCCCGCAGTAATTGCCATATCAATGGCATTGAATCATTCTGGTCATATGCCAAACGAAGGCTTGCAAAGTTCCGTGGTGTTCCACGGCAAACGTTTCATTTGTAATCTTTACTCAATCGACGTGCTCGAACTAGCCAAGCAAAGGTTCTTTCAACCGCCCATCGACGAGGTAACACGTGGAGGCCGGGAAACCCTGTTTGTTTTCTACCGACCTCGATCAGGCATCCGAATTGGATGCCAGAGCCAATCGGAAAGCTCCGGGCCGGAATAACCACTGTCGGACCAGATTTTTGTGATGGTATGAAGGAATGAGAACAGCTCCGTTATGAGCTGACGAGCCGCTTTCCCATCAAATACGTTGGCTGCGAACACCTGAACAATAATCAGATAACCCATTGTATCGACAAGGATATTGCTTTTTCTTCCTTTAACGAGCTTGCCTCCATCGAACCCTGACTCTAGATAGGCTTCACGTAAATGCTGACGTAGCGCGGTATTGACTTTTTCCAACGTTCGATTGTCCGTCCATTCGTTGTAGTAATAGTTAACCAGCCGGTAAGGGGGAAAGTCTGTTGGCAGGTAGCGCCATGGACAACCGGCTTTATTCAGATAAAAAATCGCATTCAGGATTTCGCGAAGATCGGTCGTTCGTGGGCGTCCAGTGGTACGGGGTTCGAGCTCATCGAAATATAGGCTGGAGAATTTCCCGCTCTTCATCAATGAGTCGCTCGGGTACCTGACAGGAAATTGAATCTTTTCAGGAGTCATAGTGGAATCCGAAATAAAAGTGCTTACAGTTATTATACCACCAGAAAATCTGATTTTTTATCATTAAAAATCAATAAGTCAGTTTTTAGACGGCCTCTTAGCCTAACCCGTATTCGCACAGCGCTGTCGAATCAACCTCGAATCAACCTCTGTAGTTCTTCGAGATCCTCGCCGCACGCGTTCAACCGATCGGCGTCCAGACAAACGATCGGTCGTTCTTCGTACAGACGAAACGCGGTCGGCAGGGGAGGGGGTCCCGATTGTCCGGATAGCAGCGTCGGAACTCATTGCGGTGCAGAGAGCTGCAGTCCAGGTCCAGGCCCTCGATGAAGGCCCACCACTGTTTGCGTTCGGTGAAGCAGCCGTAGGTCAGGGCGCATAGCTGACACCGGTAGGTATGCGGCGATAAGATCTTGTGACCGAAGTCGGACAGGACATTAAACAGGCCAGTGTCGGCGTTGTAGACAAATACCAAGCGCGACTTGCTCATGAGTTCGGCTCCTGCAATAAATTGGGGAAGCTGGCCAGATCTTCCGGGCGGTCGATATCCCGCAAGGGCGTAAGCTCGCTCCAGCTCCAACCAAGCGCGCGCAGTCGGGCTCGGGTCAGCCTGAGTACGGCGCCGGTACTCCAGGGAATGTCCGAAAACAGCCGTGCAGCCGGCCATTTTACCCCGATGAGGGCATAGCCACCGTCCAGCGCCGGACCCAGCACCACGTCCTCGTCCGCCAGAACAAGGAAGGCCTGGTTCAGGAAGGCCCGGTCATACCCGGGGCAATCGCTGCCGATCAATACCGCCGGGTGGGGCGGGGTCGTCAGCTCAGCGCCCAGTGCATGATACATCCGGGCCCCCAGATCCGCTCCCAGCTGGCGATGTCCCGACACGCCGAAGCGCTCGGCGAGCTTCCGTCCGCGGGGCCACTCCTCATCGGTCGCGTCGCACCAGAACTCGACCCGGACGTCGGTCATACCGGCAGCCGTTGTCAGGGTGTCGTAGAGCAGACGTTGATACAAGGCAGCAGCCGCCGCGGCACCCAGTGCGGGAATCAGCCGGGTCTTTACCCGTCCGGGCTCGGGTACCCGGCCGAATACCAACAGGCGCCTCGGGGCCGGCCCACATTTCTCACCGGGGATTGCCATACTGCGTACCGGATGTTGAACAAGCTCCTTTTAGGTTTCAATCGCTCTCACATTGACCAATTCATCATCCGTAAGCAGCCTTGAGATTTCCATAAAACGTAAACCAAGCGGAATTTCCAATAAAATGATAAGCTGAATCCCCTGCCTTCCGAGACATCAACGGTTATGTGCATATTCTTATAGAATTCAAATTGATCCGATGCCATATAAAAGTCGCAACCGTGGATTTTGCCCAGACATGCGTCCCTGGAACCAATCAAAAGATCACCCTTTGCAAGACACATGGGAGCGGAGCCATCGCGGCAGCCGCCGCTTTGGTGAAAAATCAGATCCCCATGCCATTCCCGCAATTGATCTATAATGACCTTGGCTCGATCCGTAACCGATACCCGTTCCATATACATTGGAGGCCCACCCTTTATAACAATGCTATTGAGTTAAGCGTTACCGGTTAGCAAGGTAGGAGAGGAAACTATGAATCGCGCGAATCTTCGCGAAAGGCTCTTTATGGATTCCGGGCTGTTTTGGAGTGCGCCGGCAAAGCGGTGCGGTTGAATCGAACCCCAGCGACGGGGAATACCAGCGGCGTTTGTCGGGAGTCTGGGTGTCGGATTCCACATGCGCCGCGGCGACGGCACTTTCCCTGGCCGCAATACCTTGGCTGGGGACGGAGGTATCGCCTAATCCAAAGCGGCGGCGGGCAGGTAGCCTGGGACCAATGCCATTAAGTTAAGCGCTACCGGTCGGCAAAGTAAGAGAAGAAACTACGAATTACGCGAATCCTCGCGAATCGATTCAGGGGCTGTTGACATTTGCGGTTCAGCCTATTCCGCGGCCGATCCCCGTGCCGGCCGCAGGCTGACTTCGCCGGCCTGGAAGGTCTCGAGGTGGCCGTCCATGTCCAGGCGCAGAGCGCCTTGTGGCGTTACCCCGGCGTGGAGACCTGAGAAACTTTGGTCGGCCAGGCGGATTTCGACCGGTTCGCCATGGTAGAGATCAAAACGCTCCCACTCGGCGAGGAAAGGGGGAAGCCCGTCGGTGCTGTAACGCGCTAGGACGTCGGTGAGGCGCTCCGCCAACCGGACCGCGAGCCGGTTGCGGCTGACGGCGCCGAGCCCGGAAATGGAATCCAGGTCCACCCAGGGTTGCTCGATCGCGGCGGCCTGGGCCGCGGGGAGCCGGGTATTCAACCCCAACCCGACTACCACCAGGCTTGGGCCTTGGGTCTCGCCCGCTACTTCCAGGAGCAGACCTGCGAGCTTGCGATGCTGCCAGAGGACGTCGTTGGGCCATTTGAGGCCGATGTCGGGCACGCCTTCCGCCTCCAGGACACCGGCTATTGCGGTGCCCGCGGCCAGGCTCAAGCCGCCGAGTACCGACGGTCCGAAAGGGTAGCGCCACAGCAGGGAGAGGTAGATGTTGGTGCCGAACGGGGAGACCCAGATCCTGCCGCGCCTCCCGCGTCCAGCCCGCTGGCGCTCGGCGAAACACAGGGTACCCGAGGGCGCGCCCTGCTGCGCCTCACGCATCAGGTGGCTGTTGGTCGAGTCGATGTCGTCGTAGACCTCCAGCCGTTCGATCCGGTGTCGGGCCTGGTGCGGGATGGCGGCTAATATGCGTTCGGTATCGAGCAGCTCGAGGGGCGCCGCCAAGCGGTAGCCGCGCCCGCGCACCGAGTGCACTTCCAGACCCAGTTCCTCACCGGCCTTGTGCGCCGCTTTCCAGACCGCCGCTCGGCTGATGCCCAGGGCCCGCGCCAGATCCTCGCCGGAGTGGAGCTCGCCGTCGGCAAGTCGGCGGACAATCCTTAAATGGGTTTCCATTCGCAGTCTTCTTAATCAGGTCAATCCCTTTGGAGCCTCAGCCACGCGGTGCGTCGCAGCGTGATCTTCCGCGAGGTGTCGGTCAGAATTCGCGGCTCGCGGGTATCCGCGGGGCCCGGTGCGGACACCCCCGAAATCGCATGGGTCCATTCCAGCCAGACAGCCAATCTATTGACGCCCGTCAGTGACTTAAGACTCCCGAATAACATAGATTAAGGATCTTGCAGTAGCCGGAGGTTGGCCGGAGCCAGTCTCTAATCGCCAACAGGATTGCTAAAAAATATTGCTGAATCAAATGGTTATCGCTGTGGACTACGATCTAAGCAATCTCGAAACAAATAACCATCTGAATTTATTCAATTAATATCCTGTACACTAGTGACAGTGCATGAATCTGAAAATCACCTCGCAACCTCGCCTTGCGAGTGCCGGGGCCAAGAATCCCAGGGAAGGAACCTTCCTTGAGGTTCCCTGTTTATAAAATCCTGTGTCATAGCGCCGGTACAGCATCAACCGACAAGAAAAGGAGGATCCCTATGGGGTGGAAGATACCACGCCTTTCCCGTCGTGCGTTCCTGAAAACCACCGGCTACGGAACCGCCGGGCTCAGCCTGCTCTCTCCCATTTCTCCCCTCGGCGGCATGGTCGGCAAAGCCGTCGCCAAGGATGGAAAAGAGCAAGAGGAGGTCACCTATAGTATCTGCAACTTCTGCTCGTCTGTGTGCAACCTTAAGGTCACTACCCGTACCAACAACGGAGACAAGCGCATCGTCAAGGTCGACGGCAATCCCAACTCTACCCTCAACCGGGGCAAGATTTGCGCGCGCGGTCAGGCGGGGCTGCGTCAAACCTATGATACGGACCGCCTCAAGACGCCCCTGATTCGCATCGAGGGGACCAAGCGCGGCGAGTACAAATTTCGCGAGGCAACTTGGGAGGAGGCCTGGAAGTATATCGAAAAGAAGCAGAAATCTGCCAAGATCCAGCCCTGGGAATGGACCATGGTGGGTGGCTGGACCTCCTGCGTCTTCTACATGAATTGGGCCGTGCCCTTCGCCATGGCCAACCAGGTACCCAATATCGTCGCTTCGCCCATGCAGCACTGCGTGACCACCGGTCACCTGGGCACGGACATGGTCACGGGCAATTTCAATGTCCACGACGAGATCCTGCCGGACTTCGATAACGCCAAGTACATCCTGTTCGTAGCCAATAACGCCTCCATCGGGGCGGTCTCTACCTGCCGCATGGTGCGCTTCGCGCAGGGTCTCAAGAACGGTGCCAAGGTGGTCGCCCTCGACCCGCGCCGCTCCGAGACCGCGGCCCAGGCGCACGAGTGGATCCGGATCCGCCCGGGGACCGATCTGGCCTTCATGCTGGCCCTGATGAAGACCATGATGGCGGAGGACCTCTACGACGACCAGTTTCTCCGGCGTCACACCAACATGCCGTTCCTGGCCTACACGGACGAACAAGGCGAGCTGCGGATGCTCACGGACGCAGAAGGTCGTCCCAAGGTGGCGGAAGAAGGCTCCGGCACCGTCCGCGTGCTGGAGAAGTTCAGCAACGACAATTTCAAGGACACCGAAGGTAACCACTTCCTCCCCGCCCTCAAGCTGTCGAAACCCTTCACGGTCGATGGCAAGCCGGTCAAGACGGTGTTCGAGGCCCAGCTCGAAGAGCTCGCCGAGTACACCCCCGAGTGGGCGGCGGCGATTACCGGCATACCGGCTGCGGACATCGCCCGCATCTCCCGCGAATTCGGCAATACCCGGCCGGCCATCGTGGATCCGGGTTGGCACGGTGCCCGCTTCGGCAACGTACTGATGCTGCGCCGGGTACAAGCCATGGTGCAGGCGCTCACCGGCGGGATCGACGCTGTGGGCGGCTGGGTAAACTCCGGGGAGCTGCACCACAAGGCGGCCCACATGTACCACACCATGGCCCAGGGCCATGAGATGGGCGCGCCCCTGGCGAACATGGCCGGCTGGGGCTTTGCCAAGTTGGTCGTCAACGTCTTCTCCAACCAGGGGGGACAGTTCTTCCAGCATGGTCACCCCGGCTGGTCCTGGGCCTTCAGCCAGCAGGAAAAGGAGGCCGGCCGTTTCAACGTCGCCCTGCCGGTGATGACCGACACCGGACTGCAGGAGTCGGTGGAGGGCAGGCTGCAATTCAACGGCGAGCCCTATCGGACCCGGGCCGTTCTCGTCAACGCGGCCAATCCGGTTCGCCACTATTATCCCGACACCTATTGGCGAAAGGCCCTGAGTCACAAGAATGTGGAGCTGGTCATCGCCGTGGATGTACTGCCTTCGGACACGATCCCCTACGCGGATGTGATCCTTCCCAATAGCACCTACCTGGAGCGCGATGAGCCCACCCTCTACGGCAACGGCACCAACCAGGACCTGGCGTTGACCACCCGCTATGCGGCCATCGATCCCCTCTACGACACCGAGGAGATGGCAGACATCCTGTACAAGTTGACCAGCATCGTCAGCGGCAACCAGGAAGGTTTCCTGCAGATGATCGAGCAGCTGACGGGGATGAAGGCCGAGGACATCAAGAAGTACCACGCCGAGACTCAAAAGACGCATAAGGATAGGAAAGGGAAAGGGGCCTTCGCCGCCGCCTGCCGGAAGGCGTCCTTTGACCTCTACGCCGAGCGTGGTAAGACTACCCCGGAGCACATCGACGAGGTGCTGCGGGAGAAAGGGGTCTATCATGAGGAAGCAATGCGTGAGATCCTCGCGCATCAGGCTATGCCGCGTAAGATGCCGGTTCCCACCGAGAGTGGCCGGGTGGAGTTCTTCAGTGGCCTGATGCGTTCTTTGCGCGACGGCGGTCACACGCAGGACAACTTCCAGGTGCTGGCCGGTTGGATCGCCCCCGAGCTGCCGGTCAGCACGGCGTTGGGACAAGATGAGTTCTATTTCATCTACGGCAAATCGCCGACCGTCTCCCACGCCTCCACCAACAGCAACAACGCGATATTGTCTGCCATCAATAAGTTCAAGGATGATATCTACAAGGGGGTCTGGATGCATCCGGACCGGGCCGAGAAGCTGGGCATCAAGACCGGAGACCCGATTCGACTCACCAACACCAAGTCCGGTCAGAGAGCCACGGGCCGTGCCTATGTCACTCGCCTGGTGCACGAGGACACTTTGTTCATCCACTCCTCCTTCGGCGTGGAGAATAAGGCCCTGACCAAGACCTCGGGGGAGGGTACCGCCACCAGCACGATCATTCCCCATCAGGTGGAGCCCGTGGTGGCCGGATTCAGGTCCCAGGAATTCACCCTCAAAGTGGCTCGCGCCTAGGCTAGGGAGGATTAAAAGACATGGCTAAATACGCGATGGTCATCGACCTCAACACCTGCGTGGGCTGCAACGCTTGCATGGCCGCCTGCGCCATAGAGAATCAAACACCCTCGTGGGACACCGAGAAATGGCGCACCTACGTGCACGACAAGGAGACCAGTACGGGCAACAACGTGCAGCGTCGTTTCTTCCCACGCCTGTGCAACCACTGCGACAATCCCCCCTGCATGAGTGTCTGTCCTACCGGGGCGACCTATAAGACGGATGACGGCTTCGTACTAGTGGACGAGGACCGTTGCATGGGCTGCCAGGCCTGTGCCATGGCCTGTCCTTATAAGGCCCGGGTAAATATTACCTACGCGGATGTCCGGCAGGGCAGGGAGTTTTACGGGTCGGACTACCGGCGCAGCAGTCCCAGCGTGGACAAGTGCTCTTTCTGCAACCACCGGGTCGAGCAAGGCTTGAAGCCCACCTGCGTGGAGACCTGCGTCGGCGAGTCGCGCATGTTCGGTAACCTGGATGATCCCAAAGACCCGGTCGCCCAGATGGTCGAGAGTGGAGTGGCCCAGCCGCTGATGCCTCATATCGGCACCAAGCCCAATGTCTACTACATCGACGATTTGAAGTGGAAGTGGAGGGGCTGAGATGGAAGCTAGTATCACCTATGAAACCCAGCAGCTCTGGACCTGGTGGTTCGCTATCTACCTGTACGCCGGTGGACTCGGCGCAGCGATTCTGGCGGTGACCTTCCTCACCGATATGTATCTCAAGGCCCATCGCAATTTGGTGCTCTGGGGAGCGGGTTCCGGGGTCGTGCTGTTGTCATTGGGTTCTCTCATGTTGTTCTCGCATCTGCTTGATCACGTGGCCGCGATCCATATATTCAACCCCCTGGCCATGATCAACCAGCCGATGGCGTGGATCTCCTGGGGAACCCAATTCATCCTCTGGATGATGGTCTGGGGCGTGCTCTATGCAATTCCCTATGCGCGGGTGACACCTCTGCTCCAGAGGACCCCGGTGCTCAAAAGCATCCTGAACTGGCGCATCGTAGTCAAGCTGGGTGACATTGAGGAAAAATACCGCAAGTTCTTCGGCTGGCTGGCGATCGTCAATGGGGTTGGGGTTGCAGTCTATACGGGCCTGTTGCTGCAATCCTTCCCTGCCGTGGCCCTGTGGGCGAATCCGGGAGTACCGCTGTTGTTCACGGTCTCCGCCTTCTCTACCGCCATGGCCTTCCTGCTGCTGATCATGTACACCATCCTCCACGAGGCGGAAGACGATCACATCCGGGTACTCTACGAGCGTACCGACCTGGTCCTGATCTCGACCGAGCTGGTCATCATCTTCTCCTTCTTCTTCTACCTGCAACGGGGACCCGAAGCGGCGATGAAGTCATGGGAGATTCTGTTCACCGACATGGGTTGGTTGATCGGCTTTATCGGGTTCGGTCTCATCGTCCCCTTCTTCCTGGAACTCAAGGGGGTCATCAAGGGCTGGACCAGTCATGTGCCCATCATTGCCGCCTCGATCCTCGTGCTCACCGGCGGCTACCTGCTGCGGCATTACTTCATGTATGCGGGGGTCTACGCCTATCCTTGGTAGGCCAGCCTGTAACGTGCCGGCGGAGTAAACGAAGAGGCGCGCAAGCGCCTCTTCGTGCTATTGTCCCTGCTGCAACTTTGCAAGATGCGGAATATTTTCAGATCGTTTCCCTGAGCGAGCAAGATCTTCATGAAAGAGTTAGCCGCAAATCGACACAAAACCTCTATCGGGTGAGGTTGAAGTCGAAGAATCTTATTTTGGCGCACGCCGTGTTCGCGGAAAGAAGGGTCGCGGAGCGGGCGGTAAAACGATCGTCTTCGGAATCCTGGAACGCCACGGGAAAGCTACACGGAAATCGCCCCTGACGCCTCCAAGAAGCAGCTACAGAGAGCGATCCGGGGTCGGGTAGCGCTGGAAGCAGCATCCACTCGGACGGCTGGAGAGGCTACACCGGGCTGGTGGACATGGGCTACAAAAAGCATTTCCGGGTGCATCATGGTGATGCATGAGTTTGCCCGCGGTAATTACCATATCAATGGCATTGAGTCATTCCGGTCATATGCCAAACGGAGGCGTGCAAAGTTCAATGGTGTTCCCCGACGAACGTTCCTTTTACACCGCAAGGAATGTGAATCCAGATTTCATCACCGAGAGGTGTGTGTTAAGCACTTACCACGTTTTTTTGTGAACGCGATCCTGGCCGATGCGCGGCGTTTCGCGCACGCCGTGCGGGGACAGTGGGGGGGAAATCGTCTTCACTGGCGACTTGACGTGGTGTTCCGGGAAGACGCTAGCCGCATTCGCAAAGGGAATGCACCAACCATCATGAGGGCAATTCGGCACCTGTGCATGAATCTATTTGAGCGCGAATCCTCCTCCCTGCGTCTGGCACAGAAGCGACGCCAAACCACTTGGGACAACGGCTACCGTGCTAAGGCCATTTTGGTTAGAATTTATACGCGCTCGCCCTGTGTCTGCAGGCGAGATGCCTGCGCTACTAAGATCCGCAGTATATAATGGATCACCCTAGGATTATCCAGCGCCTTGATGCGCCAGAGCCTCCAACCAGCCAAGCTCGTTCGCGTCGGGCTCGCCCTGGCAGTAACTCTGCTGACCTTGCTTCTGCTGTGGGTGCTGTTGGTTCTGACGGACACCCTGTTTGATGTCTGGGCGCGCCTGCGCGAGGGTCCTGCCTGGTTCTTCTATTTCTACGCCGGTGGCTTTCTCGCTATCAGCGGGGCGGGTGGGTTTGCCCTGTGGCGCCTGTTGCGGCCCCGGTCCGGACGGCGGACACAGACAGCCCGGCCCCAGGCGCCGCCGCAGGTGGATCGAAAGAAGCTGGAGCAGCGCCTGGAGCAGGGCGCAGCGGCGGGAATGGACATCGCAGCGATGCGCCGCGAGTTGGCGCTGTTCCAAAAGAACAAGGACGCCGGCAGGATCCATGTCGCCTTCTTCGGCGAGATCAGCAGCGGCAAGTCCTCGCTGATCAAGGCCCTGTTGCCGGAGGCAAAACCGGCGATCAGCGTCACCGGCGGCACTACCCGGCAGATCGCAACCTACAATTGGCGCAGCGGCGGCGGTGACGAACTGGTACTCGCCGATATGCCGGGTACCAACGAGGTCGGTGCGGGGCTGGATGAGACGGCGCGCGAGGAGGCCGTGCGTGCCCACCTGGTGGTTTATGTCTGCGACGGAGACCTAAGTCGTACCCAGTTCGCGGACCTGGGCTCCCTGCTGGCACTGGGCAAGCCGGTGATCGTCGCCTTGAACAAGACCGACCGCTACCGTGGGTCAGAACTCGAGTTGCTCCTTAAGCGCCTGCGCGAGCGGTTGCAGGAACCTCGGAGCGAGGGTAAGGGCGAGCCGGTCCGCGTGGATCTGGTGGCCGTGCAGGCCGGGGGTAAACGCGAGGTCCTGCGGGTACTGCCGGACGGGAGCGAGGAACGGGTAGTGCGGGAGATGCCGCCGCGGGTGGATGAGCTGCGCACGGTCCTGCAGCGGCACCTGGACGAGGACCTGGAGGTCCTCGAAAAGCTACGCGATACCAGCGTCTTCGTACTCGTAGCCAAACGCCTCGACGAGGCCGAGCTGGCACACTGCCGGGAGCGTGCCGAGGAACTCACTCGCAGCTATTCCAGAAAAGCTATGGTCGGGGCCATGGCCGCCATCACGCCGGGCTCCGACCTGGTGATCCAAGGCTACCTCGGGGTGAGCCTGGTCAAAGAGTTGGCCAATCTGTATGAAGTCCCGGTGCGGCGCATGGACACCGACCTGCTGCTGGAGCTGGTGCAGAAACGGGTCGCCCGCAGCACGACCATCATGCTCGCCGTGGCCGGGAATGCCCTCAAGGCCTTCCCCGGTCTCGGTACCCTGGCCGGCGGTATCACCCATGCCGCGGCTTATGGCATGATCTTCGATGCCCTCGGGAAGGCGGTGGCCCGGTCTCTGGAATCGCGCGGTGCCCTGCGGCCGGCCCAGGCGGCGCAAGTCTTTGAGGAGGGCTTGAGTGAAGATCTCGAAGCGCGTGCAAGGCGTTTTGCAAGACTGGCCCTGGATATCCGCAAACAACCGGAGGCAGAGCGGTAACGGGCAAACGGCTGACCGGAGCCACCTGGATCTGGCGCGGAAAAGCCTGCGCGGGCTGGTGCAGGACCAGCGTATCCCGTCGCAGGTGCGTGAGTCCCTGATCGACGACTACTGCCAGGTCGAGGCCATGCTCGAGAAGCTCGACCAAGGCCATATCCACATCGCTATTTTCGGGCGTGTGAGCGTAGGCAAATCCGCGATCCTGAACGCCCTGCTCGGCGAAGACCGCTTCAGCATCAGTCCCCTGCATGGTGAAACCAAGGCCAGCGCGATCGGTAAATGGGAGGAGTGCCGTACCGGCGGCGTCTATCTGATCGACACCCCGGGCCTGAACGAGGTCCGGGGAGATGAACGCGAGCATCTCGCGCATGAGGTAGCCGCCCGCTCGGACCTAGTACTCTTCGTGGTGGACGGGGATCTTACGGAGACCGAGATCCGGGCCCTGCGTGTCCTGGTGGGGGACCAGCAACCCATTATCCTGGTATTCAACAAGATCGATCGCTATACCAGGGATGAACGGGAGCAACTCCTGGTCTCCTTGACCTTGCACACCCATGGCTACGTCGACGCCGACAACATCGTCTGCATCAGCGCCCGGCCCGCGGAGCGGCTGGTCGTCCTGGTGGATGCGGCCGGCAACGAAACCGAGACCCTGCGCCGGAGCGAGCCGGACATGGAGGCCCTGAAACAGCGCCTGTGGGAGCTCCTCGAGACGGAAGGAGAGACCCTGGCGGCACTCAACGCCTCACTCTTCGCCGGTGACCTGACCGACAAGGTAGGAAAGCGTATTTTGGAGGTCAAGCACGAGCTGGGGGCCCGCTTGATTCGGACCTACTGCATCGCCAAGGGCATCTCGGTGGCGCTCAACCCCATTCCGGTGGTAAACCTCCTGACCGCCGCCGTTGATGCGGGCATGGTGGTACACCTATCCAGGCTCTACGGACTGGCGCTCTCGAAGACCGAGGCCGGGACCCTGGTCAAGACCATCGCTACCCAGATGGCGTTGTTGATGGGGACCGTGTGGGGGATCAGCCTCCTGTCCTCCGCCCTCAAGCTGGGTACCGGCGGCCTGTCCACCCTGGTGACCGGCACCGCCCAAGGCGCCGTCGCCTATCATGCTACCTATGTGGTGGGGCAGGCGGCGGAAGCCTATCTGGCCCGCGGCAAATCCTGGGGGGAGGCGGGACCCAAGCTGGTCATCCGCGATATTCTCGACGGCATTGATCGCGATTCCATCCTGGTTCAGGCCAAATCGGATATCGCCGGCAGGCTGAAATCCGCCTGAACGATAAAAAAACCACGAATGGACACGAATCGACTTCGCGTGCATTCGACGAATGAATATAAATTCAGATGGTTATTTGTTTCGAGATTTCTTAGATCGTAACCAACAGCGATAACCATCTGATTCAGCAATACTTTTTCGCACATAGTCGGGCTCAAAACCTGTAGGATTGTATCGAGACCTGCGTCAATTGGGGCGCTTTTGGAGGTATCTCCATGATTCTTGGAGCGGGATCTCCCGGCGGTCGCAAGACTCACCGGCATCCGACGCCCCTGACCGGCGGCATCGCGGTGTTCACTGCCTTCGCCTTTTCCGTACTCACGCTCGACGTCTCGTCGTCGAACTACCGGATGTTGTTTGCCGGGGCACTGCTCCTCGTAGTCGTGGGTGCCATCGACGACCTCTACGAGCTTTCTTCGGCGCGCCGCTTTTTGCTCAGATCATGGCGGGTCTTCTGATGGCGCTGGGAGGGGACACGGTGCTTGCCGATTTCGGCTACCTGATAATGCCGGATGGGGTACTGTCGTTGGGGTTACTTGCGGTCCCGATTACGGTTTTTGCCGCCGTCGGGGTGATCAATGCGGTGAACATGATAGACGGTGATCGCCAGCATCGCCCTTGGTATCATCGCCTGGTCCGGCGGCAATGCATGGGACATCGCCGTGTTGGGATTGCTCAGCGCGGCGATCCTCGCTTTTCTCGGGTTCAATCTGCGCCTCGGCGGGCGGGCGCTGGTATTGCGGTCCATGGCGCCGGTCACGGCACTCTGGTTGTTTGCGGTACCGCTGATCGATACGGTCTCGATCATGGGGTGCCGGGTGTTGCTTGGGCGTTCCCCCTTTCTGGCCAATCAGGAGCATTTTCACCCCATCCTGCTCGCAGCGGGTTTCAGCCCAAAACGGGCGCTCGTCCTGATCCTGTTGATAGGCCTTGCCGCCGCCTGCGTCGGGTTGGTCGGGCACTTTCTTGGGGTCTCGAAGCACTGGATGTTTCTCGGCTTTTTGTTTCTATTCGCGCTGCACTTCTGGATCCTCATGCGGGCGTGGCGCACACGGCCCTTTTTAGGGAGACCGCTGGCGCCGACTGACGATACCTAAGGCTCGGTGATAGCTTCAACCGCAAAGGCACAAAAGCAGATGCGCACGGCTTTGTATGCCATCTCCGCCGTTGTCGGGCTCGGTTTCGCCGCCTCGGCCCCGGCTGAAGACCTGATTCAGATCTACGATCTGGCGGTGCGGAGTGATCCGACTCTCAGGGAAGCGGAGCAGTCCCTGTATGCCACGCGCGAGACCAGACCCCAGGCCCGGGCGTTCCTACTGCCGAGCTTCGACCTCACCGCCGGTACCCGATACCAACGGGACAGAACCTTCGGTTCCGGCGTCTTCGGTAGCTCCGCGGCGGGGGGTAACCACCGCCGGAACGACAGCTATGATTCGCGGAGCCTGACGGCCTCCATCACCCAATCCATCTATAATCGAGCGAATTGGATCCGCCTCGGGCAGGCTGACAATACCATCGCCCAGGCAGAGGCGGAGTACAGAGCGTCCCAGATCGATCTGATGGTCCGTACTACCCGAGCCTATTTCGATGTGCTGCGCGCCGCGGATGCGGTACGGGTCGTGGAGGCCCTGCAACGCGCCAACGGACGCCAGCTCGAGCAATCCCGGCAGCGCTTCGAGGTAGGTCTGATCGCCGTCACCGATGTCAACGAATCCCAGGCCGCTTACGACCGCTCGCGGGCCGATGTGATCACCGCGAAGAATGACTTGAACAACCGGTGGGAGGCCCTGCGGCGCATCATCGGTCCGGTGAATGTCCCCCTGGCGCGGCTCGGTGCCCGACTGCCACTGACGGTACCCCAACCCAACGATATCGAGGCCTGGGCCACGGCCGCGGTCAAGAACAACTACGGCGTAATCGCGGCCACGGAGGCGTCCCGATCCGCAAAGAAACAGATCGAGATTGAACGCTCCGGTCATTTCCCCAGCTTCGATCTCCAGGCGGGATACGACCTGGCCCGGACCGAAGCGGAATTCGGTACCGACCGCGATACCGGATTCGTCGGCCTCACCATGCGCTTATCCCTCTATCGGGGTGGCTCCGTGACCTCCCGCACGCGGCAGGCGGGTCACAATTTCCGCGCGGCGCAGAACCGGCTCGACCAGGTGCGGCGCCGGGTCCTGAACGCCGCGAAAGATGCCTTCCGCGGCGTCATCTCCAGCATCAGCGATGTACGGGCACGTCAGGCCGCCGTCGTCTCCGCCCGTAGTGCGCTGAAGTCCACCCAGGCCGGCCTCGAAGTCGGCACTCGCACCCAAGTCGACGTACTCAATGCCCAGCAGCGCCTGTTCCAGACGGAGTTCAATTATCTGAGCTTCCGTTACAACTACATTATCAACGGTGTGTTGCTGCATCAGGCCACCAGCACCCTGTCCCGGGATGTGCTGGTGAAAAGCAATGCCTGGCTGAATCCGGCGGATATGGTCCCACCGCCGTCCTAGTACGCCTGAGCGAAAATTTTAATACATAAGTTTTAGTGTATCTGCCAATCTTATAGGTTTGTTGTTATTGACTGGAGCAGCCATGCCCGCCAACGAAGCCAATCCGATTTATCCGAGCGAATGCGAGCGTCGCGACCTCGAAGCGTTGGTCCGTCAGCAGACTTGCGCCCAACACGTAGCGCTGCGCGCCCGGATCGTGCTGCTTGCCAGGGAAGGCGTCGGCATCCAGCCGAGTGCCACGCGCCTGGGCATCGCCCGCACAACGGTTCGCAACCGGTGGCGGCGTTGGCTCGCGAGCACAGGCAACCGTGTCGCCGAACGCTTGGCTGATGCCCCGCGCCCCGGTACGCCGGCCACCTACAACGCCGAGGATGCCTGCGCGATCATCGCCTTGGCCTGCGAGGATCCGTGCGACAGCGGGTGGGGTGCGACAGCGGGTGGGCCATCGCCCATTGGACCCAGCGGGAACTGGCCGCCGAGGCGATCAAACGCGGCATCGTCCCCGCTGTCTCGCAGCGCTCGGTTGGGCGCATTTTAAAAAGATGTCGACCTCAACCCCCATCGTGTGCGCGGGTGGCTCGACGCCAAGCCCGATCCGCAGTTCGCCGAGAAGTGCCATGACATTTGCCAGACCTATCGGCTCGCCCCCGAGCGTGCCGCCGCTGGTATCCCAACCTTCAGCATCGACGAGATGACC
>Ga0209782_1000091_pt1 | contig 37201 bp, 39 predicted proteins | sample WorMetmaBAHAMAS1_FD_187390 | JGI IMG/M metagenome (GOLD analysis project Ga0209782, IMG submission 187390) | Marine gutless worms symbiont microbial communities from Max Planck institute for Marine Microbiology, Germany - Inanidrilus... | ecosystem: Host-associated > Annelida > Digestive system...
CGGCGGCTTGATCAGCTTCAGGGGTCGGGAGTTCCGCATCTGCAAGGCCTTCAAGGGACACCGACTGGCCCTGCGCCCCACGAATGCCGACGGCGTCTGGAGCATCTGTTTCGGCGCCAAACGGATTGCGCAAGTCGACTTGCGCAATCCGTCTGCCTAACATGGAGAAACCGTCAACCATGTCCCAGAACACTTGTCACCCGTCTCTCCGGGCTAAACACCCGCCAGGGGGGAGGGGCAAGCAGTCTACAGCACCAAACCTTCCTCGGCTGTCCCGGTTGGTCGTCGTTGCGACATGGAATGGCAGTCGATGCAACGCCGTAGCACGCATCGCGGCACTGCCAGGCGAGTCGGATTCCGCCTGAAACGACCGCGGGTCTCCTACCGGCAAACAGACGCTCGGGTTCGGGGTTTCAGGGCTCCTTCGGCGTAGTCCCCCTGACGAATCGCAGACCTTCGGCGCATGGTCCGCAAAGGCCTCGGCCAGACCTAGTCAACATAGTGTATAAGCCGCCCGTCTTAAAGCCAGGGCTGCGCCGTCTCCTGCGCTTTTTCGAAGGCGGCGATGGCGTCGGCCTTCTCCAGGGTCAGGCCGATGTCGTCGAGGCCGTCAATCAGGCAATGCTTTCTGAACGGGTCGACGTCGAAGGCGATGCTGCCGCCGTCGGGACCGGTGATCACCTGGTTTTCCAGGTCGACGGTGATGGTCGCGTTGGCACCGCGGGCGGCGTCGTCCAGCAGCTTGGCGATCTCTTCGCGCGGCAGGATGATGGGCAGGATGCCGTTCTTGAAGCAGTTGTTGAAAAAAATGTCGGCGAAGCTGGGCGCAACGATGCAGTGGATGCCGAAGTCCAGGAGCGCCCAGGGCGCATGTTCGCGCGACGACCCGCAGCCGAAGTTTTCACCGGCAATGAGAACCTTGGCCTTGCGGTAGGCCGGCTGGTCGAGGACGAAGCCTTCCTTGACCGAACCATCCGGCTCGTGGCGCATGTCGTAAAACAGTCCCTCGGCCAGTCCTGTCCGCTTGATGGTCTTCAGGAACTGCTTGGGGATGATCATGTCGGTGTCGACGTTGACGAGATCGAGCGGCGCGGCGACACCGGTGAGCGTGGTGAATTTTTCCATCCGTCGTCTCCCGTTAGACGCTCACGCGAGTTCCCGCACGTCGGCGAGCCGTCCGGTCACCGCCGCCGCCACTGCCATCGCCGGGCTGACCAGGTGGGTGCGGCCGCCCCGGCCCTGGCGGCCTTCGAAGTTGCGGTTCGACGTCGAGGCGCACCGCTCGCCCGGTGCCAGCTTGTCGGCGTTCATCGCCAGGCACATGGAACAGCCGGGTTCGCGCCACTCGAATCCGGCTTCGGTGAACACCCGGTCGAGACCCTCCCGCTCGGCCTGCTCCTTAACCAGGCCGGAACCAGGGACGATCATTGCGCCAACGCCCTCAGCCACGCGGCGCCCCGCGGCGATGCGTGCAACTTCGCGCAGGTCCTCGATGCGGCCGTTGGTGCACGAACCGATGAACACCCGGTCGACAGCGATATCGCGCATCGGCGTCCCGGGCGCGAGCACCATGTAGTCCAGGGACCTGCGCATGGCCTGGGCCTTAGCCTCGTCCGCCGCGTCCGCCGGATCCGGGACGACGCCGGTGATCGGGACAACGTCCTCGGGACTGGTGCCCCAGGTGACCTGCGGAGCGATTGACGCCGCTTCCAGCGTCACCTCGCGATCGAATTCCGCGCCCGTGTCGGTGGGCAGCGTCCGCCAATAGGCCACCGCCTGCTCCCATGCATCGCCCGACGGTGTCATGGGCCGGCCTTCGAGGTAGCGGAACGTGGTCTCGTCGGGAGCGATCAGTCCGGCCCGCGCGCCAGCCTCGATGGTCATGTTGCAGACCGTCATCCGGCCTTCCATGCTGAGGCTTTGGATCGCGTCGCCGGCGTATTCGATGACATGGCCGGTCCCCCCCGCGGTACCGATGGTGCCGATGATGGCCAACACCATGTCCTTCGCGGTGACACCCACCGGCAGTTCACCGGCCACTGAAACTCTCATGTTCTTGGCCGGCTGCTGAAGCAGCGTCTGGGTCGCCAGCACGTGTTCGACCTCAGATGTGCCGATGCCGAACGCCAGGGCACCGAACGCGCCGTGGGTCGAGGTGTGGGAATCGCCGCAGACGATGGTCGCTCCCGGCAATGTAAACCCCTGCTCGGGACCGACGATGTGGACAATTCCCTGGCGGACGTCGTTCATCGACAGGTACGGGACGCCGAACGCGGCGCAGTTCTCGGCCAGTGTTTCCACCTGGATGCGGGACTCCTCGTCGGCGATACCGGCGGAACGGTCGGTCGTCGGGACGTTGTGGTCGGCGACCGCCAGCGTCGCCGCCGGGCGGCGGACCGAGCGGCCCGCCATGCGCAGCCCTTCGAACGCCTGCGGGCTGGTCACTTCATGGACGAGGTGTCGATCAACGTAGAGAAGACAGGTTCCGTCCTCCTGCACGTCGACCAGATGGCTTTCCCAGATCTTGTCGAACAGCGTGCGCGGCGTCGACATGTTTCCTCCGTGATCGGCGGATGCCCCCGCTCCGTTCCCCGGCAGAGCCGGGCAACGCGTCCTATTCGGTCGTTTCGGTTGCGGCTTCGCTGGCTTCGGTGACCGTCTTGTCACCGGTTTCGGTGGCCTTTTTCTTCTCCGCCTCCTTGGCGCGGGCGGCCTGAATGGCGGCCTCCTTCGCCTCCTGCGCGACGCGCTTTTCGTCTGCCGTCAGCTTGGCGGCGAAACCGTCCGTCTTTTCGGCGATGCGGGCGCGTTTGCCGCGGCGGCCGCGCAGATAGTAGAGCTTCGCCCGACGCACGTCGCCGCGGCGCACCACCTCAATGCCGGCGATGTTCGGCGAATAGAGCGGAAACACCCGCTCGACGCCCTCGCCGTAAGAGATCTTGCGAACGGTAAAGGACGAGTTCAGGCCATCGTTCTTTCGTGCGATGCAGACGCCCTCATAGGCCTGGACGCGCTCGCGGCTCCCTTCGACGACCTTGACCGAGACTCGCACCGTATCGCCGGGCGCAAACGGGGGAACGCCCCGCGCCGCGCTCAGCTTGGCGACCTCCTCCTGTTCGATTTCTTCGACCACGTTCATCGCACGTCATCCTTCCTGTCCTGTCGGCCCCTTCGATGGGCCGCACCGTCCGATTGTCCGTCATACCGCGCCCATAGGTCGGGGCGCCGATCCCGCGTAATCCGCTCTGCTTCTGCCCTGCGCCAGGATGCGATCCGCTCGTGGTGCCCGGAGAGCAGTACCTCCGGCACCTCGCGGCCACGCCAGTCGCGGGGCCTTGTATAATGGGGGTACTCCAACAACCCCCGTTCAAAACTCTCCTCGTCCAACGACCGCGGCTCGCTCACGACGCCGGAGAGCAGTCGCACGCAGGCGTCGATCAGGGCAATCGCCGCCGGCTCGCCACCCGACAGGACGAAGTCGCCGAGGCTGATCTCGTCTGGCCGCCACGCCTCGACCACCCGCTCGTCGACGCCTTCGAACCGCCCGCAGATCAGTGCTGCACCCGGTCCGCCGGCCAGCGCCCGAACCCTCTCCTGGGTCAGAGGGCGGCCGCGGGGGGTGAGCAGGATCAGCGGCAGTGCCGGCTGGCGAGCGCTTGCCGCCGCGATTGCGGCGTCGAGGACATCGGGACGCATGACCATCCCGGGCCCGCCGCCGAACGGCGCGTCGTCGACAGTGCGGTGTTTATCGCCCGCGAACTCCCGGATGTCCACCGTTTCCAATGCCCATCGCTCCTCGGCCAGGGCCTCGCCGGCAAGCGAAAGACCGAGGGGCCCAGGAAACATCTCCGGAAACAGGGTCAACACCTGCGCGATCCATTGTCCGTCCCGCGTCACCGCGTGTCCTTCTCTTCATCCTCCTTGTTGTCGTCCTCCGCGTCGTTGCCGAGCAATCCCGGGATCGGCGCGATCACGACCCGGCCACCGGCGATGTCCACCTCGGGTACCGCGGCGCGGGTGAACGGCACCATTACCGGTCCCTCCGGCCCGCCATCGATTTCCAACACGTCACCGGCACCGAAATCGTGCACTGCCTTCACGGTCCCCAATGTCTCTCCACCGATGATCTCGGCGTCGAGGCCGACGAGGTCGACGTGGTAGTACTCCTCCGTGTCCGGTTCCGGCAGCGCCTTTCGGGGCACGTAGAGCCGGGTCCCTTTCAAAGCCTCGGCCTGGGTGCGATCGGCGACGCCGTCGATGCGCACGATCACGTCATTCTTGTGCGTCCCGACGACGGTCAGATCGAACAACGGCGCCCCCATCTCGTCGACCACCGGTCCGTAAGCCGCGACATCCTCCGGTTCGGCAGTGAAGCTCCGTACTCGGACGTCGCCCTTCAGTCCACGCGCACCAGAGACAACGCCGACGCAAACCAGGCCGGGGGGATCCGCGGTACCGGTTCGGCGCACCGCCATGGTCCCATCAAACCGGCATCAACCGGCGTCCTTCTTCTCCTCCGCTGGCTCCTCCGCAGCCGGCTCTTCGGCGGACGCTTCTTCCGCGGCCTGCTCCTCGGCAGCTGGCTCCTCGGCCGGAGCTTCCTCCGCAGGGGCTTCTTCGGCGGCAGGCGCCTCTTCTGCAGCCGGTTCCGGCGCGGCCTCCTCGGCAGGCGCCTCTTCCGCAGCGGGCTCCGATGCAGCCTCTTCCGCCGGCGCCTCCTCTGCGGCCTCTTCCGCCGGCGCCTCCTCGGCGGCCGGTTCGGGCGCCGGTTCCTCGGGTGGCGCTTCGGCCGCGGCCTTGGCGGCCTCCTCGGCTTCCTTCATCCGTTCCTGGGCCTTGGCCTTGGGCAGCGGCTTCTTGGTCTGCTCGGGCCGCGGCGGCAGTTCGATCAGTCCCGCCTCGGCGCAGAACCGGGCGACCCGGTCGCTGGGCTGCGCACCGACGCCCAACCAATGCTTGATCCGCTCTTCCTTGAGCACGACCCGCTCGGGATGGCCCTTGGCGACCATCGGGTTGTAGCTGCCGACCCGTTCGATGAAGCGGCCGTCGCGGGGGCTCCGCGAATCGGCGATGACGACGCGATAGAACGGGCGTTTCTTGGTTCCACCCCGGGACAACCGGATTCTGAGTGACATATCGGTGCTTCGTCCTTTGCCTGACTGATTAGCGCATGATCGGCGGCATGCCCGGTGGCAGCATGCCGGGCGGCATTCCACCGCCGCCCAGCGGCCCCCGTTTTCCGAGCTTGCCCATTTTCTTCATCATCTTGGACATCTGCTGGTGCTGCTTGAGCAGCCGGTTGACGTCCTGGACCGTGGTCCCCGAGCCGGCGGCAATCCGTCGACGCCGGGAGGCGTTGAGGATCTTGGGATTGCGGCGTTCCGCCGGAGTCATCGACAGGATGATCGCCTCCTGGCGGGCAACCATGCTGTCGTCGATGTTGGCCTGATCAATCTGCTGCTTCATCTTGCCGATGCCGGGGATCATCCCCATCAAACCCTTGAGGTCGCCCATCTTGCGGAGCTGGCGGAACTGGTCGGCCATGTCCTCGAGGGTGAACTCGCCCTTGGCCAGTTTCTTGGCCAGCTTCTCGGCGTCCTCGTGCTCGATGGTCTCGGCCGCTTTCTCGACGAGGCCGACGACATCACCCATACCGAGGATGCGCCCGGCGATGCGTTGGGGTTGGAACGTCTCGATGGCATCGATCTTCTCGCCGACGCCCATCAGCTTGATCGGCCGGCCGGTAACGGCGCGCATCGACAGCGCAGCACCACCCCGGCCGTCGCCATCGACGCGGGTAAGAACGATGCCCGAGATGCCAACCTTGCCGTGGAACTCGGACGCCAGGGTTACCGCGTCCTGGCCGGTGAGCGCGTCGGCGACCAACAGAGTTTCCACCGGCCGCACGGCCTCCTTGACCGACGTCGCCTCCTCCATCATCGCCTCGTCGACGTGGAGCCGGCCCGCGGTATCGAGGATAACGACGTCGTAGCCCTCGCGCCGGCCCGTATCCATTGCCCGGTTGGCGATCGCCAGCGGCCGCTCGCCCATGATCACCGGCAGGGTCGCCGTCTCGGTCTGCTCGCCGAGCACGGCGAGCTGCTGCTGGGCAGCGGGCCGGTAGACGTCGAGGGACGCCATCAGCACCTTCTTGCGCGCCCGCTTCTTCAGCCTCACCGCCAGCTTGGCGCAGGTCGTCGTCTTACCCGATCCCTGCAAGCCGACCATCAGTACGCCGGCAGGGGGATTGTTGCCAACGTCGATGCCGACGTCTTCGAGCGATGGGCTCGGCGTCTCTTCACCACCACTCAGCATCTCGACCAGATGGTCGTGGACGACCTTGACCACCATCTGGCCCGGTGTGACGCTGCGCAGCACCTCCTGGCCGACGGCGCGCTCGCGCACCTGCCCGATGAAATCCTTGACCACGGGCAGCGCGACGTCGGCTTCCAAGAGCGCCACACGTACCTCGCGCAGCGCCTCGCCGACGTCGGATTCCGTCAGCGCGCCACGCTTGCGCAGCCGATCGAAGATCTCGCCGAGTCTGCCGCTCAGGCCGTCGAACATCCGTTCCTCGCTCTGCTTCCCCGGTTCAACGGAAAAAGCAAAAAAGCCAGTGCGCGAAACTCGCGGACTGGCTGCGCCCCCAGGGGGCGTTGGCTCAGGCGGCGACTGTATTGGCGGGTTGTTGGAGTGTCAAGGCGCCGTGAGGAACCAGCCCTGGCCTTGACGCCACCCGAGCGCCGGCGCACAACCCCTTGGATGGAGATTGCGACCATCGAACATGCAATCGCTGATGCGGGTCTGATCGTCGTTGGCGGGTTCCGTCCCCGGCCAGAAGACGGTGTTCCCGCGCCGGCGACGGCGGTCGTGCTGGTCGGGAATGCCGGTCCGGCCATGTGGCGCGCATTCGCCGCCGCGGTGCCGCCGTCCGAGCGGGACTCGCGCCGCCATCCGCTCGACTACTGGACCCGCTCGGTGCTGACCGCCGCTGCCGAGAGTCTCGGCGTGCGTGTGCTGTTTCCCTTCGACGGCCCGCCCTGGTATCCGTTTCAAGCCTGGGCACTACGGACAAATACGGTGCACCCAACGCCGATCGGGCCGCTGATCCATCCCGACTATGGCCTCTGGCACGCATATCGCGGCGCCTTCGTGCTTGCGGCGCCGATCGACCTGCCGGCGCCGGACAGCCGGCCGTCACCCTGTGACTCCTGTGCGGAGCAGCCGTGTCTCTCTACCTGCCCGGTCGACGCCATTGCACACAATGCATATGACGTTCCGGCGTGCACGAACCATATCGCCTCCGCGGCGGGCCGGGACTGCCTGGACTTCGGATGCCGTGCGCGCCTCGCTTGTCCCGTCGGCCGCACCTATGCGTACGACCCGGCTCAGGCGGCATTCCATATGCGGTAGTTTCTCGCCCTCCACGGCGGAAGCGGCTAATTCGGTGGACTTGAAGCCCTCCGCAGCCATATTAAGCCGGTTATGGAACCCGTCCCGTTCATCAAGATGCACGGTCTCGGCAACGATTTCGTCGTTGTCGACGCCCGCAGCCGCCCCATTCGCTTCGATGGCCGGCGGGCCCGCGCTATTGCCGATCGGCGGACCGGTGTGGGCTGCGACCAGCTGATTGTCATTGAACCGCCGGCGAGCGACCTTGCCGACGTATTCATGCGCATCCACAACGCCGACGGCGGCGAAGTGGAGGCGTGTGGCAATGCCACGCGCTGTGTCGCATCGCTTCTCGCGGACGAAACCGGACGCCGGCAAGCGATCATCGAAACGGCGGCGGGCCTGCTCGACGCCGAGGTCCACGACGGCGGCGAGGTTGCCGTCGACATGGGGCGCATCAGCTTCGATTGGCGGGACATCCCGTTATCGCAACCCGCCAACACGTTGCATCTGGAAATCGGCGCCGGGCCGCTTCGCGATCCGGTAGCGGTCAATGTCGGTAATCCGCACGCGGTGTTCTTCGTCGACGATACTGAAGCCATACCGCTCGACGTCCACGCCCCGGCGATCGAACGCAACGCACTGTTTCCCGAGCGCGCCAACGTCAGCGCCGCCGAAATCCGCAACGGCGGACACATTCGGCTTCGCGTGTGGGAACGCGGCGTCGGCATCACCCGTGCCTGCGGAACGGCCGCCTGCGCCGCTGCTGCCGCCGCCGCCCGGCGCGGCCTCACCGGCCGCAAGGTCGACGTGATCCTGGACGGCGGGCCGCTGCGCATCGAGTGGCTGAAGGACGACCACGTGCTGATGACAGGCCCCGTGGCGACAAGTTTTGCCGGCACCCTCGATCCGACGCTGCTGGCGTGATGACCATGACCACGCCCCACATCGTTACCCTCGGCTGCCGGCTCAACGCCTTCGAATCCGAGGTCATCCGCACCGAGGCGAACGCTGCTGGTCTCACTGATGCGGTGATCGTCAACACCTGCGCGGTCACCGGCGAGGCGGTGCGTCAGGCGCGGCAGACGATCCGCCGGCTGCGGCGCGACCATCCCGGACGGCCGCTGATGGTGACCGGGTGCGCCGCCCAACTCGACGCCGATGCGTTCGCGGCGATGCCCGAGGTCGACCGCGTTCTCGGCAATGCCGAAAAGCTCGACCGCCGCCACTTCGCCGACACCGAGAAGACGGTCAAGGTTTCCGACATCATGGGCGTGCGCGAGACGGCCGGCCACCTGCTCGCCGGGTTCGAGGGCCGAACCCGCGCCTTTGTCGAAGTGCAACAAGGCTGCGACCACCGCTGCACATTCTGCATCGTTCCCTTTGCTCGCGGTCCCAATCGTAGCGTTTCGCCCGATCGGATCGTCGAACGGGTCCGCGCTTTGGTCGAAAACGGCTACGCAGAGGTGGTTCTGACCGGAGTCGATGTCTGCTCGTACGGCGTGGATGAGCCCGGAATGCCGGGGCTCGGTGCCTTGGCGCGGCGGATCCTCGACGATGTACCCGAGCTTCCGCGCCTGCGGCTGACCACCCTCGATCCGGCGGCCATCGACGATGATGTGTTCCGCCTCCTTTCCGAGGAGCCGCGCCTGATGGCGCACCTGCATCTCAGCCTTCAGGCCGCGGATGACAGTGTGCTGAAGAGGATGCGGCGGCGGCATTCCCGCGCCGACGCCGCGGCGGTCGTCTCGCGGGCGCGGCGGCTGCGTCCCGAGACGGTGTTCGGCGCCGACCTGATCGCCGGCTTCCCGACGGAAACGGAAGGGCAGTTCGCCACCACCCTCTCTGCCGTCGGCGACTTGGGTCTCGTCTACCTCCATGTGTTTCCCTATTCGCCGCGGCCGGGAACACCTGCGGCGCGGATGCCGCAGGTCCCGGGTCCGGTCCGCAAGCAGCGCGCCGCTCGGCTGCGCGCGGCCGGGCATGCCGCACGCGGATCCTATTTTGCGTCGCGCGTCGGCTGCGAGACCGATGTCCTGGTTGAGGACGGCCGCATCGGCCGCGGATCGGACTACGCACCTGTGGGCCTGGACCGGGACGTTTCGCCTGGCGCCATCATCCGAACCCGTGTTACGGGCGCGGACGCGGAGCAGCTGTTTGGAACGCCCGCCGGATGAATGACACCCTCGACACGGTGGCTGAAAGCGAAGGCTGGATCACCCGACTCCGCCAGGGCCTCAGCAGATCGTCGTCGCGCCTGACGTCGGGCATTGCCGATCTGTTTACCAAGCGCACGCTTGACGACGAGGCGCTGGAGGACCTCGAGGACTTGCTCGTGACGGCCGATCTCGGCGTCACCACCGCCCACCGTCTCGCCCAGGCGCTGGCGAAGTCGCGGTTCGACAAGGAGGTGTCCGCCGACGAAGTGCGCGCGGCACTCGCCGACGAGGTGACGACCATCCTCGAGCCGGTCGCCAATACCATTTCCATCCACCAGGCCAACAAACCGCACGTGATTCTCGTCTGCGGGGTCAACGGCAGCGGCAAGACGACGACCATCGCCAAATTCGCCGGCTTGTTCAAACAGGTCGGATTCGACGTGGTCCTCGCCGCCGGGGACACGTTTCGCGCCGCCGCCATCGAGCAGCTCCAGGTGTGGGGTGATCGCGCCGGTTGCCCGGTGATCGCCCGGCCACCCGGCTCGGATGCCGCCGGTCTGGCCTTCGAGGCCTTGGAAAAGGCTCGGGAACGCGGCGCCGATGTCTTGCTCATCGACACCGCCGGCCGGCTTCAGAACAAGTCCGATCTGATGGCTGAATTGCAGAAGATCGTTCGCGTCATCCGCAAACTGGACGCCTCGGCGCCGCACGACTGCCTGCTCGTCCTCGATGCAACGGTCGGCCAGAACGCCCACAGTCAGGTCGAGGCGTTCCGCGACATCGTCAACGTCACCGGGCTGGTCATGACCAAGCTGGACGGCTCGGCGAAGGGCGGTGTCGTCGTCGCGCTGGCCGAGAAGTTCGGGTTGCCGGTCCATGCCGTCGGCGTCGGCGAAGCCATGGACGACATGCGGCCGTTCGAGGCGTGGGCGTTCGCTCGCGGGCTGATGGGGCTCGATGCCTAGTAGCGCATGCGGATGATGACGTCGGTCCCGGCCGGCGACACCCGCACAGCGGCGTCCTCGAAGGACGGCGGACCGAGAAGAACGGGCGCATTATTGCTGAAGCCATAGCCTTCGACCGGCAGCGCGCTCAGGAACTTGTCGAATTTCCCGTTACCGTTCTCGTCGTGGAAAACGGCGACGGCGTATGTCCCCGGCTTCGGCAAGCGGAATACGGCGAGAGCACCCTCGGACCCGGCTGCAACTTTGGCGCCTTCGATCCAATCGCCGTCGGACGGAAAACGTTCGGCCTTGTCGTAGACAGCGAAATGGACGATGCCGTCGGCCGAACGCAAGTTGGTCACTCGGACGGCAAGTTCTGCCGCCCCGGCGGATGCCGTGGACATGACTTCGAACGCAAGCAAGGCCGCAACTAGCCAAGACAATCGACCCAACGGCCGCCGCCAATACTGCGGTTCCCTGGTGGTATTTTTCCGGCTCATTTGCTTGCCGATCGCACGCGTTGCCATCAATTGAGCCAATAAATGTGCAATTTTTGTGACCGAATCAAGAGTCTTCGGCTTCCGAAGGAAGGATGCGTTGCCGTTGCCGGAGGTCAGACTCCTCGAACGTCGGGTATCCCTGGCGCCGCTCGGTGCCTGAAAAAGGCATCGCCAGGGACCGACGATCAAACCCCGCGCGATTGACGTGGCGGCGTCGGTCCGGACCGTCGAAGCGAATTCGGCGGCGGCGGTCGGGGCCGAAAAACGACCGATTGCGGATGAACACCCGATGGCGCTCGATGACCGAGCAAATTCGGGAATAAATCAGTTTGGCCTTGAACGACTTCCCCAAAAACTCGGTCATACCGGCATCTCGAGCCTGGTAGATATGGCGTAGCTCGGTGTGCGCGGACACAACGATCACTGGTACGAACGGATCGGGCGACGCATCGTCCGCGCGGATCTTCAGGAGCAGGCCGATCCCGTCCAGGCCGGGTGCCCAATCGGTGAACACCAAGTCCGCCGGTGTTTCGCAAAAAGCTTCGAACCCTTCGTCGGGGTTCGTCCCTTGGCGAATGTCGCGCATGCCCATGGCGTGCAGGATACCGACGAGGATTCGCCGCATGGTGTCGTGCTTCTCGACGACCAGCACCGACAACTGCTGCAGATTGTAATTGCTTAGCGGTCCCATCCTCTGTCCGCTCCGAACCACGCTAGGTCGACCGGGAATCCTGCCGGCCACGGCGCCTCGGCGCGGGCCGAAACCGTGAGATACCCTTACTTCGGACGCGAATCCACCATCAATTGCGCTCATGGCACATCAAAACCCAGCCTTTTCACGCGCTTGTGTGTGGGTTTGATCGCTGCGGCAATGGAAATCGGCAATACTCGGCGGTCGCCCAAACCGGGCGGCAAGAGGTTCCTCGGCATGTGGAAAACCATCACCGAGTTTGTCTTTGGTCCACCGATCAATCACCGGTTGCCCGAGCGCGTGCGCGCGGCGATCGCGCTGCAACAGGACCAGGCTGAAATCCTTATCGGCTGGGTGCAACTGCTGCTGGTGGTGTTCTTCTTCGCCCTTTACACCATCGCCCCGAAGACCTCCGAGGGTACCGTTTTCACGCCGGTTCCCTACGCGCTCGCGGCGTACTTTTCGTTCACCGTCGTCCGGCTTCTCCTCGCCTATCGCTCGATCCTGCCCGGTTGGTTCCTGCTGGGCTCGGTGATCATCGACATGGGTTTGTTGATGGTGCTGATCTGGAGTTTCCACCTCCAATACGAACAGCCTGCGCCGTTCTATCTGAAGGCGCCGACGTTGCTGTACGTGTTCATCTTCGTCTCGCTGCGCACGTTGCGGTTCGAGCCGACCTACGTCATCGCCGCCGGCATCGCCGCCTCCGTGGGCTGGATGGCCCTGGTCTGGTACGCCATCGACGAGATGGTCATCTCGGGGGCCGTCGTCACCCGCGACTACGTCCAATACCTGACGTCCAACCGAGTGCTGATCGGCGCCGAAATCGACAAGGTGCTGTCCATCCTGTTGGTCACGACGGTGCTCGCCGTTGCGCTCATACGGGCCCGCCGGCTGTTGATCCACTCTATCGCCGATGCCGAGGCCGCCCGCGACCTGTCGCGGTTCGTCTCGCCCGAGATCGCCGACCACATCACCACCGCCGATCAGGCCATCGAACCCGGCTACGGCAAGGTCAAGCTGGCGAGCGTGCTGTTCTGCGACATCGAGGGGTTCGCCAGTATCTCCGAGCGCCTGTCCCCTGCCGAGCTGATCCAGACCCTCAACGACTACTTCGCCGCGGTGTCGGAGGTCATCTCCCGCCACGGCGGCGTCATCACACAGTTCGAGGGTGACGCCATGCTCGTCACCTTCAACACCGCCAAGCCCGATCCGCACCACGCCGCCAATGCACTCAGGACAGCGATCGGCATTCAGGAAGTCGTGCGCAGCCGCCGGTTTGGCTACGGGATCGAGATGCGTACCCGCTGCGGCGTCAACACCGGCGAGCTCGTTGCCAGCGCCGTCGGCACGCGTGAGCGGCTGCTGTTCACCGTCCACGGCGACGAGGTCAACATCGCGGCGCGGCTGGAACAGCTCAACAAGGATTACGGGACCTACATCCTCGCCACTGAGCAGACCGTCGCCGCCGCCGGGGCGGAATTCGCACGCGATCCCATCGGCGTCGTCCCGGTGCGCGGCCGCGCCGCGCCGGTCGCCGTCTATTCACTCGATGCCGCCGCGGTCGTATCAAGCGCCTAGGATTAAACGCGATTATTGAGGTAGAAGCCGCGCGGCACGTCCTCGCGCAGCGGCTTGCCGCTGCTCAACAGCCGGTCGAGGCGGATCAGCGCGGCCCGCACACGAGGCGGGTCTTCGGGCCGCGTTGCGGCGGCACGGATCTCGACGTCACGCGATTCGCGGTAGCCCTTCGGTCGGGACGGGGTCTCGGTCGGCGGGGTCGGCGGGGCGATGGTACGGGTGACGTCGGCCATGCGCCGATCATCGCCCGAATAAGGTTAACGGAGTCTCAAGTGCGGGGCCTGGCCGTCTTGAACCAAGGGCCGCCGCCCGCATGGTAGCGATCCAGCGCCCAGGCGACACTGGGAAAGGCCAGTTCGCCCCAGGGGATGGCGTCCCACTCAAACAGGTCCACTTCGGCGCTTTCCTCGCCGACATCAAACTCGGGGCCGGTCATCTCCGCGCGGTAGATCAGGTAGACCTGGCTGATGTGCGGAATTTCATAAATTCCGATCAGGTCGCCAACGGCAACGCGCGCGCAGGCCTCCTCCCGAACCTCGCGGGCCGTCCCGTCGACGATCGTCTCGCCGAGCTCCATGAATCCGGCGGGAATGGTCCACAACCCGAGGCCGGGTTCGATGGCACGCCGGCAGAGCAGAATCTTGCCCTCCCAGGTGCACACCGCGCCGACGACGATCTTGGGGTTGTCGTATTCGATGTAACCGCAGTCGGGACAGACCCGGCGCACCCGTGTATCGCCCTCGGGGATGGTCTCGACGGAAGGGCCGGAGCCGGACTTTTCGTTCATCCGCCGAGTGTGGCCCGCCCGACGGCGGGAGGCAAGATTGCCGAAACGGCGAGCCGGGATGACGCGCCGACCCGGGCAAACGCCGTAGGGGCGGGTTAGAAACCCGCCCCTACGCTGGAACACGACAAATACCGGCTTGAGCGGCTACTTGCGAAGGACAGCGACGCCCGGCAGCGTCTTGCCCTCGATCCATTCGAGGAAGGCGCCACCTGCCGTCGACACGTACGAGAAGTCGGCGCCGACACCGGCGTTGGCCAATGCCGACACGGTGTCGCCGCCGCCGGCGACGCTGAGCAGGCTGCCAGCCTTGGTCAGCTTGGCGGCTTTCTGGGCGACGGCGTTGGTGCCGACGTCGAACGGCTTGACCTCGAAGGCGCCGAGGGGACCGTTCCACAGCAGGGTCTTGCATCCCGAGAGGCGGTCGTTGAGGTCGGCAACCGAGGCCGGTCCGACATCCAGGATCATCTTGTCACCGGGGACCGCTTCGAGTCCGACGGTCTCGGCCGGCTGACCCTCGGCGAACTCGCCAGCCACGACCAAATCCTTGGGCAGAACGATTTCGCACCCCGAACTCGCGGCCTTGGCCATGATCTCGCGTGCCGCGTCGGCCATGTCGTGCTCGCACAACGACTTGCCGACGTCGATACCTTTGGCGTTGAGGAAAGTGTTCGCCATGGCGCCGCCGATGATCAACTGGTCGACCTTCTGCATCAGATGGCCGAGAACGTCGAGCTTGGTCGAAATCTTGGCGCCCCCGACCACCGCCGCTACAGGATGCTGCGGAGCTTCCAACGCGCCTTCCAGGGCCTCCAGCTCGGCCTGCATCAGCCGGCCCGCGGCGGACGGAAGGATCCGGGCCAGCGCTTCGACGGAGGCATGCGCCCGGTGCGAGCACGAGAACGCATCGCTGACCAGGATGTCGCCGTTCTCCGCCAGCTTTTCAGCGAAGCCTTGGTCGTTCTTCTCTTCCTCGGCGTAGAAGCGGACGTTCTCCAGCATCGCCAGATCACCGCTGTTCATGGCGTTTACGACGGCGGCGGCATCCGGGCCGACACAGTCGGACGCAAAGGCGACCGGCCGGCCAACGCTCGCGGCCAGCGCCTCGGCAACCGGCGCCAGGGTGAACTCGGGGTTCTTCTGGCCCTTGGGCCGACCGAGGTGGCTGAGAACGATGACCTTGGCGCCTCGGTCCGCGAGTTCGGTCAGCGTCGGCACCGTGCGGTCGATGCGGGTGGTGTTGGTGACCTTGCCTTCCTTCATCGGCACGTTGAGATCGGCGCGGACGAGCACCCGCTTGCCGGCAACGTCGAGGTCGTCGATGGTCCTGAATGTGGTCATGGCTGATCGGATCCGTTCCCCAAGAGTGGCCGTGGGGAAGACCGCAGGTCCATGAAACGGAGGGCGTCACGAACTCCCGCCCCATCGCGCCCGTTCCGGAGTGTATGCGCGGTTCCCCCGACGGTAGGCGGATTTCCCAGTCCGCCCCTTCGTGTCGCCGCCTTTATGCGAAGAAGCCACCGAAAAGGCAAGCCCGCGGGCCGCCGAACGCGGAAAGATTCACTTCGGCGTCACGCCGACGCAGTCTGGGCCGCAGCGGTTCCGGCGGAGTCCGTGGCAGCGGCAATCGCGGCGGCGCGGCCGGCTTCGAAGGCACGTTCGTTGAGTTCGGCGAGCGCCGGTTTCCGCTTCCGGAATCGCTCAACGAGGATGTCCTTGATCGTCCCCTGCGGGAACAGCAGGGAATCAGCCGCCGCCCCCAGCATCACCGTATTGCCGAGACGCAGTTCACCAATCTCGCGGGCGATCGCCCCGGCATCGAAGGCCATCAGGCGCACGCCCGCGTCGTGGAACGCCTTCAACGGGTCATCCGGATAGGCAAACCGGCCGATCGAGACGATGGGCGGCACCAGACGCATAGTGTTGACGATGGCGACGCCGTTCGGGCGGAGCTCGCCGCACCAGCGCGCCGCTTCCGCCGGCTCGAATCCGATCAGTACGTCCGCCTCGCCCGTTGGGATCGACGGCGACAGCACCCGCGGACCGAACCGCACATGCGAGGTGACGACGCCGCCGCGCTGGGCCATTCCGGCGACTTCAGTCTTCTTGACGTCGTGGCCGCAGGAGATCGCCGCCTGAGCGACGATCTCGGAGGCCGTCATCACGCCTTGGCCACCGGTGCCGACGACGAGGACGTTGACGATGGCGTCGGTAGCGGCGGTCATGGCCGTGCCGCCGCGGCCGCGGATATTGCGCCGACGCCGCTCTTGACGATGGCATCGGCACTGCACGTCGCCTCGCAAAGCCCGCAGCCCGTGCAGGCGGCGGTGTCGATGCGCACCCACTTGAGGTCGACTTCGCGGCCCGAGGCCTTGACCTCCTTGCCGGTGCGGGTCACGTGGATCGCGGGGCAGCCCACGTCGAGACAGTTGGTGCAGCCGGTGCACTCGTCTTCGATCACCCGGAACGGCGGATCGGTCTCAAAGCGGTCAATCAGGGTGCACGGCTGGTTGGTGACGATCACCGACGGCTCGGGCTTGCCGATCTCCTCGCGGAGGGTCTTGTAGAACTCCGGCATGTTGAACGGATCGGCCATGCGGACCCGCTCGGGCGGCACGCTGAGCGCCTGCACCAGCTTGACGAAATCGACACGGGGCGACTCGTCGCCGTGGATGTCGCGCCCGGTGCCAGCATGGTCCTGTCCGCCGGTCATCGCTGTGGCGCTATTGTCCAAAAGCAGCGTAGTGACGTTGCCCCGGTTGTAGGCGATTTCCAACATTCCCTGCATGCCCATGTGCAGGAACGTCGAGTCGCCGATCACCGAAACGATGGCGTCCTTTGTGTCGGCTTCGCCGCGGGCAAGGTCCATGCCCAGGGCCATGCCCATGGATGCGCCCATGCACGTGGTCGTGTCCAGCGCGTTCCACGGGTGCCCGGCACCGAGGGTGTAGCAGCCGATGTCGCCGACGATGCAGGCCTTCTTGGTCAGCTTGGCGAGGCAGTAGTACACCGGCAGGTGCGGACAGCCGCTGCACATGGTCGGCGGCCGCGGGAAGATGCCGCCCTGGGGCGCCGCCGCGGCAGCGACCGGCTCGCCAAGGAAGCCGCGGATGGTGTCGCGCAGCACCGCTGGCGTCAGCTCACCCTTGCGCGGCAGGACGTCCTTGCCGTGAACTTCGATCCCGGCGGCGCGGAGTTCCAGCTCGACCAAGGGCTCGGTCTCCTCGACCACGAGCAGCCGCTCGACTCCCTTGGCGAAGCGGCGGATGGCCTCGATGGGCAGCGGGTGGCTCATGCCCAGCTTGAACACGTTGGCGTCGGGAAACACCTCAAGGAGATTCATGTAGGCCGGGCCCGAGGCGACGAAGCCGATCCGTTTGTCGGCGCCCTCCTCGACCACGTTCTGCGGGCAGTCCAACACATATTCGGCAAGCGCCGCGTCGCGGGCGAACATCGCGTCCTGGCGGCCCCGGGCGTTGACCGGCACCAGGACCCAGCGGGTCGGGTCGCGCTCGAAGCTGCGGTCGGGGGCCTCGGTGCGCTCGCCGGCACGGACCAGCGTCTTGACGTGGCAGATGCGCGTCGTCATGCGGACGATCACCGGGCATTCGAAGCGTTCCGACAGCTCGAACGCCTCCTTGATCATCTCGTAGGCTTCCTGGGAGTCCGACGGCTCAAGGATCGGCAAATGGCCAAACCGCCCCCAGTAGCGGCTGTCCTGTTCATTCTGCGACGACGAGCAGCCGACATCATCGGCGATGGCGATCACGAGGCCGCCGGCGACGCCGGCCAGGGTCTGCGACATCAACGCGTCCGCGGCGACGTTCATGCCGACGTGCTTCATCGCGCAGAACGCTCGCGCGCCCGCGACCGAAGCGCCGATGGCGACCTCCAGCGAAACCTTCTCGTTGATCGACCAGTGCGTATGGATGTCCGGGTAGGTGGCGAGGTTCTCCAGGATCTCGGTCGACGGCGTTCCCGGATAGGCGACCCCGACCTTGGCTCCGGCCTCCCAGACACCTCGGGCCACAGCTTCGTTACCCGACATCAGCCGCCCCGCGGCCGTGCCGGCTTGGGTGATAACGTTCACCGGCTTCTCCTCCCATGCGGCCCGACCGCAGCATAAGGGAAGGCGTAGCCGAACGCCACACCTCGGCGGCGGACCAATGGCGAACGGATCAGCGCGGAGTCAGGTCTTCAGCCCTCTTGCGGGCTTCGGCGGCCTTTTCGGTCTCGCCGAGGACCTCATAGGCGCGGGCCAATCGGAGCCAGCCGTCGCGGTCGTCGGGTTCTTCCTCCAGCCGCGCGGCGAGGCGCTCGACCATGCTGCGGATCATCTCGCCGCGCTCGGAGTCGGACATCTGGGCGGCGGCTTCCATGTCGGCTCGCGTCGGACCCGGCGCCGCCCCGGCGGCTGGTGCGCGTACCGCTGGAGCGGGCGTCTGCGCGGTCGGCATTGTCTTTGGAACCTGCGAGGCCAGCGCCCGTGCCTCCGCCGAGGGCCGCAGGCTGGCGAGGTCGACGCCCAGCTCGCCGGCGGCACGGGCGATGTGTCCGCGCACCAGATCAAGCCACGGTGCGTCTGACGGCGACAGCGCGACGAGATCGATCCAGCCATCGAGTGCGCCCTTTAGGTCGCCCCGTTGCGCCCGCGCCATGGCGAGGTAGTATCGCGCCTTCGGATTCAACGGGTTGTCGGCGAGGGCAATCTCGAAGGCCTGCGCCGCCTCCTCGGCGACACCGCCGCCGTGGGAGATCACCAGGGCTTCTGCGAAAAAGGCCGAGGCCGTGGGACCGGCGCCGCCGTCAACCGCCTTGCGGAACGCCTCAGCGGCCTCAGCCGGGCGCTCCATGGTCATGTACGAGCGTCCGAGCAGCATCCAGCCCTCGACGTTACCGGGTTCGCTCTCCAGACGTTGCCGGAGCCGCGCGACGGCGTCGTCCATCGACCCCGCAGGCGCTCCACCTCCGGCCATCGCCGGGGCGGACCGGGCAGGACTGGCCGGACGCTCGGCGAAAGGAAGATCGGGTGTGCTGGGCGAGCCGAGGTCGAGATAGACGGCGACGGCAACGGCCGGAACGGCGACCGCGATGGCGGCGACGATCGCGCGGTGCGCCAGCTTGGGCGGCGCGGCGTCCCCACCGCCTCCCACATCTGCGTCGGCGGCGAGGATACGGCGCTTGATTTCAAGGCGCGCGGCGTCGGCCTGGTCGGCACCGAGCACGCCCCGCTCCAGGTCGCGGTCGACCTCGGCGAGCTGGTCGCGATAAACGGAAAGATCATAGTCGGACCGGCCCAGGGCCGTGCCGTCGCGGCGGCGCACCAAGGGGATGAGCAGCAGTGCCAATGTGACCGCGGTGAGGACCGCGGCGGCGACCCAAAGCCCGATCACCGGGGCTCGTCCCCGAGCAGCGCATCCAGCCGCTTCTGCTCGTTCTCATCCAACGCCGCGGGCGCAACCGGTGCCGCGGTACGGCGGCGCCGGAAAAACAGCACCAAGGCGCCACCCCCCAACGCGAGGATCGCCGCCGGTCCGAGCCACAGCGCATAGGTCGAGCCGCGGAACGGGGGCTTCAGCATAACGAAGTCGCTGTAGCGCGACACCACGTAGTCGATGACCCCTTCGTTGGAGTCGCCGGCAACCAGGCGTTCGCGGACGAGCAGGCGCAGGTCGCGGGCCAGCGGCGCGTCGGAATCGTCGATGGACTGGTTCTGGCAGACGAGGCAGCGAAGGTCCTTGGAGATCTCCCGCGCGCGGGCCTCGAGCGCCGGATCCTCGAGCCGCTCGTCCGGTTCCACCGCGGAAACCCCGGGCGCCATCAGGGTGGCAAATATGATGGTCAGCGCGGCGGCGAGTCGGCGCGGAGCTGCTGCACGATCGGCCACAGCACGTCCTTCCAGATGGTTTCGTCGAGGGGCCCGATATGCTTGTAACGAATCACTCCGCGCTGATCGACGATGAACGTCTCGGGGGCACCGGTGACCCCAAACGCGATCGCCGCGCGACTGTCGGGGTCGTTGCCGATCAGCGTGTAGGGATCGCCGAACCGCGCCAGCCACGTGGGTCCGGCGTCGGCATCGACCTCGCGCCAGTCGATGCCGTGGATGGGGATGTCGCCGGTCGCCTTCAGATTCATCAGGAACGGATGCTCGATGCGGCAGGCCACGCACCAGGAACCGAAGATGTTGACCAAAGACACCTGGCCCAGGAGATCGTCGGACGCAAACCCGCGGTCGCGGCCCTTGATCGGCGCGAGGGCGAACGGTGGCACCGGCTGGTCGATCAGCACCGAGGGAACCCGGTGCGGATCGCGGCCGAGGCCGATCCAGAAATAGACGGCGAGGACGCCGAAGATGACCAACGGCACCAGGTAGAGGAGCCGCTTGGCAAAGTCGCGACTCGACGTTTCGACGGTTTGTCCCTGGGTTGGCGTCTCGGCTTTTGACATGGGCAGCTCAACCCCTCGCCATCGCCGTTTCGGAGCCCGGCCGCCGCCGGGCCGGAGCGCCGATTCGCAACCGTCGGTCCGAGAGGCTGACCGCGCCGCCGATGACCATGATCGTCAGACCGGCCCAGATCCAGGCCACCAAAGGATTGAAATAGATACGCGTAACGTGGGCGCCGTCGGTGCCGCTGGGATCGCCGATGACGGCATAAAGATCGCCAAGGACCGTCGTGCGAATCGCTGCCTCGGTGGTCTGCTGTCCTTCGACGCCGTAGAGCCTCTTCTCCGGTTCAAGACTCACGAAGGGGCGGCCATTGCGGCTGACGGTGAAGGTGCCGCGGATGGCCTCGTAGTTGGGCCCTTGCACGCGCCGTGCGCCGCGGAAGGTGTAGTCGTAGCCGGAGACGGTCACCGTCTCGCCCGGCGCCATGACCTGAATGCTCTCGACCTTCCACACCGCCGCGCCGGCCATCCCGGCGATGGCCACGGCGAGACCGGCGTGGGCGAGGGTCATACCCCACGCCGCTCGCGGGAGCGATGCCAGCCGGTGCAGGCTTTCGGATACAGACACGCGACCGAGCTTCACCCGCCCGACAAGCTCGACAAGCGTGCCGACGAACAACCACGCGGCGAGGCCGAGTCCGACCGGCCCGAACAGTGAGACGTCTTCGCTCATCGCCCACGCGGTCACCGCCACCGCCACCGTCGCGAGCGCCGCGAACCACAGCCGTTGAACAGCCGGACCCAGGTCACCCCGCTTCCAGGCTAGCAGCGGCCCCACCGCCATCGCCAATACCAGCGGCGCCATCAGCGGCACGAACGTGAGGTTGAAGAACGGCGGCCCGACGGAGATCTTGCCGGCGTCGACGGCCTCGTGCATCAGTGGATAGAGGGTGCCCAGCAGCACCACCGCGGTCGCCGTCGACAAAAGCAGGTTGTTGAGCAGCAGCCCTCCCTCCCGAGAGATCGGCTGGAACAGGCCGCCGCCCCGCAAACCCGGACCGCGCCAGGCGAACAGCGCCAGTGAGCCGCCGATGACAAGGATCAGCAGCCCGAGGATGAACACGCCGCGGGCGGGATCAGTGGCGAATGCGTGCACCGATGTCAGCACGCCGGATCGCACCAGGAAAGTGCCGAGCAGGCTGAAACCGAAAGCGAGGATGGCAAGGAAGATCGTCCAGCCCTTCATCGCGTCCCGCTTCTCGACGACGACCGCCGAGTGCAGCAGTGCGGTACCGGCCAGCCACGGCATGAACGAAGCGTTCTCCACAGGGTCCCAGAACCACCAGCCGCCCCAGCCGAGTTCGTAATAGGCCCACCATGAACCGAGCCCAATACCGATGGTCAGGAACGCCCAGGCGGCCAGGGTCCACGGTCGCACCCACCGCGCCCAGGCGGCGTCGACCCGGCCTTCGATCAGCGCCGCGATGGCGAACGAGAACGCCATCGAGAAACCAACGTAGCCGAGATAGAGGAACGGCGGGTGGAAGGCGAGACCGGGATCCTGCAACAGCGGGTTCAGGCCGCGGCCGTCCACCGGCGCCGGGACGATGCGCTCGAACGGATTCGAGGTGAACAGGATGAACAGGTAGAAGCCGATCGCCAGCCACGCCTGGATGCCGAGTGCCCGCGCCCTGAGACCCGGCGGCAGATTGGCGCTGAAGGAGGCACAGGCCGCACCGAATACGGTGAGGATCAGCACCCACAGCAGCATCGAGCCTTCGTGGTTCCCCCACGTGCCCGATATCTTGTAGAGTATCGGCTTCGTCGAGTGCGAGTTGGTGGCGACGTTGATGACCGAGAAGTCGGACGTCACGAAGGCATACATCAGGCAGCCGAACGAGACGGCGACGAGCAGCAACTGGGCCAGCGCCGCCGGCCGGGCGAGCTCCATCCACGGTGCGTGGCCGCGCGCTGCGCCGAGCATCGGAACGGTGCCTTGCACCACCGCCACCATCAGCGCCAGAACGAGGGCGAAGTGCCCGGTCTCGGCGATCATTGACCGTAGGTTCCCTTTGCCGGCATCTGGCCGCCGCTCTCCATCTTGTCCTTCATGTGCTGCCACTGGCCTGATTTTTTGAGGGCGTCGGCGACCTCGGGCGGCATGTAGTTTTCGTCGTGCTTGGCCAGCACTTCGTCGGCAACGAAGATGCCGCCCTTCATCCGGCCCTCGGCGACGACGCCCTGGCCTTCGCGGAACAGGTCGGGCAGCAGGCCGGTGTAGGCGACCTGCACCGTGTTCTCCAGATCGGTGATGCGGAAGCGCACGGTCGGGCTTCCATCGCGTTCGACGCTGCCGTCCTCGACGAGGCCGCCGATGCGCAGCCGCCGATCCTCGGCCGGCGGCGCTTCAACGATCTCCGTCGGGCTGCGGAAGAAGACGATCGATTCCTCGAAGGCGCTCAGCGCCAGCGCTGCGGCGACGGCCAGCAGGCCACCGGAGATGGCGACGAACACGAGACGTTTGTGCTTGCGCTTCACGCCGTCTCCCTCCTGGCCGGTGCTTCGGCTTCAAGCGCCCGAAGTGCCGCTTCATTGGCGCGGAGAGCGCGCACGCTGGCAACGAGGAGCCCGATCAGCACCGCCGCAGAGACGCCGAAGGCCGGCCACACGTAGGCGGCGTATCCACCCATATCGAAGAATGCCGCGACGTCACCCATAGCCGAAATCCGCCCTATCCGTGGACCTGGCGCAGACGGATCGCGCGGATCTTGCCCGCCAGCATCTCGCCGCGAATACGAACCAACATGACCCATAGGTAATAACAGGTGAACCCGGCCGCCATGAGCAAAAGCGGCCACAACATGCTCGGATGGATGGACGGGCCATCGAGGCGGGCGACGCTCGCCGGCTGGTGCAGGGTGTTCCACCAGTCGACCGAAAACTTGATGATCGGCACGTTGACGAAGCCGACCAGCACCAGGATCGACGACGCCTTCGCCCTCCGCGTCGGGTCGTCGAAGGCGTTGTTCAGCGCCATGTAGCCGAGATAGAGGAAGAACAGCACCAGCACCGATGTGAGCCGGGCATCCCACACCCACCACGTGCCCCACATGGGCTTGCCCCACAGCGAGCCGGTGAACAGAGCGAGAAAGGTGAAACACGCCCCCACCGGCGCCGAGGCCTTGGCGGCAAGGTCAGCGAGCGGGTGCTTCCAGATCAGCCCGACGGCGGCGGCAATGGCCATGCCGGTGTAGCAGAACAGCGCCATCCATGCCGACGGCACATGGACGTACATGATGCGCACGGTCTCGCCCTGCTGATAGTCGGGCGGCGAAACGAACAGCGCCAGGTAGAGCCCAACCCCAAGGAGGACGACGGTGGCGACGGCAAGCCACGGCACGACCGGCGCACTCAGGCGCAAGAAACGGTTGGGATTGGCAAATCGGTGCATCATGAAACCCGGGCCCGGGGGGCTGCCCCGGCTGACGGCCCCTGTTTTATCTCCATATGGCGTTTTTTTGAACCTCGGGAACGGGGTGACGTTCGCCCATCACGCGAACGTGCGGAATGACGGCCATCAAGTCATTCCACCGCCTGACGCACGGCCGCCGCGGCTGCCCAGGGCGCCAGCGCGATGGCGCCGACCAGAAGCCCGGCCAGAACGAGGAGATGGGGCCGCACCGCATACCCTCCGGCGGCGGCATCGACAGCGGCAACGCCGAAGATCAGCATCGGGATGTAAAGCGGCAGGACGAGCAGGCTCAGCAGCACGCCGCCCCGCCGCGAGCCCAGGATCAGCGCCGCGCCGACGGCGCCGATCAGGCTGAGGCCCGGCGTGCCGAGGGCCAGCGCCGCGAGCAACACCGCCAAAGCGTCGGCCTCGAGGTTGAGGATCACCGCCAGCAGCGGCGCGGCGACAATCAGCGGCAAGCCGGTGGTCAACCAGTGGGCCGCGACCTTGGCGGCGACGACCAGTTCCAGCGCCACCGGCGCCAGAACCAGCATCTCCAGGCTGCCGTCCTCGTAGTCGGCCTGGAACAGCCGCTCCAGCGACAGCATCGATGCCAGCAGCGCGGCGACCCAGATGACCCCGGCGGCGATGCGTGCGAGCACGTTGGGCTCCGGCCCGACCCCGAAGGCGAACAGCACGCAGGCGATGATGAAGAAGACAACGGCCATCAGGCTGTCCATGCCCTGGCGCAGGGCGAGCCGCAGGTCGCGGCGGACGAGGGCGGCGACGCGGCCCATCACGCGTGCCCCCTGGCGGCGAACTGGGAGAGGTCCAGGGTCGCCGCGCCCTCGGGGCGGTCGCCGCCGTGCAGCGCCATGACCACCATACCGCCGCCGTCGCGGTGCCGGGCGATGGCGGCGTCGAGCATCTCTTGGGCCTCGGCGTCGAGGACGGTGCGTGGTTCGTCGAGCAGCCACAGCGTCGCCGGCGCCGCCAGCACCCGCGCCAGCGCCAACCGCCGGCGCTGCCCGGCCGAGAGGAACCGCCCCGGCACGTCGGCAAGACGGCCGATGCCGAAGGCGTCCAGCGCCGCGACCGTGCGCGCACCAAGGTCGTCACCATCGGCGCGGAGCGCCGCCCAGAAGGTCAAATTCTCCGCCACCGTGAGCACTGGCTTCACCGCGTCGTCGTGGCCGACATAGTGCAACCGGCCGCGGTGGGCCTCGGCGTCCTCGGCGACGTCCTCGCCATTCCAGATCAAATTCCCAGCAGCGGGCCGCGCGAGGCCGGCGAGCAATCTCAAGAGGCTCGACTTCCCCGAACCGTTGGGGCCGACGAGCACCAGCGCGCCGCCCGCCCGGACCTCGAAGGCGAGGCCGGCGAACACCGTGCGCTCGCTCCTCACGCAAACGAGGTCGGTGCCGGAAAATGTCGTCATTGCTGCCGCCGGGGTGAAAAACCGTTCGCGGGCGGCAGGTTAGTGCAAATCGGTGCGATGGTGAATCGTTCCGAGCGTTGCGGTGTCAGGCGACCGGCACGTTGTCGATCAGCCGCGCGCGGCCGAGCCAGGCGGCTGCGAGGACGCGGCCGGGCCGCATGGGTCCGGGCCACGGCTGCAGCGTCTCGGCGTCGCGGACGGTGACATAGTCGACCTTGGCGAAGCCGCAGCGGGTGAGTATCTCCGTCGCCCAACGGCTCTGGGCGTCCGGGTTCTCGCCGCGGGCGACATTGCCGGCAACGGTGCCGATGGTGCGGTAGAGGGCCGGTGCCGCGCGGCGCTCCTCGGGCGTTAGGTAGGCGTTGCGCGACGACATGGCGAGGCCGTCGTCCTCGCGTATCGTCGGTGCGCCCTCGATATGCACCGGCAGGTGCAGGTCGGCGACCATGCGGCGAATCACCTGGAGCTGCTGGTAGTCCTTCTCGCCGAACACGGCGACGTCGGGCAACGCCTGGATCAGCAGCCTAGCGACAACAGTAGCGACCCCGGTGAAGAAGCCGGGGCGGAACTCGCCTTCCAGCATCTCGCCGATGCGCTCGACCGAGACCCGCGTCGCGTCGCCCTCGGGGTACATCTCCTCGACGGTCGGGGCGAACATCAGGGTCGCGCCGGCATCGGCTAGCTTGACGGCGTCGCCGGCCTCGTCGCGGGGGTAGACGGCGAAGTCCTCGTTGGGTCCGAACTGCGTCGGGTTGACGAACAGGGTCGCGCAGACGTGGTCGGAAAGCTCTCGGGCCCGACGGATCAGAGTCAGATGTCCCTCGTGCAGGGCGCCCATGGTCGGCACCAAGCCGATGCTCCCGCTCGCGCGCCGCCAGTCTCCGAGGTGGGCCCGGAGGTCGGCGACGGTGCGGACGATGGCGAGACCGTTGGTTGCCGTCATCCGGCCTTTTTCTGTTCGGTCTTGACGCCGAAGCACTGATCGAGCGTCGGGAAGCGGCCGGCGCGGACGTCGTCGGCATAGGCCTTGCCCGCTTCGCGGATCGCTTCGCCCAACTCGGCGTAGCGCTTGACGAACTTCGGCTTGAACCCGGAGAACAGCCCGACGAGGTCCTCGGTGACCAGGATCTGGCCGTCGCAGGCCGGCGAGGCGGCGATGCCGATGGTCGGGATGGAAACGGTCTCGGTGATCTCGCGGGCCAGCGGCTCGACGGTGCCCTCGATGACCGTGGCGAAGGCGCCCGCGGCCTCGACCGCCTTGGCGTCTTCGATGATCTGGATCGCCTCCTTGTCTTCGCGGCCGAGGGAGCGGAAGCCGCCGGCGGTGTTCACCGACTGCGGCAGCAGGCCGACATGGCCGAGCACCGGGATGCCCCGTTGCACCAGGAACTCGATGGTTTCGGCCATCTCCACTCCGCCTTCCAGCTTGACGCCGGCGCAGCCCACTTCCTTCATCACCCGGGCGGCGTTGACGTAGGCCTCTTGCGGCGAGACCTGGTAGGAGCCGAATGGCATATCGACGATGACGCACGCCTTGCGCGAGCCCCGCATTACTGCCTGGCCATGGGCAATCATCATGTCGAGGGTGACGCCGAGGGTGCTGTCCATGCCGTACAGCACCATGCCCAGCGAGTCGCCGACCAGGAGCAGGTCGACGTTCTCGTCCAGGAGAACGGCAGTCAGCGACGTATATGCGGTGAGGCAGACGACGGGTTCCCGGCCCTTTCGGTCGCGGATCTCGGGAACGGTAACCTTCTTCCACTGGCTGTGAGCGCTCACGGCCACTCCCTCCCAGGATAGTTTTAGGCCCGATCGACGCAAGCGAGGGCCGCGACTCTACAGTGCAATGCAGCATAAGCAAGGACTAATCCACAGGCGTCTGCGCAAGGCAGGGTTGCATGCCGTGCAAAGCGGGGAAAAGGGGGCGGAACCGAGGGCTGACGCGGCTCGTCAGTCCCATATCATTGTGGATATCTCGGACCGCCCTGTGGATTGTAAGGAATTGAAAAAAAACCGTAATCTTGCTACGCCTTGGGTGCGGCCCGGGTCTTCGGACCGCGGCGGAGGCGAATGCCCATGGCCGACAACGTAAGCCCGCTCTTCCCGACATCAGAGGACGGTGCCGAGGCGGCGCTGCACTCGACCGGCATCCTGCCGTCGCAGGACATCCGGGCGATGATCCGTGGCCACGAGATCCAGGCGCTGGCCGAGATCGACGAGGACCAGGTGCAGCCGGCAAGCCTCGACCTGCGCCTCGGCGCCGTCGCCTACCGGGTCAGGGCGAGCTTCTTGCCCGGCACCGACGCGACGGTGATGGAGCGCATCGCCGCCTTCGCCATGCACGAGGTCGACCTCACCGGCGGCGCTGTCATGGAGAAGGGCTGTGTCTACGTCGTGCCGCTCCTGGAGAGCGTCAATCTGCGCCACCGCGTTTCCGGCGTCGCCAACCCCAAGAGCTCCACCGGCCGGCTCGACATCTTCACCCGGCTGATCACCGATCACGCCACCGCCTTCGATCAGGTGGCGTCGGGCTACAAGGGGCCGCTCTACGCCGAGATCTCGCCCCGCACCTTCAGTGTCGTTGTCCGCAAGGGCACGCGTCTCAGCCAGCTCCGCCTGCAGCGCGGCAGCCCGCCGGCCACCGATACTCACATTCGCCGGCTGCACGACTCCATGCCGCTGGTCGAGGGCGAGGCCGACATCGACCGCGGCATCGCCGTCACCGTCGACCTCACCAGCGACGAAGACGGGCTGGTCGGCTATCGCGCCCGCCAACATACGGATCTCGTCGATCTGGCGCGCATCGATCACTACGCGCCGCTCGACTTCTGGGAGTCGGTGCGGGCCGAGGCCGGCCGCGGGCTCGTGCTCAACCCCGGCGACTTTTACATTCTGGCGTCTAAGGAGGCGGTCGCCGTGCCGCCCGACCATGCCGCCGAAATGCGCCCCTACGACACTCAGGTCGGCGAATTCCGCGTGCACTATGCTGGCTTCTTCGACCCCGGCTTCGGATACGCCGGTACCGGCGGTACCGGCTCGAAGGCAGTCCTCGAGATCCGCTCCTACGAGGTGCCGTTTGTGCTGCGCGACGGCCAAGTGGTGGCGCGGTTGGTCTACGAGCGGCTGACCGCTGTCCCCGACAAGCTCTACGGCCAGGAGGGCATCGGGTCTTCGTACCAGCGGCAGGGCCTGGCGCTGGCCAAGCAGTTTAAACGGGACTGACGGCGGACGCTCCTAGCCGTCTTCCTCCATCAGCGACATGTCCCAGAACATCGCCTCGATCTTGTGGCCGTCGAGGTCGCGGACAAAGCAACCGTAGTAGGGCGGGCCGTAGAGCGGGCGCGGGCCGGGGGCGCCGTCATCAGTCGCACCCGCCTCGATCGCCGCGGCGTAGAAGGCATCGACCTCGTCGCGCGACCAGGCGAGGAAGCCGAAGTGGGTGCCGTTGCCGACACCCGCCGGCTCGCCGTCGATGGGCGTCTGCACCCAGAACTCGGGGAACTTCTTGCCATAGGCGATGGCGCCGGGATGCTCCATCACCCGGCGGATGCCGAGGGTCGGCATCACCGCGTCGTAGAACGCCACGGCGCGGTCGAAATCATTGGTACCGATGGAAACGTGGCTGAGGATGCTGGGCACGTCGTCGCTCATCGGGAGTCCTCTTCCTTCTCATGGTTGACGGGAGGCGTGGGCGGGTCTTCGTCGAACAGGATGTGGTGAGCGGCGCCGTCCATGTCGTCGAACTGGCCGGTCTTGAGCGCCCACAGAAATGCCGCGAGGCCAAGGAGGCCGAGAAACAGCGCCGCCGGTATCAGCCACAGCAGCACAGTCACGACAGCCTCCCCCGGCTCAGCCTGAGTGCATTGGAGATGACCGCCACCTACGACGCCGACATCGCCACGGCGGCAATCAGCGGCGTCACCAGTCCGGCGACGGCGAGCGGTATGGTCAGCACATTGTACCCGAAGGCAAGGGTGAAGTTCTGCCGCACCAGGTTCCCGGCCCGGCGTGCCACGCCCAACGTTTCGAGCACCGGCGCCAGCCGGTCGCCCTGGAAGACGACGTCGGCGGCGGTCTGGCTGACGTCGGCAGCGGTGGCCGGCGACATGGAGGCAAAGGCCGAGGCCAGCGCCGGCGCATCGTTGAGGCCGCCGACCATCAGCACCCGGCGGCCTTCGGCGGAGAGATCTTCGGGCCGGCGGTGCTTCTCGGCCGGATCGCAGCGGGCGTACCAGTCATCGATGTCGAGCGCCGCCGCAACGGCCGCCACTGCCGGGTTTCGATCGCCCGACAGAACGATGACGCGATGGCCGGCGGCTTTGAGCGCTGCCACTACGTCCGCGGCATCCGTCCGCGGCGTATCGGTGAAGGCGAACCGAACCGGCTCGACACCCGGCCGGGCCAACCAGAGCTCCGGCCCTGCAGTGTCGCCATCGTTCTCCTCGGCGACATCGCAAAAGCTCCGCGCGCCCAAGCGGACGTCGCCCGCCGGCGTCCCGGCGATCAAGCCCGCGCCCGGCACCTCACGCACCGCGCCGACCTCGGCAGCCCCGAAGCCCCGGGCTTCGGCGGCGCGAACGATGGCGCGGGCGAGCGGATGGGTGCTCGATGCGGCGATACTTGCGGCGAGGGCCAACGCGTTCTCGTCGGCATTCTCGGAAACAAGCTCCGGCCGGCCGGCAGTCAGGGTTCCGGTCTTGTCGAAGACGACAGTGTCAATGGCGGCGATGCGCTCCAGCGCCGTCGCCGACTTGACCAGGATCCCCCGGCGCAGAAGCCGCCCCGTGGCGATCACCTGCACCGCCGGAACCGCCAACGCCAGGGCGCACGGGCAGGTGATGATCAGCACGGCGATGGCAATGAGCAGGGCCTGCTGCCACGCCACGCCGGCGATGAACAGCCAGCCGAGGAACGTTGCTAACGCCAGACCGTGGACCACCGGGGCATAGAGTTTGGCCACCCGATCGGCGACGGCGACGTAGCGGCCGCGGCCGTGCTCGGCCGTTTCGACGAGCCGGACGATCTCGGCCAGCAGCGTGTCCTCCCCCGCCGCCGTGACCTCTACGGTCAGCGGTCCCGAGACAGCGAGGCTGCCGGCGAACACCCGCGTACCGGCGGAAACCGGCTTGGGGAGGCTTTCGCCGTCAATGAGCTGGGTGTCGACCTCGCCAGCACCGCCGACGACGCGGCCATCGCCGCCGATCCGCTCGCCGGCCGCGACAACCATGGTCATGCCCGGACGCAGTTGCGCCGGCGGAACCACGCGCCGGCTGCCGCCGGGTTCGACGACGGTGACGGCGCCGGCGTTCAGCGCCAGCAGATGCGCCGCCGCTGTTCGGGCACGGCCACGGGCGCGGCGATCGAGGTAGCGCCCCACCAGCAGGAAGAACAGCAGCGTCACCGCCGAATCGAAATAGGCGTGCAGGGCGCCGACGGCGGTCTCGTGCAGGCTCATCGCCGCCGCCAGCACGACGGCGAGGGAGATCGGCACGTCCATGTTCATCGGCCGGGCGCGCAACACCGAAATCGCCGAGCGGAAGAACGGCACGCCCGCGTAGGCGATGGCCGGCAAGGCGATCAACGCCGAGATCCAGTGCAGCAGGTCGCGGGTCGCCGGCCCCATCCCCTGGGCGTGGCCGGCCCACACCGAGATCGACAGCAGCATGACGTTGCCGGCGGCGAACCCGGCGACGGCCATGGCCCGCAACAGCTCCTTCTCGCGTTTGGCTGCCTCGACCTCGATCAATGCCGGATCGAATGACAAGAGCCGATATCCCAGCGCCGACACCACGCCGACAAGCTCTTCTGCTGCGACCGCGCCGGTACGCCAGGCGAGCGAGAGGCGTCGAGTGGTCATGTTGACCCGGGCCGACGTTACGCCCGGCTGGCGGGCGAGCACGGATTCGATCAGCCACACGCAGGCGGCGCAGTGCAGCCCCTCGACCATCAGGTGGAGGAAATGGTTTCCGTCGGCATCGTCGCGAACGTAGGCGCCGTAGTCGATCGTCGGCGCGTCGGCGTCCGGCTTCAGCGGACGCATCTCCGGGTCGATACTGCGCCTCTGGTAGTAGCCGTCGAGGCCGAGACCGCGAACGGTGGCGTAGGCGGCTTCGCAGCCCGCGCAGCAGAAACCGCTTCCGTCCGTGCCCGTCGGCACAGTGGAGCCGCAATGGAGGCATGCCGCCGTTGACGTGTTCGCCGTCACCGTGTCGTCGCCCTCACCTCGCCGGATTGGAGCGACCACAGTGGCGGCACGCGGAGCGGCCATCAAGGGACGACGATGCGCCGCACGTTCTGGAAGGTGTCGTCGCCGCGTCGCGCCAGCACCCTTGCCTGCCATTGCCCGGCGAGCGGCAGGGTCACGGGTGCGGCGTAGACACCGTTCCCCCGGCCGGCCAGTCGAGCGGCGACATCGAACCCTTCATGGGTCGGGCGAACGAACTGGATTTCCACCTCGAGGCCGTCGAGGGGTCGGCTGTCCGCCGCCGCGGAGGTCACCGCCACCTCGAATGTGCGGTCGTCGCCACCGGCGCCGGTCCCGGGCATCAAAGCCAGATCGATGGTCCATCCGAGCCGGGCCTGCGCCTGTTCGGCGGCGAGGTTTTCGTTATAGGCGAGGCCCTTGCGGTAGTGGTCTTCGGTTTCGATCCCGGTCCAGGTACCGACCGCCAGCCAGGCGAGGATGCCGTTGACGACGACGACAACGGCCATCGCGCCGACGAAGATCCAGGGATACCACCAGCCCCTTGGCCGCGCTCCGGCCATCGGCTTTCGGCGGTTCCTACCGGCCCGGCCCGGCGAACACGGTCGCGTGTTCGACGGTTTCGCCGGTGGCGGTGTCGGTGAGCAGGAAGTCGAAGCCGGTCGACTTTCCGTCGAGCGCCGACCGCGACGCCTTGACGAACACCCGGAAGCTGCCGATGTCGTCGGGTTTGACCGGAAGCCGCACGGTCGCGGCGCCCTTTGTCTCGTACCCGATCACCGTCATCGTGGCGCTGCCGATTCCCCCCGTGGACAGCGCATAGGTCTTGGCCTCGCGCTCCATGTTCAGCACCTTGAAGGTGTAGCCATTGCGGATCGAACCGTCGGAGAGGGTGACGAACAGGGGTGCGCGGTCGTGGAGCACGTTGATTTCGAGCCGGTCGCGGCTGGCAAGCCCGAAAACCATCACCGCAGCGACGATCGCCAGCACGCCCATGTAGATCAGCGTCCGAGGACGGATCAGCCGGACCTTGGTTGGCTCGCCACGGCTGCGGGCGATCTGGTTGGCCGTGGAATCGTAGGTGATCAACTCGCCCGGTAGGCCGAACCGATCCATGACGGTGTTGCAGGCGTCGACGCAGAGCGCGCAGCCGATGCAGGCCATCTGCTGGCCCTTGCGGATGTCGACCCCGGTCGGGCACACCTGCCAGCACAGCCCGCAATTGACGCAGTGCCCACGGTCTTCGAATGACTGGTCCTTCCGGGCGCCGCCGCGGGGTTCGCCGCGCCACTCCTCATAGGTGACGATCAGCGAGTGTTCGTCGAACATGGCGGCCTGGAACCGCGGCCACGGGCACATGTAAATGCACAGCTGCTCGCGCGCCCAGCCGGCGAAAACGTAGGTCGTCGCTGAAAACAGCCCGATGAACCCGTACACGGTGGTCGTCGCCTGGCCGGTGAAGATCTCACCGACAATGGTCGGCGCATCGTTGAAATACATGATCCAGGCGCCGCCGGTTGCCAGCGAGATGACCACCCACAGCCCGTGCTTGACCAGCTTACGGCCGACCTTCCCGGCGCTCAGCGGACCCTTGTCGCGGCGAATGCGGGCGTTGCGGTCGCCTTTGACGAGGCGCTCGACCCACACGAACAGGTCGGTCCACACGGTCTGCAGGCAGGTGAACCCGCACCACACGCGACCGAACCAAGCCGTCGACAGGAACAGGCCGACGGCGGCGAGGATCAGCAGCCCGGTGAGGTAGTAGACCTCTTGGGGCCAGATCTCGATGAAGAAGAAGTACGCCCGCCGGCCCGGCATATCGATGAGCAGCGCCTGATCGGGGGCATTGGGCCCGCGGTCCCAGCGGAACCAGGGTCCGACGTAGTAGAGGCCCAGCAGCACCCACACGGTCGCCCATTTGACCTTGCGCCAGGTGCCCTGGATCTTGCGCGGATAGATCTTGATGTGGTCGGCGTAGAGCGACTCTTTCTCGGGCTTCTCCGGTCCGGGCGTGCCGGCGGTGTCGGCGCCTGGGGCGCCGGGACCCACCGGCGCTCTGCCGGTGTCGGCGATGAATGCTGTGTCCGCGGTGGCCATGGCCTCGCTTCTCTGGTCCGCCGTTGTCCTCGTACGCTGCGCCCGCGCACCACGACCCGCGGACCGAACGGGACCGCCGTGGCGCGAGCGGCGTCGCGCCTCCCCCCGCGAACGGTCCTCCCCCTTATATTAGTATTCGTTCATAAAAGCAACCGGCGCCCTGGAGCGCGCCGGCGGCGGCGGGGCTATTGCCCGCCGCCAAGCGAATGCACGTAGACCGAAACCTGCTTGATTTCCACGTCGCCGAGGCGCCCGACCCAGGCCGGCATGACGCCGTGGCTCGGATTGGTGATCTGCGCCGCTACCGCCTCCTTGCTGCCGCCGTAAAGCCAGATGCCGTTGGCGAGGTTCGGTCCGCCAAGCTCGGCAAGACCCTTGCCGTCATCACCGTGACAGGCCACGCACTCCTCCTTGAACACGGTCTTGCCCTCGGCAGACCCCGACCCGCCGGCCAGGGCCAGGACATAGTCGGCGGCGGCGTCGATCTGCGCAGGCGTCAGCAATTCGTCGGCACCATATTTCGGCATCTCCGAGACCCGGGTCTCGTCGTGGTCGGCGCGGATGCCGTAGCGGATCGACGCCTCGATCGCCTCGAGCGTACCGCCCCAGATCCAGTCGTCGTCGGCGAGCACCGGGTACTCCGGCGCGCCGGCACCGCCGGTGCCGTGACAGGGCGCGCAATTGTCGGCAAAGATGGCCCGGCCGCCGGCCATGGCGAACTGCAGAAGCTCGGAATCGCCAGCGATGTCCTCGACCGAAGACTCCTCGAACCGCGCCAGCCAGCCGGAGCGGCTTTCCCGCACCATCTCCATCTGCTTCGACAGCTCGGCCCGGGACGAATAACCGAAGACGCCCTTCGTGTAGTCGCCGAGGCCGGTGGGCCATGACGGATAGACGATGAAGTAGCCGATCCCCCAAATGACCGTGGCGTAGAAGGTCCACAGCCACCACTTCGGCAGCGGCGAATTGAGTTCCTTCAGCCCATCCCACTCGTGGCCGGTGGTCTCGATTCCCGTCAAGGCATCCTTTTCCTTGTCGGCCATCTGCTATCCTCCTTTTTCGTCCCGGAACGGAATCCGGGCATCCTCTTCGAACCGTTTCTTGTTCTTCGGCCGGAACGCCCAGAAGACGACTCCGGCGAACAGGACCATCAGCCAGACGACCCACGCCGAACGCGCGGCTTCTGCAATCGCGGCCCAGTCCACGGTACTGTCCTATCGATAGTCCATCTCGGGCTTGTAGCTGGTGAAGTCGACCAGCGTGCCCAGCATCTGCATGTACGCGATCAGCGCATCCAGCTCGGTCACCCTCGATGGATCGCCGTCGAAGTCGCCGATCGGCGCCTTGGGATAGCGGGCCATCAGCGCATCCGTGTCGCCCTCTTCACCGTTGGCCTGAGTGGCCAAATCCTCGGCAGCGGCGGCGATCTGGTCGTCGGTGTAGGGCACGCCAACGATGCGCAGGGTCTTCAAGTGATCGGCGATGTCGTCCACGTCGAGATCGTTCTCGGCGAGGAACGGGTAACCCGGCATCACCGATTCCGGAACGATGCTGCGCGGGTCGATCATGTGGGCGACATGCCAGTCGTTGGAGTACTTGCCGCCGACCCGGGCGAGGTCCGGCCCCGTGCGTTTGGATCCCCACTGGAACGGGTGGTCGTACATGCTCTCGGCGGCGAGGCTGTAGTGGCCGTAGCGCTCGACCTCGTCGCGGAACGGCCGAACTTGCTGGCTGTGGCAGGTGTAGCAGCCCTCGCGGACGTAGATGTTGCGCCCGGCCAGTTCCAGCGGTGTGTACGGCCGCATGCCGTCGACCTTCTCGATGGTCTGTTCCATCGTGTACAGCGGCACGAGCTGCACCAGGCCGCCGATCGCCACCGTAATCAGGATGCCGACGGCGAGGATGATGACGTTGGTTTCGAAGATTTCGTGTTTCATCATCGCCCCCTATTGCCCGGCACCGGCCGCGGCGTGCGAAGGTTCGACATACGCGTCCTCGGTCCGAAGCTCGCCCTTGGCGGTCTTCCACAGGTTGTAGACCATGATCAGCGAGCCGATGAAGAACAGCACCCCGCCGGCGGCACGGATCAGGTAGTAGGGGTGCATCGCCTCCACCGTCTCGATGAACGAGTACTGAAGGAAGCCGAGCGAGTCGTAGGCCCGCCACATCAGTCCCTGCATGATCCCCGAGATCCACATCGCGGTGATGTAGAGCACGATGCCGAGCGTCGAGATCCAGAAGTGGTAGGTGACCAGTCGCAGGCTATAGAGACGCTCGCGCTTCCATAGCGCCGGCACCAGGTAGTAGACAGCGCCGAAGCTGATGAACGCGACCCAGCCGAGCGCACCGGAGTGCACGTGGCCGATGGTCCAGTCGGTGTAGTGGCTGAGCGAGTTGACGGCCTTGATGGACATCATCGGGCCTTCGAAGGTGCTCATCCCGTAGAACGCCACCGAGACCACCATGAACCTGAGGATCGGGTCGGTGCGCAGTTTGTCCCAGGCACCGCTCAGCGTCATGATGCCGTTGATCATGCCGCCCCACGACGGCATCCACAGCATCACCGAGAACACCATGCCGAGCGTCTGCGCCCAGTCGGGCAGCGCCGTGTAGTGCAGGTGATGGGACCCGGCCCATATGTAGAGGAAGATCAGCGTCCAGAAGTGCACGACGCTCAGGCGGTAGGAATACACCGGCCGCCCCGCCTGCTTCGGCACGAAGTAGTACATAATGCCGAGGAAACCGGCGGTGAGGAAGAACCCGACGGCATTGTGGGCGTACCACCACTGGGTCATCGCGTCCTGGACGCCCGCCCAGACGATGTAGCTCTTGGCCCCGGTCAGCGACACCGGCACGGTGGCGTTGTTGCCGAGGTGCAGCATGGCGACGGTGAGGATGAAGGCCAGGAAGAACCAGTTGGCGACGTAGATGTGCGGCTCTTTGCGCTTGATCAAGGTGCCGGCGAAGCAGACCAGATAGACGACCCAGACGATGGTCAGCCACAGGTCCACGTACCACTCGGGCTCGGCATACTCCTTGCCCTGGGTCACGCCGAGGACGTAACCCAGCGCCGCCATGACGATGAACAGCTGGTAGCCCCAGAATATGAAGCCGGCCAGCGCAGGTCCGCCGAACAGCGATGCCCGGCACGTCCGCTGCACGACATAGAACGACGTCGCCAGCAACGCATTGCCGCCGAAGGCGAAGATCACCGCCGAAGTGTGCACCGGACGCAGCCGTCCGAAGGTCGTCCATTCGAGGTCGAGATTGAGGGCCGGAAAGGCCAGCTGGAGGGCGATCACCACGCCGACCAGAAAGCCGACCACCCCCCAAAACACCGTGGCGATGACGGCCTTTCGGACGACGTCCTCGTTGTAGCCGGCCGGCATATCCATCCCGGCGCCGGCTGCTGTCGCTGCACTCATGCCCATCTCCTGCACACGCCTAGCAGGGTGTTGAGAAATCCGATGGCGTTGTCGGCTGCGGGGTGATTCACTTTCGGCCAAAGGTATTGGCCGAGAGGGGAGCATGCGGGGGACGGACGAGCGGTCGGGAGAGTTGTTCTCTTACGT
>Ga0209782_1000092_pt1 | contig 37038 bp, 42 predicted proteins | sample WorMetmaBAHAMAS1_FD_187390 | JGI IMG/M metagenome (GOLD analysis project Ga0209782, IMG submission 187390) | Marine gutless worms symbiont microbial communities from Max Planck institute for Marine Microbiology, Germany - Inanidrilus... | ecosystem: Host-associated > Annelida > Digestive system...
CTCATCGGCCGGTGGCGGATCGTCGAGGCCGATCTCTGGGACTGCAGCCATCTCGACATGGTCGAACCCGCCATGATGATCATCCGGGCCGATGGTCACGGTGAGATCGCCTTCGGCGCAATGCAGACAGGCCTCGATCTCGAATACAGCCGGTCGATGGTTTTCTTCACCTGGGACGGCTTCGACGAAATGGACGAGACCACCCTCAAAGCCGAGCGGGCGACTTCTTCAACAGCCTGTTAAACGTCAACTTTTTTACTTGCGCGCCAAGGTTTGCCCAGGTGCGGCCGGGCGGCCTGATGGATGAATACGCTCTGAGCTCGAAATAGCTCTTTGACTCCGCGTCGTAGAACGGTCCGATCTTGTTCTCGTCCGGCGCCTGAGCGAACGCATTCGAGACAGATATCGCCAAAACGAGTGCGGCCAGTCCCGCGGACACCACCGTTCCGACGAGACGCCACCATCCGACCCATCGGGGTTTTGGGCCGAAATCCAACAGTCTACGCGACATCCTTCAAACTCCCAGAAACCGGAAGTCCCTCCTCCCAAGACACTCATTCACGGATCTGTTCCTTTGATCGAATTATATTTCTTGGAACCTGACGTCGCAACGTGGCGACCTTAAGGCGGAGCCCTCTTCGCCCAAGTGCGCAGAGTGCCGTAGGACAGCGTAGCGTGCGCGGGACAATGTCGCCGGATGGAACGCTCAGCCGGTGCGCCGAACAGCGGCCGTCAACAATCCGGCGCCGACCAGGAGGCTCCCCCCGATCCGGTTGATGGTCCGAAGCGCCGCCGGCCGGTCAAAACACGCCCGCAGCCGTCCTGCCAGCAGGGCCCAAATCGCCACGTTGACGGCGGCGAGGGCGAGAAACGTCACCTCCAGAACGACAAACTGTGGGACGGCTGGAGCGGCGGGGTCGACGAACTGAGGGACGAAGGCGACAAAGAAGACGATGCTCTTGGGATTGAGGGCCGTGACCACATAGGCGTTCCAGAACATCCGCCGGCCATCGGTCGCCGCATCGGCGCGCGAAATCCTCAGCGACGGGTCGGCCTGCCAGAGCCGAATGCCCAGCCAGACAAGGTAGGCCGCGCCCGCAAGCTTGAGCACCGTAAACAGCGTCGCCGAAGCAGCGAGAACCGCGCCGGCGCCGAGCAGGGACACCGTCATCGCAGTGAAATCACCGAGGATGACGCCGGGAACCGTCGCCCAGGCGCTGGCCCGGCCCTTTCCCAATGCATAGCTCACCACCAGGACAACCGTGGGCCCCGGCACGGCCAGCAGTACCGTCGTCGCCGCGACGAACGCGAACCATAGTTCCAGCGACATTCAGGAATCTCCACCCGGCAATCCGCTCTGCGGGAACCAAGACAAAGATCGCCAGGAAAGGCAAGCGCCCAACCTCGTTGTGCGACTGCCTGTCCGCAGGTGATCCACGCGAAGGCAGGCGCCGTAGTCTCCTCCGCCAACCGTGAAGGAGAAATCAGATGATTCGCGAAGCCTATGCCGTCGTCATGAACCCAAGCCGAAACCCATTGGCGACACTGCCAAGGATCGTAACGTTCCAGCTGATGACGGTGCTAGCATGGATGTGGTCGGCGGTGTTTTCGCTTTGGATTGGATCGTTGTCGATGTTCGGGCCGTCCGTCGGAGTTCACATGATCCTGCTCGTCGGCGTTCTGATCACCGCCGAAATATTCGCGCGCGCCAGCAAGCGGCGGCTTTCCGAATAGACCACGATACGTCCTTGGGGCAGGACGGAAGCCTGAGTACTCTTCTGGTGTTGTTCCGGAGGAGGGAGAACCGTGGCGAACATCCTGGTCATCGGTGCCAGTCGTGGAATCGGGCTTGAAGCGGTCAAGCGCGCCTTGGAGTGCGGACACGCGGTCAGGGCGTTCTCCCGTGGCGCCGACCGGATCCCAATCGACAATGCGAACCTGGAGAAACGCCGTGGCGATGCCCTCGACGAGAAGGATGTCGGCTCGGCGCTCGATGGCATCGACGCGGTCATCCAGGCGCTCGGGATCGCGGCGGGTCCAGACCTGATCCTCGGACCCGTGCGTCTGTTTTCCGAGGCGACGCGAATCCTCTTGCCGGCCATGGAGACAGTGGGCGTACGGCGGCTCATCTGCGTCACGGGTTTCGGCGCCGGCGACAGCCGCCCCCACATGGGGTGTGTTCAGCGAATCCCGTTCCGCCTGTTCCTCGGTCGTGCATACGACGACAAGTCCGTGCAGGAATGGCTGATTCGGGAAAGCGCACTCGATTGGGTCATCGCCCGGCCCGGTGTGCTGACCAACGGACCAAGAACCGGCCGCTACAAGGTGCTGGTCGAGCCCGAGCGTTGGCGGGGCGGCGCCATCTCGCGGGCAGATGTTGCCGATTTCCTCGTCGGTCAGATCGACAACGACACTTACCTCGGAAAGACGCCGGTCCTCGTCGCTTAGAGCACTTTCGCGGCTACTCCGGCGCCGCCTGCATCCCGGCGTAGAGGCGGTCGACGTCTTCCTTGCGGCAGAGCTCGGTGCCGGCGGTCATCACCGAGGCGGCGCCGGCGGCGACGGCGAGGGTGAACGAATCCTCGAGCGTCCGCCCGTCCGCCAATCCGAACGCCATCGCCCCGACGAAGGTGTCCCCGGCACCAACGGCGCTTTTCACCGTAACCTTGGGGCTGTCGAGACGGAGCTGGCCGTCCTTCCATACCATCAGCGCCCCGTCCTCGCCGAGGGTCAGGGTGACGACTTCGGCCTTGCCTTCGTCGATGAGCTGGCGCGCCAGTTCTTCCTGCTGCTCGTGGGTATACGCGCGGCGGCCGAGGAGGTTCTCGAGTTCGCGCTGGCTGGGTTTCAGCAGGTAAACGCCCTCGCCTAGCGCCTCATGAAGCGCCTTACCGGACGTATCCAAGATGACCTTGGCGCCGCGATCCTTCGCCACCTTCGCGACCCGGCCATAGAAATCGTTGGGGACGCCCCGCGGCAGACTGCCCGTGGCGACCACATACTTGGTCTCCATCTGGGAGACGAGGTCGAGGCACCCCTGCCATTCGTCCTCGGAGAGCACGGGGCCGGGAGGGGTAACCCGATATTCCTGCCCCGTCGAGCGTTCGAAGACGATGCCGGCGAGCCGGGTGTGTCCGGCGATCTTGATCACACGGCGGCTGACCCCGAGGTCGTCGAGAAGTTCGGTCAGCAGCATGCCGGTGAGGCCGCCGCGGGTGATGATCGCCCAGCTTTCGCCGCCCAACTTGGCGATGCAGCGCGAAACGTTGATGCCGCCGCCGCCGGGATAAGTTAGTCCACGGGTCGCCCGCAGCTTGCGGTGGGCAACCATCTCCTCGACCTCCCAGACGATGTCGACTGCGGGATTCAAGGTGATCGTCATGACTTGGCGCATGGTGTCCGTCCCCGTCTCGAATCCGATCCCAACCCGTCCGTGCCGCCCGTCACACGGTTCTGAGTTCGTTGAACAGGCGTTCGACGTCGGGCTTGCGGCACATCTCGGTACCCGGCGTGATCAGCGCCGCCGTGCCGCAGGCGACCGCCCAGGCAAAAGCTTCATCGAGGGATTTCCCCTGGGACAGCGACAGCACCAGTCCGGCGACGAAACTGGAGCCGGCGCCGACGGCGCTCTTGCGAATCACCTCCGGGCTGGGCAGCCGCTTGGTGCCGTCCTTCCACACCAGCAGCGCGCCGTCGGAACCGAGTGTCAGGGCAACCACCTCGGCGCGGCCTTCCTCGACGATCTGGCGGGCAACCTCCTCCTGCTTTTCCTCCGTCGGCGCCTTGCGGCCGACCAGATGCTCAAGCTCCCGCAAGTTCGGCTTGACGAGGTAGACACCCTCCTTCAGCGCCTCGATCAGCGGCCGGCCGGAGGCATCGAGGACCACCTTGATCCCCTTGTCCTTGGCGGTCGCCGCCATCTGGGCATAGATGTCCTCGGGGACCCCGTCGGGCACGCTGCCGGAGAGCACGAGGTACTCGCACTCGAGGTTGGCGACGGTCTGCAGGCAAGCCAGGTAATCCGTCTCCAGGAGTTCCGGGCCCGGTGGCGTGACCCTGTACTCGTCCTCGGTCGAGTTCTCGAACAGGGTGGCACAGAGCCGCGTCCGGCCGCCGACCTTGATCACCCTGCGATCGATGGCGAAATCGTCGAGCAATTCGGTCAACAGGGTGCCGATGATGCCCCCCTGGGTGAACACGGCCATGCTCTCGCCGCCGAGTTCGGAAATAACGTGCGAGACGTTGATGCCGCCGCCACCCGGATAAACGACACCGCCGGTGGATCGCAGCTTGCGTGTCGGCACGACGTCGTTGACCTCCCAGACGATGTCGACCGCCGGGTTGATGGTGACCGTTACGATTTGCGGCATGCCGTCCTCCCACCCGCCAACAGCGAACCATCGGCTCGGTCCGCGGCGCGCCACCGCGCGTCCGCGTTTACAGGCTCCGTCGTTCGGCGACCGCCGACGCTCTGCATCTCAGTGCCCTCGAATTGACAAAGAGTCTTCGGCCATATCGACGTCTGCCCCTCCCCGCCGAGGGCGCTAGTTTACCCACAACGACGGCTTGGAAAAGCGGTTATATCAAGACAAATTGGCGGTATCGCCACAGCCGCGCATTGGCGGCGCGCCGTTCTCCAACTGCGCTAGCACGACGCCAAATCATCGGGAGAAACAGGGACAAAGGTGGTAGCGGAGGAGGGACTTGAACCCCCGACACGCGGATTATGATTCCACCGGATATCATCCGCGATGATGAGCTTGGTGCGCCCTGCCCCTTCAGGCACGAGTGGAATCCCTATCTATTTTGATAGAAACGTGACGTCGGGAGGTTCAGCACTCGTTCACTCAGCGGTCACCCAGCTGGTCTGCCCGCGATCTTCCGTGCCGTCGCCGTTTTGGAGCGCTCGGCTGCGCGGACCGTTCCGTGAGGATCTCCGCGTGCCCTAATGTTTCCGCGAATGCCGCATCCGCGGAAGAAAACGGCGGGAACGCCAGGAACGACGCTCCCGCCCTAGGTATCCGCCCGGGTCTTGGGAGGAATGCCCGCAAGGCGGAAAACCGGCCGCGATCAACTCACTCATGAACGGCGGCAAGCGTTTCATCGAGTTCCAGCATTTCGAGCGTTGTTGCAGGCTTCGACGAATGCTGCGGCGTCGCGGGCGACGTCGGCGAGCGGTTTGCCGGGCTTGTAGAGCGACGAGCCGATGCCGAAACCGGAACACCCGGCCCCGAGGTAGTCGGCCATGTTGCCGGCGCCGATCCCGCCGACGGGGAGCAGCGGCACGCCCTTCGGCAGCACCGCCGTCAGGGCCTTCACCACCGGCGGCGGCAGAAGCTCGGCCGGAAACAGCTTGAGGGCATGGGCGCCCGCGGAGAGCGCGCCGAAAGCCTCCGTCGGCGTGCAGACCCCCGGCAGCGACAGGAGGTCGCGCCGCCGGGCTTCACCGATGACCGCCGGGTCGGCGTTCGGCGAGATGATCAGATGGCCACCCGCCTCGGCGACCCGAGCGACGTCGTTTACGTCGACCACCGTACCGGCGCCGACGAGGGCCGTTTCGCCAAAATGTTCGGCAAGAACCGCGATGGAGCGAAAAGGATCGGGCGAGTTCAGGGGCACCTCGATCATCACGAAACCGGCGTCGACCAGGACACGTGCGACGTCGGCCACCTCGTCGGGCCGCACGCCGCGCAGGATCGCAACGAGGGGGCATTGGGCGAGCGCGGTGGCGAGGGTCGGCGTCACGAAGAATCCCCGGCTACTTAGTGGGTGACGCGGCGGCGGCGGCCCAAAGCCCCGCGATGGCGGCCTCTTCGGCGTCCCACAGGGTGACGGCGACGCCGTAGGCCCCGAACGCCTCGCTGTAGCGGGCACCGACCTCTCCGCCGCCGATCAACTGGACCTCGGCGACGGAGCCGAAGAGGGCGCGCGCGCCCTCGATCTCGGAGCCGATGAGCTGCCCCGAGAGGTAGTCGGCGAGTTCGGACGGCGGCAGTCGGTCGAACAGCCCCATGGTGCGCACGGCGAACAGGTGATGCAGCAGGCCGCCCGGCGCGGCGGCCCGCTCGAGGCCCTTGCGAAAGGCGCCGCCGTCGTCGGTTCCGTCGGCCATCAGGCGCCCCAGGATGCTGTGTGTCTTGAGGACGGCGAAGCATTCGCCGGTCATGAAGGTGGCGAACGATAGGATGCGGCCGGATTCGACCTGGACCCATTTCGAGTGGGTTCCAGGGATGCAGAAGACGCCGTCGCGGACGCCGTGCCGTGCCACGATTCCACCGATCTGGGTTTCTTCGCCGCGCATGATCTCCGGTGTGCCGCCGGGGCCGACGGCCTCGACGCCCGGCATGACGCGGATCGCGCCGTCCGAGCCGGGGACCTCGGTCATCCGCCGGATCAGGTCGCCGAACCCGCAGGGCGCGATCACCGAGGGTGTCTCGACCCATCCCTGACGGCTGCCGATCATTCCCGACATCAGGACCGGGATGTCCGGATGCGCCGTTCGCCATTTCCCGCACGTGGCCTCGAACTCGGCCGCGAACCCGCCCTCCGGGACGGCGAGGATTCCCTTGGGTCCCGCGATCCGCTCCAGGACCTCTCCGCCGTCGCCGAGCAGCATGGCCCTGAGGCTGCTGGTTCCCCAGTCGACAGCGATGCATCGGGGTACGGTCATCGTCGACATCTCCTACCCGGGGTTTCCCCGACGACGGCTCGACGTCATCGGTCCGCCATGCGAACGACGTGAACGGAACAGTGGGCATGCCGCACGACACGCCCGGCGACCGACCCGAGGAAGTGGTCGGCGAGACCGGGGTCGTGGGAGACCAGGACGATCACGTCGCTGCCGACCTCCGCCGCGACGTCGAGGATGGTTCGCGACGCGTGGCCCTCGCGAACGAGAACCTCGGTCGCGTCCGGGAGACCGTGCTCGCTCTTGATCCGCTCGAGAGCCTCCGCGGCGTCCGACATCCACTTTTCGTGGATCCCGCCTGGGAGCCGAGCCGCCGCGTAGGCGGGTAGCTCCTCGACGACGTTGAGCAGGAGAATCCGGGCGTCCGACGCCGCCGTCAGCGTCCGGGCGACGGCCAGCGACGGCGCGACGGTACTCGGCTGCGAAACATCGATCGCCACCAGTACGGTGTTCGACATCGTTCCCTCCTTCGGGGACCTTCGTCGGTCCGCCGACGACGAAGGCCCGTCACTCGTTTGTCGGCCACGGCCTCGGGTCGACCTCACTTCCCCATCATGTCGGGGACCATGAGACGCGGCAGGAACAGCGTCACGTCCGACCACACGATCAGCACCACCATCAGCGCGCAGAACGCCCCGAAGAACGCCAACGTCCACTTCAGACTCCGAGACAGCGGTATCTCGGCGATGGTGCAGGCGAGCAGCAGACTGATCCCGTAGGGCGGCGTGATCTTGCCGATGGCGAGCGCCATGATGACCAGGATGCCCAGTTGCAGCGGCTCGACGCCGATGCCGATCGCGATCGGCGCCATCACCGGCACGAAGATCAGCATCGCCGGCGCCGGGTCCATGAAGGTGCCGAGCACGAGGAACAGCACCGTGGCGAAACCCATGAACACCAGGGGGTCCGACGCGAAACGCTGGAACAGGTCGCCGGCGACGCCGAGGATGTCGTAGAACGACATCAGCCAGCCGAACAGTGTCGCGGTGGCGACGCACAGCATCACGACCGCCGTCAGGCGGGCGGTCTCGGCGGCGACTTCGAGGATCATCGGCACCGTGACGTTCCGATAGAACGCCGCCCCGACGACGACCACGTAGACCGATGCCACGGCGGCGGACTCGGTCGCCGTCATCACGCCGGTCACGATGCCGCCGATGATGATGACCATGACGCTGAGGGGAACGAAGCCCTTCAGCAGGATGATTCCGATCTCGCGCGCGGACCGCTCCTGCACCTCGCCGCCGATGCCGGCGCGGCGGGCGTAGAGGTAGGCGAGGATCAACTGCTGCAGCCCCACCAGGATGCCGGGGACATAGCCGGCGATGAAGAGCGCGCCGACCGATACGTTCGCCGTCGCGCCGTAGATGACCATCAGGATGCTTGGCGGGATGACGCTGCCGATCGCCGACGACGCGGCGGTGAGCGAGGCGCTGAACCCCCGGTCGTATCCCTTCTTGTTCATGGTCGGGATCAGGATGGCGCCGACCCCGGCGACGTCGGCCGTCGGCGACCCCGAGACGCCGCCCATGAGCATGCTGGCGACCACGTTGATGTGGGCGAGTCCGCCCTTGATGCGGCCCACGAGAAGATCGGACAGCGCTACGATGTCCTCGGTCACGCCGACCCGGTTCATCATGAAGGCGGCGAACATGAAGCCCGGGATCGCCACCAGCAGGAAGCTGTCCAGCCCGGAGTAGAGCCGCAGCGGCATGATCACCAGATCGAGATCGGGATCCGCCGCGATGACGCTGAGCGACGCGAACAGGAGCGAGAAGGCGAGCGGCACCCCCAGGGAAAACAGCACCGCGAAGCCGAGCAGCAGGACGCTGAGCGCGAGTTCCGGACTCATGACCCGGACTCCCCACCCTCGGGCGCCACGCCCGCGAGCGCCGCGACCACGTGGCGGAGCATCTGTTCGAGCGCCAGCACGCAGATCAGGACGCCGCAGCCGAACAGCGCGCCGTAGATGTAGATCATGCTGATGTCCGTGGCCGGGTTGCGCTTGACCATGCCGAGTTCGGCGAAGCCCCAGCCCGTCCAGGCGATGATGAACCCGCCGAACAGGACCGAAGCCGCGACCGCGGCGGCGTGCCAATGGCGCCCGCGCGGCCCGAACAGCATCTTCAGCAGGTCGACCTCGAAATGGAGGCGCCGTCGCACCGCGACCGCCGAGCCGAGCATGCTCAGCCACACGAAGCACAGCGGCACGATGAACTGCAGCATGGGCCACGAAATGCCGAGGACGTAGCGGTTGACGACCTGAACGAAGAGCATGAGCAAGAGCACGACGGTCATCACCGCGGCGGCGAAATCGATGGCCTTGTCCAGCCCGTCGAGCAGACGTTGGAGGGTGCGCATGTCGGTGTCCTCCCGTCACCGGCAGGGGGAGCGCGGTTGGCCGCGCTCCCTTGGATGTCCTGACCGGTTATTTCGAGGCTGCGAGGATCTTGTCGGCGACGGACGTGATTCCCTTCTCTTTCGCGAAGGCCTTCACGACGCCGATCGACCGCTCGATGAACGGCGTCTTGTCGGGAGTCGTGAACGTCACGCCGTAGTCGGCCTTCAGCTTCGCCATGTTCTTCTCGTCCAGCTCGCCTTCCAGCGCGACGTCGAAGTCCGCGGCCTCGAGCGCCGCCTGCTTGACGGCTTCCTGGAGGTCGGCGGGAAGTTCCGCGAGGCTCTTCTCGCTGACGACCAGCGGGCGCACGGTGATGTTGTGCTGGGTCAGGGCGATGTTCTTCGCCACCTCGGCCCAGCGGGCGACGGTAAAGGTGGTGAACTCGTTCTCCGCCCCGTCGACGACGCCGGTCTGGAGCGCCGTGTAGACCTCGGGAAAGGCGACGACGGAGCCGATGGCGCCGAGGTCCTTCCACCAGTTGAGCATGACGCTCCACTCCCAGGTGCGCATCTTCATGCCCGACAGGTCGTCGATCGACTCGATCGGCTTGGTGCTGGTGATCATGTTGCGCTGCGCGCCGCCGAAGTAGCCGACGATGCGAATGCCGGTGTTCTTGGCGTAGTCGTCCGCGATCTGCTGGCCGATCGGGCCGCGGGTCACGGTCATCATGTGGGCCTTGTCGGCGAACAGGTACGGCAGCTCGAGCAGACCCGTGACCGGGTCGTACTCGGCCATCACGCCGGGCGTGTTGACGCACATGTCGATGACGCCGGTCTTGACGCCGTCCATCAGCTCCGGATTGGAGCCGAGGCTGGCGTTGTCGAACACGCGGACCCTGACCTTGCCGCCCGTCTTGTCCTTGACGAGCTTCGCGAACTCGCGCGCCGACACGCTGTGCGGGTGATCCGACGGGGTGGCGACGCCGAGTTTCAGCGTGTAGTCGGCGACCGAGGCCGTTCCCGTCCAGAGCAGGGCCGCCCCCACCAGGACGGAGCCGAGGATGGTTCTGCGTTTCATTGGATTCCTCCTTTGCCGATGCAGTTGTCTTGTTGATTCAGGACCCGCTTTTCGCGGTTTTTTTCATACGGTTATTCGTCCACCGCATGTTTCCCGACGAAATCGAAATCGATGTCGATGCCGAGCCCGGGACCCCTGGGCAGGCCGACCCAGCCCCCGTTCGCCTTGACCTGGTCGGTGATGCCGAGGGATTCCGTCAGAAGGTCCTCGCGGAACTTGTTCGGGGTGATGTCGTACTCCAGCATCGGCTGAACGGGATGCGCGCCACCCGGCAGGTCCGGCATGGCGGCGAGCAGGTGAAGGTTCAGCGCCACGCAGACCGCCGATCCCCAGACATGGTTGACGACCGGAATGAAGTGGGTGTGCGCCAGGTCGCGGACCTTCAGGTACTCGGAGACGCCTCCCAGCCCGCAGGTTTCCGGTTGCAGGACGTCGACGCACCGGCCTTCGATGAGATCGCGGAAGCCCCAGCGGGAGAACTCCGCCTCGCCGCCGGCGATGTTCATGTCCAGGGCCTCGCACAGATCGCGATACCCCTGCCGGTCCTCGGGTGCGACGGGCTCTTCGAACCAGTAGACGCCGAGCCGCTCCAGCTCGCGGCCCAATGGAATAGCCTCGCGCGCGGTGTAGGCGTGGTTGGCGTCGACCATCAGTTTGGTTTCGTCGCCGATGGAGCCCCGCACCGTCTCCACCAGCCGGAGGTCTTCCTCCGGGCCCCGGCCGATCTTCATCTTCATCGCACCGAAGCCCATCTCTTTGATCTTGGCTGACTCGGCGGCGAAGCGCTCGTGCAGGTCCGGGACCCGTTGCAACATCATGCCGTAGCCGTAGACCGGTATCCGGTCGCGGAACGCGCCGCCGATCAGCTGGTAGAGCGGCAGATCAAAAACTTTGCCGGCGATGTCCCATAGTGCGATGTCGATGCCAGACAACGACTGCAGCGGCATGCCTTTCTGGCCGTGGTCGCGCAGGAGGTTGTAAACGGTGTTCCAGATGACCTCGCGATCGAGCGGATCCATACCGAGAACCATCGGTTGGATCGCCCTTTCGACGATGGTTTTGTTGGCGAGCGCCACGCCGCCGCCACCGAAACATTCCCCGTATCCGCGAAGTCCTTCGTCCGTGACGATTTCAACGATATGAGCCGTCCGCTTGTCATAGTACTGCTGAGAATAGCCGAGTTCCTCCTCCAGCGGGTACATGATAACGTGGCTTTTTATCTCGGCGATCTTCATCGCTTTTATTTCCATTGCAGACCTTTTGTTCTCTAGAACGTGTTTTTCTCTTTACCAAACGCACGCTCGATACGCAGCAACGTATCGTCCAGATGGATTAGCATGGCCCGGCGCGATGCTTCCGCGTCGCGCGCGGCAATCGCTTCGAAAATGCGTTCATGGAACGGAAGGGAAGTGCGGTTCATCTCCGGTCTGCGGTTGGTAACCATCAGGCTAGACATCATGACAGCGCCGATGGCGTGCGAGACGGGCAGCAAGAACGGATTCCGACACGCGGTCAAAATGGCCACGTGAAAGCGGAGGTCCGCCGTCATGTATGCTTCGACGTCGCCCAAGGTGGCCTTCATATCGGCAAGGGCGTCTTCGATTGCCCCGACCTGGGAATCGCTCGCGCGTTCCGCGGCAAATGACGCCGCCGACGGCTCGACGACCCGCCGAACCTCCGTCAGGCTGCGAAAGAACTGAATTCCCGGTTGCGACACCTCGTGCCAGGAGAGCACGTCGGGGTCCAACATGTTCCAGTCTTCGAAGGGGCGGACGGTGGTTCCCCGACGCGGGCGCGATTCCACCAAGCCTTTGGCAGCCAGCGTTTTGGCCGCTTCGCGGATCACGGTCCGGCTGACATCCAGTTGCTGCACCAACGTTTCCTCGTCCGGCAGGGACTGTCCGGGTTCGTAGTCTCCCCGGGTGATCTTCAGTCCAATCGAGCGCACGACTTGGTCGTGGAGATTGCGCTGCGACAGGGACCGAAGGGCCGCCGGGGCCACAACTCCGTTTGTCATATCATCATACCATATTATAAAATGGTTAAAGTCAACCCATTTCGGGCGGTCGGATGCTAGTTGTTTTGCACATGGACTGCGACCCCGTCCGGCGGTCTGGAGCGGTCGCCCACTCCGTTCAATCCGGTTTGAGCGAGCCAAGAACAAGGCTCTTGGGGGCGCAGGATCGCGATCACATCGGAAGGCGGCGGGAGCGAATTGCGATGTTGGAACGAGCAAAAGCGATGACGGATCGGTCCTCGCAGCCGGAACTCGCGATGCCCGGCGCGACCCTAACGGGACGGATCGCCGAGCTGGAAGCACAGCGCGACGCGCTGGAAAGCGAACGGCGTTCGCTTGGCGGCGGCGAAGTCCTCGACATCCATCCCAGCATCGCCGAGCTGTACCGCTGCAAGGTCGACGACCTGCGGGCGGCGCTAACCGGCGAGGACACCACCCGCCAGGAAGCCGGCGCCGTGCTACGCGCGCTGATCGACAAAATCATCCTGCACCCCGGAGATCAGCGCGGCGAAATGCATATCGAACTGCACGGCACCCTGCCGGCAATCCTGGCATTCGGGAACAAGGGGGGAACAGCCGGTACTGTAATGATGGTAGCGGAGGAGGGACTTGAACCCCCGACACGCGGATTATGATTCCGCTGCTCTAACCAACTGAGCTACTCCGCCACGCCGGTCCTTTGCCTATAGGCCTCCTCGCGCGCCGGAGTCAAGTCAGCGGCTGCCTTGACTACCAGAGTCCCCACCGACCGCTCCCGCCGCGGACCGGGCCGCGGCGCGCTCCAGCCATGCGCGGGCGAGCTCGGCAGCCTCGGCGCGCTGGGCCTCGGACATTTCGCCGGCCAGCGCCGACGTTAGCCCCGGATCGATGGCAATGCCGCCGGACTGGGCCAACCTCAGCCACATCATCGCCCGCACCGGGTCGCGTTTGACACCGGCACCCTGGGCGTAAATTGCTGCCAGCGCCGCCCGTGCCGCGGCAATCCCGCCCTCCGCGGCCTGCTCGTAGAGGGCGACGGCGCGCGCCGGGACGCGATCGACACCCAGGCCGCGTTCGTACATCTGCGCCAGGTTGTAGCGCGCCATCGCCGAACCGGCGTCGGCCGCCCGCCCGTACCACCGCGCGGCCTCGGCGAGATCGAGGGGAACGCCGCGGCCCTGGCGATAGAGCGCGGCGAGACGCAGCTGGGCCTCCAGATAGCCCTGGTCCGCCGCCGCCCGGTACCACCGCGCGGCGGCGGCGAGATCGGGAGCGCCGTGGACGCCCTGCTCGAGAATGACGCCGTAGTAGAACTGCGCCCGCGGCTGGCCGGCCTCGGCGGCCCGCTGATACCACCGCATGGCGTCGCCATAGGTCTTGGGGACCGGCACCTCCGCACCCGTCACCGCTATCGGCGCTAGGGCCAACAGGGAAAACAGCGCGGCGATCCGTGCCGCACGCGTCATCGGCGAGTCCCCCGCTAAGAACGTCGCCGAAGTGTAATAGGACGGCGCACCCTCCGGTACCGGAAAAATGTCCGCAGCGGCCATCAACCCGTTCTACCAGTGGGCAGAATCTGCCGGGTGCCGGCCGGAATCGGCCCCCATTCCGAACGGGGTCAGGTCCCGTCGATAAACACCGGACCGGTCTCGGCGGGCGCGGACGGTTCGGTTGCGGTCGTGGTGCTATCGTCCTCGGAAACGTCGGCGTCCGCCGCTGCACCGGCCTCGGGCGCCGGTTTCAGCCACGGGCGATCGTCGACGTTGCCATGGGGCCGCGGCCGCGGAATCGGCTCGGCGTCACGGACGAAGTAATTGACCGCGGGCGGCGGGTCCAACCGAGCCGAAGGCGGCGGATCCGGCGGGGTGTAGCGTTCCGGCGCCGGGCCGAAATAGTTCACGAGACGACGCTGATCGCGGTGGTGCGGCGTTTCGAAGCAACTGACCCCCCCCCCCAATGCTCTGGTAGCAGTAAACCGGCTCCTCGTCGTAAACGGACGCCTCGTAGTCGGAGACGTAGCCGCAGCCGGCCAGCACAGCCGCGGCGGCAAGCGAAGCGAGGGTGGCGCGCATGATCGTATCCTCCGCAAGAACGCGCCGGCGCATCGGCGCCGACGCCCGCGGGAGTCACTTTGCAAGGAGGATGCCAGCGCCCGGAGGGGGACAGAATCAACCGTCCCCGATCTAGTCAGGCGTTGACGTCGACCACGGTCCGACCGCGAACCTGTCCCTTGAGGATCTTTCCGCCCATCTCCGAAACTCCGTCGAGCGGCACGACGGTGGTCGTCGATTCGAGCTTTTCCATGCTGAGGTCCCGGGCCAGCCGGTTCCAGGCGATCAGCCGGCGCTCGACCGGACACGTCGCCGAATCGATGCCCAGCAGGTTGACGCCGCGCAATAGGAACGGCAGCACGGTACCGCTCAGCTCAATGCCGCCGGCGTTGCCGACCGAGGCGCAACTGGCCCAATAGCGCAGTGTACCGAGGACATTGCCGAGCTGCTTGCCACCGACGTTGTCGATGGCGCCCGACCACCGCTCCGGTCCCAGCGGTCCCTTGGTGCCCTCCTCGATCTCGGCGCGATCGACGATGGTCGTCGCTCCGAGTTCCCGAAGGTAGTCATGGGTCTCCTCCCGGCCCGTCGATGCCGCGACGCGGTAGCCGAGATCGGACAGAATGGCGATGGCGACGCTGCCGACCCCGCCGGCGGCGCCGGCGACCAGCACGTCGCCCTCGTTTTCCGGGATCAAGCCATGTTCCTCGAGCGCCATCACCGCCAGCATCGCCGTCAGTCCGGCGGTGCCGAGCGCCATCGCCTGCAGAAGCGTCATGCCGGACGGCAGCGGAACCAGCCAGTCGGACTTCACCCGTGCCTTGGTGGCATAGCCGCCCCAATGGACCTCGCCGACCCGCCAGCCGGTGAGGATGACCTCGTCTCCGGGCTTGAACCGGGACGAACTTGATGATTCAACGATGCCGGAAAAGTCGATCCCGGGGATATGCGGGTAATCGCGGACCAGCCGGCCGAGCCCCCCCAGCACCAGCCCGTCTTTGTAGTTGAGGTCCGAGTACGCCACCGAAACGACGACGTTGCCTTCGGGCAATGCATCGTCGTCGAGCGTCTTGATGCTCGACGTGACCTTTCCGTCGGCCTCGTCGAGGACCAACGCCGTGAATCCGCCTTCCTGTGTCATCGATTTCCCCCTGTTCGCGGTTTAAGCCCGCGGCGATCGACTGTGGGGGGCCATTGTCAACGCCTTGGCAGGCGGGGTCAATCAACAGCGGCCAGGGAAACCGTATTGTCGCGAATTGGACGGCGTCGTTCTCGTGCAAACGGCGGATGGACCGGCGCTACTCAGATCTGAGGCTGGCGAGCGCCGCGCGTTGGGTGTCCTCCAGAACGGCGGTCGCGGCACCCGCCTTTGCAAAAACACGGAGCCCGAAATAGACCGACATCAGGTGGCGCGCCCGTAACTGGGCGTCGGCCGCCGCCATGTCCGGCCCTCCGGAGCCAGCCCCGAGTTCGGAGACGACGTCGGCAAGCGCCGCCTCGAGCCGGGAAAGACTGGCCTGAACGAGCCCTGCGGTATCGGCATCGGTGGGCGCCTGATCGATCGACGCGTTGCAGACGAAGCAGCCACGCCCGCCGCTCTTGCTTGACGCGCGGGACACGGCCGAGCCGAGAAACTGTTCGATCCGGGATCGAGGTGTCCCGCCGCCTCTCAATCCCTGCACCGTGGTATCGATCAGGGTGCGGTCGTAGAGCGCCAGGGCCTTGTGATACATCGCCCGCTTGTTGCCAAAGGCCGCGTAGAGACTACCCTTCTTGAGGCCGGTCGCGCCGACAAGGTCGCTCATCGACGTGCCTTCGAATCCCTGGGCCCAGAAAACGCCCATGATCGCATCCAGCGCGGCGTCCTCATCGAATTCCCGGGGTCGACCCATCGTTGCCGGTTCACGCATTCGTGATATTTCTATTTCTTGACCAATCGGTCTTTAAGTCTCATATTCGCGGTGTCGGCGGCACGAAGCCGCCATTTACAGAGCTATATAATGACCAATTGGTCAAAAAATCAAGGCCAAGGCGGTCATGAAGGAGACAGGCGCCATGAGCGACATCACCATCTACACCAAGGACTACTGCCCCTATTGCGCACGGGCGAAGGCACTGCTCGGCGCCAAGGGCGCTTCATTCACCGAAATCGACGTCACCCATGACGCCGAGCTGCAAGCCGAGATGACGGACCGGTCGCGGCGACGGACCGTGCCGCAGATCTTCATCGACGGACGCCATATCGGCGGCTCCGATGACCTGGCCACCCTCGAGGCCGCAGGCGAACTGGACCCGCTGCTCGGCAATGCCGAAACGGCGGCGCGGCACGCCGTGCATGCCGGCCATACGGCCGCCGGAGTGCGGCGCAGCGGCGCAGCGGCGGCCCTGGATGCCGCCCTCGGCGGATTCCGTGCCCTGGTCGTCGCTGCCGCGGTCTTCGTCGGCGGCGCGCTGTTCGATGCTCAAGCGGCCAACGCCCAACAGGCCTGCGGAGACCGCGCCGAGCTCGTCGAAAAGCTCGGCAAGGCCTACGAGGAAGCACCGCGGGCGATCGGTCTCTCGGATGCCGGGACGATCGTCGAGGTCCTGGTCTCGCCCTCGGGCAGTTGGACCATCCTCGTCAACCATCCCAACAGCGTCACCTGCTTGGTTGCCGCCGGCCAGTACTGGGAGAGCTTGCCGGCGGTCGCAAAGGGCCCCTCGACATGAGCGGGGCCACCATCTCGACCCTCTCCCCCCCATCCAGCCTGAAAGGACTCCTGACATGACGACACTTCGCAAACTCGCCGCCGCGCTGGCGGTTCTCGCCGGGATCTTCGGCGCCGGCACCGCCCTTGCCGGCCCCGACACCAATATCTCCAGCGGTCTGACCATCAAGGGACCGGGCCTCGCGGTCCACGGATACGACGTCGTGGCCTACTTCACCAAGGGCGAGCCGACCGTCGGCCGCGCCAAGTACTCGGCGGTCTACAACGATGCGACGTACCGGTTCGCGAGCGAGGAACACTTGGACGCGTTCGAGGAGAACCCGGAAAGGTACGTGCCCCAGTACGGCGGCTACTGCGCCTACGGCGTGGCCGTCGGTGCCAAGTTCGACGGCGATCCACACCTCTGGCGCATCGTCGACGGCAAGCTCTACCTGAACCTCAACGAGGACATCCAGGAGACCTGGGAGAAGGACATCCCGTGCAACATCGACAAAGCCGACCGCAACTGGCGGCGCATCGTCCACAAGACTCCTCAGGAGCTGAGCTAAGGCGCCTGACAGGGAGCGGCAGGGTTTCGCCCTCGCCGCTCCCGGTCCTCCGCACCCGGCCGCTCAGGCCGGGATCCGCACCCCCGCCTTGACTCACCAGAGCGCAAGACCCGAAACTGACGCGCTTTTTTGCGGCCGGCCGGAACGTGGAGCACAATGGCAGAGACCGTCGCCGCCCTCGACGTCATCGACATCCACAAAAGCTTCGGGCCGCTCGAGGTGCTGAAGGGCATATCGATCACCGCCAATGACGGCGACGTCATCTCGATCATCGGCTCCAGCGGCTCGGGCAAAAGCACCTTTCTCCGCTGCATCAATCTCCTGGAGAACCCGCTCCGCGGCCGCATCGTCGTCGGCGGCGAGGAGCTGGTGCTGAAGGAAAAGCGCGGCGTCGGCCTCGTCGCCGCCGATCCGCGCCAGATCACCCGGCTCCGCGCCCGCATCGGCTTCGTTTTCCAGAGCTTCAATCTATGGGCCCATCTGACCATCCTCGAAAACCTCATCGAGGCACCGGTCCATGTGTCGCGCGTGTCCAAGGCCGAGGCCGTCGATCGGGCCGAGGCGCTGCTCGCCAAGGTCGGCATCGCCGACAAGCGCGGCCACTACCCGAGCCAGCTCTCCGGCGGCCAGCAGCAGCGCGCCGCCATTGCCCGGGCGCTGGCCATGGAACCGCAGGTTCTGCTGTTCGACGAGCCGACGTCGGCGCTCGACCCGGAGCTGGTCGGCGAGGTGCTGCAGGTGATGCGCCGTCTCGCCGAGGAAGGTCGCACCATGCTCGTCGTCACCCACGAGATGCGGTTCGCCAAGGACGCGTCGACACGGGTGGTATTCCTGAACGAGGGCCGGGTCGACGAAGAGGGCCCGCCGTCGCAGGTATTCAAGGACCCGAGGTCCGACCGCTGCCGTCAGTTCCTCGCCAGTCATCTCTGAGAGACGTGGAATCATAACGACCAAAAGGATAGGGAGTCTGCCATGTTCGTACGAAATATCGCGATCGCGCTTGCCGCCGCCATCGTCTTCGCCGGCCCGGCCCTCGCCGCCGACAAGATCCAGCTGGGCACCGAGGGCGCCTACCCGCCGTTCAACCAGATCGACGCCAACGGCAAGGTCACCGGCTTCGATATCGACATCGGCAACGCGCTGTGCGCCGAGATGAAGGCGGACTGCGAGTGGGTGACCCAGGACTGGGACGGCATCATACCGGCGCTGCTGGCCAAGAAGTACGACGCCATCATCGCCTCGATGTCGATCACCGACGAGCGCAAGAAGGCCGTCGCCTTCACCGACCGCTACTATTCGAACATGCTGCGCTTCGTCGCCAAGAAGGGCTCGGGCCTGTCGCCGGACATGCTCAAGGGCAAGGCTGTCGGCGCCCAGCGGGCGACCATCAGCGCCAGCTACTTGGAAGACAACATGGCCGGTCAGGTCAGCATCAAGCTCTACGACACCCAGGAAAACGCCTATCTCGATCTGGCCTCGGGACGCACCGATTCGGTGCTCGCCGACATGCTGGTCAGCTACGAGTGGCTGAAGTCGGATGCCGGCAAGGGCTTCGAGTTCATCGGCGAGTCCGTCGACATCAACGACCAGATCGGCATCGCCTTGCGCAAGGGCGACACGGACCTGCGCGACAAATTCAACGCCGCGCTGAAGGCGATCCGCGCCAACGGGACCTACGACAAGATCAACGCCAAGTACTTCCCGTTCAGCATCTACTAAGACCCTAAGGGGGCCGCGCCGGTCGGTGCGGCCCCCGGCGACATCACCGCCATGTTCGACCTCCAGGGATACGGCCCGCTGATCGCCGAGGGCGTCGTCATGACGATCCGGCTGGCCCTCGGCGCCCTGGTGCTCGGATTAGTCCTCGGCCTCGCCGGAGCCGTCGCCAAGCTGTCGCCTGATCCCGTCGCCCGCGCCATCGGCGGCGTCTATACGACGGTGATGCGGGGAATCCCCGAATTCCTCGTCGTCATGATCATCTACTTCGGCTCGTCCGGCGTGCTGACCACCGTCGCCGGCTGGTTCGGCCACGACGAGTTCGTCGAGCTCAGCCCCTACATAGCCGGCGTCATCGCCCTGGGCGTCGCCTTCGGTGCCTACGCGACCGAGGTGTTCCGCGGCGCCATCCTCGCCATCCCCAAGGGCCAGATCGAGGCCGCCCGCGCCTTCGGCATGGGCCCGTGGCTGACCTTCCGCCGCATCACCCTGCCGCAGCTCTGGCGGGTCGCCCTGCCGGGGCTCGGCAACCTGTTCATGGTGCTGCTCAAGGACACCTCGCTGGTCTCGGTGATCGGGCTCAACGAGATCCTGCGCACCGCCTACATCGGCGGCCAGGCGACCAAGGACTCGTTCACCTTCTACTCGGTGGCGCTGCTGATCTATCTGGCGATGACCTGGGTGGCCTCGCGCGGCCAGGCCCGCATCGAACGGTGGGCGGCGCGCGGCGCCACCGTCGGGCGGCTCTGAGGGAGGAGCAGACCATGGACTCCCGCATCATGATCCGCTGGTCCCTGCTCGGGGTGTTCTACCTCGCTGTCTTGGTGCTGCTGGTCGGCATGGGCTACGGCCTCGTCCAGCTCGATTACGGCGTCATCGGCGGCAATTTCACCAAGCTGCTGCGCGGCACCTTGCTGACCCTCGAGCTGGTCGGGCTGGCCGTCGCCGTCGGCTTCGGCATCGCCTTGCCGATGGCGCTGGCGCGCACCTCGGAGAACCCCTGGCTCCGGCTGCCGGCCAAGCTCTACATCTTCGTCTTCCGCGGCTCGCCGCTGCTGGTGCAGATCTTCCTGATCTACTACGGCCTCGCCCAGTTCGAGTTCATCCGCGAGAGCTTCATGTGGCCGATCCTGCGCGAGGCTTACTGGTGCGCGCTGATCGCCTTCACCATCAACACCAGTGCGTATTCGGCCGAGATTCTTCGCGGCGCCATCGAGGCGGTGCCGGCCGGCCAGGTCGAGGCCGCCCGTGCCATCGGCATGCCCAAGGCCACCGCGATCAGACGCATCATCCTGCCGCAGGCCTTCCGCATCGCGCTGCCGGCCTACGGCAACGAGATCATCTTCATGCTCAAAGGCAGCGCGCTGGCCAGCACCATCACCCTTCTCGACATCATGGGCATGGCGCGCACCGTCATCGCCCGCACCTACACGCCGGTCGAGATCTTCCTCGCCGCCGGCGTCCTCTACCTGCTGCTGACCTGGGCCTTCACCGAAGCCTGGCGCCGCATCGAATGCCGCGCCCACCGCCATATGGTGGATGCGCGGTAGGGGGATCGTCGAAAGCGGAACCGTGTTGACCACGAGATGGCCGTCGCCGGGTTGATTGACGAGCGCGGCCATCGCGCAACCTCCGCTTGCGCCGCTCCGGCTTTCGGCGCACAAAAGGTGCCATGTACGAACCTCACCGCTCGCCACTGCGCTTCCTCGTGGTCTTGACCGCCGCCGCCGGCGCCGCGCTGTGCGGCATCGCGTCCATGCTGGTGCCGCTGTGGCCGGACGCACCGTGGACCCCGATCATCCTTGCCGGCACGATGCTGATTGTGCTCGCCGGCCTGGTCGCCAGCGCCGACGACGTGTTCGCCTACTTCCGAAGGTCGCGCCCCAAGCTCGCCCTCGAGCTCGCCATCGGCGGCACGGTCGTCGCCGGCGTCGTTGGCCTGTTCTTGGAGGTCCAGGAGCGCGACCGCGCCCGCATCATCGCCGCCTGGCAGATCGTCGCCGCCCAGCCCGCGGCCGAAGGCAACGTCGGAGAGAAGGCGGCGCTGGAGTTGCTGGTCCGCCGCGGCGAACGTCTCGACGGCCTGCACTTGAGGCTGCCGAACCTGAGAGAATCCGACCTCACCGGCGCGGCGCTGGCCCGTGCCCGCATCGTCAGTGATTTTGATCCCGAAACGGAGACAGGCCGTCGCGCCAACCTCCACTTCGCACGCCTCTCCGGCGCCGACCTCTCCCGCGCCGACCTCTCCGGCGCCGACCTCCGCGTTGCCAACCTCCGCGTCGCCGACCTCTCCGGCGCCAATCTCGCCGGCGCCGACCTTCGCGTCGCAAACCTCACCGGTGACATCCTCTCCGACGCCAACCTCTCCGACGCTAAGCTCGGCGGCGCCAACCTCCGCTTCACCGACCTCACCCGCGCCAACCTCGCCGACGCCGACCTCACGAACGCCGACCTCATTGACGCCGACTTCGCCCGCGCCAACCTCTACCGCACCAACCTCTCCGGCGCCGACCTGATTTCGGCAAGGAACCTCACCCAGGACCAGCTCGACGACGCCTTCCATCTCCGGTTCATGGGCCCGCCGAAACTGCCCGACGGATTCCGCCCGCCGCCGATCCGCGAGTGAGCCGCCGCCCGCGTCGCCTTTAGAAATGCCTCCGATTGGTACACGCCGCGAGCGCCAGTGCTCACCCCTCTCCTGCCCTCGGCACGTAGGGCGCGGCGTCCACCGGCAAAAGCCCCGTCGCGCGGGGGTCGTCGATGAGGGCGGTTTCGGTTTTGTAGGGGCGAAAACCCGCGGACTCGTAGAAGGCCAGGGCGCGGGGGTGGTCCTCGGTGCAGGTGTGCAGCCAGACGCGGCGGGTCTCGGGGGTCCAGGCGGCGCGGATGGTCTCGGCGAGGAACCAACGGCCGAGGCCTTGGCCGATGGTGTCGGGGACCAGCCCGAAGTAGACGATCTCGACATCGCCGGGCTCGCGGCGGTCGAGTTCGAAATAGCCGGCGGGGCGGTCCGCTGACCACAGGACGTGGACCTCGATCCCCGGCGCCGCCAACTGTTCGGCCAACTCTTCGTCGGACCAGACGAGGCGTTCCCACCACAGCCACGGCTCACCAACGGCGCGGTAGAGGCGGCGGTAGAGGTCGACGGGCTCCGGCTGCAGGCGCTCGATGCGGAGGCCGGGGTCCGGCGCCGGCGGCGGTGGGGCGGACGGGGGCTCCGTCATCTCCAGGTAGGTGATGACCGAGCGCAGCTTGCCGGGCGGGACGGACGCGTCGTCGCTCACAGGCACTCGAGGAAGCGCACCGCCTCGCCGGCCGGCTCGCCGATCAGCTCGTCCTCGCGCATGACGATGCGCCCCTCGACGATGGTCGCCACCGGCCAGCCGGTGCAGGTGAGGCCGTCGAAGGGCGTCCAGCCACAGCGGCTGACCATCCAGCGGTTGGTGATCATGCGCCGCGCCTTGAGGTCGACGATGGTGAAATGGGCGCCGAAGCCGACGGCGATGCGCCCGCGCCCGGCGACGCCGAAGATGCGGGCCGGACCGGCGCTGGTGAGGTCGACGAACCTTTCCAGGCTGAGCCGGCCCTTGGCGACGTGGTCGAGCATCACCGGCACCAGGGTCTGCACGCCGGGCATGCCCGACGGGCTCTCCGGGTACGATTTTTTCTTCTCCTCGCGGGTGTGGGGCGCGTGGTCCGAACCAATCACATCCACCGTGCCGTCGGCGACGGCGGCCCACAGCGCCTCGCGGTGGCGGGCATCGCGGATCGGCGGGTTCATCTGGGCGAACGTCTCGAGCAGTTCATAGCATTCGGGTGCCGCCAGGGTCAGATGCTGGGGCGTCACCTCGACGGTGGCGAGGTCGTGATGGTCGGCCAGCAGCGTCATCTCGTCGGCCGTGGTAACATGCAGCACGTGGACCCGGCGGCGCACGCCCTCGGCCAGGGCCAGCAACCGGCGGGTGGCCAGCGCCGCCGTTTCGACATCCCGCCACTCGGTGTGCATGGACGGATCGGCGCCGCCCTCGACGATGGTGAAGCGGGCCTTCAGGCGCGCCTCGTCCTCGGCATGCACCGCCATGCGGCGGTGGCCGTTGGCCAGCACCTGGGCGACGGTGGTGTCGTCGTCGACCAGCAGCGAACCGGTCGAGCTGCCCATGAACATCTTGACGCCGGCGCAGCCCGGCAGCCGTTCCAACTCTCCCAGTTCCTCGACGTTCTCCGCCGCCGCGCCGATGTAGAAGGCGATGTCGACCCATGCGCGGTCGCGGGCGCGGCGGCACTTGTCGGCGAGATCGGCGGCGGTGATCGTCGACGGCTTGGTGTTGGGCATCTCGAACACCGCGGTGACGCCGCCCATGGCCGCCGCAGCCGTGCCGGTGCCGAGATCCTCCTTATGTTCGAGGCCCGGTTCGCGGAAATGGACCTGGCTGTCGATGACGCCGGGCAGCACATGCAGGCCGGCGCAGTCGATGACATCCCGGGCGTCGGCGTCGCCCAGGCCGCCGACGGCGACGATCATGCCGTCCCGCACGCCGACATCGGCCTCGGCGATGCCGCCCGGCGTGACACAGGTTCCACCCTTGAGAATCAGGTCGTAGCGATCCGCCATATCGTCCCCCCATTCGACATCAACGCCGGGACCCAGGCGTTATAACCGCAGGCTTACGCGGCTCCAAGGCGCGCGGCAACACGTCGCCAGGGTGGCGTGCGCGGATCGTCAAAATTCGGAGGAAGACGACCCCTGGGTTTCGCCGGCGGGCGAAACCAACGAATCGAGCTAGAGTCCGAACACCGCCCAACGGCGGTCCGTTGCGCGGCGGTCATGATGGGATCGGCGATCGGGCTCATGACGACGCTCGTCGATGCGGCGCTGGAGGAGTTCTTGGCGGCGTTCGGCTCTCTCGCGCCGCTCGGCGCCTTCCGGCGTGCCCTGATCCCCGCTCCGCCGGTCTCCCTCGTCGGCGTGGCGGCGGTCCTCAAAGATTCGGCGATCTTCGAAGCCCCGGCGGTCGGACTCCGTTCGCCTGTTCGAGGGGGCCGTCTCTGCGTCAAGCATCGAAGCCGCTCTCCACACCGGGCGCCCGCGGAGCGCAGCGGGTTTAGCGCTTATCGAAATACGACAACGGGAACCGTACGCCGGTCCCCGCCCGCTCGCACCCGGTAAATCCATGTGACAGCCATCTTACAGGCAAACGCGAGGCATTTCCAGATGTACGCGGCGATGTTCCGGTGAATCGCACGGCCGTCGGGTTTCCTTACAGCAGTGCTGTCCCATCCCCAGACTGTCTGAACCCGGTCAATCCATTGGAATTCGCGCTGGATTCCGCATCGCGGCGGCACCCCAAGGCACCGTGCCACCGGGAAGCGGCGTCCCTAGGCGAATCGAGCTGTCGCTGTTCTTTACAAACTTCGGGCGGTGCGACTCGGTGCCGCCTTCCAAGCCGCTGACGGGGAACCCAATTCGCACCATGGAATGTTTCTTGCAACGGTTCGCGGCAGAATCGACAATGCCCCGCGCGTTGCTGAGTGCCAACCGAGAACGCCGAGACCCCGCCCGTGGGCCGCCCCGACGACACCACCCGCCGCCGCGATTGGAACGTTTGGAACTGGGTGGAACGGATCGCCATGGTGTCGGCCGTCGCGTTCACCGCCGCCGGCATCGGCGCGACCGCTTGGCTCCTCTCCGCCGACGGCGATGACGCGACGGCGGCGCGGACGGATGGTGCCGACCTCGAACGGTTCGAAACCGCCGCCGGTGCTCGAATGCCGTCCCAGGTCGCCGTCGTGCCTCGCACGACGATAGCGGACGCCGCCAAGATGGCTGCCGTCGCCGCGCTGACCCCCCCGCCGTTCCGCCGCCCCACCAGCGGCGACACCACCAAACGAGCCGTCGACGGCGATCCGGCGGCCCGTTCCACGGCCAGCCCAGGTGGCTTCTGTTCCGGCTGTGGCGCTCTATGTGACTCGCCAGGATCTGAATCTTCGACATCGCCCAGCCGGCGACGCCGCGGTCATCGGCGTCCTGCCCATCGACAGAGAAATCGAGGAACTCGCCCGACTCGGAGGCTGGATGCAGGTGCGGACGATCAACGGCTCGGGCGAGCCCGTCCAGGGCTGGGTCGACGCCCAGTTTCTCAGGCGCGTGCGGTAGAGCGTTTTCCGGCCCTAACCGGACTGTTCATGCGGCAAGCGCCGGCGCCGCCGGTTTTGGTGCGACGATGCCGAGGAGGTCCGCGAACCGGTCGCATACCGTCAGCGCCCAGCCATCGAACCCGATCGCCGCGTATTTGCCGTCCCCGGTTTTCGCCAGCTTCATGATGAACGGCCTGCGCGCTTCGACGCGGACGACGATGACGGTGGTGCCGGTACGGCCGGAATGCTGTTGCCATTGGGTCCACGCCGGCGTGCGATCGAACATATCCTCGAACAGGATCAGTTCGTCAGTGGTGAATTCCTGTGCCTGCATCGGGTCCTCCGATGACCGATCCCGGCGTTCTCGGACCGATCGTACTGAGCAAAAAACCACAATTGATTATCGACTTTGGGTCGCATGTCCGCAGTGATCAGCGTCACTTTACAGTTGTGTGACACCGGTCACTGCCAGTCCCGTATGGCTGCGTATAATGATAATTCTTCGCGGCCCAAGTGCCTTCTCGGCGGCAAACACCGCCACGGGCCGCGCAACCCTCGGGTCGACGAGGCCGCCTTTCTCTTCGGGCAGAGATCGGCAGGACGAGGAGAAGGCCATGAAGACCCTGATCGCCACTCTAGCCGCCGCTGCGCTCCTCGCGCCGCTATCCCTGTCGGCAAACGCCGACGAGGGCACGTCCGTTCTTTGCGGCGAGCGCCAACAGATCCTCGACAGCCTGGAGAACCGGTATGCCGAATCGCCCAAGGCTATGGGCCTCGCCGGCAACGGCTCGGTCGTCGAACTTCTGACCTCGCGCGACGGCACGTGGACGATCTTGGTGACCCGGCCGTCGGGCATGGCCTGTCTCGCAGCCGCCGGTCAGCATTGGGAAGCGGTCGCGCCACAGGCGACGTCCAACCGCGGACTCTAGAAACGGGAACGGTTTCGACGGTTCAGGCGCGGCAGATATAGCTGACGGTGCGGATGCGGTCGTCCGCAAGATTGCCGGCCACGGTCCGCGCCATCAGCACGAAATCGTCGCCGAGCACCGCCTGAAGCGATACCGTTGGCGCTCCAGCCGAACCCATTCGCGCCACCGCCGCCTCGAACCACTGCAAGCTCTCTTTCGACGAATCGGTTTCATCCTCGATCGCGAAGCCAGCCGCGGCCAGCAATTTCCGCATTTCCGACGGCGTCGCGAGATGACTGGCTGACGGCTGGCGTGCCCACGGCACTGGGAACAAGGCGGGTCCGCCCTCTCCTTGCAGGACATCGTAGATGGCAAAGACACCGCCCGGTTTCAGCACCCGGCGGGCCTCGGCATAGACGGCATCCTTGGCCGGAATGTTCATCGCCGCGTGAAGGGTCATGGCCGCATCGAAGGTCCCTGTGTCGAACGGCAGCTGCGTGGCGTCGCCGCATCGGAACGCCACCTTGTCCTGCAGGCCGACCCACGCCGTGAACTCGGCCGCTGCCCGGCAGAATCCCGCGTTGAGATCCAGTCCGGTGACGTCGCAGTCGTACGTTTCGGCGACGGCGCGGGCGGGGCCGCCAAGTCCGCTACCGATATCAAGCACGCGGGTTCCCGGACCGAGTCCCATCCGCGCCGACAGCTCGAGCGTCGCCGCCCGGCCGCGCGTATGGAACTCGTCGACGGCGGCGAGATCGCGCGTGGTCAGGGAATCGAGCTCCTTGCCGGCGGCACGCAGGCGCTCGGCGACGCGTTCCGCCAGCCCGGCATCGTCCCCGTAGTGTGCCGTCACCGGATCGGTCACGGGCCGCAGAACCTCATCAAGTCGTCGGCGAACCGCCCCGGCTGGGCAACGTGGGGCGAATGGTCGGCACCTTCGTAGACGATCAGGCGCGATCCGGGCGTCGAGCGGCGGACGAACAACCCCGTCTCGACACCGTAGTAATTGCTCTCCGAGCCGTAGACCAATAGCGTCGGCACGTCGATGGTCGACAGCACCGGCCGATAGTCGGCGTCGGCAAGGCTCTCCCAGATGGAGATCAGCGGTTTGGGATCGAGGCCGGCAAGGTAGGCCCGCAGCCGCTGCATGCCTTTGGAGCCGGAGTCATACCGCTCGCGGGCGCGGGCGTTCTTGCCGAAGGCCACGAGTTTGACCACGGTCTCGACGAAGGACGCGTGCATCTCGATAACGAAGGCGCGGTCCCGCTCCGCCGGCCACTCGCCATAGATGCCCAGATCCCAGCCGCCGCCGGTGATCAGTTTCGGCGACTGGTCGATGATGCAGATTCGTCCCAGCCGACCACAGCCGTGGCGGCCGATGTATTCCCACAGCGTCAGCGCGCCCATCGAGTGGCTGACCACGACGGGCCGATCCAGTCCATAATGATCGAACATTTGTACGAGGTCGCTGGCCATTCGGCCGACCGAAGGCGCCTCGGACCCGGTAAGCGGATGGCCGCCGTGGGCGCGAGCATCCCACCGATAGACGGTGAACGCCTGTTCGAGCTTGGGAACGATCGGTTCCCAGACCCCATGGCCGGATGCCCATTCGTGCATCAACACCATGGGCGGCCCGTTGCCGCTGACGGCCACGTGGATGTGTTCGCCGTCGTCGGTCGTGAAACTGTCCACCATTCTCCCCCCCCCTCGATCCGCGACCTAAGTGGCCGCCAGCGTGTCCATGACGTCGCCTGCGGGCGCCCGACCCAGGACGTGACGGCGGTGCCAAAGCGCAAAAAACAGCAACGTCCAGGCGGCGTCGCCGGCGCGGTCGGTTCCCGCCTCGGCGAAAACCCGCTGCACCGTTCCGGGCCGGCATGCCTCTTCGATGCCCGGCTGTGCGGCCACCAGCGGGCCCAGGGCTTTTCGGCGACCGGCGATCCATGCCGCAACCGGCACCGTGAACCCGCGCTTTCGAGCGAAAGGACGCGCCGCCGGCAGGCCGGTTTCCAACCACCTGCGCAACAGCCGCTTGCCGAGATTGCGCCGCACCTTGAGCGCGTCGGGCAGACGAAAGGCAAATGCAGCGAGCGCCGGATCGATGAACGGGACCCGGCCCTCGACCCCGTGCGCCATCAATGTCCGGTCGAGCTTGGTCAACAGGTCATTGGGCAGCCAATCCCGGCAATCGACGGCCTGCATGCGCTGCAGCGGCGTAAGGCTTTGACCCGCGACGTCGGTTTCCGCGGCAGCGATACCATCACGCCAGCCACCGCCGTCGCGCAGTACGCCCATCCCGTCGAACACGCCGCGCGCCCGCATGCGCCGCCCGCCCAGCATCCGCCAACGTAGCGCCCGGCGATAGCGGCCGTAGCCGCCGAACAGTTCATCGCCGCCTTCACCGGTCAGCACGACCTTGAGGCCGGCCTCGCGGGCCGCCGCTGCGAGCCGGTAGGACGGAATGAGCGCATAGTCCGCCGTCGGGTCGTCGACACAGGCGGCAATCTCCGGCAGCAGTCGCCAGAAGTCGTCCTCGCCCATCTCGACCTCGATATGCTCGGCACCGGTGGCCGCGGCCGCGGCACGTGCGTCGCTCCGTTCGTCATGGACGTCGGCGCCGGGGAAGGCGGCGGTGAAGGCAACGACGGGGCGGTCGTTGAGGCGGCCCATCATCGCCAGCAAGGCCGCCGAATCGATGCCGCCGGAGAGGAACATCCCGTACGGAACGTCCGCGCGCTGGTGGACACCGACGCTGTTTTCCAGATGCCGGTCCAACGCTTCGAGCGCCGCCGTTTCGCCGATGCCATCCGGCCCCTCAACAGGAAGGGCGGCGATCCGTCGGCGCTCGACGATGCGGCCGTCGTCGATCACCAGTGTTTCGCCCGGAAGCACCCGGTGCACGCCATTGAACACGGTTTCCGCACCGGTCGAGAACCCGAGTTGCAGCATCTCGTCGCGCGTGCTTGCGCGGAGATTGGGCTCGACAAGGCCGGCCGCAACGAGGGCCTTGATCTCGGAGGCGAAGGCAAATCCCTGGTCGGTCTCGGCGTAGTAGAGGGGCTTGATGCCGAAGGGATCGCGGGCAAGCAGAACCCGTCCGCCGCCGTCGCTGCCCTGACGCCGGTCGTGTAGCGCAATGGCGTACATGCCACGCAGGTGGCCGGCAAAAGCGTCGGCATGGCGCATGTAGAGGTGCAGCGGCGGTTCGCAATCGGAGCGGGTGATGAAGTCGCTGTCGCCGAAGCGGGCGCGGAGATCGAGGTCGTTGTAGATCTCGCCGTTGGCCACCAACGCCACCCAACCCTCCTCGCCGACCTGGGCGTAAAGCGGCTGGTCGCCCGTTTCCAGATCGACGATGGCGAGGCGCGTGTGCACCATCCCGACGCCGCCAGAGAGATAGTGGCCGCGCCCGTCCGGTCCCCTGTGGGCCAGCGCATCGGCCATCCGCTTCAGCGCCGTGTCCTCCGGCGGCTGCCCATCGCGGGTGACGATTCCGGCGATGCCACACATCAGTCGTCCGCCTTCACCCGGTCGAAGAACTCGAGATAGTGGGCGACCACCTTTGATTCGGTGAATCGCTCTTCGTAGGACGTACGCCCGGCGCGCGCGACGCTGGCGGCAACATCCGCATTGGCGAACAGGTAGCGCACCGCCCGTGCTATGGTCTCGGCATCCTCGGGCGGCACCAGGATCCCATTCTCCATGTCGGCGATCAGCGCTCCGGGTCCCTGGCTTTCAGCGGCAATCACCGGCACCGCCTGGGCCCACGCCTCGATGACAACATTGCCGAGCGGCTCGTGGCGCGACGGACAGACGAAGATGTCCGCTGCGGCGAGCAGAGCCGCGGTATCGTCCCGCCAGCCGAGAAAGCGTACCCGCGGTTTTACCGCCAGCGCTTCGGCCTGCCTTTCCAACGCCTCCCGCTCGGGCCCTTCGCCGGCAATCCAAAGGTAGACGTCCAGCAGCCGGGTCATCGCCTCCAGCAGCACGTCGAAGCCCTTGTTCGGATGCAACCGGCCCATCGCCAGGATCAGTGGTGCTCCGCGGGGCGTGTAGTGGGGTTCGCGCGCCGCCGGCGCCGCCTGTTCGCCGGCGACGAAGTTTGGCAGATAGTGCGCCCGGTCCGCCGGCCAGCCGCCATCGACGAGGTGACGGACGATATCCTCGGTGTTGCCGATCAGATGATCACACTTGCGGTAATACTTGAGGTCGTAGTACCCGCCGAGACGGGCGACATGCACGAAGGAACCGCGTGGGAACATATCGGTGGCGCGGCTCATCCATGTCAGCACGATGTCGGGCTGGAACGAGCCAACCTCGCGCCGAAGCCGCAGCGGTGTCGCCAAGTCGAGGCGGCTGCCGAACCGAACCTGAACCGGATCGATGCCGGCGGCCCGAAGGATCGCCGCGCGTTCGGCGTTCTCGCGGATGACGACGCGCTGCTCCACCCCGGCCCGCGTCAACGCCGGCACCAACCGCGTGAAGAACGCTTCGGCGCCGCCGTGGTGTGCCCCCGCCATCGCCTGCAGCACTCGGGTCACGGGATCAGCTCCTCAAAGGCCGCCGCCGCCTCGGGCCAACTCCAGCGGCGCTGCCGGTCCAACGCGGCGGCATGCTGGTGCCGCCAGAGATCATCGTCGCTGAGCAGGCGTACGGCAGCGTCCGCGAACGCGCCGTCGTCGGCGGCCACGTAACCGGTCTCGCCGTCGACGACCCGTTCGACCACCGAGCCCAGCGCGCCGACCACGGCCGGCACGCCCATCGCCTGAGGTTCTCCGACCGCGAGGCAGAAGGTCTCGTTGATGTCGCCGCGATAGAGCATCACCCGGGCGTCGCGGAACTCGTCGACCAGCGAGGTCTTCGCCACCGGACCGCGCAGCACCACGCCCTCACTGGCGAGCGCGCGGGCGCGGGCGAGGATGCGTTCCATCGCCTCGGCCTTAGCGTCGCCGACGGACCCGTAGGTGGCCGCCCCGGTGAACAGGTGCAGTTCGGCGGCGGGCACCCGGGGCCGGATACCGCCGGCCCACAAGTCCAACAGCCAATCGAGCGAGCGCAGCGGATTGGAGGTGAAAATGGCGCGCGGCGGCGGTTCACTGGCTGTCTCGACAGCGCGGAACAGGTCGGGGATGCCATTGGGAATCACCCTTCGGCCGCTGTCGGGCACCCAGGCCGGCAACGTCGTCGCATGGTAATCGCCGATGAACACGACGACAGGACGCACCTTCCAAAGCTTCGACAGGTACCGCCACTTGAGCACATACCGGCACGGATTGTGGGTCCAGAACACGGTCCGGCCGGCATTCGGCATCAATCCGATCAGCTTGTCGCCGCGGTTGGCGATGTAGAGATCGGCGCCATCGGGCAGGTTGCGATAGGGTCCGACGTCATGGATGTGCGCCCAATCGACGCCGTCGTGCTCCAACGGCGCGGTGCACATGTTGCGGACCGAAACGTCGTGGCCGCGCGCGGCGAGCTCGCGCACAAGGAAGCACACCGACGACTCGACGCCGCCCGGCGCCCTCACCTCGGGCGTGCGGCCATCGAATTCGATGCCGTCGTCGGCGAGCACGATTCGGGCCATGGCTCCGTTACTCGTTTTCCAGTTTGGCCTTGAGGTGGGACAGCAGCGGGTAGAGGCCGGCGAACAGCGCGATCAGGAATCCGTATCCGCCCTCACGGTATCCCTTCCGCAGGACGTAGCACTTGAAGAAGCGCGAGAACAGGCGCCTGAGATTGCCGGCAAACGAACCGATGTCGCCGCCTTCGCGCAGATCCTTGGCCCGTGCCGTGGAATAACTGTCGAGACGGCGGATCATGTCCGAGACATTGCGGTCGACATGATGATCGAGGCGGTTCGTCATCATCGGACCCCGCCGTCCCGACCAGGTGAGCCGCGGGTGGACCCGTTGGTTGCCCCACACCTTGACCCCTCGGCGGAACAGTCCCGGATAGGCGGCCTTGCCGTAGGACGCCCCCCAACCCCAGCGGACGAGCCGGCCGCCGATGTAGTTGTCGACGGGAATCTCATGCCAGTCGGCGGTGGACGTCTCGATCGTCTGGCGGACTTCCTCGGCCAATGCCTTGGGCACCCGCTCGTCGGCATCCACCTCCAGAATCCATGCGCCACGGCAGGCGTCGATGCCGGCATTACGGCGCGGCCCTTCGCGGTCCCAGGCGCCCTCGACGATCCGGTCGGTGTAGCCGGCGGCGATGACCAGAGAGCCGTCGGTGCAGCGATCGAGGAGCACGACGATCTCGTCGGCGAACCGCAAGGTCTCCAGGCAGTCGCCGAGGCGTCGCTCCTCGTTGTGTGCCGTGACCAGAGCCGAGAGCAAAATGTCGCTCATGCCGCCGTCTCCTGCACACGGCGCCAGAATGCGTTGGCCGCCTGTTCCACCCGGTCGACCGAAAGCCCATCCATCAACGTGCCGGTGTCCTTGGGATCGAAACCATCGGGGAAGATCTCCTCGTAGGCAGTGTCCGGGCGGACGACGTCGGCAAGCGGCCCCCAAGGCGCGTACATCGCTTCCGGACTGGGACCGAACAGACCCAGGGTCGGGATGCCGGCGGCGGCTGCCAGATGCATCAGACCGGAATCATTGCCGACGTAAAAGGCACAGCGCTCGAGACAGGCGAAGACCTCGATCAAATCGAGGCGGCCGATCAGATCGATGCGACGCTCGGCGGGAATGGCGTCGATAAGACGGACCGCCGACGGCCGTTCGTCGGCCCGGCCGAACAGCGCGACGCGTCCGCCGGGGAGGATACCGGCAGGTCCTGTGAGACGTTCCGCCAGCCGTGCGAAGCAGTCCGCCGGCCAGGTCTTGGCGATCCAGTTGGCGGTGGGTCCGATGGCCAAAACCGGAGGACCCTCCTTGACCAGGTGGGCCGCGGCGGAGCGGTGCGCCTCGCTGGTCCAGAGCCGCGGCGCCGGCGGATTTTCGGCGAGACCGACGACCTCCGCCATCTTGATCACCCGGTGAACGGCCTCGCGAGAACGCCGGATGCGGTACCGCCGCCGGGTGGCCAGCAACAAGGTGAGGGGTGCGTTGCGCAGATCGACGATCACGTCCCAGACCGTCCCGACACACGTTGCCCACAGCGCCAACCAGTGCAAAGACAGCACCATTTTCTCGAGCACGACGATGCGCTCCAGGCCCGGAGTCGCAGCAAACAGCGGTGCCGCCGCCGGACCGCAGGCGACGGTCACGCGACAGCCGGGACTGGCGCCGATCAGGTGGTCGAGGATACCGGAGGACAGCACGGCGTCGCCGACCCGGGTGGAGGTGACGAACAACAGCCTCATCGACCGGGAACTCGATTGTCGTTGCCCCGCCCTAGCACAGAGCCCGCCGCCCTCACAAGGGCGCCGAGTCCGGCCGGGCCAGAGCCTTGCGAACGCTGCCGAAATAGACCACTTCTAAGAGCGCGACGACAAGGCGGAGGGGAGATGAGCGAACGGCAATACGTGCTTCTGGACGACCGCGGCGTGATCCGAGTTTCGGGCGCCGACGCGCGGTCGTTCCTCCAGGGACTGGTCTCCAACGACATGGAGCGCGTGGCGGCCGAACACGCCGTGCATACCGCGTTCCTCACCCCGCAGGGCAAATATCTGCACGATTTCTTCGTCGCCGCCGACGGTGACGACCTGCTCCTGGATTGCGAAGCGGCCCGCGCCGGAGATCTGGTGAAACGCCTGAGGATCTACAAGCTGCGGTCGCTCGTCGATCTCGCCGACGACAGCGATGCGTTCGCCGTGGCCGCGTGCATCGGCGACGGCTCGGCATCCGCCCTCGGTCTTTCCGGTGAGGCGGGCTCGACAGTCCGGTTCGGCGGCGGAATCGCCTACGTGGACCCGCGGCTCGCCGACGTTGGCGCGCGGCTTCTGCTTCCCCGCGAAACCGCGGTCGCAACCCTTGAAGCCGCGGGATTCGCTTCTGGCACACGCGATGATTTCGACCGGCGGCGCATCGGCCTCGGGCTTCCCGACGGTGTCCGTGACATCGAAGTCGAGAAGGCGGTGCTGCTGGAATACGGATTCGACGAGCTCAACGGCGTCGATTGGGAGAAGGGCTGCTACATGGGTCAGGAACTGACCGCACGCACGAAATACCGGGGATTGATCAAGAAGCGCCTGGTCCCGGTTGCCGTCGATGGCCCGCTGCCGGCATCCGGCACGCCGGTGGTGCTGGGCAACGACGAGGTCGGCGAGGTGCGCTCCGGTGTCGGCGAGGTCGCGCTGGCGCTGATGCGGCTGGAAGCCCTGGAAAATGCCGCGGAAACGAATGCCCCCCTCACCGCCGGCAATGCCCGCTTGACCCCAGTAAAGCCCGCCTGGGCCAGCTACTAGGCTCAAGACCCGCCGATCCAACAGGGATTGTTCCGACGCTTCGAACCGTGGACGGACCTTGCTTTCAACAGGGATCTTGATGAACCTCTGGAGCAATTGACCCGCCTTCAGCACCGGAAAGACCATTCGTGACGAAGACGATCGCCATCCTGATCTTCGACGGCGCCGAAGAAATGGATTTTGTCGGGCCATGGGAAGTTCTGAACGCAGTGGCAGAAAACGATCCCGAATGGCAGGTTCTAACGGTAGCCGCCAATCGCAATGCCATCACATGTGAGAAATCCATGCAGGTGATCCCGGATCGCAGCTATTCGGAGGTCGAAGCGGCGGATGTGATTGTTGTCCCAGGAGGAAGCGGGGCGAGGCGTGAAATTGGAAACGCCCTTACTGTTCAATGGCTTAAATCAGTGGAGCCGGCTTGTCAGTGGATGACCAGCGTGTGCACAGGTGCTTTTCTATTGGTCGGTTCGGGGATCGTTGGCGGCCGCAAAGTCACCACTCACCATCGATTTCTAGCCAAGCTTCGAGAGATGGGCGGAGCTGAGGTTGTCGAGGGCGTTCGGTTTGTTCGCGACGGAAAACTGGTGTCGGCGGGAGGCGTCATGTCAGGCATTGAAATGTCGCTTTGGCTTGTTGAACAGATTTGGGGTCCTGCAGCCGTAGAGAGAGCAAAGGACTACATCGCCTACGACTACCCGCCGAGATCGAAATCTGTCGGTGGCGACTAGCAACGTCCGCTTTGTCTTTTGGTCACGGATGGGCGAGTTCCGCCAGGTCGAAAAAAAAAGCCGGCCTGGGCGCAATTCCAGGGCGATCCGGGCGCCTGGGACCGATATGTCGCGATCCACGGCGGCCGGTGGGAATGGCCGTCGATCGCCGTTCCTGTTACCAGGAGTCTCGGAACAGGTTTCCGGGCAGCGAATCAGAGACGATGTCGAAAATCGTCTGGATCTGATCCTGATCGAGTTCCCTTTTCCATTTCCCGATCTCGCGGCGAGTGTTGCGGACAATCGAATAGCCGCCTTTGTCTTGGCTACTCGAGGTGCTGTTGGAAAGAAACGCCTCGACCTGCGGGTGCCAATCGAGTTCGAGAAAGGCGATCAGCTCCCGCGCAATCTGCACCGGCGATTGGCAAAGATCCTCGTATCGCAAAAGATATACGTTCGGGTTCCCGGCAACATCCTCCATGGCTTTCTCGTTGAAGACGGTCCAGACCCACGCGAGCCGCTCCAAAGGCGACATCGCCTCAATGGACTCGAGCGTGAGTCCCCGCCGACGCGCCTGCTCGGCGCGAGGCAATCCCTTGCCGATGACGGATTGTTTTTCGCTGAATTTGTCCTACCGCATACGGGACGCCACGTAGCCGCAGGGGTGACGCACCGTGAGAATACACTTGGCTTCCGGTTTCGCCTCCAACAACAGGTTCACGTGACCAAGGGCGTTAACGGTTTTTATCAGACAGAGGTTTGAGTCGCTTCCGATATCAATAAAATCCGGAACGCTTAATTTATAAGATAATTCTCGGAGATTGTCGAACCTCTCAATAAAGCGCAAAAAATAAATGGCGAATTTCCTCATATTGAATTGAAAAGGACTCAAGTAAGACTTTGGAAATATTGGCTGTACCCCCGTAGCCCTTATGTGTCGCGTTTGCAGGTACCCCTCCACGCGTTTCACGGCCAAAGGAATATGGTTTTCGACGTCATCGGCGTTGCAGAACACCGGCAAGATTTCGTCCGGGTAAGGAATATCCGGCTCGTGGCGGTAGATGACGTCGGGATGGCTGTCGATAATCTTGGCGAGCCAAGTCGTTCCCGATCTGGCCCCCCTAACACGAACGATGTTTTCGGGCTCACGACGTCGAGCTCAATGGTTGCCCCGATCGTTCGTCACACAGACGCTCGCGGGAACAGGGTTCAGGTGCACTATCCGCGCAACTCATCGACCTGTATCAGCCTCCGCGATGCTTCGAGCGCTTTGGACCGCCACAAGGAACGGACAGCGGCGTCCGAACAAACGATACGAGCGCCAGCGCCGACCATACCCGTCTATTGCCGACTGCAGGGGCACTGTCGACCTCTGTTAAGCATCAACAGGTGCACCCCCGCAATGACAAATTCCACGAACGGTTTTGCCGGCCAGTACGGTTGAGCATTCGCTTAGCGTCTCGGAGCGAGACCGCGCGACCGCAACCCTGACATCAAACAAAAAAAGCCGGCCCGGCGTTGGAAGCCGTCCGGGCCGGCATCGGTAACCGGCGGGGGGAGATCACCGGCTACATCTGGATCGGTGGGAAGGAGGGACCGGGGTCCCTCCTTCCGTCGATCAACTCTCGTTTTGGTTCATTCCGTCTTGCCCGGTGCCCGACTGTCGAGCCCCAGGCGTCCTGCCTTAGCTAGCGGCGTTTGCGGCGACGGCGGCGTCGATGAGGTCTTTGCCGATTTCGGATTCGAACTTCTTCCACACCGGCTTCATCGCATCGACCCACTTCTGGCGCTCGTCGGCGCTCAGCTTGAG